>Ga0307512_10000093_pt1 | contig 108583 bp, 113 predicted proteins | sample 14_EM_MG_FD_200267 | JGI IMG/M metagenome (GOLD analysis project Ga0307512, IMG submission 200267) | Populus trichocarpa ectomycorrhiza microbial communities from riparian zone in the Pacific Northwest, United States - 14_EM | ecosystem: Host-associated > Plants > Roots > Unclassified...
GATTGGATATGCTCACAACTTCTACTGCAACTCCTTGCAAGTAAGAGAGCCATCTAGTAGCAGGTGTCAGAAATACCACTAACAGTCAAAGGGTATCGTAGGTTACTTCTTGTTTGCATCAAACACCGCCAAGCGAGCAGTAGAAGCCATCCATAGATTGGGAATAACAGTATCATACGAGACTGTAACTCGGGCTCTTCGTGGAAATTCTGAAGCCTCACACGCGAAACTGATCCAACTGGTGAAAACCTCACGTTTCTTCATCTCATTCGACAACATGAACTTTTACCAGAATGTACGGGATCAGCGCCAACACAACAGAGGTCACCAGGTCAACTATACCGCAGGGTATGTGTGCATCATGGATTGCTGCAATGAGCATTCAAACGAACCCAGAGTGAATTGCGGTTGTGGGTCTCTACCCGGCGATAGTATCGACCATTCATTGGCAAGGCAGCTTTCCTATTCCGATTTTGATCTCACGGGCCCAGCTTCAAACTATCTGAAAGAGGTCAATGTACATCTTTTTGGAACAACCCTACAACGGTATTTTGGACGGACAATGTTTAAGCAAGTCGATCCGCTCACCAAACTTCCTAAGTACCAGATTGCCGATTCTCCATTATCCGAGCTACGGGTTAAGCAGAGCCGTGCAATAATATACACTCTCAAAACATTGGATCTGGATGAAGCATCAATTAGTGGAACTATGGAGATTTTGAAAAGAATTGCAGAAGAGCTGCAGCTAGACGCAGATGATATCGTTGACCGCCGGGTTATGTTCCATGGAGATTATCTCACAGTACGCAATATCACCCGAGCCATGTTTCGTAGAGTTGTCGAGCCGGATCCCATGTTACGTTTTGGGTGGATAGAACCAATTGCGGGTTTATTTCACCTGCAGATGAACGTTCTGAAACTATTGATGCATGCTCTGGAGGGTTCACCGACTGAACCAGGTTCACTGAAAAGATTCGAGACAATTCTACGTCGGAAGGGCGTCAATAAAGATGTTAAAGATTTTCATGCCTGTGACGACTTCTTTCGGATTGTGCTCGACGGTTATGTGATTGCCTACTATATGCATAAGACGGTTGGGGAATCGACGACGCAGTTGAACAAACATTTTGAGGGATCCGATTGGCCCGAATCAATCCGGAAAGCCACGGAATACCTGAAGGGACCATTCCAGGTGCTAAACATGAGAGCTGCATCAGCCGAAATCGAAGCAGCAGTTCAAGAGGGAGTGGAAGCCAAACGAGAAGAATGGAGAGAATATCTAGCTGAGCGGAAGCGGGAGAAGCAACGAACGGGAGTGCCAAACCCGAAAATCACCAACCGGCCAAAATGGTCAGAAGTGGAGGCAGAAGTTACCAGGAAATTGACTGCAAAGGATCGAGATATAGTGCAGGAGAATGCCATCTTGTTTCTGAACTCTGCAATGATATATCTGGATTTTCATGAGGCCTGCCGCTATGGATTCAGTGGAAGAGTAGAACAGTGTGTTAGATTTTTTGCAGTTATGTTTGCAGGGAGCAAGTTTACAAACTATGCCGCTGAGTGTATGCACCTAGTTACTTGCTTAACTCACACATGGAAGCATGAGTTCAAGAAGGCCTGGATGGACTACTGCCTCATCAATCCGAATGCCCGACCCGGCATATACTGTGCGGTAGATAGACACGGGGAAACTATTATAAGAGAAAACAAGGATAAGGTATGTAATGCATGCTATGGGTTTCAGGGTAGAGATTGACCCGGGTTAGGTGAGGCCATCGGCAAATTCAAAGGACCGGTTGTTTCTCCGTGAAGTTATAGCCCGGAATGTACCTTCACTCAGAGCAAGCAAACATGCCATGCGGGAAGGAGTTGGAGCAACAGACTATTATAATACTCGGTCAGAAGTCGATAACAAACGAGATGTTATGGATGTTGTGAAGAGCTTGATCCGGGATAAGGTTTTTGATACAGTTTTGGGTAGGGGGTTTAGTCAGGAAGGAGTTGGTCGGGTCAAGGAATGGGAAGACTTATTCCAGACAGGAGACACTGTGCTATCTGAAGGTAATTCTATTAAAAAATATCTATCAAAAGCTAGATACCAATGGGATTCCAACATTGGTCTACCGATGGATGGAAACAACCTCGATAATGATGATGAATGGGACGACGAACTTCAACCGGATGACGATGTACTGGATTCCGTTGAAGGGAGAATTAATGAACCGGGTGTGAATGAAGATGAAGAGTCGGAAGAATTCTAGGATTGGAATATAAGCCGTTGGCTGAGGTTGGATTTCTTGGCCTTTTTTCGTGGTGGGGGTCTAGCTGCAGTTGGATCGTAAGGAATATATGACAGTTCGGGGGTCGTTTTGGGTAATTGAGTGGCTTGGGGTTGGGCGGAATATGGCGGCGGCAATCCGGCTGGTTGGCCTGGTTGTGCGTATAGAGGTAATTGTGATAATACAGCAGGTTGGAACAGCGGAGAGTAAAGCTGTAATTGCGGTGGTGGTGGTGGTGGTGGTGGTGGTGGTGGTTTAGCGGGCTGAATCTGTGGAGAGTAGGTCCGGTTTAGAATTGATGTACCCGGGTTGAGCTGCGGATAATACTGGTGCGGTGGCGGCAGTCTGGCAGGTTGAATATATGGAGAGTATGCTTGATTTAGTCTTGATTCGTCGGTTTCGAGTTCCAAGGTGTGTATTTGGTTAGGGATTAATTCAGCAGTGGGAGGCTCCGGAGTGCAAGGCGGGTTAAATGGAACTCTAGCCACCTGGAACTGAAGGGAGTTAGGTTGACCCGGATTCTGAATAACGGCTTTTGAGTAGATATTACTGAATTGTGATACGGGAGGCTGTATCCGGGGGCGGCGTATGGGTGGATTTCGTTCCGGCGGTGGTGCTACAGGTTGCGGTACTGTTGCAAGTGCCTCTTGGATAGTTTTTACAAGGTCTGCTGCTCTAGGTCCAACTGCTGAATGAATTAAGGATAACTTTGGAAGCGTACGCTGTAGGTCGGAAACACTTGATATATTTCGACAATCTCGGGCAATGTCGTCTCGTGAACCTCTGGATAGTTTTGTTCCATGGTTCTGCTCCCAACCCGCTCTCAACCAACGGTCAATTGCCTTCAGAACAACTGCTTTCTCCGCAGCACTGGGTTTATCCTTGGGCCGGCCGTTGATGACGTTGGCACGGTCTGATATTTCATTCCGGTACTGAGCACTTACTGTGTACCGCACACTAACCTTTGCAGAGACTCCGTGCCGTTCCCAGTCTGGTATCTCACCGCCTGAGTTCAAGTATAATATGTTATCACAACAGTCGGATTCACGAGTCCCCTCGAATGCTGCTGCATCGACGAATGCAGCCATTACCGCTCTGCATCTACAACCTGTCGTGTTGAGATAGAAGAGTAGTGGCGGATCAACTCTTTCATAACAACTACCGGTTTTAGTCTTTTTGCCACAGTCTCTATCAGTATAAAACTGTTCAACTAACTGCCGTACTACTATTCGGATCTCCTCATTTCCAGCGCAGACTGGTTGTTGGTACCCGGTGAATACTGAACCCGGCGGAAGAGATTCGGGAAGCATATACCGCGGTTCAACAAAAATCACGGAAACAGCAATCCTCGTCTTTAGTCTTCCGGCACGACCTATCCGTTGCCATAGAGTTGCAAGAGTTAGATGCGGATGCAGTCTCCACTGGATTACTAAATCAACATCCGGAATATCCACACCCATCCCAGCAGCATCAGTGCATATCAAGATCCGGATTACACCGCTGCGGAATGCTTCCATAAACTCCGTACGAGTATCCGCTTCTAGATTAGATGAAAATGGCTTTAACATCTGATTCTTGTGAGGCAGGAATCGAGCCGGCATGGCTTCCCGTAGGTAAATTGCAATGTTGTGTGCCTCATCAATACTGTCCACGAATATCATCGTCTTCGGTACAAAGAATACAGATCCGGATCTAGGATAAATCATCTCTAATTGCGCATATTCTGATTGTCTATCCGCCGAACGTAATTTCTTTGGCGTTATGGTTGCAACAAACTGCCGGATGTTCGGTCGATCAACGGATAGCTTATACAAGTTTGTTAAACCGGGCCTCATCCGGATTGTCGTGTGCACATATGACAATACATTCGGAGCAAGAGTTGCTGTGAGTGCAACTACTGGGATATTGAGAAAATGCGATCGGAGTGAGCCGATATTCTGATATTCCTATTCCGGGTCAGAATTCATGCTTAAAACCCCACTGGATCCGCCAACTAACCTTTCGGAACTCCCTCCAACCCCACACTAAGTGAACTTCATCAATTGCAATTGCTACCAACCTCTTGCAGAATGCGCAATTGCGCTTCCTCACAGTCGTCGACCAAAAGTGGGATCCATCGAGTAAAAGTATCTCCGGGGATGCGAGTACTACCTCATAATGACCAGCATCGACTTCGTACCAGAGATTCGGGTTTTCTCTCACTGACTCCGCAGTCAGTTTGCAGGCCTTGATGTTATTGGATTCCAATGATCGCAGCTGTTATATGTTAGAAAACTCTTAGGTGGCTATTAAGTTCGCATACCTGGTCGTCCATAAGGGCAATCGTCGGAGATATCACCAGAATTATCCCACCTTCAATAGCTTTTGGGATTGCTTGAAAGACCAAGCTCTTGCCTGAACCGGTTCCTGCCACCACTATCACATCCTTCTTATGTACAGCAACATCATATATCGCTGATAGCTGCCATGGTTTCGGTGCTACTCCGAATGCGCTCTGCAGTCCGTTGGCAAGTTCTTCGTATGAGTGTTGCGCGAGGTTGATATGCTCTAGTTCTACCCTGGTCCATGGTTGATCCGGCGGTTGAGGTTCCATGGTATTTCTTCCGGTCGATGTTGATATCTAGAAAATGCACTCACTACACTTTTTCCAGAGCTACATGTGTTTATGTAGTCTTTCGTGGGGCTGGAAAAGAGGCCAAAGCACATAATGCAGAGTCCGGCTTTGGAACATGCATAACCCGGACGGTCCGGATCGCAATCAATTATGACCAACAGCATAATCCGGATAACCCGGTGACTCACTACAACCTACAATACAACAGGAACAATTGAAACAAACTAAAGGAAAATCAACCAAAGAAGAGAAAGAAACAAGACATTAACCCGCCCAAAAACACAATATTCTGTATGCATAAACCCGAAACAAACTTACAAGGAAAGCCCAAACACGCCCCTAAAGAAACTTATGAGAAATCCAAAAACGAAACATACATACTATCCTACATTCTCACGCATACCTGCAGTAGTCAATGTGGATTCGAACATTTCAGTTTGGGGAGCTCCGGGTTGATCCGGATCACCGGGTTTTAGTTCATGGTGGTAGGATCCGGACATATGACTTGATTCTAGCTCCTCCGGCACAGCTCTGGATGCTTCATCAAATTCCTCCTCTTCCTGCTCTCCTACATCCTCCCCATACTCCTCCTCCCGTTCCTCATCTTCGGTGACTTGCTCTTCATTATCGCTAAACTGGGCATCCTGTTCGGTATCCATGGTAGGCGAAGACTGCATCGCAAATGAGGAATTAGTTCCACCACCGCTCACAGATGCAAGGAACTCGCTACCCAGAGGAGAGCGTACCTGTTGCGTTATGGTCCGTGGATCTTCGAAGGCCGGTACACGCCTCAGAGTATCTAAGACTCCAGCACCACGGATGCCACCTTGAAACGATGCATGGGGAGACTGGGCTCGAACTGATGCATGGGGAGACTGGGCTCGAACTGATGCATTAAGTAGCAACTCGCTACCAGATGACCTCTTTGCGCGAGATAGTTTATCCTGAATTCCTGATCCGGATCCACCAAATGTCTTCAAAGAGATCTTCATCTCACGCTCAGCTTTCTTGTGGATTGCATCCACCTCCCGACGGCCTATCTCATTCTCCCGATAAGCCTGAGCCAACGCTTCTTTCCGGCGTTGCATCTCCTCGTAGTGTTGGATACCCTGTTCCTTCTCAGCCTCCAATACTTGACGGCGGTTCATCATCGCCATCATCTGGGTGTCAATCCGCGCGATTTCTGCATCAATCAGATCTTGCCATATCAGAGTTTTACCCCAGATATCTGCTGCCGCAAACCGTTTGGAAAACTCCGTATGGTATGTCGTTCCAACTTCTGGGGGGGACCAGAGTGGTCGATCCGAATTGTAGTATTCATCAGGCAAAGGTAACCCGGCTGGTAGATCGGTTCCAAAACGTGCCCTATTGCCATCTAGATTCTTTGTGAAATCGCTGGTGAAGACGGCATTGAGATCTCTCGCCTCGTTGAAACGGCCCTCTATCTGTTTCAGTGGCACTGGAGGTGACCAAGAACCGGCGATATCGGTCTTGATTCTAACCCCATCTTCTGGATCGAATTCCGGTGCCTCGCCAATCATTCCGTCGCGGTCCGGCTGCGGGCAGGCCTTCAGGGTTTCTACCGGTACAGGGAGAGGCGCACGGCCCGGTGCCATTGATTTCAACGGTGCATGCATTTTGCCAGCACTAGGTGCCATCACATTACGCAGATCAAAAGTCCGCGCCTCTGGAGCATATCCGCCCTTGGTGGTGTGGTATGAAATGACGAAGCGCCGGATCAATTCTAGTGCAACCTCACTTAATTCACTGTACCATTTCTCACCATTGTACTCCTGTGATAGCCATTTGACCTCATCCATTGGGGCGTATGGAGTTTCTAAAGACCGCAAGCAAATAAGGAAGAAATCCGTACACTGGGTCTTTCCCCAAACCAATCCGGCTTTTCCATCATGCTGGAGCATCTGCTTATATCCAGTCGGATTTGCTGGATTGCGGAAGGCTGAACTCTTCTTCTTCCTAAATCAATACAGTTACTACCCAATAGACCCGTGTACAGTAGATAATGATACTCACTTCGCTTCTTCTCGGGCCGTTATCCAGCTGCTGCCAGCGGGAGTTTGCAGCCACTTTTGGGCATATGCCTCAACTTTGGCGGCAAAGTACGCTTGGTAAGTGTAGTACACGTCATCAAAGCCCTGAGATATTTGCGCAGAAATTGCGGGGGGATATGCGAATGCGGGGATGGTGCCTTCAAATAGATTCTTGCGCTCTTCCGGATTGAAGTCGCGCGCACTCATGAATAGTTGCGCCCAGAAGTAGTGGCAGCGTACATCGTAATCGGAGCAATCCTTTGAAGTACGCAAGAATTTGACGGCATCTGCGCTTGCGTACACCTTCAGCGTTTGATCTGCCGCAGGCCGATCAGTTGTTGTACCCAACCCGTCGCGATTTTGTCGACCCTTACGCGGTGAGGCCAGGGTGGTAGATGTCGGTCTCGTCGTTCCGCTGGAAGCAGCGGGTTTCGCTTTTTTTGGTCCAGAGGTCGAATCTGGGGTCGGAGAATCGTGGGCACGCTTGCGCGCATTCTTGACTGCACCTTTGGGAGGCATGATGTTGAGGTCGGGACGCGTATAGTGTAATCCGGGATTGACGAAGTGCAAGTGTAAATCGATCGGAGGAATGTCGGAACAATCGGATTGAGTTTGGATACTGTGGAGATAACAGAAATGACGCGTTCAGAGCACGGAATTGACTTTCTTTGGTATCGTGAATTTACTGTGAGAGCATGTCTCCAGGCTCTCTGCTCAAACCTTTCTATTACTATTTAGACTAAGCCCGATATGGACATACTTAATCCGGGTTAGCACCGCGTTGCCCCGGGTATACTAGAAACGCCGAGTCTGCGTATAACCCGTACTACTACACCATATGGAACGAGCTAGAGCCTGATTCGAGGCCAGTTCTTAGGGGCATAGTAGACAATTGACTGTAAAATTGCTGCGCAGGCTGTTCATTTCTGTTGGTTGTAGTGCATTTTTGACAATAGGGGTAAAGCTCATGCATCCTTGTGAGCAAAACCTATCCGATAACTGAAAAATCGAATATAGTGCAAAGAGACATACACCTACACTTGACTGCAGACATATCATATAGTGATACAGTTGCACACAAGAGCGAGTGAGTATATATGGAGAATCAAATGGTAGGATATTCAGTAAAGATCTAAGTGCTGTAGTGTTGACCTATATAGACTGGCGCTATCCTGGCCTCAGGTCACCATTCACCATTTCACATATCTTCACACCTGCGTCTGATACTGCTTTAACCAGAACTAGTGATAGCAACGGTTCCAGACCGTCAGTTGGGGTATGGGTCTCGGTCGAAACCAAACTGCTTGCAACCTAGCAGTCCGGGTTGTCAATTCACCCAAACTGTCAATTCGGGTACGCTTCGATGGAAATCTCCCAATCCATCTGAAGTGGGGGGGTTGTCAGTAGGTCACCCAGCAGGTCCGTCTGTACATTCATATAACGCTCTTGTGTTTGCTGTTTGATGATAGTATCTTATCAAAATCACGTATTCAACAGCCAATAATCTCTTTTTGCATGTTTTGCAGTGTGTGAAATTGATGATTTTGGAATCCATGTTTTTCCTGTAATATGTTGAATTTTTGCCTATAGAGGCGGTCAATAGTTCTGACATGAATTCATATATCCGCGTGATGCCATGATTACTCAATATGGAAAACCAAAAATTGTTGACACTCCCTTCACATTCATTTTCATGATGGGGTAACATATATGTCAAGCGCTGTTTTGGTTGAAAAGGCCACCATTACTTCGTATATAAATTATTGCCACAAAGCGTAACTTAGATTGGCCAAGATGGAAGACCAAAAATAGTTGATGCTCCATTAATGCTCATATTCAGGATGGGGCAGGGAGTGTGTCACAATTGTTTTTGCCCCTGAAGGCGGCCAATACTTCATTTATGGATGTTTACAACCAATCACCAGAAAGATAACCCAAGATGGAAGACCAAGAATCGTTCATGCTCCATTGACACTCAGTTTCAGGATGGGGCAGGGAGCGCGTCGCGATCGTTTTTGCCCCTAACAGTGGCCAATACTTGACTTGTGGATGTTTGCAACCTATTGCCAGTTAGATTACCCAAGATGAAAGAACAAAAATTGTTGACCCTATGTTGACACTCGTTTTAATGTATTGTCCATTCACAATCTGCTTCCATTGATAATGGGATTCATAATTATTCATCTGTATCGGTTGCCTTTCTACCAGATTGAGACACCGCCCTTTGGCAAAGCCAAGCCAAGCAATATTCCTGCACTGGTTGCTCTCATTCTATTAAATTTTATACATCTTGCCAAATGATTCATTTTGCCCTGTATAGTTCTGTTCATTGACCAATATTCACATGCAACTGCTTGATATTCTCCCGTAATATTTCTCTACATGAAATTCTCGGTCAAACAATATAAAGAAGCTGGTAAAAATTCATTAACACATTCTGTCCTACATTTTGCTGTTCACCATATTCCTCCTCGTTTCCATTGTATTGACCATCATCGACACACATTCAACCTTGGTCATTGATATCACTGTTGGACGAAATATTCAGGGACATTCAGTCAGGCACTGACGTCCCGCTGCTCCGGTGTTTCCAGATGGTCGATGCCCTTGTCTGGCACTATTTCGGATTCATTGTTTCTCTCCCAGTTGTCTTCGCTGTCATTTGGATGATCCAATTCCCAATTCCAGTCAAGCCAATATTCGGTGTCTGAAATGCTTTCAGGTGCACCATCTTCACCACTTGCTGCTGGATGGAGGTCGATGTTTTTGATTCGGCGCTCATTCAATACTTGATTTCGTCCGCCAGGGAGGTCCTTTGCAGACAAAGCTGGTGGCACAGGTGATGTTTCTGACAATTTAAATGTAGCCACTCCATCACGTTGAAATTTGACCAGGACGCCTTGACGATCTCTTCAGTATCTGAAATGTATCCGATGGCTGTCATTCCCTTGTGGTGAGCAGGAGATTCGTTCTGTGCGGCACGTAGGCTTTATCTGCCCTGCCATATCTCCAAAACGTTTTGCACCTTGGCCATTCTGTGCAACTACCTTTCCTCTGCCTCCTTCTTCATTTCCAAGTCGTTTTCGGTATTCATCATATCAAATGCTGCGTCATCGCCTGCCAATATCCCGTTACTGGCTTGAGCAGACTGCCTTACCATCACATTTTCACAAAAGGTCTCGCCTGTTGTTGTTGACTGCCCCCAGCCGATAATGACTTGCCGAAGAGAACAACTGGCCTCCACTCGGACCCCATGTGGTATGATAGAGAATACATCATGAAACACAATGTAGAGAGAGGTGTACTTCCAGTGCATTTCCTCTTGATGATGCCACTATTAAGTAATATCCGGAAATCAAAATGTGCTGCTAATCGCCATAGGATCGGATTGGTAATCATTAAGATTTGGATTATTTTGCCCCCAGGTCTGTGGTAATTCAGGCGGTGAATTGAGATGGAGCCTTGCGGCTGTCAACAAGCATGCTGCATGATTGCCAAGTCTGGGTGTCATTTCAGCCACATCTGTAGGCATTAAGTATTCTTCGTCATCGCTGGACAAATCACATAGATCAGAAGAAGATTCACCAGATCTTGAAGCCATTGCCGAGGAGAAGAGATTGTTGCTCTGTACACTTTCGGGTATAATGACGGGCAAACGTCGATGTTTGACCTAGTATTCATTCTCCACACACGTCAGGAATGCCTCCTGGTATTGGGTAGTATAGGAAGTCTCGTCCTCAAAATTATTATCCATTCCCTTATCCCACTTCCTAAATGATCGCAACTTGCGGAAAAAATCAAAGATATGTGCCGAAATGAGAATCACTCCCGTCATTGGAGTAACGTCACTATAATAGTTGGATAGCTTCTGTCACGTAAGCTTTACGGCGAAGTACAAGTCATCCTTCCATTGAGTCATGTTCTTAGCTAAAGCTTGCATAATTCCATCCATATGATTGAACATGTCACTGTACACAGTGATAACATGATGCAGAGTAACTGTATGCTGTTTTGACATCCACAGGTTGCAGTACCGGAATGGCCTCAAAACTGGCCAGACATACTTAACAATGGTCCATTCATCCTGAGTTGTGAACAGTGCGCAGTACTCACTGTATGTTGGATTCTTGATCCACTGCCTGGTGAATTCTTGTAATCAGTAGGCTCACTCAAGCAACCCCAGTGTTGAATTTCAATGTGACCTCACATCCATAATAGGTAGTACCACAATTCGTACATTGGCATTGTGACAGTCAATCGACTCATTTAGTCAACTGGATGTCAGCATACTCAATACAGCAAGCATCCACTGCCATATGACTGTCAGTTTCAGGACTTTCAATATATCTTGAAATACATACTTTCTCAATTATCTTTGCTACACCTGGTCTCATGGCTGACATCTTGTTGATTCTACCATTGTCCTCTTTACGAAGTCTTTTACTCTTTCCTATGTCTATACTTTCATTCTCTCCAAATTGCTGATCGCGCTCATGGGCTTCCCAAGACTTGGTATGCACTTTAACACCCAGCCTCCTCATGAATTCACCTGAAGCAAGCTTAATGACGTGCACCATGCATGGTATGTGGTTTCTAAAAGCAGGCCACTCGATTACAGAAGCCTCAATGGTTGATTATAATTTGCAAGTTGTCAAGTAATTTGAGGAAGCATTAACAGTTGTAGTTGCAAGTAAACGGCTGTCAGTAAGCTCAAAATGATCCAGAACTTGATTCGAATGTATCGCTAGCCATGCTCCGGACTGTTGACTCCTGACCAATCATCCTGGATTAGCTTTCTAGATATGAAAACAATAGGCTATCAACCTCATCGAATGCGAGTTGTAATTCTCGCAATGCCCAATTTCGATACACATAGTTGGCAACAAACAACAGTATGTCAAATATGTTCCTCGATGTCGACCTCTCTTGAGCTAAACTAACCGTATATCTTGACGGCAATTTCGGTTCATTACATCCACTGTCAGGGTGTATTCCCTCCGGCGAATGTTACTCAGCATCCAGGCAGATGGTAGCACGAACTTGCTTCGTATTGCATTATATACCTGTCGTAGCCCGAAATTTGATATAGCATTGCACGGAATGTCAGCAGCACCAAATACTAACCTGAGGTAGCGATTCCAGGTGACTCGGTGAAATTTGGCAGTTTGAAAGTCCTACGCTGCCAGTTTGGAGCGTTTTGTCTGTCAATTCAGTTAACATAGATAAAACCTAAATGTGAAATATGAATTTGCTTTGCAAACATACTATTGTAATTCCTCTACTTCCTTGCCTCTTCAGTATGGCTAAAGTTGTTCCATCGACCATTGGATGAGTTAATTTGTTAATTTCTGACCCTGTCAATTCTTTCAACTTTGCGATGCGCGATGTTGCCAGCAAATGTTTCCCCATCGAGCTGGTCTCATGTTGTGCAGGAGGGTGAAGAACTTGATGACAGACGATACATATGATGCCTGGGCTGGGGTCCTACTCCATTCCGCCGGTAAATTGAATCACCACAACGGCTCATGCCTAGATTTATTCGAAGCAATAGGATGCTTCGAGCCTGCATTCATTGAACCCCACCAAGCATCAAATATGATTTGCAAAGTAAGGCCACTTAAATCGTGAATAAAGACATGTTCATTTTTAAACAAATCATACCCTCCAGCAACAAGGAATTTACAGATTTCGATTCCGATATCAGGATAGCAATTTGAAAGCTGGGTAATTTGACTTGCACGACTGTCAAATGTAACATTATAGTCAAGTAGGAAGCTGATTATTAAATATTGACTGTAGAGCTACAAGCGAGAGAAAAGTGAGACGTGTGCGACATTGCATGCATATTTGTGTAATGGAATGCAATGACAAATTGAACAGACTGACCATTAGTAACTCAATTTAGTAACAATTCAGTGCAGTTCGTTGCTGTGTAGCTTTCCGAGCCCCCACAATCACTGTTGACACTCCGTTGGTGCTCATCTTTTGGAGGCAGTTGTGATACCGTCAGTAGCATTTTGGCCCATAAAGGTGGCTGAAAGTTCAATTATAGGTCAACGCTGTTGTTGTTGTTTAGTCATACTGTATGCACTCTTATTGGAGTATGACAGAGCCCCATATCCCCTCCACCTCCGCCTCCAGGCAAGCTGGATAAATGGTGCAGTTCCCCACCCGCTACCGTTTGTCCCCTTCACTCTGGGGGGCTGGCACTGGGATTTGAACACATACCATTGTGACCGTATACCCCACCTAAACTTTCAGGAGCGATACCACTGCGCCACGTGGGCAGCCCTTGGGTCAACCCAGTTGCATTGCCATTTGATTATCCATGATGCAAGACCCAAAATCATTGACACTCTGGTGACACTCATTATTAGAAGGTAGTAGCAATATTGTCACTACCATTTTTGCCCATAATGGCAGCCGATACTATGATTACAGGTTAACATCGTTGCATAGCCATTTGATTATCCATTATGTAAGACCAATTATCGTTGACGCTCTGTTGCCTTGGATTGTTAGTAGGTAGTGGTGATATCGTTACTAGCATTTTTGCACATAAAGGCGACCGATAGCATGATCATGGGTTAACCCCATTATATAGCCATTAGATTATCCACAATGCAAGACCAAAAATCATTGATGCTCTATTGATGCTCATTTTTAGGAGGTTGCAGTGATATCGTCACTAGCACTGTTGCCCATGAGGGTGGCCAATACAGTGCTAATTGGTTGATGCCGGTGCACAGCCCAGTGATTATCCAAGATGCAAAACAAACATCGTTGACGATCTGTTGCTGAACATATCTAGGATGGGGCAACAAGTGGGTCGCTGTCCGTTCTACCTATCATGACTGCCAATACTTCCTGTCTGGCAGGTGATGACTATGCAGCCCTTTGATTGCCGAAGGGGTAAGACTAAAAATTGTTGACGCTCTGTTGACATTTGCCTTAGTGACATACTAACAGTCATTGGATGCTCAACAATTGTATGCAACATGAATACAGTCATCATTGACAGTCAATATATGGTTTCAGTGTATAATCATTTCCATCCAAAAGCTTTGAGGCCTCTCAGTTTCTGAGCCACCACTATACACATTATCTGCGCGATGAATGATTGAGGCCCATCGCATTTCAGCGCTTTCGGCCGGCAATTCATGCCATATAGATCAACGCACTACTTATTGACATATATGGCACGACTTCCTTGCTGTTCCGTATCCAGCTCCTCCTCCTCCATTTCCACGATGTACCAGAAGCAATGTTCGAAATCTCAACCAAGTGCAGCTGGTTTGAGCGGAGAGTAATGCAGTTGGATGCGTGTGTTACTGCAGCATGAGAGCTGTCATTCATCCAGTTTCGAGTTGCGCATCAACTGTTCAATCTAGCAGTATGAAACCCCTGACTAAAATTTTCTTCTTAAACATTATCTGCAAAATGGATTTCAGTCACAGGAAGCCTCCAGGAGTGTCTGAGATGATGTGGAGTGTAAACATAGATGCGTCAATGTCAGGAGAGTATCAGACATTAGGAGGGCATTCTGGCCGGCCATCGGAGTAACTGAGATCTCTGATGACTGGTACAGGAGTATCAAGGGAGTGATTGTGATAAGTTTGGGAATACCTCAGAGCGCCAGAGAGAACATTGGGTGCACCTGGGAGCACCTGGGAGGGCTGGCAACAAGTCTGGGTCCGCCACCAACAAGTCTGGGTACTCCGATGACAGGTCTGGGTGCTCTGACCACAAGCCTTGGAGCGCCGGCAACAAGTCTGGGAGCACCTAGAATCACAGTAGAGCAGTCTGGACCGAACAACATCATCGTTGGGAACGCTGGTGGGACACCTGGATATCATAGCTACTACTTATCGTTCAACGATCGTTTAAACTCATGTATTCAGTTTGTATTCTCATCTATGTATCTATGTATCTATGTATCTATGTATCTAAATAGCTACCCATCTACACACGGTATATCTGGACTGGCTGCAGGCGGTGCTTGAGAGGGATTCGAGGTGCGCCTGAAAATGACGATCGAGTGAACTCAGAGAAACACTCCGAGGCCACGATTGAACCAGTTTGGAGATGCACTTTGAGCCCGGAATTGAGGGGATTAAGATATACACTTGGAGGCCCTGATCGAGGGAACTTAGAGATGCACTCCGAGATTGTGATCGAGTGAGTATGGAGATGCAGTTGGAGGCCAAGCTCGCGCGAACTTGAACGCCGTAATCGAGCCAGTTTGGAGATACACTTGGAGGCCGTGATTGAATGTGTTTGGGGATGCACCTGGAGGCCCTGATGGACTGAAATTAGCAATGCACTCCAAGGCTGTGAGTGAGTGACTTTGGAGATGCACTTGCAGGCTGTGATCGAGCAAGATTGGAGGAGTACTTGGAGGTGGACGATCTGTTGTACGGTGGCGTGTGCTCGAGACGTCCAGTGTGCACAGGGGTATGGGATGGTGTGTCTATCGTATTCTGTAACAAGAGATGTTGCATCCACATAAAGTTGATCGATGAATAATGGCGCTAACTGCAAAAGAGGCTAGCTACATCATAGTCATTGGCATAGTGATATCTGTACTCCCAATCAGCTCAACACTCCTCCAGGATGGCTATCATGTCCATTTCTAACAAAACAGTAAACAAATGAGAAGAGAAGCCAATGAAACATGTTGGATCTCCTTGGAACAAATGTGCCCAATGAATCAATATGCTTTCCGACAGCATTCCCAATGCCATTTACAGTACCGATACCATTGCCAAGACCATTCCCAATACCATTTCCGTGGCCATTCCCGATACCATTCGCTAGTATACCGAGGCCATTTCTGAGGCCATTCCCAAATACAATCCCGAGATCATTGCCGACGCCATTCGCGAGTCGAATTCCGATCATGCCCATTGGCCCACACTGCTCGAAGGAGGTCGGCTTCGGCAGTGGCTTGGTGAAGCAGTCGGCGAGCATCTCAGCAGTCGGTATGTAGCTCAAGTCGATCTCTCGATCTCTAGCCATATCTGAAGAACGATAGTATTTGTTCGCAAAGTGTGCAACTGCAGTTCTGCGGTAAATTCTGTTCTTGATGCTCGCGATCAGTGACTGTTAATCGGAGAACATGTGAGGGATAGTTGGGATGCCGAGCTCGTATAGGAGATGCGAGATCTGGGTGAGACTCAAGGAGCCTACTCCAAAGACATAGTATTCGGCATCAGTCGTGGACTGGGCAGTTGAATTCAGTTTTCTCGATCGCCAGTCGACCGCTCCTCCAAAGGTGATGACCAGTCCACTAGTTGATTTATAGTCGTCCAGGCATCCAGCATAGTCCGAATTGACATAAGATCCAAGTGCGCCATCTACGTCTACTCCGAGTGCTCCTCCGAGTGCTTCTCTGAAACGCAGTCGCCAACCTTTCATGCCGTTGAGGTACCGAAACACGCGCCTGAGAGCTACCATATGCTCATTGCTCGGGTCGTGATTGTACCGGCTGAGAACTCCGACGGCATATGAAATAGTGGGCCGAGTGGCGGTTATCATGTACATAAGAAATCCGATCATCGATTGGTATATGGTCGGATCGCAGGCTTCTTTGTCGGGCTTCCTCTTGTGAAGTTTCATTGCCATTGGCGTGGCAACTGACCTGCACTTGTCCATTCTGGATTTCCCCAAGATCGTCTGAATGTAGCTGTGCAGATGGATGTCGATCGTATGATGCTCCTGATTCCGTTCAATGTTCATGCCGAGATAGACGGAGACACTCCCGAGATCATGCATCTGGAACCCCTTCTTCATCTGGTCCTTGATCTGCCCAATCAAGCACTCGTTAGCAATGATGAGCCGATCATCGACATACTGAAGGACTGCGGCAACGACTTAGCCTTGATCCTTATCATCGAGCTTGAACAGTCCTCCATCGATGCGTGATGCCACGTACCCAATCGAGATCACGAAGTCCTGAAATGTGCCGTATGTACCGTGCGAAGACTGCTTCAGGCCGTCAAGAGACTTTCTCAAGCGGAATACCATCTTCCGCGAAGTCTTTGTTAATTGTGGATCATTTTGTCGGCTCCCAGTTTGTACCAAACGACAATATCCCTGCAGCGGGTGGATATAGATCTCTTCTTCCAAGTCAACTCCCGAGAAAGCCGTGCATACAGCCATTTGATGGATCTCATGATCGTACTTGGCGGCGATGGCGAGTGCCAGCCTGACATGGCCCACACAAGCAGTCGGTGCATACGTAGCCTGGTAGTTGATGCCTTCCATTTGGTGATTTCCTCCACTCACTAGTGTGGCCTTGAACCGCTACACATTTCCTGCTCCATCACGCTTGATCCTGTATACGAGATAACTTGGCAAAGACTTTCTCCCTTCCGGAAGCTCCACGAAATCTCCAAAGACTTGATGCTGACCAATTGCATTGTACTTTCCTTTCATCGCCATATCCCGCTTCTCGGCAAGCGGAGACTTGGTTGGTGCTTTGTAAGACATTGGATCGTTGATCTCATCCTCGTGATTGTCCGAGATCGCAGCTGCAGCGTAGACGGGAATCATATCCCTCAAATTCCTCATCTTCGAGAAGCAATTGTGCAGACTCTGCCAACTTGCCAGCGCGGTTTCGGCGACTACCCTCGGCCAGCGGCTTCCATGCAACTCCAAGTGACGTCTCAAGGACAGCCAATTCACGTGACTTCTTCTTCGGCTCTGGAGGATCCGGAAGTGAATCGTCGTCCAATGGCTGCTCTGTGGGACGTTCAGATGGTTGCTTCTCTATGGGTGTGGGTTTGGGTTCATTGATGACATCTCTGTAGAAGTGCTCATTCAAGATCGCTTCGTCTGCAGCATTCGGAGCTGTGTACCCCTTCCCTTCTATGAATACCACATCTCAGGAGGGGTGAAGAATCTTGGCCAATAAATAGTATACGAAGTACCACTTAGTCGATATGCTGTACCCAACGAATATCCCGGGAGTGGCTCTGTCATCCAGCTTCTTTCGTTTATCATGTGGAACGTGCATGAACGCGCAGCATCCAAACACCCGGAGATGCTTCAAAGATGGCTTCTTCTCAGATCGATGCCAGGCCTTGTATGGAGTCTTACCAACCATTGAGCGTGTCGGAGTCCGGTTCTTGAGACAGACTGCCACTGAGATGGCAAATGCCAAGTACATCTTCAACAGTCCAGCATCGTCCAGCATGCATCGTATGCACTCCATGATCGTGCGGTTCGCCCGTTCGATGACTCCATTAGACTGAGGAGTTGAGGGGGTAGTTGTTTCCTTTAAGATCCCTTCTGATTGTAGGTATTCTGTTAATTTCTTGGAGGTATACTCAACGCCTCCATCAGTACGAAATCGCTTCACTTGCCTGCCCGACTTCATCTCTCCAAGAGCCTGCCATTCTTCGGATTTCTCTAGGGCTTCCGGCTTATACTTCGATATGTACTCATCTGTATGCCTTGTGGCGTCGTCGATGAAGAGCAGCATTCATTGACCTCCTCCAATGGCTGTTCCATGGGGCCCACATATGTCCGAGTGCACGAGCTGCAGTGGCTCAGTGGGGCGGGAGGTCGTGGGAGTAAAGGGCTTCCGAACTAACTTGCACATGATGCAACTCTCGCAATCGCACTTCCCAGTCACTCTCGTAGCATGGGTGATCGTCAGCAAGATCTCCAAGGCCTTGAGACCGACGTTTGCCAAGCAGCAGTGCCATAAGATCCGCTTCTCTGCATCATGCCGAGATGCATGCCCAGTCGTCTTAGGTCCCAGGGGGCAGCTGTCATCGATATCGGTGTATTCGGTTGATTCCGGAGCTCGATCCAGAATGAATAGCCCATCGACCTGAGGTGGAGTGGCAATCATGTTGCAATGGCAATTATCGAGGTTGAGACCGTAGTGATTCACCTGTTCGACTTTGACGTCCTTGTCCATGATCTGGGACTGTGAGATGAGGTTGAACGACCCTGGCAAATGCACCACTTCTTGATGTATGATTGTTTCCGTCTTTCCATCTGGCAGCTGGCAAATCAACCTATCACCCCCATATCCGGATGCAAACGATGTGACCCCATTGTATCCCTTCACCTTCTCCATATTCGGCAGATAATCAGTGTAGGTGATGAACATTGATCGAGGGCCGGAGATGTGAGTCGTGCATCCGCAATCGATGAAGCAATCACTGGATGAAGCATTTGAGCTAGCCACCATCCAATAGTTCTTGATCGAAGTAGTGAGAGTCGATGTAGTCTCTGTTGATGCTGTTGCTGCAGTGTCGGCAGACTTTGGAGGATCGCTGTGTTGCTTGCTCAAGTAGTGCTCGGTGATATGCCCTCGCCGCTGGCAATGAAAGCACTTCCACAGATCCTTCTCTCTCCTATCGTCCTTATTATCTCTCTTATCATCTCCCTTATCCCTCATTAGACTTCTGCCGCCTTTACCAGTGTTACCGCCATTACGACCATTACCACCTTTGCCACCTTTCTTTGCAAAGAGCAGAGCATCTGGAGCGAGCCCATTCTCTCTTTTGATTGCAACTTCCTTTTTGACGAGCTTGGTGACGATTTCATTGGGGGTGGTGGCCACCGTAGCATTTTTTTCCATCTTGAGCTCAAGGAAGACTTTCCACTCATTGTTCCTTGGGATCCCACAAAGGAGGTAGAAAATGTGCTCCTGCTCACTCATCTTGCCGATTGTGTTTGCATTCGCGTGGGTGTCGGTGTGGGCAGTATCCGTCACAGTGGTGGATTGCCCTGCACAGAGATTGTAATCTTTGACTTTCCGATCGATCTGTGATACGTGGTTGTCGACATCTTGGCTGTTTTGCAGCTTGATGCCCCGAAGATCTTCCCAAATCTCGAAGATGTTGAGCTTCAACATTGACTTGTAGGCTGATGCGAGCTTCTCCCAGAGCGTTTTCGCATGCTCGACGACCGTGTATTCCGCTTGAATCATCCGGTCCATGCCCAGCAGGATAGTTGATCTAGCAACGCCATGGCGATTCATCCAGTCCTTGAAAGCGGCCTTCTTAGTAGCGGTAGTGTTTGCAGCTGGCTCTTCCGGCTTGTCATCATATCCTTTGATGATACCATACACTTGCTTCTGCTCGAGAAGTAGGGCCATCTCGGTTGCCCATTGTGTAGTGTTAGCAATGGGTCCGGGTAAGCCACCAGCAGTCCTGGTTTGGACAGGAAAAACGGTTCGGTTCAGTTCCAGAGCCTTCCATAAACTCGACCTCCAGCTGCTTGGCGGTCCAAACCCGGCCCCGTGCCCATCAACCTGCGGGTTTCGCCCAGTTCGGGTAGACCCGTCGAGTCGAATCTATGGTTCTGCGTTCTGGGTTTTTCTATTTATGGTCGCATTCAGATATCCTACTGTTAATTGCAAAATATTGACTATGGTACTGCATTGTCATTTTCTGATGTATTGACAACCTTTATATAGCAAACAAGTAGAGAGAGGCTCCCTGCCCCATCCCGAAACTGAGTGTCAATTGAGCGTCAACAATTGATGGTCTTGCATCTTCGGTAATCTAAGTTACACTTGATCGCATGTATCCATAAACAAGTGATTAACAACCTTTATGAGCAAATAAGCAAATGATATTCCCGCAATAGCCTCCTGAACAGTAACAACCTATTTCATTTACAAAGGTGCAACTAAGTGTTCACGAATGTGTTAGACTACAAAAACGGCCAAAACCGAGTATATGGACTTTAACAGCGGCAGTGCGCTTCCATTAACCATGATCCAAGGCCCAAGATCGTCGACACTCTGTTGACGCACATTTTCATGATGGGGCAGGGAGTGTGACGCTTTCCTTTTTGCCTATAAAGGATGGCAACACTTCCATTATGTGCAATCACTACCAAATTGCGTTTTTATTACTCGACTTACAGGACTAAAAATTGATGATCCTCCGTTAACGCTCATTTGCAAGATGGGACACAGAGTGTCTCGCTATCTTCTTTGCGTATAAAGGTTGTCAATACTGTTGTTTTGTACAAACACTACAAAATTACTTCTGAAAACCAGGCTAACAAGACCTAAAATCTTTGATGCTGTGTTGACGCTCATTTTCAAGATGGGGCAGGGAGCGTGTTGCTCCTTCTTGTGCCTATAACGGGTGGCAACACTTCCATTATGTGAACTCCCTGCCACATCGCGTGTTTATTACCCGACTTACATGACCAAAAATCGTTGACGCTCCGATGACGCTCATTTCCAAGTTGGGGCAGGGAGCATCTCGGGTTCTTTTTTGCCTCTAAAGGTTGTCAATGCTGTTGTTATGTATAACCACTACAAAATTACTTCATAATTACCAGACTAACAAGACCTAAAATTGTTGACGCACTGTTGACGCTCATTTTCAGGATGGGGCAGGGAGTGTGTTGCTTTCTTTCTGCCTATAAAGGATGGCAACAGTGCCATTATGTATAATCACTACTGAATCGGGTGTTCATTACCCGACTTACAGGACCCTAAATTGTTGACACTCCATCGACGCTCATTTTCAAGATGGGACACGGAGTGTCACACTTTCTTTTTTGTGTATAAAGGTTGCCAAAACTGTTGTTATGTATAACCACTACAAGATTACTTCTTCATTACCAGACTAACAAGACCTAAAATTGTTGACGCTCTGTTGACGCTCATTTTCAAGATGGAGCATGTAGCGTGTTGCTTTCTCTTTTGCCTATCAAGGGTGGCAAAACATCCATTATGTGTATTCACTACCAAATCGCATTTTTAGTACCTGACTCACAGGACGTAAAATCGTTGACGCTCCTTTGACGATCATTTTGCCACTGGCGTAACCACAATATACAACCATTCACTATGACATACTATATCAATCATGGTCTTGTGTCAGCCGTTCTGTGCTGTTCATGTTCATTCTCCCTTCTAACTACATTGTTCTCTAATGATGCATATAAATATACCCTTTGAAATATACTTTAAAGTGCCTGCTAATTGTAGATCATGATAATACCCAAAAATCCCGTTCCCTTCAGTCAACTCTCGTCTTCGCTGTCACGTTCACTGAAATGGCTGCTGTCGTCTACAAAATGGCTGTCAGCTGCATTACCACGCAGCTGATAGTGTACTAACCTGTTGACTGACCTTCTTCAGTCAGCAAATCCGGAATAAAATCTTTATCGCACATGCAATCCTTGGCATATGGATCAAGATTGAAACATCTAGCACTGGGAAGCGGAGTATGTATACACACATATCTGGGTGGCACACCTTCTGTTGCGGAGCGTTGAGTTCTCTCACCGTCAGCAGGCGGCGCAGGTGGCGTTCCGGGCATCAGTGGCGCCGGTCGTGGTGGAGGTGCACCTGTGCCTTTGTGCCTCCAGCCAGTCTGTGGATTCTTCGCTGTGCCAATTTGGCAAGGAAGACAGCCGTCTGTTCGAAATTCCCGAATCATTGCCGGGTGTCTTTCTATCGCAGCCTTCACCTTGTTATGCCCGGGAAACACAACACCCTGGGTCTTCTCTGCTCAAACTTCAGCGAGTGGTTTCTTGATCAGTTGTGGCGTTTCCTCAATTGTGGCACGCGAAAACCCTTCTTTTGCCATTTTGGCCATATTCAGGGCAAGACGCATGTCGGACTGTTCAAGCTGTACTCAACCTCCTTGTCTTGCCATAGTAGCTGACATGTAGAAAACGTAGAAAAGATTAGTTGGTGCTTCTAGAGTGAGAATTGGCTGTTACCTCCATCATATATGACTCCGTAGCCTCCACCAATGTTGTTAAAGCCTGATTCGTCCATTCCCGGGGACGTTTATCACTAGATTGATCTGTGACAATACTGGAACTGACAACATCGTGATGTTCAATTTCGCGGACTGTGCGGAGAAATGCCTGAGTCGACCATGGAGGTATCCCCTTACGGGCAGCGATGAATTGGTCACGTAGGTCTCTACGTACGTCAGCTGTGCGATATACTGTTAGTTGACCGTCATCTACATCGATATGGACTGACTCACATCCTATCGCATGCTGCTTCGTATTCCTGCAGCGGCCGGTTTTACCTACTAGTCTCAAATGTGCATCCTGGGTCATATTTTCGGTGGCTACAATTGCAGCATCGCGGTGAACTAACTGGTGTCTGCCTTGCTGCTGTGTCTCACTGGGTGGCGCATTGTTTGAAGCGCCTGTCGTTCGGCTCGATTTGGCTTCAATTGCTCCTGGTTGAAGCATTCTGGGAGCCATGACGTGCTGTTGTGGAATGGTGAGGAAGATGATCACGAAAAGAAGTGGGAAGTCCTGAAGATTATATAGTCAGCTACAAGTCAAAATGGAAGAAGTGACAGCCAACTTGCACCTTGAATTCAAGCTGAATCCGGCTGTGTATGGCTGCACTGTGTTTAGCTGCAGGGGATTCCAACAGTCCCACAATTTGCAGGAGGTCGGTCCGATGATGATTCTCAGTTTGCAGGGATATATCGGCATGAACGATAGCTGATGTCTGATTTTTGATGTATATAAAATGGACATTCTTCGACGGAAAGGACGTCTGGTGATGTTTGTCTCAACACATCGCCGTGTTGTTACATGAATCACATGCTAACCATCGAATCCTAATGCATGGTTAGCACGACTATTTCCAAAGAAGTGACGGTCAAAACACTGATTTTGCTTTGTTCTAATTGATGAAACCTCCCAACCTTGACATAAAAGACGCAGCTTGCCCCCATGTGGTCCATATCTTGCAACATCCAACATCTCACCCAACAACAAGGTCAACACAATGTACAATGGGCAATGCTCCGAAAAAGAATCGTTCGCCACTTCTAGCGGGTAAATACTGCAAATCGACGAAGAATCCACACGACAATGTCATCAACAAATAAAGGCAGGAGGGCTTGGTCGCAGAAATTCTCCCAGCGTTAGGAGCATTGCGCAGCTTAGGATCTACAAAGAAGCTTTCGGCGGAGAAAAGACTGGAAACGCACTTGTAAAGCAATGAAGAAAAAGCGAAATGGATCCAGGATTATGTGGATAGAGAGACCGCAGTGGCGAGAATGCGAGTTCAAGACGTAGAGACAGCGATTGTGCAGGAGCAGGAACATATGAGGCATGTTGAAAAGGCACGATCGACAACCACAAAGCCTGGAACAACATTCGAGGAGATGTTGAATGCTATCAGGGACTGTTTCAGCAATCTTTCAAGTTCTGACAATGAGGAGGATGGGGAAGACAAGGATGATGATGAGGAAGATACAGAGCTTGGCAAGCTGAGCGAAGATGATGAACCTGGCTGGGTGATGGGCACAATCTCCAAAACGGTACAGCACCGCATGGAGAGATTTGGGCAGAAGCAAATGAGACTTGACGCACTGACGCAACCCGGATGGGGGGACGCAGCCGACTGTTTTCGTGAGAGCGATATCAAGAATGGGACAACTGAACTGAAGGTTCCGGCAGTTCTGAAGGCCCAAACAGACACGACAGCAGCCACACCATCACCGAAAACATTTGGAGAGCTTATGCAGGTTCTTGATATCGTCCCCAGACAATCCCAAATGCCACAAGTGACGTCTTGACAGGGAAGCAGTAAAATGAGGCTGGGTTCGGAGAAACCTCTGGCGGACTATCACATAGTATCTCTCATGCCCGACGCGGTGCCCGATTCATCACAGAGGGAGATTGCGACGCTAGTTCAACCCTTGAGCATTTACCCCAGCGTATAGCGTCGCTAGCTAATTACCATATAGAAATCACATTCGGACGAAGACATGGTGACGGCTCCTGCGTCACCAGAAGAATAGATAGCCAAATAGGTATTTTTGATGACGTAACTCGAGTAAAAGCAATTTGTACCTACTTTGTTATGTGTCAGCTATTTCTGGATTTCAGTGACCAAATTGTGAGACAAGATTATTCGTCAGTGTGTGTGCAAGGGTCGTACCCGCCATGCAAATGTTCTAGACATCAAATCGAGTAGATTGACGAACAATGAACTGTACATGGTGTTGCCTGTTCAGGTTAAATGATCAAACAAAACCTAATTTTCAGACGAAACTTACTAACATAGACGAAGTCAGTGATGTGAGACAATTCATTGAAGGAGCGGTCAAAGCCCATCCGAAACCCGGAACAATGACAGCTGTTCGTCCGCATTAATCCATGCAGCCAACAACATGACTCTCTGCTCAGACCTCCTGCACATGGTCAAAAAATCGAAAATTGATTATGGTACATTATGGAAATCGAAGAGAATGAGCTGGATAAGGAATGGTGAGGACGTCGGGCTATAAATTTCTACAACTAGTGCATGCATTTTTATGTGGTAAATTGCCGGCCAAAAGCGCTGAAATGTGATGGACTTACGTCATTCATCACGCAAATGATGCCAATAATGGTGGCTCAGAAAATGAGATGTCTCGAAGATTTTGGATTCGAATGACAACACATAGATACGCTATACTGCCTGTCAAAAAAGACTGTATGGATTTTATGCACGAATGTCCAGCACCCAATGATGGTTAGTATGTCTCTAAGGTGAGCTCAAAGGTGAGCATCAACGGAGCGTCAATGATAGTTGGCATTGCATCATGGAAAACCCAGATGGTTTCGCTGCAACGTTCATTCATAATCGAACTATAGACAGCCGTTCAATTCAAAAATGGTGGCAACAACATCGCTACTATGTCCTAAAAATGAGCGTCAATGGAATGTCAATGACTTTTGGCCCTGCATCTTGGAAAATGCAAGCACTGTGCGGTGACATTAAGCCATACTCGAACTATCGGCTGCCTTTGTAAGCAAAAATGCGTTCGACAACTTCGTCACAATGCCCTACAAATGAGCATCAACGGAGCATGAACGATTTTAGTCCTTGCATCTTGGAATATGAAGGGGCTATGAGACTACTGTGATCCATAATCGAACTATTGGCCGCCTTTTTAGGCAAAAATGCTTTCGACGACCTCGTAACTATGCCCTGACACTGAGTGTCAACAGAGCGTCACCAACCTCTGGACTTGCATCTTGGAAAATTCAAGGGCTGTGCGGCGACATTGAGTCATAATTGAACTATTGGCCGCCTTTCTAGGCAAAAATGCATTCAACAACTTCGTCACTATGCCCTAACAATGAGCGTCAATGGAGCATCAACGATTTTATGCCTTGCATCTTGGAATATCCAGGGGCTATGAAACTACTTTGATCCATGATCGAACTATCAGCCGCCTTTATAGGCAAAAATGCTTTCGACCACCTCATCACTATACCCTATTAATGAGCGTCAACGGAGCATCAACAATTTTAGGCCTTGTATCTTGGAATATCAAGGGGCTATGAGACTACTGTGATCCATAATCGAACGATCGGCCACCTTTCTAGGCAAAAATGCTTTCAACGACCTCGTGACTATGCCCTAAAAATGAGCGTCAACGGAGCGTCAACAATTTCAGGCCTTGCATCTTGGCATATCAAGATGTTATAGGACTACATTGATCCATCATCAAGCTATTGGCGGCCTTTCTAGGCAAAAATGCTTACGACAAGAAAGTCACCATGTCCCAAAATGAGCGTCAACAGAGCATCAACGATTTTTGATCTTGCATCTTGGATAATCCAACGGCAATGGAACGTAGGTGACCCACAATTAACCCACCGGAAGCCTATATCGGCAAAAATGCCAGTGACAATATTTCGTCCGCCTCCGACAATTGAGCGCCCGCAGAGTGCGAACAGTTCGCGTGGAGGCTCAGCACACTACACAGCAACGAACTGCATTGTGCTGTGCCTAAGTCGAGTTTTACGCAGTCAGTCTTTGCAATCTAACCTTGTATACAACTTCACAAATATGCATGCAATGTCTTACAGATCTGATTGTTTCACTTGTAGCAGTAGAGTCAATATTCAAGAACCCGCAGTCTGCTTTGTTGTATCGTTACTTTCGGCAATCTTTCGAGTGAGATCACCCAGCTGTCTAAGTCTTCCCGCCATGTCGGATTCAAGATCTTTGAACACCTGTTTACTCGAGGTTATGATCTCTTCCAAAAATGAACATGTCTTTATTCGTGATTTGAGCGACGTTACTTTTCAAATCATCTTCAATGCTTGGTGGGCTTCAATGAATGTAGACTTGAAGCGGCCTATTGCTTGGAATAATTCTTCACATGCGCCTTTGTGGCGATTCTATTTACACTGTGGAATTGAGGAGACCGGCAGCCCTGGCATCATATGTATCATTTGTCATCAAGTTTTTCGCCATCCATCAGAACATGGGACCAGCTCAATGGGGAAACCCTTGCTGGCAAAAGCTCACATCGCAAAGTTAAACGAATTAACAGAGTCAAAGGGTACTGAATTGACTAGTTCGACGGTTGATGAAACAGCTTCGGCCATTCTGAAGAGGCAAGGAAGTCAAGGAATCACAATAGTAAGTTCACAGAGGAAGATCATATTTGACATCCAGGTGGATCCATATTGACCGAAATGAGAGACAAAACATTCCAAACTGGCAGATAAGGACTTCGAAAATTCCGAATTTCACCAAGACACGTGTAATCGTTACCTCACATGAGGATTCATTTCGGCTCACTTTCCATCGAACGCGATATCAAATCTAGAGCTACGACGGTCCTGGAAGGCATTACGCGATGACATAGTGCTGCCATCCACTACGACCCAGAGCAAAATTTGCCGGAGGGAATATGCACTGACTGTGGATGCAATCAAAAAGCAATTGCCGTCACTTAATAAAGTTAGTTTTGCTCTGGACAGATGGACATCAACGAACGAACTAGCCATAACATTGGTCATTGCTTACTATATGGATCGAAATTGGGCATTGCGTGAAGTTCAACTCGCGTTCGACGAGGTTGATTGCCTGTAAGTTTCACATTTCGAAACCTAATTACAGATGACATGTCAAGGGACAACATACTTGAGCAAGGCTAGCGATGAATTTGAAGGACGTTCTTGCTCGTTTTGAGCTGACCGATGGCAGTTCGCATGGAATTACGACTGATAATGCCATCTTAAATTACTCGATGACAGGCGAGCTGCAATCAACCCTTGAGGCCTCTGGAATCGAGTGGCCTGCATTGAGTAACCACATACCTTGCATGGCGCACGTCATATAGCTGGCTTTATGTGCATTCAAGAGCAGTCTCAGTGTCACAGGCGGCACCAAGTCTTGGGAAGCCCATGAGCCTGATCACCAATTTGGAGAGAATGAAAGCGCAGACATTGGGAACAGTCAAAGGCTTCGAAAAGAGGGCAATGCTAGAATCGATAAGGTGTCGGCCATGAAACAAGGTTTAGCCAAGATATTTGAGAAAGTACGTATTTCAAGGTATTTTGAAAGTGCTGAAACTGACCTTCATATAGCAGAGAATGCTTGCTGTATTGATTACACAAACACCTGGTAATCGAAAAGAGTTCATTGACTATCAAAAGGCCAAAGTCCACATTGAGGTACTTCCGATTATGCATGTGAAGACCCGTCGGAACTTGACCCTGGAGTTGCTCGAGCGCACCTTCTGAATACACAAATCTACACGCGAGTGGCTTAAAAATCCAAAATTCAGCGATTACTGGCCATTCTTCACAACTCAAGATGAATGCACCATTGTGAAGTATGTCATGGAAGTGTTGAGGCCATTCCGATATTGGACCCTGTGGATGTCATGGAGGCATACAGTCACATTGCATCACGTTATCACAGTGTACAATGATATGTTTGATCACATGGATGGCGTGATGCGAGCTTTGGCTAAGAAAAAGACTCCATGGAAGAACGACTTGTTCTTTGCCGTGAAGTTAGCTTGACAGAAGCTGTCCAAATATTACGCTGAAGTGACTCCATTGATGGGCATACTTCTCATTTCTGCACATATCCTCGATCCTTTCAGGAAGTTGCAATCGTTTGAAATGTGGGACAAAGGAATGGATATTAATCCTGAGGATGAGACATCCTATACTACCCAATACCAAGAAGACTTTCTGAAGTACGTGGAGAATGAATACTGTGCCAAACATCGATGTGTGCCAGTCAAGAAACACGAAAGCCTACCTATGAGCAATCTTATCCCCTCCGAAACGGTTCCATTATCCTGTCAATCATCCTTTGATCCATCTGATATGTCCAGCGATGATGAAGAAAACTTAACGCGTAACAATGTGGCTGAGACGACACCAGGACAAAGTGATCGCGCATCACGCTTATTGACTACCGCCTGGCTCCATTTCAATTTGCCACCTGAAGTACCAAAGAAGTGGGGGCAAATTAATCCAAATCTCAATGATTACCACTCTGACCCAATGGAGATTAGCAGTACATTTTGGTTACCAAGCGTAACTGACTGGTGGTGTCAACAGGAGGAAACGCACTCCAAGTATGCAGACCTCGCTAATATCGCGCGCGACATACTCTCTATCATATCACCTGGTGTCTGTGTGGAGGCCAGCTTTTCACTAGGCCGAGATGTTATCGGCTGGAGACAGTCAAAACCACAGTCAAGACTCTTCACAGAAAAGTAGTTGTAAGGCAGTTCGCTCGAGCCAATAACTGGATGTTGGCATGCGCTGACCCATGATGAGATACAACAAAGACAGAAAACGACTGGGAAATGAAGAAAGAGGCGGAGGAATGGAAATTGCACAGAATGGCCAAGGTTCACAACTTTTTGGAGATGTGGCAGGGCAGCCAAAACCTATGTGCTACCTGGAAGGAATCTCTGGCTCAGAACATGTAGATGACTGCCGTGGGATACATCTCGGATACGGAAGAGATCGTCAAAGCATCATCATTACTCTTTCAACATGATGGTGCAGCTGCATATCAATTGTCTGAATGATCTCCTTTGCCATGACTTTTGTCTGCAAAGGACCTCCCAGGAGGACGATCGCAAATATTGAATGTCCACTGAATCCGAAGAATCAACCATCATCCAGTTGAAAGTGATGAGGATAGCCCACCTGAAAGCATTTCGGACACTGAAGATTGGCTTAACTGGAATGGGGATTCAGATAATCCAAATGACAGCGAAGACCATTTCGCGGAGGATGTTGAATCTGATATAGAGCAAGACAATAGCATCGAGGATCCGGCATGCCCAGAGCAGCGGGATGTGAGCGCGGCGCCAAATGTTCCCGGAGTGATTCGGCCAACACGGAACTTAATGAGACAGGCTGAGAAGGTGTTGATGACGGTCAATGCAATTGAATCGAGGAGGAATATGCGAGTGAAAATCAAGTAGGACAGAATGCGTCAATGTTTCACCTGCTTCTGTATGTATCTTGAACTAGAGTTTTAGTTAGTGATATATTATGGGCAAATGTTGAGCAGTAGCTTGTCAATATCGGTTGATAAACAGATGTATAGCAGGCGCAATGAAGCTTTTGGCAAGATACATAAATTTTGGTCATCTGAGAGCAAACAGTGCAAGAATGTTACCGCTCCCGGCTTTGTCACAAGGCCAAGTCTCAATCTGGCACAAAGACTACCAATATAGTCAAATCATAATGAAAACTAGTATCGATGGCAGCTGATGTTGAATGGACAATATAATGAAATCAGTGTCAACCGAGCGACAACGATGTTGTGGTTTTGTAAGTATGGTAATTGAACGAAAATTTGGTTGCTTCGATGCACAACCGATATGTTGGCAGCCTTTATATGGAAGTAAGACAGCGACATGCCCCTCGCCGCATGCTGAGAATGAGGGTCAACGGAGCGTCGACGAGTTTTAGCTCCGCGTCTTGGGTAATTCATTTTTCGATTGGTTGTAGACATCCATTTGGCAGATATTGACAGCCTTCAATGGGAAAAACTAAAGCGACATGCTCCCTGCCACATCCTGAGAATGAGCGTCCATGGAGCATCAACAATGTTTAGCTTCGCATCTTGGGTTATTTATGTTCCAATTAGTTGAAGACATCCATTTGGCAGATATTGGGAGCCTTTACTGGGAAAAACTTCGGCAACATGCTCCCTGCCACATCCTGACAATCAGTGTCAACAGAGCGTCAACAATTTTTAGCATCGAATCTTGGGAAATTGATTTTCCAATTGGTTGCAGACATCCATTTATCAAATATTGGCAGCCTTTACTGGCAAAAACAACAGCGAAATTGCTCCCTGCCGCATCCTGAATCTGAGCGTCAATGGAGCGTCAACAGTTTAAGTTGTCGAATATTGGGTAATCAAGGCATCGCCCTGATCTACCCGTTTATAATGGAATTATTGACCGCCGTGATAGACGAAAATCCAATGTATCAAAGGTATAATACCGATTCCAAATTAATCGGGATTGCAAGCTGCAAAGCATGCAAAAACATATCCTTGGTTGTTGAAAACGCGATTTTGATAAGATACTATTCACATACTCCAAAAGCAAGAGCCTTCATTGAATCAATGGATGGACCCGCTGTGCGACCCGCTGACCACCAACCCAATTCAGACAGCTTGGGAGTTTACAATCGAACCGTACCCGAGTTGACGGTTCGGGTTAATTGACAACCCGGACAGCCTATTTAGCAAAGGTTCGGGTTGGACCCGGACCCGGACCTGAAGTGACGGTCCGGAACCATTGCTAACACTCCCATTGTGCATAGTTCGTGCCATTGAACTTCGTGATGGTGATGGTAGTCGAACTCATCTTTCATCACAATCGTCAGTTATCGTTGTCTCTCAGACTGTATGGGTGACAACCAGCAGCCGCCGTCGGAAACACTGCAGGATGCGGAGTAATCGCTTAGCTTGTGGAGACGCTTCTTCGTGATGATGACCTCCACTCGACAAACGAAAGTGGAAGTGTTGATCGTCAGTTCCCTTCTTAAACACAAGGGCTCATGACCTGTTGTATGGTGGCGTGTGCTCGAGTAGTCGAGTGTGCGCAGGCGTATGCGAACGTGTGTCTATTGAATCGTGTGTCAGGACATGTCGCATCGACATATGGTCGATCAATGACTAATGGCGCTTACTACAGAAGAGGCAAGATACATCATAGTCATTGGCCCAGTGATATCTGTACTCCCAATCAGCTCAACACGATCTGGAAGTGGTCGATCTGGTGGTGGTCGATCTGCTGGCGGTCGATGGGAGGCGCGCCGGGTGCTGAGACTCCATTAATCGGCTAGTCCAATCAAAACCGTGGGAATGTGACGAGTTGACTTTACCATTGAAGCTCTTATGGAGAACAGGCTGGTGGCGGTCGATCTGGGAATGGTGGCAGGCCGGAAGTTGAAGCTACATTCAGGGGTCCACTCATAATGGTGAGAATGAAGGGATGATAGACAATCCTAGGCGTATACTGAACTCGTTGTATGCTGCACTTGGTATATGCTGCGCTTGCTGTATGCTGCACTCAGTGTATGCTGTACTCGGTGTTAACTCATGATCATGGCATGGAGAGATACAGAAGGATGATCGAACTTTGTGTTCTGCGATGATGGTGGAGATGTAGATGAGAACGATAGAGATGGGGGAAGAAGATGACAATGATATGGAGGATACGAGTGGATATGAGAAACCAGATGTATGCCTTGCATGATTGGGTGTAGAAGACCTCGTATCCGTGATATTACACACCAGATCGGGACTCGTACCTGCCATATCAGGGATGGTAAATTGCCTTGAGCACGAAATTCTCCGAAGTCCCAGTTTCTCATGATGATTTCCCCCATCTCCTCTCATTTCTCTCATTCTTGTCCTCAACTCTATCATCACCTAAGAACACGAAGTTAAATCATCCCTCTCTGTCTCTCCATGCCATGTTCATGAGTTAACACCGAGTGCAGCATACATCAAGTACTGCATCATTCCATGATGGACTGTCTCCCGCTCCCAGCCAGTTTCTCATATCTTGGCGGATGTACTCAACTCTGTGCATTCCAACAATTACGAACTAACCAATCAATAGAGTGTCAGCTCCCATTGTGCCTCCCTCCCGATCTACCACCTCCAAGTACTCCTTCAATCTCAATCGGTCATGGCCTTCTGGTGTATCTCCCAACACACTCCATTACGGCTTCCAAGTGCATCTCTGAGTTCACTCGATCTCAGCCTGCAAATGCATCTCCAAACCTGCTGGAGCACAGCCTCCAAGTGCATCTCTGAGTTCCCTCGAACTCGGACTCCAAATGCATCTCCACATCCCCTCGATCCCGCCCTCCGAATGCATCTCTGAGTTCACGCGATTTGGGTCTCCAACTGCATCTCCAGACTCAATCAATCCTGGCCTCCAAGTGTATCTCTGAGTTCACTCGATCTCAATCTCCAAGTGCTTCTCAAAACATGCTCGATCACAGCCTCCAAATATATCTGTCAGGAGTTACTGCGGGTGGACGGAGATACAGTGGTAACGGAGGTGGACAGAGTGACAGGGAGTATATATTTGGCAGACCCCAGAGTAGATAGACATCATCTCATTTCCATCTCATCTTATCATACAACCAAAATACACACTCTATGTTTCCCAACTTTTGGTCTCACTTGCTCTGTCCGAGATTTCATGGATCCACCCAAATGCCTGGACCGTCAATGCCGGGTAGTATCAAATCTCCTCACCCGATTCCTATGCTGCTTGAGCCAGAACCGCTCTTTCTCAGCAATTCTGTTTGGATGTTGCGTGAGGTGCGGCGGAGTGTTGATGGTGGGCTCTCTGCCTTCTAGCTCCATTATTTCACCACAATGGCATCCAAGTTGTGCTTCTCTAAGTTCTCTCAATGGGCGTGTCTAGGTGCTCCTCCAATTATGCTCGACTACCATCTGCAGCCAGATTGACCGCATGTAGATATATATAGAGAGACTTACATAATGCATGCCATAGTATAATATAGCGAATCTGGTGACTGAAACAAAGTTGAATATGACAAGACGAAATGCGATGTGGTTATGTAAGAAGCACTGCTGTGAGAATCCGGCACCACGTCTCTCGCAGAGCTGCTCTCGAAGTCTCCTAGAGAGCTTCTCTGCAGTCTCTCCTGCTCTTAAAGTCTCCCACAGATCTGCGCAGACGTCTCAGGAGCTACAAAATTTGACTATTCTATGAGTCAAATCTTGTAGCATCCTGAATGCACCTCCATAACTGCAGGTGCTTTCAGAAGCACCTGAGACTGCTCTTGGAGAGTCTGAGAGCACTTTGCTGAGCTCCAGGGGGGTCTGGCAGCATCTAAAGTTACTTAGAAGCACTGGTGAGGTCGCCTGGAGTGTCTGGGAGGATTGCGTGTGGCTTGTAGACCAATTTACATTTTGCTGATGTAGTGTCTCTGATTTAGGTTTTGCTTTCGCACTTAACCGTAACAGGCAGGACGATATCCACTTTGTTAGTCGTCTACCAACTTGATTTGGAGTTTAGAACTTTCGCATGGCCCATACAACCACTGCACATGCACCGACGAATTATCATATCTCACAATCTGGCCACTGAAATCAGGAAAAGGCTCACACAGAGCAAAATACGTACAAGTGTTGCGTTTCACTGAGATACGTCATCAAATGTAAGTATTTGGCGATCATTTCCTCCGGCGAAGGAGGAGCTGTCACCCTGTCTTTCTCCGAATCCGATTTGTGCTTGGAAACTAGCTAGGCACACGATATGCACTGGTAAAAGCTCACGGGTTTAACCGATTTTATATTCCTGTTCGGTGACAAATCAGGTGCTATGGTGGGTGCAATGGACGCTATGCATTGGTATGACTGTGGTTTCTCGGAAACCAGCCACATTTGACTACTTCCTGGTCGAGAAGTCCCTTGCTGCATCTGTGATTGTCTGGGGACAATATCAAGAGTCTTCAAAAGCTCTCCACATGTTGTCAGCAATGGTGCGACTCCAGTCGTGTCTGGTTGGGGGTTGACAACAGCCGGAACCCTCAATATGGCCATCCCATACTTCATATATCTCTCACGGAAGTAGTCAGTTGCGTCACCCCATCCTGGTTGTGTCAATTTGTCAAGCCTCATTGGTTTCTGCCGAAATCTCTGCATGCATTTCTGTACGATTGTGGTGAATGCACCCATCACCCAGCCAGGTTCGTCATCATCGCTCAGGTTCCCTTGCTTTATATCTTCTTCATCATCGGTCTCGTCTTCCTCATCCTCCGCATCATTGGAACTTTCAAGATCAGTCAGACTGTCTCTGATAGCATATAACATCTCCTCAAATGTTTTTTCAGGCTTTCTGGTTGTTGATCCCGCCTTTTCAGCATTTCTCATATCTTCCTGGTGTTGCATAATTGCTGTCTCTGCGTCATGAACTCACATTCCTGCAACAGTGGTTTCTGTATCCACATAATCCTCGATCCATTTCTCCGTCGCTTCATTGCTCAAAAGGTGCGTTTCTCATCTTTTCTCCACACAGAGCTTCTTTGCAGACGGTACGCTGCGCAATGCTCTCAATGCTCGGACCCTTTCCGCCTCCAAGCTGCTCTTGCCATTATCTACTTGATGACGTCATCATGTGTATAGCTTGGTCAAGTTGCTGTATTTGCCTGCTGGAAATGGTGAAATGTTCTTTTTCGGAGTATTGACCATTGTATCTTGAGTTGACTTTGTTGTTGGGTGAGATGTTGGATGTTGCAAGATGTGGACCACATGGAGGCAAGCTGTGCCTTTTATGTCAAGGTTGGAACGTTTGATCAACTTGAATATAGCAAAATCTGCCTTTTAACCGTCACTTCATTGGGAATAGTAATGCTAATGGTATAAGATGACTTGTTGGTTAGCATTTGTTTCATGTAACAGCCCGGGGATATCTGGAGCCAAACATCACCCGACGTCCTTTCTATTGAAGATTGTGATTTTTAGATTTGTTAAACATCAAATTTTGGATATCGTTCAGCACAATGTTTCTCTGTAAGCAAGCAAACAACATCGGACCGACTTAGTGCAAATTGCAGGACGGTTAAATGTTGAGCTGATTGGGAGTACGGATATCACTATGCCAAGGACTATGATGTAACTTGCCTCGTTTGTAGTTAGCACCATTACTCATCGATCGACCATATGTCGATGCGACTTCTCTCGTTACACGATACAACAGACACACCTTCGCATACGCCTGCGCACACTCGACTACTCGAGCGCACGCCACCGTACAACAGTTTATGAGCCCTTGCATTTAAAATGGGCACCGACAATCAACACTTCCATTTTCGTTTGTCGAGTGGAGGTCATCGTGACGGAGAAGCATCTCCACAAGCTAAGCAATTACCCCGAATCCCGCCGTGTTTCTGATGGCGGCTGCCAGAAGTCACCCGTAACGTACAGTCTGAGAGACTACGATAACTGACGATTGCGATACAAGATGAGTTCGACTACGATCACCATCACCAAGTTCAATGGCACGAACTATGCACAATGGGCAACCAAGATGGCACTACTTCTCGAACAGAAGCAAGTGTATGGTATCATCAAAGAATACGACAACAAGCCGGAAGAGCCAGCACCAAACGCGACCGCTACAGAGAAGGCTGCTTTCAAGGACTGGATGAATCGCCATGGTGTTGCCAGATCGACTATCCTACTCGGCATGGAACTGAGGATACAGGCGAAATATACGGTCGTCGACAATGCGAAGACACTTTGGGAGAAGCTAGCATCAGCCTACAAGTCAAAGCTGAAGCTCAACATCTTCGAGATTAGGGAAGACCTTTGGAGCATCAAGCTACGGGACTGTGGAGATGTCGACAATTACGCATCGCGGATCGATCGGAATGTCAAGGATTACAATATCTGCGCAGGACCGACAGCACCATCGACCACTGACACTAATGCTGCCAGAATGGACTCTGCAAAGACAATCGCCAAGATGAGCGAGCAGGAACACATCTTCTACCTCCTTCGCGGGTTCCAAAGGAACGACGAGTGGAAAGTCTTCCTGGAGCTCATGATGGACAAAAACGCCACGATTACCGCCACGCCCGATGAGATCGTCATCAAGCTCGTCGAAAAGGAAGCTGCAATCAAGAGAGAGAAAGGGCTCGCTCTAGAAGCTCTGCTCTTTGCAAAGAAAGGTGGTGGTAATGGTGGTAAAGCCGGTAAAGGCGGCAGAAGTCCAAAGAGGGATAAGAGAGATGATAAGAGAGATAATAAGGATGATAGGAAAGAGAAGGATTTCCGGAAGTGCTTTCATTGCCACCGGCGAGGGCATACCACCGAGAACTGCTTGAGCAAGCAACGTGGCGATCCTCCAAAGGCTGCTGACACTGCAGCAACAGCATGGACTGAGACTACTTCGACTCTCACGACTTCGATCGAGAACTATTGGAAGGTGGCCAGCTCAAGTGCATCATCCAGTGATTGGTTCATCGATTGCAGATGCACGACTCACATCTCCGGCCGTCGATCAATGTTCATCACCTACACCGAATATCCTCCGAATACGAAGAAGGTGAAGGGATACAATGGGGTTACATCGTTTGCATCAGGATATGGGAGTGTTAGGTTCATTTGCCAGCTACCAGATGGAAAGACGGAAATGATCATACTCCAAGAACTGGTGCATTTGCCAGGGTCGTTCAACCTCATGTCACAGTCTCAGATCATGGACAAGGATGTCAAAGTTGAACCGGTGAATCACTATGGTCTCAACCTTTACAATCGCCATGGCAAATTGATTGCCACTGCATCTCAGGTCGATGGGCTATTCGTTCGGGATCGCTTTGTGGATCGAGCTCCAGGATCAACCGAATACACGGATATTGACAACGACAGCTGCCTGCTGGCACTTAAGACGACTGGGCATGCATCTCGGCAGGATGCAGGGAAGCGGATGTTATGGCACTGCCGCCTGGCAGACGTCGGGCTCAAGGCTTTGGAGATCTTGCCGAAGGTCATCACCGATGCTCCGAGAATGACCGGCAAGTGCGATTGCGCGAGCTGTATCAAGTTCAAATTAGCTCAAAAGCCCATTACTCCCACGACCTCCTGTCCCACTGAGCCTCTGCAGCTCATGCACTCAGACATATGCGGTCCCCTGGAAACTGCCATCGGAGGAGGTCGATATATGCTGCTCTTCATCGACGATGCCACGGGGCATATGTATGAGTACATATTGAAGTACAAGTCGGAAGCCCTGGAGAAATTCAAAGAATGGAAGGCTCTTAGAGAAAAGGAGTCGGGCAAGCAAGTGAAGCGATTTCGTACAGATAGAGGCGGTGAGTACACCTCCAAGAAATTCGCAGAATACCTAAAAGCAGAAGGCATACTAAAGGAAACGACTACGCCCTACACTCCTCAGTCTAATAGAGTCGTCGAACGGGCGATCCGCACCATTATGGAATGCGTACGATACATGCGGGACGATGCCGGACTTTCGAAGATGTACTGAGCATTTGCAGTCTCAGTGGCGGTCGGTCTCAAGAACCGCACTCCGACGCGATCGGTAGTTGTCAAGACTCCGTACGAGGCGTGGCATCGGATGACGCCATTATTGAAGCATCTCCGTGTGTTCGGATGCTTGGCTTTCGTCCATGTTCCGAAAGAGAAATAAAAGAAGCTGGATTACAGAGCCACTCCCGGCATATTCGTTGGATACAGCATATCGACTAAACAGTACTTCGTATACGATCCATTGGCCAGAATGCTTCACAGCTCCCGAGATGTGGTATTCTGAGAAGGGAAGCGCTACACAGCACCGAATGCTGCATATGAAGCGATCTTGAACGAGCACTTCCACAGAGATGTCATCGTGGAACCCACGCCCACCTTGAAGCAATCTGAAACCTCACACTGAATCGAGAAGCCGCCAACCGGAGATGGAAATTCCGAACGTCAAACGGAGGAGCCATTGGACGACGATTCACCTCCGGATCCTCCGAATCCGAAGAAGAAGTCACCAGAATTGACTGGCCTTGAGACGTCACTTGGAGAAGCATGGAAGCCGCCGGCCGATGGTAGTCGCCGCAACCGCGCTGGCAAATTGGCAGAGTCTGCCTAATTGGCTCTCGAAGATGAGGAATTCGAGGATATGATTCGCATCTACGCCGCAGCTGCAATCTCCGACGATCATGAGGATGGCATCGACGATCCAAAGTCTTACACTGCAGCAACCGAGTCTCCGCTCGCCGACAAATGAGATACGGCGATGAAAGAAGTGTTATAGGCAATTGGTCAGCATCAAGTCTTTGGAGATATCGTGGAGATTGCGGAAGGGAGAAAGGCTTTGCGAAGTCACTGGGTATACAAGATCAAGCGCGATGGAGCACGCAATGTGCAGCGGTACAAAGCCAGGCTAGTCTGTGGAGGAAATCACCAAATCGAAGGCATCGACTACCAGGCTACGTATGCACCGACTGCTCGCTTGGGCCATGTCAGGTTGGCACTCGCCATCGCCGCCAAATACGATCTCGAGATCCATCAAATGGACGTATGCACGGCTTTCTTGGGAGTTGACTTGGAGGAAGAGATCTATATGCACCCACCGCAGGGATATTTTCGTTTGGTCCAAACTGGCAGCCGATATTACGATCCAAGGTCAAAGACTTCGCGGAAGATGGTACTCTGCTTGAGAAAGTCTCTTTATGGCCTGAAACAGTCTTCGCACGTTTGGTACGGCACTTTTAAGGAATTCGTGATCTCGATTGGGGTTGTGGGATCACGTCGAAACGGAGGACTGTTCGTGCTCCATGATAAGGATCAGGGCATATTCGTTGCCGCAGTCGTTCTGTACGTCGATGATCTTCTTATCATTAATAACGAGGGCTCGATTGGGCAGATCAAGGATCGGATGAAGAAGAGATTCCGGATGCACGATCTCGGGACTGTCTCCTTCTATCTAGGCATGAACATCGAACGCAATCGGGAGCATCACACGATCGACATCCATCAGCACAGCTACATTTGGACGATCTTGGCGAAGTTCAGAATGGACGAGTCCAGGCCAGTTGCCACGCCGATGGCAATGAAGCTTCACAAGAGGAAGCCTGATGAAGAAGCCTGCGATCCGAGCATATACCAATCGATGATCGGAAGCCTTATGTACGTGATGGTCGCTACTCAGTGCGATATCGCATATGTCATCGGAGTCCTCAGCCGGTACAATCACGACCCGAGAAATGAGCATATGGTAGCTCTCAAGCGCGTATTTCGGTACCTCAACGGCACGAAGGACTGGTGACTGCGTTTCGGAGGAGAAGGAGATGGTGCACTTAGATGCTATGTCGATTCGGACTATGCTGGATGCCCGGATGACTATAAATCGACAAGCGGACTGGTCATCACCTTCGGAGGAGCGGTCAACTGGCGATCGAGAAAACAGAAGTCGACTGCCCACTCCACGACCGATGCCGAATACTATGCCTTTGGAGTAGGCTGCATGAAACTCACACAGGTCTCGCATCTCTTGAATGAGCTCGGCATCCCGACTATCCCTCACGTATTCTCAGATTCACAGTCACTGATCACGAGCATCAAGAACAGAATCTACCGCGGAACTGCGGTTGCACACATTGCAACCAAGTACTATCTTGCTGCAGTTATGGCTAGAGATGGAGAGATCGACTTGAGCTGCGTACCGACTGCTGAGATGCTCGCCGACTGCTACACAAAGCCACTGCCGAAGCCCGCCTTCTTGAAGCAGTGTGCTGCGATGGGAATGATCGGAATTGGCTTGGGAATGGTCTCAGAAATGGTCTCGGAATTGGAATTAGGAATGGCCTCTGAAATGCCCTCGGTACGCTCAGAAATGGTTGTGGGAATGGTATCGGAATTGCACATGGAAATGGCATCGGGAATGCCATCGGAAAGCAAATTGATTGATTGGGCACGTTCGTTTCGAGGAGATCCCCAATGTTTGATTGGATCCTCTTCTCCTTTGTTTACTGTTTTTTGTTTAAAACGGACGTGATAGCCATCCTGGAGGAGTGTTGAGCTGATTGGAAGTACAAATATCACCAAGCCAAGGACAATGATGTAACTTGCCTGTTTCGTAGTTAGCACCATTAGTCATCGATCGACCATATGTTGATGCGACTTGTCTCGGTACACAATACAATAGACACACCTTCGGATACGCCCGCACACACTCGACTACTCGAGCTCACGCCACCGTACAACATTAGAAACCCCTGGAACCTCCTGCTTTACTCTTTAAGATTCCTCTGCAGTACAACATGCCAGTTGGCTACTGCTCATTCAATTTTGACTTGAAGCTAACTATATATTCTTCAACACTTCCCACTTCTTTTCATTATCATCTTCTTCACCTTCTCAACAACAGCAAGTCATGGCTCCACAAAGACCGCAGCCTGCTGTGAGCAGATCTGAATTGAGCTGAACGACGGGTGGTTTATCTAATGCGCCACATGCTGAGATGCAGCTACAACACAGACTCGATTTAGTCCGCCACAATGCTGCCAATGCAGCCACTGACAATATGAACCAGGACACACAATTGAAAAGTGTCCATATGACCGAAAGCAGCAACAATGAGAAGAAGCATGCAATCGGGTGTGAGTATCTCGATATTATGGTAAATCGCCAGTAACTCACAATATAATGGAAACCTGGGGTACGTAGAGAGCTATGTGACCGATTGATTGCTGCCTGTAATGCGAAAACTCAGTAGTCAACCAAGGCATTTGTCTGTACAGTCCGCGAAATCGAACATCATGATGTTGGCAGTTATGCTATTTCCGCAGACGAGCTTAGTAGGGACAGTGCCCGAAAGTGTATGAAACAGCCTTTGAACACCTTCGAGCAGGCTACAGAGTGGTTTACAGATGAGGTAATAGCCGAATCTCACTGTTAGAAGCAGCAACTAATTTCTGGTTGGTTTTCAACATGTCTGCAACTATGGCAAGGCAAGGAGATCAGGTACAGCTAGAACAGTCCGACATGTGCCTTGGGTTGAATATGGCCAAAATGGCGAAACAAGGGTTTTCGCACGCTGCTAGAGAGGAAATGCAACACCTGCTCAAGAAACCTCGCACCGAAGTCCGAGAAGTGCAACCGCAGGGAGTGGTGTATCCAGGACATAGAAAGGTCGAGGCTGGGATGGAAAGACGCCCGGCAATGGTTCGTGAAAGTCAGACTGACAGCTGCCTTCCTTGCCAAAATGGCAAAGCAAAGAATCCGCAGACATGCTGAAAGGGCAAAGGAAAGGGTGCACCTCTTCCAGAAGCGGCGACACCTCCGCCTGGCACGCCACCTGCGCAGGCTGGTGACAATGATGTAGCTCAAAGTTCTCAAATTGATGGTGTGCCACCCTGATATGTGAATATATATACTCCTCTTCCCCAAGCTCAATTTTTCAATGTTGATGCATATGCCAAGGATCGCAAGCGCGATAAATATGTCATTCCAGATTTGCTCACTCGTGACGGAACATCCACTGGTTGGTACACTAACTACAGTGTGGTGATGCAGCTGACATCCATTTTGCAGACGAGAGTGGCCTACTGAGTAGACTTGACAGTGATGATGAGCATGGATCGAAAGGAACCGGATGTTCGAGTTTTATTATTATCTACAATTTGTGGACACTTTATGGTCTATTTCAAAAGATATATTTATATGCATAATTAAAGAACAATGTAGTGATAAAGAAAAATATACATCAAGATGATAGAATGGCTGTTTGGCCTATAAAGGCCGCCAATACTATGATTATGTATAACAACGATCAAATCACTCTTTAATTACCTGACTTACAAGACAAAAAATCATTGATGGTCGATTGATGCTCATTTTTGGAAGATAGTAGCGATGTCGTAGCTAGGGGTTTTGTCCATTAAGGCGGCCAATATTGTCATTATGCATTACAATGACCAGGTCTCTGAGTAATTACCTGACTAACAAGACCAAAAATCGTGGACTCTCTTTTGATGCTGATTTTCAAAATCGGCCAGGGAGCATCTCGCTTTCTCTTTTGCATACAAAGGTGGCCTATACCTCCTTTATGAATCTCTGCAACCAATTGCCACTTAGATTACCCAAGATGCAAGACCAAAAATTGTTGACGCTCCATTGACTCTCATTCCCAGGATGGGGCAGGGAGCGTATCTTTCTTGTGTTTGATTCTAATGGCAGGCAATACATCCAACACAGACATTGATGTACCGATGTCAATATTTTCGGATTAGCAGTAGTATGTCTGAATGCGACCAAAAATTGAACACCCGAAAACCACAACTGGAGATCGGAACCTATTGGTCTAACCGAACCCGGCAAAACCTGTGGGTTGACATGTACCGGTCTGGGCTTGGCCCGCCAAGATGCACTGGGTCATATTTTTGGACAGGTCTGGGACCAAACTGACTCGTTTTTATTGGCCAAACCTGGACCACTGGTGGGTTAACCAGACCGGTTGCTAACACTGAACAGAACCACTGTAATGTATGGATTCCATTTGGATGACAGGAGTGGTGCGGTTGTGTGTTGAAACTAGGCTATCTGCCATCTAGCTCCTTGGGTTCCGCACAAATGCAGCCCAAACTCAGATTCCAGATTGGACAGCTAACTACAACATGGCGGGAAAGAATCCCACAAGCTAATACAGATATACATAGAACGAAACAACTAGTAAAAGGTAATTACCCTGCGAGTGGAGCGATCTCCAAAGCAAGTGACATCATTTCTCCAGTTAGCGCTAAGAATGTTCAATGGGACAACTGTGTGTGGTCAGCTGGGTACATCGATATGACAAACAATAATGGCCCTGACCATAAACCCAGACAACCACAGAACACATGGCACAGACCTAAGGCCTGAATGAAAGTCATTGACCATACACCAGGGTTGACACCGCGAAATTCGGACTCATCTGAAACACTGTCAAAAAGCCCCAATCATATATGAGGATGTTCAACGAGAAGAAGGTACCCACCTAGCTATGGCACAAATGCCGAGAAAGCGCTACCACAATAACCCCACTATGAAAGATGCTGACTTCATACTGTACTGAGCACAGAAAAGTTGGCACCAATGAAACACTGACACAAAGGGCACTGACATCATACCAGAACGAAATGCGAAAGCAATGTACAGACCTAACACATGGATCAAAGTCACCCACCTCATATCGGGAGTAACACCAAGATCATGGCACCGACCCAATACTGCATTGACAGACACTGACCTCGCAGACTGGACACACTCAAAGAATAGGTACTGACTGTGTACCAGGATGTGAAAACACAACCAGAAAAGGACATTAGCCCCCTACTAAGAATGTCACTTATCTCAAGGAATATTAAGACAAGCAATTGATGATGGAGGTAAGATTATGAAGAATGCAATTGATGATAGTCAAATTTATGCGGGGGGCAGTTTCAAGCATTAGAACATGAGAGATAGATAATATGGCACGAAGCTCAGAGACTGGACTGTAAGTGGTGGTAAAGCTGCGATAAGTTCAGAACAAAAGAAACAGCTCACCTCACCAAGAGCATCAATTAACCCAACTCCCGTTTCAAGAACTCACAAACTAGCAATTGAGCATAGATTATCGATTACTGGCAATTCGCCATTCAAACCACCATCCAAACTCCAAACTCCTGGAACAGTACCAATCACTATGCTAGCTGGGCACACTTGATCTACTTGTGCTGCCGCCAGTTCCAGTGGCCATGCTGGTTTCGTTAGTACTGGACACACAAGCTGCTGCAGAACCTAAGCAAATGCTGGCTCCTCAGCCAGTGTAGGATCTTCCGCCAATACCATGACCAACCATTTGCACAGTCAATGGCAATTTATCGAGTTCTTGAGCCTCACCATGGCTAAAGCCTAGATAGAAATGCCACTACCAGAAACCATGGGCGCCCCAGTCTTTGGTGGAACAGGTGTTACCGAATTTATCAACGCATATGACACCCTCCTATGTCTCACTGGGACCAACCTGGTGTCTGAAAATGTCATCGCAACGATCCATTTCTGCTTGTCAGAATCGATCCAGAAGACAATCAACCAGATGAAAGGACTTTTGAAGACAGTCTGGGATCTGTCCAGAGAAGAAATGGAAGATGCCCTCCACCATGCCAATAGCCGAGTATATATGTATATAAGCTCATCCCTGGAGCGATTATGCAAGGACCAGCTGGAATGAGAGAATATCAGCCTGAATGACTTTAACCCCACCGATGACAGCATCACCCACATTCATATCAACAAGGGTGCTTTGGCTGAGTACTCGGAGGTCGCAATCATACTCGAAGCCCTCCCAACACATTTGTGGATAGAAGCAGTAATGACACTTGGAGCAGCACCCTGAGACCTCTCGACATTCAGATGTAACCAACTCTGGAAACATGTCCACAATAAATGTGGGACAGTGGGTGCAATCGCGCTCCTATGCTCGGACTAATCACCTAATGCACGGGAGGATTCTCCTTACTCAGTCCGAGCTGGATTTCCACTGCCACAGATGACAGTAGTGGTGAACCTTTGAGCAATACCTAACCAAGGAATTCCGGTACCAGTGCAAGCCAGGGAGTGAATTCCTATTGCTAACGCAAAAAATGTAGTGGACACAAGAATGGACAAATTTGACAAAGGACTTCCACAACTGGACCATCCAGATGGGGAAACCGAATGATTCCCCATATGGACGCTACTGCATTACCAGGACACAGGCCATGCATGCTGACCATCCACCCATGCATACAGGAATAAACTTCCCACCTGCCAATCAATGCACAGGACCCAATTATCCAAAGCATCCACGGCCAGGGTTAGGACCATGTATCATTTGCAATGGGCTAGGACTCATCTGAACTTCCTGCCCTCATCTGCACACTGACCACGAACAGGGTTTAGTCCATCTCAATACACAAAGAACAATAACTTGAGAACCATGAAGGGGAAATGCCGGGAAGATGTCTGGATACTGAATGGGAAGAAGGATTTTGTCAATTCAGGAGTATTCCTGGGAAGTAGCTTGGCATGGGTCGCAGGGAGGGGGAGTAGCCACCTCAGCCCCAGTACATTGCATGATCTCAGATGTTTCTGAGAGCCAGTAACTGGTAAAACTGATACACAAAGGTCAAAGTAAGGGTGACAACGAAGCATGGGGTGCAGCACTACAAATGACGAATGTTTGAGTTTTCTGAGTTCAAAGAGTGGAACGAGAAGGGCTTGAATAGTAAAAAAAGAAGGAAATTAGAATCTTCAAATTGATATGAAACGGTTGTTTCCTGGGAAACTGGAAGGCTTATGCAACGGGAAACAGCTGGATATGTTTGTGGAGGACGTGAAACAATCTATCAGGAAACAGGGTCTATCGAAGGAAGTGAGGCAGCAAATGCTGAGAGGGATATACTGCTAGGACAAGCGGAAAGAGGACCAAGGACTGATTTTCACAATGTTGGGTAGGAGGATGGTAGCAGAGGCACAGTTGATAGGAGAGCACGCTCAGATGAACAAAATGAGAGTAACTTGGACAGAATCCACAACTATGGTGTGGGTTTCTAACAATATCATTGCTCCCAAACTGAGTCAAAGACAGGCTTTTTCCTCATATTTTAACTCACCACATCCTGTTGCAGCAGACCACCTGTCCAAACTATAATGGGAATGCCGGAGAGAGGGACGAAGGGGGGAAGGAAGGAGATCGATTGCATGAATCGTGATGACAGCAGGGTCCGAATATTGAATCCACACAAATGAGTCGATTTGCAAGAGAGTGGGGGAAGAAATATTCCTATTGGCTGAGTTGCACCCATGTTATACAAAAAATTCTTACCATTCTCGCCTAACCCTCTATTAACCTCGAGACAAGAGAGTGAATAACTATTGCAAGAGTGGGCAGAAAATTCCCCACTGAGAACATGAATGACAAGCGAGATATGCCCAACTGGCACATACGCGCAGTGAACGAGGAGGGGAAGAAGAGATGAAGTTGTGAGGAGATATGAGAAGAGCATACCAGGGAAATCGTGAATCACATAGAGACTGGAACAAGAAGGAATTGGTACAAAATCCCATTCCAGGTATGCACAGAGCTTTCCCCTTCTACATTGCTAAGGAAGAACAGCCACTGTACTGTACCATTCATCTCCCTCTGTATACCAATGACTGCACCCAATATAGCCATCTCAACCAATATCACCATCTCAACCTTAAGCAACAACGAACGACCAACATGGCATCGATATGAATCAACAAAGTTGCAGCAGCACCCAGTGGCACCAGGAATTTGGAAGCGTCATTAACTACAACCACTGCTCATACTAGCATCAACTGCACCACCATGATGTCCTCCACCATGGCATGAGCTACCACCATGGCTACAGCCCCCACTATGGCCACAGCCACTCCCACAGTAACAGCCACCACAACGGTGACAGCCACCACCACCACAGCGACAGCCACCACCACCACCACAGCAACAGCCATCACCACTATGGCAGTCACCACCACCATGACAGCCACCACCATCACTGCAACAGTTACCACCCCTGCAACAGCCACCACCACTGCCACCACAACAGCCACCACCACCACAGCCACCACTACTGCTGTTAGTATGTATGTCTCCTCCTTGGCTATCTCTACAATCACTAGCAATCACTCTCCAGTATCCCTCCCATCAGAGACACAATCACAACTCAGCAGGGATTTCTTCACCAATAGATGTATTGGATCACTACAAGAAGCAGCAGAGATTGCTGCTGGGGAGCACTCCACCCAATGCCATGAGAGTTCCATGCTCAAGATCGATGATCTCTTCTGTAGCATTACTGAAGCTGCCATTGCCCAGCTCGCTTAGCTGGTGAACTTTGCAGAGAGATACCTTGCCTGGAAGAAGTTAAACGATATGGGGTGCAAAGGGTTTCTTAAGGATCTCGAGTGTTCTGGCAGCATAAGAGAGATGATAATGCAACACCACTCTGCCCAGCAGAGGATGTCACAAGCCACAAAGAAGCAGGGAGACCCCTCACAACTTGAACCGAAACTCCAGAAAATCCAAAGCCCTCGAGCTGAAGTGAGACATGGCTGGAGTTAATGGTAATCGCCAACAAAACATCTACTGCTTCCAACTTAGTGAAGAGATCCCTCAATTGTGCATAAGTATATCGCCTCACCAAGCTAAACAGGCAGTCGAAAGTCGACATGTTGTATACATCTGGATACCTCTAAGAAGCTACAAAGTTGTTCGATAGTGGCTGCCCTCAGCTGAAAGAAGAAATCAACTCAAAAGCTATTGGCCAGAAATGGTCCCAACAAATAATAATCCCACTGAGTTGTTACCCTGGCCTGGATGGCTGCGATTACACCAACCAACTTCATACGATCTTACCATTAGCACCACCTGCCAACCATGGGATACGCATACTACCACCATCACCCAACAAGAGCAAGAGGCTTTCAATGCCAACCCAGCCAACCAAAGAAATGGAAATGGAAATGGGAAACGCTAGGGGTAACTTTGGAGGGCTATTATTGAATCTGGCTGATGATAGGTCTGGGGATGAAACAAGTGCTCCCACCAAGAAACAGGCTCGTATAATCCTGCCAGCTCTGACCCAGAAAGAGGCCAGTACGATTCTGCCATCTCCCATAGAGAAAAAGGCAGATACAAGCCCAACAACCAGAAAAGGGGCCGGTACGACCCCGGAGAAGTCTTACAATCCTTAATAACCGGTGATCCCAAAGCCTGAGAGGCCTGCCACTGTGAGCAGCGGCAGTAGCAGTTCCAACAGCAACACCAAGGATAAAGTATACCTCAGCTGATTCCTCCAATAGCTCTACCTGGACCCAGATTCCATGAGATTGATGAACGACGAGACAACAATGTTGGCACACCAAGCATGGAACATGCACAACAATGCCACACACGTGTTCCAATGAGCAATAAACGAAGATCGCAAGTTGTGTATGAGGTCCATGAATCAATCACTGCGTCTATGGATGTGATGCATAACGTGATAGTATCATTCAATGCTCCACTCACCATCATGCCATACTTCACAAGGTGTGACGGAAAATGGGAAGGCAGATATGGAGGGTGGCAGGAGAAACTGAGTGCACAAAGAGTGAGAGTTCTCATGTTTTCTTTCCTTTGGGTTTATGGTTTTCCTTTGGGTTTATGCCTGTCCTGTGAGTTTATGTTATTCTTATGTTCTTTCAAGTTTGGGTATAAGGTTATATGGGACGAAAAAGGAGAAGTGTTCTTTGCACACAAGGCCTGGGAGGAGTTATGGTGGGAAAATCTGTTTCTTACCACCACTACCACCACTGCTGCCACCACCACCCAGTCTCCTACGTGGCAGCCGGTAAGGGGCATATGGAAATGCTGGGAAAACTTGGAAAACCTGAACACCAGGGGGGGTGTATAAAGATAGCTGTATAACAGATATCGACTAAGCGACATTGAGTACATATTTGGGAGGCCCACGGTTGATAGACACCATCTTATCATCAGACAATGAAATACACAATCTATCCTGCCCAGCTCATTGTTCCCACACACTGTTGTCAAGATTTCATTGATCCACCCATTTTGTGTGGTTCCTCACAGCCAGGTAGTCATTATTGGGTCCTTCCCCTCTTTGTATACTCCTCCAGCCAGAACCACTCATCCTTGTGAATTCCCTTTGAATACCGTGAGAGGTGTTGCATAGTGGTGATAATGATCTCTCTGCATTCTTGCTCCATGGTGTCACTACTGTGGTAAAGGAATATGGAAATGATGTTATTTAGAACAAATCATTATTATGTTTGGGTATGTTGAAGGTAGCAAGGGACTTTCAGTGGAATGATTGCCTCTGATATCACTGTCTCATGTAAGGAACTATGGTGCTTCACTGTATCTTCAATACATGTTTCCTAATTGAGAATAACTATTCTTAATTTCACAGCCTTCCTTTCTTTGTTTGATGCTCAAATTGGTACACTAGAATCTTGGGTTGATGCTTACCTATGTATGTTTCATGACTATGAAGGTCATTGATGTGATGTGATATGATCTCTCCAGGAATCCAATAAGAACTATATCAAGTTTCAAGGTTGGCACAACTAGGGATTTTAGACCTAAACTGCATGTGAACAACCTAACAAGCTCATTCAGTAGGATGCCTGTGAGTCGAGCAGCAACAGTCATAGCTACTTATGAAGCTCTGTTGGAAACATAATCTTACTCCTCAGCATCCACCATCCTGTCAAGGATCATTACGGAAGCAAATATCCTACAATGCAATCTGTTCTCAATGATCATTGAGCTCGCATACAGCTCGGTAGGTAACTCACTTATTCAATGTATGGAAATGATCTATCTCCATTATTGGCTGCTATGAGGCTAGAGCATTGGTATAACTCACAATGCCACCATGACTTAGGCTGAAAGTGGTATTACAGTAGCATCTGAAAAAGGATATAAAAGTTCATAACATTTCATGACACAGGAAACATTCTCTTCTCAGCAGATAATGTGCATGAGTATTGTGTGAAATATGATATATCAATCCAGTTTATGATGAGAACTAACAATCAGGTGACGGTGTTGTGTTACCCATTTCTTGCATTTGTTGGGGTGTGACCCAGCTGCACAATTGACAAGCTAACCTGAGTTCCCTCACATTGAAACAAATATCCCTTCTCCTTTAATCCAGCAATGAATCATCACCCCCTGAAGCAATCCTTGAGATTCAACTGAATTTGTTCACTTACCATGTCTGGAATATGGTCTGCACATGGAGGAAACATGTTCCATACTGTATCCACGAAAAGACATTATTCAATGAGCACTGACTGGTGGCTACCTATGACATATATCTCCCAATATTACTGAATATAGAGCTGCTACCAGATGAGATTTGGCCACCTGCAGTCTGAAATCGACATAAGCGATCATGGTTTGCTATTAGTCGATATAACTGAATGGCTATAAACAAGCTAGTCTCCAATTATTCTACCTGTCACCAATGTACCACATGCACTACACACTGACAATACTTCTGATGAAGGAACCATAGACCCTCAGAATTCTAATCTGATAATAACCCCCTGATCCTACAATGACAACGATACCTAGGAAGGTGGTTGTAGTGGAATGTGCAGGAGGGAAACTGTACAGTAAAGCAACCGGATTATCCAATCAGCATAGCCAGAACTCAGACCTGTGCAATCCATGGAATCCATTTCGGTCTGCACATGATTTTCAACAGATTCAATTACATTTACTGTAAACTAGATTTTTCATTGAGCAAAATCCGCAGCATGGACTGAACAACATCAAACTCAAATCTTGACATTCGGCAGATATTGTTTCAAGACCTCCTCACCGAAGTCCATTTTTGGCTTGGGGATGTTCGTTGGATTGAAGGTGATTCACCTATCTTCAGATGATTATACCACAGAGATACTTCCAAATATATTCAGTTCCTCGTAGCACATCTCCCATTCCAGGTACAACATCAATTTGCAGTAGTGCACCGAGCTGCCTGCAAGAGTCGTTGGTTACATACTGAGATGAACCTGGGTGATTGGTGGTGAGATATGCAGGATCAACTTCTTGCCAGGGTGATAACTATGACAGTCATCTGTGTATCCGACAAGTATCACTTGAACAATCTTTCAGGTGATTAGCATGCATCACAGCTGCATCTCACGATTGGTAATGTTCAAAAAGATGTCTGCCGGTTACTCAAAAATGGTGTCCGGAATCTGATTAGGTCAATCCCATGTCCCCTGGGAGGTGCCAACATACAGACAAGGTATGGCATAATGTGGTTGGGACAGTGCTGTCTGCACTCAATAATCTTGACATAACTGGTCCCAGCTTGAACTGGCACTGTGCTGATAAATTTGAAAGACAATGTTTCCCTCTGTTGGCTTCCTGGGTCAGGAATTATCCAGAACCAGTCATGGTTGATCTATTCACATATGGCTCATGCCCAATTTGTGAATTTCCACATGCTGTGCAGATGTGGAATTTAATGTTTCGACCACTCGATAACTGAACAGGCGAGCATGTATACTGGGAGCATCAGGATGACACTCCCAGTGAGGCTCTGCACACTCTTGGTGTTCACCCAATCTGCAACCTGGTCTGGCAATTCGCACTCTCCAATATCTATTGGCTGTAGCAGCTTGATGAATTGCATTACCTGCTTCTGGGATTGGCGAAGGACTTATCGAACTGACTGCTTCAATTCATGGAGGCAAGAAACCTCCGAAATCTACTTGACAATCGCTTCAGATCAGTCCCTCGATATCAGCACCTCCAGTGAATCCCTTAACCATTCAACTCATTGCATAGTGGCTGCTGGCAAGTGAAGGATATTGATGCAATGATCAGATCACTGGTAGCAAATTGTGCTCTGATTCTTGTCTGCTCCAATCTTGACAGGATATGTACTGCAGAAAAGGCCTCCAATGAAATGGATATGGGAGCAGTGTGGGCAGTATGTTAACGCTCTCAACTTGTTTGCCTACGAAATCACTCTGATCTATCAATCAACGCATGATACAATGTATTAATACGATGTTACTTAACGAATAGATATTTTTGGAAACCACAATTCATGAAGCCTGGGCCAGCAAAAGTGGATGTGCATTTTGCACCAGAATGCCATCAGTTGAGAGAACGAAAAACTGATAAATTTGGTGCTCCCAAGCTGCTTCACATGTATGGTACTCAAAAGGTTACGACAACAATATTATAGACAAGTCATGGTACACCCTAAATGAGCGCCATGAGTAGCAATCAAAAGGGCAGAAACTGATTGACAGAAGGCATTAGAGCAATTGCAGCATAAATTCCCTCAGGTGACACATTAAACTCATGAATTTCCATAATTGATGGCAATATGATGAGTGACAACTATTGCAGAAAGTCTGGAGTAAAGCAATCAGTCCCAGCAGCATAGTTGTCAAAAATCTTGCGCAAATTACAACTGTGGTATAAGAAGAGTTTTGTGGGGTGGCTAACATAACCCTTCAGAAGCATTTTGACTTTCATGTCCATGTATCTGATACTGAGACTAAGGCCAACATCTGGAGTATCTCTCATAGGGCCCACATCAATGATTGTCAAGAGATCAAGACGGAGGGCATTACATGGAATGAGCAGCAGAGGTTTGAAAAAAAACGATACATCTGCTTGATTCAATTTGAAGTCAGGTGGATGGCCATTGGGGTTCAGGACCTCTAGATAACCATTGAACAGTGTTTAGTACATTTCAGTTATCCAAAGATGCAATGTTTGAGCCATATACCAGAGTTACTTTATGTTACGCCTTTGGTGTTACAGTTATATTTCCGGGATCATACGAAATCACTCGATGATCCATATACAGATACTATTACTATATGACCTGAGAGGAAGTCGCTGCTACACTATGATCACCTAATTGACTCACAGTCTACGCACTCATAGTCGTAGACTTATCCACGAGTCATCACTCGCCACCGCCACCGCCTGGTATTTGCAATTGTGAGCTTCTATGGACTTCAATGGTGTTGCAGGCTCTCATGTATATAAAGACAGAGTTTCTCCTTGAATAATAGAACAGACTTCATTCACATCACATTCATAACAGATACTTGATCCGAAATCACGAATTATCACTTGCATTTCTATATTCGATCTACCTTCAGGATTTGTTCATCTATTAGTCATATCTCCATTACCCAACCTTGATATCAACTGATCCACGACAACAGTCAAGCCAAGCAAGAATAAGCTGTGTATCATCGTTGGATCAGTACTGGTTGCAACTTCTCCATCCTCAATGGTTACACCTTGTCGGCAGAAAAGCCTATTCCTGGTCACCGACCAAACGACTATGCACTCATGCTCCAATGGTTCATTCCTAGGGCGATGAGGTGTTGTCAATATTAGACGACAATGGCATCTTCAAATATGCAGGGTCATATGAGAGATAAGTAATGTACCAATAATCGATATATCAAAGTCCTGTCAACAGAATGGACTTATACGAATCAACCCTTAGTTCGAGCTCACACTCTGTGTCTGGGCGAACATGACTTGACACATATGTCCTGAGTGGCGCGGAATACTCTGCGTTCAATATATGGCAAAACTACTCAGTGGCAGATCACTGTAGATCTGGCTCCAATACAGCGTACTCAAATTAAGTTTTCTATCGTTTGCTGCAATTGTTAAACCATTCCGTACCTGGTGGGTATATGAGAGGGCACTCTCACTGGTTCTAGGTGACACAAACCTATTCTTTGATGATTGGCTCCTGATAAGCTCGTATCCGTTCGAGTTATCGCCAATAGTAATTGTGTTGCAAACCGAGCATATTACTTTTATGACATAGTTACTACTACTGTGGGTTAGAACTCGACTATCAATGGTACAGGCCAACCACGATGAGGCAGTTACATATGTGAACTCTGAAGGAGGCTTTAGCAGTCGTAGGATTGTTGAGTGTGTCGATTGTCTCATATATAATCAGCGTTACCAACATGAAGGAAGGACAGAGATAACAATATCTACAACAAAGATCTATCTACGGATGCCTATTGACATTCTAGTCCTGGAGGTTAAGGCCCAATTGTATTTCAATCTATTATCTATGAGTTCTTCATTGAAGTCAACGAGGATACTTCTCCTTTGAAGTCCAGAGTTGTATGTTCATTATTCAGTGCTACATCACGGATATATCTATCACCATTGTATACTTGGTTATTCCTATTACCTTCGTCGAAGGAAGAAGTTCATTGGGAAGAGTGCAAGAAGATACTATGGAGTCCAAAAGAAGTCTGAGGATCAGCCCGATAGCGTGGTGGTTCAGAGGATACTTCTGAGTATGACACTCTCAACTCGGTACTACTCCTTCTGCTGAGGCGAATCTATGGTGGTGTGTCATATGAGACAAGTCAATACTTGGAGTCGTCGCAATCTTGGACAGTCCGTCGTCAAGTATAAGTGCCGTTTGCTGGAACAATACTCTTGAGTTCAAAGGGAGTCTGAAGACCGGCACAATAGTGTGTTGCTTCAGAGGATCTTCTGAGTAGGATACTCTTGAGTCGTGTACATCAGGTAACTGATAGTTGAAGACAATACTCATAAGTCGATACTATCTATCGGAAGCAGAGAATGGAATTTTACCTTGTATCATTCAGGGTGTCAATCCTCATACGCATCTTGAGTGAAGCCTTATTCCTCTTCTTCCTTATCAGTCCGGAACCCATTAGGGGCTTTTATTCATTAGGACCTAGAGTGAATCTCCCAGTGTTACAATTTGGCAAATGGGTTCTGGCAACAATTCCACCGCTGATATTTCGGAATGACTATCAATCAGCATTCTGAACCTGGAATGTCAAGCTAGAGATGATGTCAACTACATTCGACAGATGCTTGGGCATAATGACCAGTGTGCCGGTCTTGATTCTACGAAGAAAACACTGTCATATCTTGCCCTTCAACTCTGGTATGATTTTGACCCGGCAAAGGGTTGCAATATACTGTCCACTACTAATAATCGGCGAAATCCATGGTGTGTCTATCTCTTCTGTCTCAAATATTGTCAATGAGACTGATTTTTCCACTCTACATCACAACAGGTACATCATTTGAGAGAAACACATATCCATACACTGTACAGAAGTATGCAATTAATATCACTCAAAGATGCATCAGTAGATTTCACAATACTCGACATTGAACAGTGGTTCAATGTACCACTCGAAGTGATCTGGGCACATTCATATGGTGAGCAAGTGTTAGGATATGATCAGAATATACTCCGAGACGGTATATTAATTACACTTCAGAATGTGCTGTTGTACTACAGTTCACCATGTCACTGCCCTATTTTTGTTGAGTGTCTGGAGGTTGATTGCAAGATTGAATATACCAATGCCATCCAAGGGATCCAGCCTGAATGTTGTAACATCTGGGTCCAATGAGCACAATGGGAAGAGAATCTCCTCAATAACACTGTCCAAGGCCAAATTTCTACTCTTCAAGTCTTGTACTTCAGCTGGACTCCACCGAATCAGATCCTCCAATAGTGGAAGCACCTACCAACCAGAAATATAATATGTATCAATTCCAAGCAGTGCAAGAAGCTACAACAATGGGTATTATATCCTCAAACTGAACAGTACGCTGTGGTGAATCCAAAAAACTACAACGATTGATATAGTTACGCTGATTGTGTTGATCGTTTTATTTGAGTTGTCAAACAGAGTAACATGATTCATCTTGTACCTCTTGGATCAATGGTTGGACCGGTGAATTTGGTGTGAGAGAGTGCTGTATCAGACAAAATCAATACTAGTGTATGGCTTGAAAATAATCTTGTGAAGTTAGGTGCAACATGGGCTGTTTGTTATATCGAATCAAAGTGTGTAGGAGTTGGAGTAACATAATGTATCCTATTGGACCATTTCGTAAAATCAATAGAATAGTGACACCCAGAGAGTACGGCTCCAGGTTTGCGTTCCACTTGAATAGTTTTTGGCATGTGGCCAATTCTTCCAATAGCTCTGAAATTTGAACAACTTAATACCTTAATATTATAGCATTTGAAAGACAACTATACACTCATCAGAATGGTACTATATTCAGCTCCACAACCAAAGAAACATTGAAGAGTACCTGGAAGTTGTCTTGGACCACCTAAGGGGACTTCATTTTACATTCAATCTTGCTGGGGGCATCTGGAAGCACCTTGAAGGATCTGTGTATCTGTTCAGAGTTTCTGAGTTGTTCAGTTATAACTTCCAAACCATTTCACATATTGCTGATGATGGTGTGCTCTTATATGGCCAGCCAGATATTTCCACATAGACTCTGAATACATCAGCTCCTGCTCTGACCTGTTTCTGAACACAATGATGACTTGATAAATTGAATACTGCATTGCAACACGAATACAATCATCCAACAGAAAATTCTTGGTGATTGATAGGATTTGGTGAGTAGTTCTCCACTATACAGCTGTAGATTGATAAGCACATGTAGGTGTCACTGTACCCAGTGGGGTGTTGGATGCCATATATCACAACACGTAGTTGTATGTATTGGTTAGCATAGCTATATATGGTTTGGCCCCCATATCCCTACATGCACAGTGGACAATAGTTTGGTTGAACTCTGCAGGCCACTCTCATTTCTAGCTGACCCTGCAAATTACATTATCCCCACAGGTAAGGCAGATAGCCATTGCATTGAAGGCAGAGTTTCAACAATGAAATGCTTACTATTGCTGCTAATGCCAATGTGCCTTGTACAGAAAGTGTAGTGTGAGAATTTTCTTTCAATTCACAAGGCACAGCAGTGGATATGTGATACACACCGAGATCACCCACTGATGGTAATTTAGGATCTGTGCTATGGCTGTCAGAGTAACCTTGGCACAGCAACCTTGTTACAGCGACCCAGTCAGTGTGATCTTGTCAGAGTGACCTTGTCTCAGTAACATTGTCAGAGCAACCATGTCAGAGCAACATTGACAGAGCTACCTTGTCAGAGCAACATTGCCAGAGATGCATTGTCAGAGCAACCATGTCAGTGTGACCTTGACAGAGCAACCATGTCAGAGTGACCATGTCAGAGTAACCTTGTCAGAGTAACCTTGTCAGAGCAACCTTGTCGGATCAACCTTGTCAGAGCAACCTTGTGAGAACAACCTTGTCAGATCAACCATGTCAGAGCAACCTTGTCAGAGCAACCTTGTTAGAGAGACCTTGTCAGAGTGATCTTGTCAGAGCAACCTTGTCAGAGTGATCTTGCCAGAGCAACCTTGTCAGTGTGGAGCTGATTGGAAGTACAGATATCACTATGCCAAGGACTACGATGTAACTTGCATCGTTTGTAGTTAGAGCCATTAGTCATCGATCGACCATATGTTGATGTGACATGTCTTGTTACATGATCCAATAGACACAACTTCACATACTCCCACACTCACTAAACTACTCGAGCACATGCCACTGTGCAACAGGTAATGAGCCCTTGCGTTTAAAACGGGAACCAATGATTGACACCTCCACATTGGTTTGTTGAGTGGAGGTCAACATCGTCACGGAGAAGCGTCTCCCCAGACTCAGCGATTATCCCGGATTCTGCCGTGTTTCTGACAGTGGCTGCTGGACATCTCCCATAGAGTCCGAGAGACTACTATAACTAATGATTGCGAAATAAGATCATACAGGATGAGTTCAACTACACTCACCATCACCAAGTTCAATGGCACAAACTATGCACAATGGGCAACCGAGATGGCCCTACTTCTCACACAGAAGCAAGTGTATGGTATCATCAACGGATTCGATGACAAGCCGGAAGAGCCAGCAGCAAACGCGACTGCTACAGAGAAGGCCGTCTTCAAAGACTAGATGAATTGCCATGGTGTTGCCAGATCGACTATCGTGCTGGGCATGGAACCGGGGATACAAGGGGAATACACTGTCGTCGGCGATGCTAAGACTCTTTGGCAAAAGCTAGCATCAGCCTACAAGTCAAAGCTGAAGCTCAACATCTTCGAGATTACAGAAGACCTTTGCAGCATCAAGCTACAGAACTGCGGAGATGCTGACAATTACGTATCGCAGACCGATCGGATAGTCAAGAATTACAATCTCTGCGCAGGGCCATCGAATAATGATACTGACACTGCCGACACCGATGCGAATGCAAAGACAATCGCCAAGGTGGGTGAGCAAGAGCACATCATCTACCCGGAGTTCATGATGGACAAAAACGCCACGATCACCGCCACGCCCGATGAGCTAGTCATCAAGCTCGTCGCAATGGAAGCTGCAATCAAGAGAGACATTGGGCTCGCTCCAGAAGCTCTGCTGTTTGCAAAGAATGGTGGCAAATGTAGCAAAGGCGGCAAATGGCCAAAGAGGGATAAGAGAGATAATAAGGATGATAGGAAAGAGAAGGATCTGCGGAAGTGCTTTCAATGCCAATGGTGAGGGCATATCACCGAGAACTGCTTGAGCAAGCAGCACGGCGATCCTCCAAAGACTGCCGACACTCCAGCAAAAGCATAGACTGAGAATACTTTGACCCTCACCACTTCATTAGAAAACTATTGGATTATGCCTAGCTCAAATACTTCACCCAGTGATTGGTTCATCGATTGCGGATGCACGACTCACATCTCCAGCCATCGATGAATGTTCATCACTTACACCGAATATCCTTCAATTTCAAAGCAGGTGGAGGGATACAATGGGGTCACATCGTTTGCATCTGGATATGGAAGTGTAAGGTTGATTTGACAACTACCAGATGGAAAGATGGAAACGATCATACCTCAAGATGTGGTGCATTTGCCGGGACGGTTCAATCTCATCTCACAATCTCAGATCATGGACAAGGACGTCAAAGTCCAACCGGTGAATCACTACAGTCTCAACCTCATCAATCGCCATGGCAATTTCATTGCCACTGCACATCAGGTTGATGGGCTGTTCGTTCTGGATTGAGTTCTGGATCAAGTTCTGGAATCGGCGATCGACTACACTGATATCGACAACAACAGCAGCTGCCTGCTGGCTCTTATTACAGATGGGCATGCATCTCGGCACGATGCATAGAAGCGGATGTTATGGCACCGCCGCTTTGCCCCCGTTTGTCTCAAGGCTTTGGAGATGTTGCCGATGATCACCAATGGTCCGAAAATGACCGGGAAGTCCAATTGCGAACCTTGCATAAAATACAAATTGACGAGAAAACCCTTCACTCCCACGACCTCCCGCCCCACATAGCCACTGCAGCTCGGGCACTTGGACAGATGCGGTCCCCTTGAAACAGCAATTGGGGGATGTCAATATGTGCTTCTCTTCATCGATGATGCCATGAGGCATATGGATGAGTAAATATTGACGTACAAGTCGAAAGCCCTGGAGATATTCAAAGAGTGGAAGGCACTTAGAGAAAAGAAGTCGGGCAGGCAAGTGAAGCGATTTCGTACTGATCGAGGAGGTGAGTATACTTGCAAGATGTTTCCAGACTACCTGAAATCAGAAGGGATCTCAAAGGAAACCACTACGCCCTACACTCCTCAGTCAAATGGAGTCGCCAAATGAGTGCACCTCACGATCATGGAGCGCGTACGATGCATGCTGGATGATGCCGGACATTCAAAGAAGTACTGGGCATTTGCAGCCTTAGGGGCGGTCTGTCTCAAGAACTGCTCTCCGACGCAATTGGTAGTCGGCAGGACTCCATATCAGGCCTGGCATGGGAGGAAGCTCTTTTTGAAGCATCTCAGTGTATTCCGATGATTGACTTTCATCCTCGTTCAGAAAGAGAAACGAAAGATGCTGGATTACAGAACCACTTCCGGCATATTCGTTGGGTACAGCATATCGACTAAGCAGTACTTTGTATCCGATCCATTACGGAGGATGCTTCACCCACCCCGAGATGTGGTATTCAGGGAAGGGATGTGGTACACAGCACCGAATGCTGCAGATGAAGCAATCTTGAACGAGCACTTTTACAGAGATGTCATCGAGGAACCCAGACCCACATAGAAGCTACCAACCGAACGTCAAATGGAGGAGTTATTGGACCATGATCTACATCCGGAGCCTCCATAGCCAGAGAAGAAGTCACGAGAACTGGCTCGCCTTGAGACGTGACTTGGAGATGCATGGAAGCTGCCGGCCGCAGGTAGTCGCAGAACCCCCGCTGGGAAGGATACGTTGGCAGAGTCTGCACAATTCGCTATCGAAGATGATGAATTCGAAGATATGATTCACATCTATGCTGCAGCTGTGATCTCCGACGATCATGAGGATGGGATCGATCCAAAGTCATATAATGCAGCCACCTAGTCTCCGCCTGCTGAGGAATGGGATACGGCGATGGAAAAAGAGTTAGATGCAATTGGTCAGCATCAGGTCTCTGCAGATTTCGTGGAGCTTCCAGAAGGGTGAAAGGCTTTGCGAAATGATTGGGTATACAAGATCAAGCGCGATGGAGCACGCAATGTGCAGCGATTCATGGCCAGGTTAGTCTGTGGAGGAAATCACTAAATCGAAGGCATCGACTCCGAGGCTATGTAGGCACCGACTGCTCGCTTGGGTCACGTTAGGCAGGCACTCGCCATCGCCACATAGTACAATCTCGCGATCCATCAAATGGACGTATGCATGGCGTTCTTGAGAGTTGACTTGGAGGAAGAGATTTATATGCACCCAAGGCAGGGATTCTTTTGTTTGCTCCAAACTGGGAGCCGATACAACTCTCCAAGATCAAAGACTTCGTGGAAGATTGTACTCTGGTTGAGAAAGTCTCTTCATGGCCTGAAACAGTCTCGGCACGTTTGGTATGGCACTTTTGAGGACCTCGTGATCTCGAGCGGATTCGAGGCATCACATGTCGACGGAGGACTGTTCATGCTTCATGTTATGGATAAAGGCACAATCGTTGCCGGTGTTGTTCTATACGACAATAATCTCCTTCTCATTGCTAACGATGGCTTGATTGGGCAGATCAAGGATCAGATAAAGATGAGGTTCAGGATGCATGATCTCGGGAGTGTCTCCTTCTATCTCGGCATGAACATCGAACCCAATCGGGAGCATCACACAATTGACATCTATCAGCACAGCAACATTCCGACGATCTTGGTGAAGTTCAGAATGGACGAGTGGACGCCCATTACGACGCCAATGGCAATGAAGATTCCCGAGAGGAAGCCCAACGAAGAAGCCGGGGATCCAATCATATACCAACCGATGATCGGAAGCTTCATGTACACGATGGCCGCCACTCGGCCTCATATCACGTATGCCATCGGAGTTCTCCCCCAGTACAATCACGTCCCGAGTAATGAGCATATGGTAGCTCTCAGCCATGTGTTCCGGTACCTCAACTACATGAAGGACTGGCGAGTGCGTTTCAGAGACCCACTCAGAGGAGCACTTGCAGCAAGTATACTCGGCGGAGGAAGAGAAGGCACACTTGGATGTTATGTCAATCCGGACTATGCTGGATGCCCGGATGACTATGAATTGACAAGTGGACTACTCATCACATTCGGATGAGCTGTCGACTGGAGAACCAGAAACCAGATGTCGACTGCCCAGTCCTTGACCGATGCCGAACACTATGCCCTTGGAGTTGGCCGCATGATACTCACACAGATCTCGCATCTCTTGAACGAGCTCGGCATCCCGACAATCCTTCACGTGTGCTCTGATTCACAGTCACAGATTGTGAGCATCAAGAACAGAATCTAGCGTGGAACTGAAGTTCCACACATTTCAACCAAGTACTATCTTGCTGCAGATATGGCTAGAGATGGAGAGATCGACTTGAGCTGCGACAGACAGCTGACATGCTTGGAGGCTGCTTCCCACAGCCACTGCCGAAGCCCGCCATCTTGAACCGGTATGCATGGATGGGAATGATCGGTATTGGTCTCGGAAATGGTCTTGGGATGGGAATTGGATATGGCCTCGGAAATTGCCTCCCAATACCTGGAAATGGTCACAGGACTGGTATCAGAACTGGAATTTGCATTGGGAATGGCACCGGAAAGTAAATTGATTATGCACATTTGTTTTGAGGAGATCCAAGATATTTGATAGGCTTCTCTCCTCGTTTGTTTACTGTTTTTGTTTGAAACGGATGTGATAGCCATCCAGTAGGAGTGTTGAGCTGAGTGGAAGTACGGATATCACTATGCCATGGACTATGATGAAACTTGCCTCTGTTGTACTTAGCGCCATTAGTCATCGATCAACCTTATGTGGATGCGACATCACTCGTTACACAATCCAATAGACACACCTTTGCATACACCTGCACACACTCGACTACTCGAGCACAAACCTCCGTACAACAGTCAGAGTCACCTTGTCAGAGTAGTTCTCTCACAGAAAGCTGGTCAGAGAAACCTTATCGCAGTGATCTTCTCAGACTGATCATGTCTAAGCATTCTAGTTACAGGGATATTGCATGAGCCAACATTTCAGAGCAACCATTTCAGAGAAACCTTTTCAGAATGAACTTGACAGAGTGACATTTTATAAGCCAAGGTGTACTCAATTGGCATATTTTACTAACAATATAACTCAGTATACAAGTTAAATATATGAATGAATGTTACAAACCTGATGTAGAGTACTGGGTAGCCAGAGATTGGAAAGATAAACAATTCTCCCCGATTCAGTATTGTTTAGTATGTGGCAGATGATTTCCTGTATTGTTAGCTGATTTTGCCAACATTATAATGGTAATATACCGTATATATATGGATTGTGCAGTACTATGGAAGCAGCGTCACACACACTAGAATGGGTCCTTGTGTACTTCATTCAATTCAAATATCGTCCCATGACATTCTGAACGTTGAATATTATAACACCTGCTACAACTGGCGACTTGCCCCACAGCAACACACTGTACTGCTTCCTTGCTACTATATTAGTTAACAATATACAGTAAGCGGCAGCTACTTCTCATAATGGCACAACAGCCCAGCTCATCAAATGGATCCCATATTAGATACAAATGATAACAGTAAAACCATCCTGTTTGTGACTGTAAGGGTTGCTCATATTTCCAATGTGAATGTATACAAACAACATATGTGATCTTTCAACTCAGTGACATGGATGTTCAATTGGATAGGACTTTGGTTGTTCAGTACAGCATTTTTATAATGTTTGCTTCTTTCAACCTATATGTGTTACTGTTAGCTTGTATCAGTATTAAATAAGTTCAGTTTTGTTGAACATTGTAATCTCCCTTCTAATGGTATTAGCAAGTAGCAAATCTATTATTTATTATCACCTTGACTGTAGAGTAAATACATGGCATTATGCTTAAAGAGGGCTTACTTGTAGAGATTTCACATTGTTAAATGATGAAGACAGTTTGCCTACCAAGTTCATTCATAGCAAACTTATGTGAGAGTCACCATCAGAGTGGTTCACAGAATAGTTGTTAGAGAGCTACTGTCAGAGTGGCTGCCATGGAAAAGATGCTGTCAGAGCTATATTGTTACAGGTCGGCAGTCAAACTCTGTGACTATATTACAGTATTCACACGTATGGGGTATCCTTAACACTCAATACTTTCCAGAATGGTACCCATTTGTGCTGACCTGCAAGTGGCCCCAATCCCATGCAATGAAATCAGGAAACCTGTACAAATACAGATACTCAGGCAAGCTAATATGGAAACCAAAATGCACACAGAAATCCCAAGGATCCTGTAAACTTATGAACCAACTCACAAGGAAAAATAGCATACCCCAAAAGTGGAAAATATAGAATTATTACAAATTGACTACCATCCAGTGCATCATCATATTGACCAATTACAGCAAACAGCAATCCATAGTGGTAAATCTTTCCAATTGTGATGATGTGTACTTGATCAGAACCTATATTAATGTCCTTACTGGCCGCATTCAGGATTACCTTGTGTGGATAAACCATTGCTAATTGCTTTCCCCACTGGGGGTACTCCATCAGCCACTCAATTCTAGGGAGGTTAGCAAATCAAGTTGTCCATTTTGTTCTCTGGCAATCTATTCTCCCAACACATGACTATGCCTGATATTGCATTGAGTAATTTATACTCTGTTCTACTATGACAGAATGTTGGCAATAGTAATATAGGTTTAAGTATTCACTGCTTGACAGATAGGATAAGACCAGGATTCTAATCTGCCTGCAGTTAATGAATTACTTCTTTACAGAGATGTGCACATCAGCATGCATTGAGCTATGCATAACAGCACAATTGCAGTCTGAAAGGCTGTAGTACTGTACACAGTTGATATTGTGGTCAGACAGTGATTAGATGTCAGAATTGAATGTCAGTGTTAATTGTCAGATTTGCTGTCAGTGACAGAAAGGTGGAGGGTTTAAGAAGTGTTAACCTGTTCCACAAACCACCGGGTATGTAGCCAATATCCCTGCAGAATTATCATATCTCCATTGTCTTAGGCTATACTAGAAATTATCAAAATATTGGTTGAGCCAAGCTACCTTGAAAGACCGAAACTGCAATGGAGTGTGGATCGAATGTTATATCACACCCTTGTCTGTCGCTAGTCGATTCAATATATTCATCTTTTCCGGGACAGTGTTCGCACTCTTAGCAATAACCATTCTCAGTATGATCACGTTCAGTCTGCCTAGGTCAGCAACTCTGGAGAGTCATATCCCTAATCATGTGCCCAATGATATATCCCAATTCATTCATACACATCTCAGAATACAAACTACCCAGATAAGCTAATTACATTCCTGATCAGGGCAAACTGCCTTCCTCTTGCTACTCATTGTAGTCTGAATGGACACAATCCAAGTAAGTATTCCGGTTAGCTCATTCTAGCTACTATCAATCAAACTAATATTGAACTATCCAGCTCCAGATGAATCAGTGAATGTTGCAAGTTTGGTGGATACATACCTTGGAGGGATGTTGATGTCAAGCTGTCGGTTTTTGAATGAGATGTAGTGCACGATTATTTGCAGTAGTATTAGTGTGCATAGACCTGTAACAGCACAATTGTCCATTGTTCCCTTCTCCTAGTGCCTTCTGATTGCTCAATCTGATGTTGGTGTGATCATTCTGAATTTCCCCACTTCACTAATTAAGGGCAATATATAAGCCTCCTAAGTCATTGTTGTGCAGTGAACAAGTTATCCATATTCTCAGCTGTTCTAGTGTAGATCTGCATCTGGCATGAACTAGGCACCAGGTTACATTCTGTGCACATTACTCATATCGGTTACCAAATTGTCATAACAGTTCAATCCATAGTTGAATGTATCGAGTGACAGCTGTAGAGTCAACCAGCATATACATTCCACACGAGGTAAGATGTAGTATGGGTGTTTGATACAATTTCCCAATGTGGTGACAACTTTTATGTATTCATATTGCTGCTACACACTGAGTATACAGGATGCTATATGTATATTGTAATGACTGGAGTCCATTTTAACTACTGTGCCATTTGCATCCTTAAAGTTGCCAATTGAGGTTCCACTCATTCTCAACCTGTGGGTCTCATTCCAGATAACCCAAAGCAAGGTACCATGGCTCTGAAATTCTGAACTATCAGCTGTCCATTGGATGAACATCTAGCTGAAAGTCAGAATAGGTGAAATCATGACTACTCACCATAACTTACTATAAAGAGTAGCTCGGTGGGAAGCCCTCCTAAAGGATGCCATACCACAACGGAAATCTAGAGTCAATTCAGTAAACCAAGCCCCTACAACCTCTTGTTGTGCGACCATTCGTCAAGGGCTATTTCCACGTTTACTTACAGTAACTGTAGGGGTGAGTCATTTGCTCATAGCATTGAATCGATTGTGGGAGGTGGACCTCCCACCCAATGTTTTGTAGCTCCATTTTGACCTTTTTACTCCATTCTAACCTTACATTGTGGTCATTTATGTCAATATCCCCTTTGACAGATCTAAGAGATAGACTCAGGAGATTTTGGTTCTAGATATCAGCCTGGTGACAAATTGAAGCTGATGCGGTCAGTGTGTGATGATTGCTAGTATGGTGAACACTTTATCACTAGAGTTGAGCAGAGCAGGGTCTAATCTCGCCTCTACTGTAGTTGTCAGCCAATACACTATCTTTCTCCCGGCCATTCTGCTTCTCTGCCACTTAAATCGCTACCATTATTTTGTGAAATTGTAACAGCATGGATTGGTGGAGCAGTTTGAAAGTGTTGCATCAGCAACAACCCTACTTTCCATCAGAAACACCCGGGTGGTCTGGACGGCTGTGAAGGCTCTGACGGAACCTCTCACCCTCTGACAGAGAATTACACGCTTCCTGTTGCATACTTACCTCCTTTACTTTGGGCCCGGATTGTGATGACGTATATGCACCATCAGAACGACATGTGCGTCACACTCTCCGCGGGGGCTGCAGCTATGCTGTAGCTGTTTAGACAATGCCTGGCGATATTTATGCCTTTCTCCGGCCAAGTGCCACATGTTACCTCTCCGGTCTTGCTATGTGTCGGATGATGCACTCTTGCCATATAAGTTTGGCTTTGAGATGTTGTCAGTTATTACAATACAGTCTTCACTTGAGATACATTGTTGCTGTTGCATTTGCTTTGCCATTATCGTATTTTACAGGTCTGGAAAATTCTGTCCAATCCTTACACTCTCTTGTACTATGCCCTGAGTCCTCCACATTCTGGGTTGATCCATCATCGGGTTGCAACGCTTCTTCCTTATGATCTGAATCCGCATTTTCGCCATTGACGCCGTCATACCTGTCGACATTACTGTTTCGCAGGTCAATCCTCTTTAGTGTACATGTGGCCCGTCATCACCGGCTGGCGGTGGGGATGGTATCGCGCATGTCGCTTTCATCCCCTTCATCTTTGTTATCCCTGCTGCCCCCTGGCATCCCGATATGCAGTTCGTCATCTGTGCAATTATTGGCGATCTGGATGTTTGGGTCAGTACTTGCGATCCCAGGCTCCTCAACTGCCACTTCGGAGGTCAAATAGTCAAGAAGAATTGCATTGGCAACACGCGCTGCTTCCACACTGTTGACCACGGCAGGCGTTGGGTTCTGCACCTGGAGGATCTAATGCTTGAGTGTAGCAAGAGTGTTATTATACACCCTCTGTTGCTAGCTCTCCGGTAGTATGTTCCAGGTATTTGTCAAGAATGTATACCTGTCTGCACCACCAGGCAAGATTAACGACTTGCAACCCATCGAAGTGCAGCAGGCTGCATGCTCACTACTGCCATGCTTGTAGTTGAAGAAGTTCGAGCGATCAGGTCTGCCCGCTTTCAGCTTTGACTTGGAAAGTTTCGGATGAACACCTTTGGTCTTTTGCCCCTCCCGGACAGCATGGTGCAAAGCAGTGCAGGTACACATGATCAGTGGCGAGGGAATATTACGATCCTTGTCATCAATCATGGAATTATGAAATCCATTAGCATACTTACCGCGGCTGTTCAGCTGTGGATAAAATTTGATGTAAATGATCCCCGGGATTGCTTCCACCACGAAGTGAAGTGGATGCTGGCCATTCATTAGCTGCTTTCGATTCACTCTCGGTTGGATTTTGAATGTGTACACTACCTTCCACATGCTGTGCTACGGGAAAAAGATAGTTATTGTCTACCAGAAGGGAATCAGTGAATTCCTAACTATTTGGGTCGGATTCAAAGCGGTGGAGATCATAAAGCTCAGCTATGTTGTCCCGTGTTGAATGAATATATTGGGATTTACCCTTATTGACTTGTGTTCATACCTGGTACTGGTTTGAGCATGTAATATCCAATGTGGGCTGTTGCTTCAGCATACCTCATTCACAATCTCGTTAGTGCGTGCCTCAAATGCTATGGAACAAGTGATGTTTGGCTGCATAGCAGTGTTCCAATACATCTCGATTATCTGCCAGTGTGGGGCTTCAGCTAATGCTTTCGAAACACATCACATTGCATAACTTACTGTCTCCAGGTCACTTACACTCATAAACGGCCGTCTGATCCACATGTGGTGCTCTGGGAGTCGGCACGTTGCAAATACACGACGTGTGATGTCTGTGTGACTTGATCGATGCGTGCTGTGACTGCCGGAGACCACTGATCGAGGTGTATACACCGCAGGCGGTTGCAATTGCCACTGCCTCTGCCTCTGACTCTGAACTGTCGCTTGCGTTTGCAGTTGATTTGTAATGATCACGCAGGCTTCTGGATTAGGGAAGGGGGAAGGCAGGTTTACAAGACCGCTGAGACGAGTGGGAGTGCTGGCAATGGTGGATGCAGGGCTGGATTCAACGTGACACGTTGAATCTGTTGGTGTGGTTCCTCCAGGAGCTGGTGTGCTACAACTGCATGTACCTAGTGTGGCAATTGGAGAATTTATTGACCATGGCAGTGTAGAGCACGGGGTGGAAGTGACACGTTGAGTGATATCTGCAACGCAAGAATTTTTCAGCAAAAATGAGGCAGTGGAATTGTGACCTTGGATTGTAGAGGCTACAGAACTCAGTCCTTGAGAGAAATCCCTCTCGCTAGCCAGTACAGAAATGCATCACTTACCAGGGGGAAGTTGAGAATTCCCAGAAGGTCCACGCTGTTGTTGATGGTGACGATTAGCAAGACTTCGAAAGTTTCATATGACTGGAGTCATGTCAGGGTGAGGGCATTCACAAGGCATAGTCCGATATTCGTGTCCGACGACACGAATGTAGGAATAGTTTTCAATGCATGCATATGCAACCGCAGGCGCGGCAGACTCCTATTTGAGCAAGCAGTGCAGGATTCGACAGAAATTGGAGGCGCAGTGTAGACCCCGCTAGACTCTAACCCGTGTCAATACTCGTGGATGAGATCCCTTGAAATGCATTCCATTATGGGGTTAACTGCCATCAGATCAAACTCAGATGAAGATCAGGATTGATATTCACTGTTAGAGCAATGTCTGAAGGTCTCTTCCCACCGCATGAAGGTTGTTTATGCTTTCTTGCCGAGGATATCACAGTATTGCACGTGGTCTTGGCACATCACTTCGAACCATCAATTGTGTATATCTTCAGCTTGGGGGTGAAAACACCCCTTTGGCAAAGGTAAAAGCATCGCAAAGCAATCGATAACGGATTCTCTATGCTACAACATCAGTTGCATGTGCTTTATCCACCGCAAGGTGTGTTGGTAGCCGTGTCGGATGGTTGCACAGTTGGGACAACCTGAGACCTACTCAGTTTGCTCAGAGATGCACAAGGTTGGAGCGGTAAAAGTGGTGTGTGATGCAAATGCAAGGCAAGCGTCATGAACTTTCCAAACCACGAGGACTAAATCTCGTGTCGAGGCTTCTCATTCATGACTTGCCTGGTGATTGTGGAAGCCGAAGGCTGGGCTGTTTTGTGTTCATCAAACAGCGGAACGCAGGATATGAATTAAAATTGTCATATATTTCAAGTTGAACCTGCAAATGGCAGGAACTCGAGTGTATATATCCCTTCTTCCCGCCTACACCTCAAATCTCATTTCCTCCCATATTGAACACACTGCCAGCATACTGGACTGTTTTGACATCATGCGACTTACACAAAACAACAGCTCTCGTTCCAGAACACACTCGATAACCTACACACTTTCATACCTTCCTTCTGGGCTTCCTCCTGCCGCAAGCAACTGTATCATCATGCTAACACAATTGATGAAGGTTCAGTTTCAACTCACAGCGATGGACCCAATGAGCAACCACAAAGGAAACGGGAAGGCAACTGCTGGGGCAGAGATGCCAACATCGGTTATAAATCGACCCCTGCGTTGGATTGGGGCCATATACATGGAGTCATCCCGGAACACATCCGTGGACTCATACGCATATACAATGTCTGCGGCATCCAGGATGAGAGGGCATGGGACCTGTTTAATGATAAACTCATTGTTGATCCAGTCACAACTCTCCACTTTTCACAATTCCACCTCATTTGGCCGCACCGGAAGATCAGGCGTGAGCATTTTCGGGAGTGGTGGGCAGACTTCCACTCATATATCGGGCAAACGTTTGACAAAACCCATGACCAAATGAACTATTGGAGGTGGAACAATTCCCGTGCCTTCTGGGATCAAGTCCATTGTTCCAATCCGCTGACAAGCAGCTCTGGGAAGGTTACACGCACCGACAGGTGTTTCTCTTAGTACTGTAGTGCTGATCGCAGGGCAATGATTGACTGACCAAGCTGCCAACAGTACAAGCCAGGCGACTTCCTGGCCATTAGACCACTGAATTGGGATGAGATAATCGAACAGAACCATGATGATGAGAACTAGGCAGATCCTGGATCGCCGAGCAGTTGAAGGAGCCATCCTGGCTGTGGCAATAACAATGACCACTGCGACGGTGAGGAGAACACGCCGGGGGGTGAGAAAGGGACCAGGAGAGGGAAGGGAAAAAAGGATGGGATGGGGAATGGGAAGGCAACTGAGGATGGGAAGGGGCATGGGAAGGGGAAGAGGAAGACAATGGAGGAAGGGAAGGGGAAGGGGAAGGGACACAGTAAAGAGAAAGGTATTGTAAAAGGAATCCCAGTGGGAGATCATATCTCTCGTGCCATTGCTTTGCAGTTGCACAAGGAAAGGTATGAGGCGGACGGTGACACAGAGGGCGAACTGGAGGGGGTACATTTAGAGCCGGAAGCATCGCCTGCTGTGTCAATTTCCTCAGATGATGATACTAACTCTACCGAGGAGTCAGACGGTGGATATGACTCACAACATGATTCTGAGGTGCATCTGCGCATGGAGGATGATTTGGACGCGCTGTGCGGCGTTCATTTAGATGGTGATATGGATATGGAAAGGGACGGTGATGATGACAAGGAGGAAGATGAAGAGGAGGAGGATGAGGATGAGGAGGAGGATGAGGATGAGGATGATGGCAAAGAATCTTGGATGATTGGCCAGGGAGAGATGGTAAATACATCGGCTGATGACTTAGATACCATGGTAGATGATCAGCCAACCGTGCTACATCAGCAAATACTGAACTTCCGTCATTAAATTCATTTAGTTTCTTGTACCCACTAACTCAGAAAAATGAAATTAGGGTTTGCCTGATATATGGCATTGCTTGACTGTTCCAGAGTGTTTTTTGAGTTGTCACAATGCTGTTTGCAAGCGTCACGACCAGTGTACCCACTGTTGTGAATGTCACAATGAGCACTTGAGGAATGGTTTACACTGCCTTTGGCAATATCACAAATCATCTCTTCGCATACTCCTATCTCACCCGATTTGATTTGTCCTTGCGATGATGATAGTACTCGCTCCATACATTCAATGAAGGGTGTAGTTCATGTTGTTCAAGATCCTCATGGCTCAATTTGACCAACGATAGTTACCATGCAGCAGTGGTTCACGAGATTAAAATTGCTGATACATGATCATCAGTTCCTTGTAGTCCAACTGTCTCGGGAAGGTTATGCATCGTCACGATTATGATTTCACGCATTTGAGATCTGACTTCAGTAAACCATCAGGTCTATTACATTAACTAATATTATGATATATCGAAGAAACCTAGAATAAAATAGCGGACAAAGCAAATCCTAAATCTGATCACTGACACCATTGGTTACCTCCAAGCGACATCACACCCTCTACAACTGTACTTCCATCCAGTAATCCTGAATTGTCAACGCTGGTCATGTTGGTGATGATAGTGATGATGTTGCTGTTGCAGTTGCTGTTGGTGGAGGGGACAGGCTGGCTGCTGCTGGCGATGGCAGACCCACCGATAGGCCGAACAGCTGAGAATTGCATGCTAGCTTCAGTAGCAGCAACAAAGTTGCTGAGACAATTTAAAGAATTGTCGGGCTGCTCTATCAGCTCCTCTAGGACGTTATCAAGGCAGTCCACATCACTGCTGCCCTGATTGTTGTGAGGTTGTGCCATCGCTGGGTCCGTACCAGTTGAGTGAATCGTTCAGCGAATCATGCTGAGGCTATTGTGTATCTTTCTGGCTTGAACAACTGGCGAGGAAAAATGAAAATCCATGTCAAGATGACAAAATACATCTGTGCAGGCATTGTTCACAGCCTGATTAAAGTGTCTTGTATCGCACTGATGTTGTGCTCCACCTCCTGGTCCAAACTCTGGAGGGTCAGTAAGCATACCTGTTTCCCAGGCTGACAGACAATGGTGGATGGCTATCGCGGTGAGGGCAATGCATCCTGGGTTGATTGTATCAATCAATGATGTATCTCTCATTCCCAATTGTTGTATGCCATAGAAGTATGTCTGGTGAACAAACTCCACAATTGCAGTGACTGCAAATCGACGCTTGCATTCCTGAACTGATCGTCGAGACAACAATTGAACAAGAAGGGAACTTTGAACTTACCTTGCAAACCTATGTGGTGCATGTAAAATTGTCCTCGGGCAATGGCCAGGCTACCGTTGTCCAGATCTCTGTAGGTGACTGCGTTTCAAATCCATAAACAGAGTCAATTGAGGTCTTGCTGCGGTATACCATTGCTGCATGGGAGCAAGAAATCTTTGCAAGAGCCTGGTGCACCATGTCATCAATGAAAACAATGGTTGAGATGATTCATTTACCACTGAAATGTAGGCACAGGGAGGGTCTCAGTTTCTCTCGGTTGACTCAATCCTGGCGATGTCCTCATACAACCAACTATGAATCTGGGCGGTCTTCACTACATTTGTAGCAAATGGATTCACAAACATCACATCATTCATAGCTACAGCCATCACACGTGCGATGACCATCGCCGGGATGCCTGAAAGGGCAGTCTGGGCATTGTATTGTGGGGTGACAAGGAGACCAGTCTCGTCTTTAACAAACGGGTTATATTGCCACACATTTCCAGCATCCCATGCAACCAATTGCTCACCGGCTTCATTTGAATGCTTCTTCTAGAAAATATTTACATTAGTGGGCGGATATGATCATTCAAACGCTTATTCGGATACCTTCTTGCATGATAGCTGTGCAGGCTTGCTTTCATCCTCCTCCGAGAAAATATATACCTCCCGACGCTTAGGATGTAGGGGTTGCACCGACATCGGGGTTCATCGAGTTGTCGTGACATGCTTTCCAAGTGTTGACGTGAAGGAATCGTTTGATGGCCACATGCTCATTGCTTCCCTGGATGGTTGCTGAAGAGGCTCGTCATCGTATTCTGAATTGTGATCTGGATGATGATTGTCATTGTCAGGTATGGTACTGAGATCATCATCGAGATCCTCATTGTGTATATATCGTCTGCTTCTCCTATTGCTGGAAGGAAGAGGAGGATGAGGAGAAGTGCGACGCCTTCTTGGGACGATTCAAAAAGGTGGCGAGTGGTAAGTACAAAGAAAGTACATTCGTAACTCAAGCAAATGTCAACAAATGTAGAGTAAATTATTTAAAGCGTTGTGTAATGGGAAGAAAGCGTTGATATGATTAATCGCATCCTCGTGATGTGTCTTTTTTTCCTGTCGATGATTCCAGGATCTTGGCTTGTCCTGCCACCCACACTTCCAACTCCTTGGATGGACGGGAACTCAGAACTAAGGATGGTAGGTTACAAGCATGCCGCAGTGTTGTTGATTCGCTGCCTTTGAAGAAAATGGTTATCGCAACGACCTAAAAAGCGTTCGCATTTCACTCATCATTCGAGATAAGTGCTGCTGGATAAAGATACCGAACTACCAATTACATGATAGGCAGACCAGGAGTTCTATTGCTGCCACTATGCCATTCCCAAAACCACACATCTCAATAATCAATCCCATCATTGTGAACTCTCAACAAAGCCCTTCATGCATGAATATGAATGATGTAATAATAAAATAAACAAAACAACAAAAAGAAACCCAAAACCTCACCAAAAAACTCCAAATTATCACCCATCTGTCCACCCTCCAAAGTGCCAGAAAAATCCCCACCCACAATGCATATCCTTGAACAACCGTCCAACCAGTAAATTCCATCATCACAATGACTATTTTGCAGCTGGGCGGCTGCTTGTATGGATCCTTTCGGACAAAGAGCCTCCAGCGAAAGGATTCATAACGTCATCATGCTTGCATAGCCAAGCCACATCCTCATCAGCAATAAGGCTTTAGTCGTGATCGGCAAAGAGACCAAGAGCACATTTCCTGATGAATTGAAGCTGTCGCTGCTGTCTGATAAACCTCATTTGAAGGTTCCATGGAAACTCCTGGAGGACTGTTTTCGTTGTCGGGAAGCCTCTTGGATGTGTGTGCCGGGTCTCACCATCATCATCTGATTCCTCCCCTATATCGTTGATCATATCATCGGCTGGAGGTGGCAAGATGTCATCCAGACAACGGTAGCTGCGGCCACTATGCATACACGTCTGGGCACCAGCAGTGCTGTCGGCTTCTTGGCCACGACAAACGAGGCAAAAAAGCGTTGGGTTGCTTAATTTCATCACCGCCTTTACTCATCCAGCAGCAGAATTGATATTGAATCTTGGTGTAACATTCCGGGCACACAGACCACCATCTCCATTCGGCTCCTCCCGGCACCCCCCCAGCTGTGGGATTTGCTGGCAACTGTCTGGCCGACGGGCAATTGCAGTATTCACCATTGACAACATGGTTGTATCGACGATTAATGTAACCATCGGCAGTATCGATACATCATCCCCAGGCCAGTGCCATGTGAATTGCTGAGTATTGTTTTCACCCACTCTTTTCCCAGTAATGTTGCGAACCACATGGGCTATGGTAAAGCTGAATGGCTTGACAACGAAATCTGTCGAGGTGTAGCAACGCACCTTTATCAGTGAAGACCTGTGACAGGAGGTTTCTTCCTCGTCGTCTTCTGTATCATCCCATCATCGGGAAGAACAACATAACCATTGGGGCGATAAAATACATACCAAAGTGCACGAGTTGCCTCTTCTTAGTGAGGATTTCATCGAGAAAATTCTTCCTTCAGCAAAGGCCAACCGCAGAGAACTTGGGCAGTGCTGCCTTGAGGTTCTGACCAGCGAGGTTAGTCATGTCTGCCATGTACCGTTTCCGAAGCGGCCTTTTAGATGGCAGATCACTGACATGAGTAATGCAACGATCAATTAGGAGATCCCACTGCCCAGGGCCAGCACCGTGCTCATTGATGATGCTCATAGACTGGGCAATCTCCCAGACATGCTCCCTCACATCATTATCTATCCATTGTGTTGTCAAGCCACCCTTATCCTGCCAAATCCCCATGGTCTCTGCTGCCCATTGGCTGACTCCGACACCGGCGTTCTCGGCCCAGACGCAGACTTTCAGAGTCAGCATCTGGATGGTATTAGCATCTGCGACGACTGATTTCGGCAACCAGAAGGCAGCACATTACATTTCAGGTTCTCACCGGTAGTCAGTGATTGAGTGGTGGATATCAAATGCTTGATATGCTATAAAAGCACAAGGGGTGTTGAATATGTTGTCATGCGTGACGTGATCCGGTAGCCGTGGTGAGGAGGGTGTGTGGAAGGTTCTGGAGATTGTAAGTATGGTGGGCAAAAAAGGCGAATATATATATGGCCTTGGAGGGTCTTGTGAGGGTGCAAAAGAATCGCCGTGATGTCCTGGATGCAGATGCGGAATGCTTTTCGACATCCAAGGCATGATGAAATCAAGAGAGCGATTTCACACTTTGCAAATGTGTGAAGGAGGATGAGAGAAATCCTACGAGAGTGGAAGGACCCCATGTTGGAAGAAGTCCATTGAGGTGTGGCTTGTTCCGAGGATCAGCCAGCTTGTAATGGTATGAGTATCTAATGGACTGTTCAGACGCTTCATCACGTTGTTGCGATATTTCATTTTCTACCTAAACATCGATCTTTGTCAACAGTGTCTCTACTGCTCGAAGAAGTACTCATCTATCTGCGCTTTCATCCCACACCTTTGTCGCGACCAGAAAGAAAGGATAGTCTACCTATCAGCCAAACAACTGCCAGAAGATGGTTGTGCATTCGAGCACGATAGTAATCTACTTTCATTTGTTCATGAATCGCATTGTGACCCGTTTGTTCACCCTGCCGATGATGATTCCAGCGACACAGAAGCCGACTGCGAGAATGCGAGTATCAATCCAGAGCAACCTCCAGTAAGGACACGTATTTATGGTACTCCACAAATACACAGCCGTCTAGCCGGCAAGCTGAATAGTAATGTGTATTTTGATAACTTCGACGATGACATTGATCTATGGTCACAGTGATCATGTGAGGAGGAGTATTGATTAGCGCACTCGCGCAACAAGCACAACTTACGCAGAGCTGCTATCAACGAGCTTGTCAGGAACTCCACGATGGCAACCGTTACCAACCTCACTTGATCCCACACTCTATTGAAAAGGTCGAACAAAATGTCCTACATGATGGGCATCGTCTCTGGGAAATCCAGCAAAGTGTATTTCAATCATTTGGCTGATCCAATCAACCATCGCGACGATGATTACACACATTGCTTTTACCGCAATGCTGTTGAATGCTTTCAGTTCCTCATGCAACAGCCTGTGTTCAGGAAAAATATGTCGTATGCTCCAGCAATGAAATTCAATGATGTTGAGGAACGTTTGTAATCAGTGGTGAAATCAAGCGACTGGTGGTGGAATGAACAGGTATGTTGGTTGAAGTTCATCATAGCTACGATGATGATGGGCACTTCACTAGCTATGGTGGCCGCTTGGAGCTACGATTGTCTTGGTATGTTGCCATTCAGACCAGACACAACTTTCACACTATTCAGGCGGTAAGAAGAAATGGCCTGTATGTTTGAGTCTCGGCAACATCGACTGAACGATTAGATCAAAGCCTTCGAATCTTGCCAGAATCCTTCTTGCCCTTTTCCTAGCTCCTCCGAAATATCACTGTAAAGGACATGGAAAAACATCTGCCGTGAAGGAACAACAAATCCACAACCGAGATGGTTTAAATGAAGTCTTGAAGCCTATTGTTTGTCCTCTCGACTCACATTTCGACAGTGGAAAGCTTATGCTTTGTGTAGACGGTCGGATGCGGCGATGTGATCATGTCATCTGTGCATGGATGGTGGACTACTTTGAAAACATTCACTTGCACTCAATGAAGCAGCCCCATTGTGCTGTGTGCAAAGCACCAAAATCATCATTTGGAGAAGGGAAATCAAAGTCGTGGCAATGGAGAGAATATCGGCTATCCTTCGAAAAGATGATACTCGTGACTCAGGGAGATGTGAGTAGGAGAGACGGGAAGCAAGAAATTATGTGGATGATTCAGCAGTTGGAACCTCAGAACGCGTCTTCTAATGTGAAATGCATCTTTCTGACGGTGAGTACCATACTCAATCTTCTTCATAGCGTCTATCTTGGTATGCTTAGGCATTTGATGGAATGGGTAACATCCTTCCTCAAACAACATTCCAGGATCGACAAATTCAACCAGCTCTGGGCGATGATGCCTCCATATCCTGTCTTCACTCGATTCAACAAGCCATTTTGCCAGGTGATGCAATGGAGATGAGAGGAGATGACAGCACTTGGGCATGTGATTGTTCCTGTTGTCGCAGAGACTCTTTTGAATCCTCTGGCGAACCACAGAATTCCCTTCACAGAAGCTCTGTTGTGAGTCAAGAGCGTTGTGTATTCTCACCATATGGCACAGGTCCGGTACCATACTGACGCCACGATCAAGTACATGGAGATTGATCTGGAGGAGTTTCATCATCACAAAGATGTTTTCAGACAATTCCGCACCAGTAAATCTACAAAGCAGGTCTCAGAAGCCTTCAAAAAGCTGTTTACTTTTGACAAACAGGAGGAACGGGAGAGTGACCCCTCTTGGAACAATCCTTCCGCGGCAGCCATGCATTGTCGCGTAGATGAAGATAAACTGCAGAGCGAGTCAGAAATTGAACAACATCCTGTTGACAAATCGGATTTCAACTTTGTGAAGATACATCTCTTGAACCACTTCTCTGACCATATCTGCCATCTTGGCAACCTCTTAAATGTAAGCTTCAAACTCCCAGAAACAGCGATGAGGGATCTCAAACAGTCATCCCGACAATCAACTCACCATGAGGCCGCCGTCCACATTTTGCGCACAAACGCCAAACAGGAGGTGTTTCAGTATCGGGAGCTGAGTGCAAAAAGTGCAAAACAATGTCGCGACGATGATACGCCTCGAACCGAGGTGCTTATCAAGCGAATGATGTAAAACCTACAACCAGACATCGAGACCCTTGATGACTTGCCTGAGTGGCGTGCACTGCCGAAAGGGGAGCTACAGAATCACATTGCTTGGTCTTTCAAGAGATTTGCCGACTTCACAGACTACGTCATTCAAGATCAGTATTTCAGTCCTCTGAACAATGCAAAATACATTCGGTAAAATGCAACAGCAATTCCGGGGCCGTCTTTGCAATGTAACGAGGAAGCAGTTCTTATGGTTCGTTGAACTGGGTCCACAAGGTGGATAAATCATAAGCCACCAAGAAATGATACAGTGCTTCTCTGGATGGGGACGAGTCCAGATAACCTCTTTATGGCGACTGCGGGACTCATTCCTGCACCTTTGAAGTGTCTTTTCGTCGTCCAAGATGCTGAATTGAGCGTTAAAGCGCTTCTTGCGTTGGATCAGACCTTTTCAACTGGGCCGATGCGGCAGATTGCTGGTGTGGCGATTGTCGTGGAGAGGCATCAACCTCTGATGCAACCCTCGCACAATGAAATCTACTGTTGTAAGCCTCTTTTTGGCGTTGGAACCACTTATATCATAACTATAAGTGCGATCCAACATGCTGTGCACCATCTTCTGCTGATGCCACAGCCAGATAGCGTGCGGTGGTACATGAGCAACATGATTGACTTGAATACTTTGAATTTGTTCTACATGTAGATTATTTGACTCGATGCTTGAAGTAGTCGTTGCACCGATATATGGAAATCTGATGAGTGTTTACTCTGGGTGTCATAATTTTTGCAATAGGAGTTGTGCAAGCTTGTGTATAATTGATGTCTCAAATGATTAAAAAGTTGAGAATATTCTTGAAATCAATAAAACAGTTCACAAAACCGTCGAAACTATTGCAATCTAGTGGACCAATGTGAGGGAACCAAGTGTAATGAATTGACTTTAACGACCGAACGTGTTTTCAAGATGCCATGACAACGCAATCACATCATCCCTTGCTGCGAAGCATGGTAGAAGTTTGCAAATAAGTCGCTCGCATTATGATTGGAGAATGTGGAGAAAGATCAGTGCGTCGGGTCGATTTTCAATAACCAATTTCAGGAGTTGGTCATGTACCGGAGCTACTCCAGGAGATGAACGAGCATACCCCACGGCCAGAACTTCCGGCACCTGCCCCAGAGCCACACACCCCGGAGCCTCGCCCACGACCATGAAATCTGGAGACTCATCCCCTCAGTGGGCTGGAGATGTTGGCCATTGGGATGCCGGATAAACCTCACGCAGCAGAGGCCACTCTGCGAGAACCTGAGGAGGCCTGAAACTCCCCGGATGTGGATGTGGATCAGTCACTGCTCAGCAAATTGGCAAGTGGTGACAGTCTCCCCGATGTCCCTCTCCCTGAGGGGCACCCGGATGCCTCAGTAGGGGTGGAGTGAACTGGTCATTGTGTTGCGGAGGAGGAGATTGTTGTTGCGTTCAGGTTACGGTCTGGTTCGTATCTTGTTGGTTTCCTTTGTTCTAACCTATTTATGTCAGGTATTGATTATTACACGCGTCGTGAGGTTTTTGAATCGCTCAGGGTCTATTTTATATATGGGTGTTGTATTGGTTTCATTTGATTCATAGTATTATGGGACATCGCGCATGTTGCGTTTTTGGAACGCCTGATTTGTAAGGAACCTCCTTTTGATCGTATTGAGGCTCAATAAATCTCTCAAGTTAGCTGAATGTATTGTGAGCTTACACCCACACCAGCCTGCTAAGGCCCACCATCAACTGTCATCCTGTTCTGCAGTGTATACTCCACTCCACGCCTGTTGTCAACAATGCCAGAGCAGACCCCATTCCATTGCGCCAAATGTTCATGCCAAAAGCAGTTCACCTCAGACTGCTGGCGACTTAAACATATCAAGTTACACCATCCTGAACACCTTCAAGTAACACACCAGAAGAATCTGACTATTCGAAGGGCGACCAAACGCGTTGACCCCACTCAGCATCGTGAATTCAACACTACCAAAGATTCAGTCAAAGACTTGGACACCTTTCGCTACAACGAACACGTTGAATACGTCACATTCTCGGAGTCTCAACCACCGTCACCTCCGATTCCACAGACGGAAACATACGCACGCCCCCGGCTCTCCGCTGAGTGATGGCATTCCTGCGACATGGAAACACCACGCTCATGGTTACCTTGAGACAAACCAACTAGCCAATCCCTACTACCCGTTCGAGATGCATGCAGAGTACAAATATATGCAGTGTGGGATCAAGAGGAAGGGCATGAAGATACACTATGATAACGTGCTGGAGGTAGAGAACACCGCTCAGCGTTTCCGAAGTTTCAAAAATGGGGATTGCGTCTAGCAGCTCCTGGCTAGCATGCCAGATGATTAGGCTCTCCGGCAGTGGGAACTACACACTCTCGAGGATACGAGATGGAATGACAATCACCAACACTTTATCAAATACTGGAGTCGAAACATCATTAAATACATGAGATTGTACATGCGGCAGCGAGCGTATGCAGAGCATGTCATTTGTGCCACGCAGAGTTGCTTCAACAGTGATACTCCTCCAAAATTCCTCTATACCGAAAGGCACACTGCGGACTGGTGGTGGGAGAGACAGGAAGGAAGAGACAGTCGATGTTAATAACGTGCTAATCGACGTTAAGACGATGCTCAGAGTGGGTGATACACTGCTTCCCAAGATGTTCATGTCCAACGGAACACATCTCTCAAATTATGCTGGCGACAAGAAAGCATGGCCTGTATATCTGACAATTGGCAATGTATCTTCAAAGATCTGCCAGATGCCCTCAATGCATAGCGTTGTAATGGTCACTTTCCAGCGGATTCCAATCAAGAACTGTCCTATTCGTCAGAAGCGGCTGGATGAGCAGCGGCACACAGAAAGAGAGGTGCTGAACGAAGTACTGCATCGGGTACTCCAGCCTCTCACCTGTAAACAAAATCCCAGCGCCAATGGTGGGTATTACAACGTTCTCTGTGCAGATGCCGAATTCAGGCGTTGGTAACCGGTGTAGAATCATGGCTTGCAAATTCCCAAGAGTATAGCGATCTACATTGTCTCGAGCGGCATGTCTGATTTTGGTGGGAGTATCCACCTATCAGACTTGGAGATTATGTCCCTCTTGACGAGAAACACCCCTGGCAGGATCGCAATCTATATAGAATGCTCAGTGATGCCAACACCAAGGCAGCCGATGCCAAACTCGTGTCGTGCCATGTTCACCAAGGAATCGTATTATTACAACATATTCCCCATATCTTGAGCGACCTACCGCGGCCCAACCTCCTCCATCCAACGCAGATTGGCATGCTTGACCACCTCCAGACATGTATTTTCCACTTCATGAAGAAGAACACAAAGCTTGACAAGTACAATGTGATCGGGTTATCCGTGCTTGCTTATGACGACCTCACACCAAGAAATTTGTCCTATATGGATCTTTCTCAATGGAATGGGAAGGAGATGAAGGAAATGATCTGGTAACTGCTTGGAGTTGTAAACCAGTCTCTATGAGGCGGAAGCCCCGCTCATTCTCCCATATTCAATCACGCAATTGAGTTCACACAGCCATTGTGAGAAATATATATGTATGCCATCAGCAACAACTCGAGTTTCCGTCGGAAACACCCGGGTGATCTGGACGGCTCTGATGGCTCTGATGGAACCTCGTACCCTCTGACGAAGAAGTACACGCAACCCGTCGCCCAGGCAATGGGTCGCATTGCATAGCATCAGCAAAATGTATTTTAGTCACTGGAAGCCTCCAGGAGTGTCTGAGAGGATGTGGAGTGTAAACTTAGATGCGTCAATTTCAGGAGTGTCAGACCCTAGGAGGGCATTCCTGCAGGCCTTCGGAGTAACTGGGAGCGCCGGCGATAGGCCTGGGAGCGCCGACGACAAGCCTGGGAGCACCTGGGAGCGCCGGCGACACACCTTGGAGCGCCTGCGACATGTCTGGGAGCACCTCGAATCACAGTCATGTATTCAGTTTCTATCGTCATCTATGTATTTATGTATCTATATAGCTACCCATCCACACACGGTATATCTGGACTGGCTGCAGGCGGTGCTTGAGAGCAATTTGAGGTGCGCCTGAAAATGACGATCGAGTGAACTCAGAAATATACTCCGAGGCTGTGATCGAGTGAGTTTGGAGATGCACTTGGAGGCGGTAATCGAGCATACTTGGAGATTCACTTGGAGGCAATGATGGAGTGAACTTAAAGATGCACTCCAAGATCATGGTCAAGCGAGTTTGGAGATGCACTTGGAGGCCATGCTCATGCGAGATTGCAGGCCATAATCCTGCGAGTTTGGAGATACCCTTGGAGGCCGTGATCGAGCGAGATTGGCGATGCACTTGGAGGCCATGATCAAGCGAGATTAGAGATGCACTTGGAGGCCGTGATCGAGGGAGATTGGACGAGTACTTGGAGACGGTCGATGGATGGTGCACTGGGTGATCAGACTCCATTCATCAGTTAGTTAACTCGCAACCATGGGAATGTGACAATGTGACTTTACCTTTGAGCTCTCATGGAGAGCTGGCTGATGGCGGTCGATCGTGAAGGGAGGTACGCCCAAAGCTGAAGCTACTTTCAGGGGTCAACTCATAATCATGAGAATGAAGGGAAGACAAACAATCTTTGGTGGATGCTGTACTCGGTGTATGCTGTACTCGGTGTCAACTCATGATCATGTCATGGAGAAATAGAGTGGGATGACTAAACTTTGTGTTCTGCGATGATGGTTGAGTTGTGGATGAGAAAGAGAGAGATGGGGGATCAACATGAGAATGATATGGAGGATACGAGCGGATATGAGAAATCAGGGGAACGACTTGCCTGATTGGGTTGGGAAGACCTCGTATCGGTGTTAGTTCGCCCCGGATCAGGTCTCTTACCTGCAGTATCGGGGATGGTCCATTGACTCGCACACGAGATTCTCTCAGTCCCAGTTTCTCATGATGATTTCCCCCGATCTCTCACTTTCTTGTGCTCAACTCTACCATCACCTACGAACATGAAGTTAAGTCATCCCTCTCTATCTCTCCATGCCTTAATCATGAGTCAACACGGAGTACAGCAGACACCAAGTACGGCATCATCCCAAGATCGATAGTGTCCCGCTCCCAGCCAGTTTCTCATCTCTCGGCGGATGTTGTACTCAACTCTCTATATTCCCAGAATTACAAGTTAACCAATGAATAGAGTCTCAGCTGCCGTTGCACCTCCTTCCAAATCGACCGCCTCCAGGTACTCCTCCAATCTCGCTCGATCATAGCCTGCAAGTGCATCTCCAAACTCGCTTGGTCACAGCCTCAGAGTGCATCTCCACACTCGATCAATCACGGCCTCGACGTGCATCTTCTGAGTCAACTTGACCTCAGCTTCCAAGCGCATCTTCTGAGTCAACTTGACCTCAGCTTCCAAGTGCATCTCCAAACATGCTCGATCCCGGCCTCCAAGTGCATCTCTGAGTTCATTCGATCTCTGTCTCCAAAGGCATCTCAAACACGCTCGATCAAGTACATCTTCAAGGAGCGACTGCGGTTGTACGGAGATACAGGGGTAACGGAGGTGGACAGAGTGACGGGGAGTATATATCCGGCATACCCCGGAGTAGATAGACATCATCCCATTTCCATCTCCTCTTATCATACAATGAAAATTCACACTCTATCTTTCCCAACTTTTGGTCTCACTCGCTCTGTCCGAGGTTTCATGGATCCTCACGGCCGGGTAGTATCATATCTTCTCACCTTCCTATGCTCCTCGAACTTAATGTAGAAGGAACGCGAAGTGAGATTTTCGCAGCGTCACCAATTGCATTGCAATCCTGATGCAAGCGTGTACCCAATGGACCCATTCCGACGTATGGTCACAGTTGGCCACAACGCCTGAGTGATTGTTTAAAATAGGAGACCGACAGAGCGGGAAGAAATGGCGAAACGGCGATCGGAGGGTGAAATGTGATGCGACGCATGGTCATGACGCGGGGCGTGGAGTCATCCGCCACCGGGGTGTCTCTGATGGCTCGGACGCAGCGCGCCCACTCTGCCGGAGCCATGCTGCTTGGATGGAAATGTTTTTTGCTGATGGCTCAATATCAATCTCACGATGATGCAACATTGAGCTACTTGGAGGATGCCTTGCATCAATTTCACACCTTCAAAGATGTTTTCTTGGTCGGGCAAGCCAGCAAATAGGCAAAGGCCAAAGCCAATGCGCGGAAAATAGAACTCGTGAAGAAGCAATAGGTGCATGAGGAGACAAATGCTGAAAATTGCATGCTGTGCCAGAAGCGGGGCGAAATGAATGCCTGCCAGGATTATAGCAGCCACGAGACATATGTTTGGAAGTGGTTCGAGCAGGACTTCAACGTTCCGAAGATCCACTTGATGTCTCATTGGGTTGAACAGATTCGTTGATACGGAGCCTTGCAATAGTATTCTGCCAAGAGCCCAGAACATGCGCATATAACGAACCTCAACGATGGTTGGAAAGCTTTCACTCAAAATCTCAACCACCTGCCACAAGTAATCACCTTTCAGCGTCGCATTCTCTTATTCAAAATCATAGATCTCAATCTCCAAGCCCTAGTTCAGCGTCATGAGAACAGCGGTGCGACCTGCAAAGTCCTCCCTTCCAGTCCTGATCGGGCTGCCCCCCTGAGTGCACTGTCATATGCGAAGCCCAAATTCATGCGACCCCAAAACCACCGTGATGGAATGCATCCTGATGCTATGATCAAAGACTTCAGACCATTACTTAACAATACATAGGACACCACGCACTGCGTGGCTATATCCCATGGTATGCAGGGGGCCTATCAAGCATACACGTCATAACAAGGTGTATATATCAGACGAGCAACTGCAGGCAATGGAGCTCTGGATTTACCATGGTATTACTGTTCAAGTCGAGGGTTTGGAAGGTGAAAACATAGCTCGGACGTGTCGATTCACAGGGAGCCAGAGCTAGTGTGGAGCAGATTGATGGAATGACGGGGTGTGGGTAATGCAATGCCCGGGGAGTTGATATGGCGCGCTGTATGGGCATCTCCCATGGCAACTGGAAAGACTCGTCAAAATCGAGCTTCTCAACGAGGATGGAGCATTCGTTGGGTACTCATGAGCCCTGGCTCTCACCATAATACCTGAAAACTCAGGTAACTTGGATCCCGTCTCGAAATTTGTACAATTGAGAAAACCCACTGGCAGCCGTTGCTTTCCAACTTTTCAGTGTGGGAAACATTGTCAGCTGCACTGACGTAATTCCAGAGATAGCTACTAGCAGTAAGACAGGACATGGATGGAACGAGCGATAGATTGCCAATAGCCACATAGATCTGGCCATTTGGAATGATGTGTATAATGAGTAGAGTGAGAATTGCATTTTACACTCAGGTTGAGGGAACGTGAGGGGAGATTGTTGCAGCGTCACCCATCGCATTGGGATCCCGATATCAGCGCTTACCCAATGAACACTTTCTGCCGTGGGGTTGCAGTTGGCCACAGCACCAGAGTGTTCGGTTAAAATAGGAGACCGACAGAGGGAGAAGAAATGGTGGGAGTGCGATCAGAGGGCGATATGCAACACGATGTGTGGTATTGGTGCAGGGTGCGAAGTAATACCCCACCGGGGTGTGTCTGGCAGCTCTGACGAAGCACGTCCACCCTGACGGAGCTACCCCGGGCAGATGGAAATTATTTTTGCTGATGTAGTTTGTATGGTTAGTTGTAATGCTGCTGTTGACTACTTCAAGATTACTGTCTGAAATTCCCTAACATCCATCTGCTCCACATACCTGCAATTAAACTTTAGCTTCATTTGACTTCTCAGTAAGCAGCCCTGGCATTCGCTCTCACAGTGGCTGCACTCTGGTAGCAGCTCTGGAAGCAGCACTGACAGTGATAAAGCGCCAACAGCTGCTGGGCTCAGACTGTGGGTCAATAGCTCTTGCAGCAACCGTTCAAGTACAAATGATAACTCACCAGTCCATATATGCATCATCTGCGTTGTCCTCCTACTGTCCTGATGTATCTGAGTCATTGGCTTTCTCTAGTTGTGTAAGACAACGTTATCCAAGTCAGTATCTACTTGATTTTCAACTTTTCCATATTGAATAGCAAAATCATAGTCCATCTGTTCCACAGTCTGATGGGGAGAATATCATGGTTGTGCTTTGGCATCATCAGCATGATTCCCAGATTCAAATAATTTGTGTCCTACACCATTTCCAGTAGCTGTTCATTCCCTTCATATCCCACATTGTATTTTTGCATATTGCCCAGCAGCATGTCTTCCAATTTATCAGCACTGGTTCATTTTGGATTTTATTTAGTATGTTAATAACTATGTTTTTACCATCTTCCTGTTTATGTTTAACTGTAATGCTTGATATTTGTTCAATGTTGAGGCAGTCTGTCTTGATTTATTTGATTTTATTCCAGTGTCATGCACAATGACATTCTTATGGATGGTCATAAATATCGCCATTGGACATAGTTGTAGGTTGGAAAAGGTCAGATAGTCATCCTGGATCGATTTATCTGATGGATTGTCAATTAGTGCACTTCTGGACAATCAACTACCACCCTCAGTGGATATTGTAATAATCAAACTGACACTAACAACCTTCAAGTGTATTGGTAAATTATTGTTCAGAGTTATATAGGTTATAAGTTGGTTATGATACTGAGTCACATTAGAATACTTTGTAAGATCTCTCAGAACTCAAGGCATTTGCCATATTTTGACAGTATCTACCAGATAATCATGTACAATTCACATGATAAACAAATCAATCCGCAGTTTTGTTGTATTTTAATTTCATTTTCCAGGTGAAGTGTCTCCCCCAACAGAGTGAGATGGTAACTTAATTGCACTGTATTTATGCCTCCTGGTGTTGAGATTGACAACTGAAACTGGCCAGGAAGTGCAAGCAACTGTCCTTCAGAAAAACGCTTACTGAAGGGGTCTTCCAGAATTGTTGGTCTGAGAAGGGTTGAACCAAGGCAACTGAGTATCCCCCAAAACTGCAAAAACCAATCACAGTGTAGGAGACGGTACTCTGGATAATACTGCTGCGTACGAAGCGGCTCTGTGAGTGGTACCCCTACATCATGCTCTACAATCTCCCCTACATTTCAATGAGGTTGATGTTGAGAATACAGATGGAGCAGACACAATGTTGCCATATTAAATGCACTTGATCTGAACAGTAGCCAGGGCGATGATATGGTCAAATAATGTAGGAAAGGTACTCTGAATATTTGGCAGAGACCTTAATGCAGTGTTTGGCATTTTGGTAGAGCATGTTAAACTGTTTGTGATGCTGGAGGAGTTTGTGGGACTTCCTTGGATGTGGTGGTAGCACTTTGAGCGACTCTTCTCTGTAAGCATGAGATGAGTCATTGTATTGTACAGACATCAACATCATTTGTCTCTACATCTGGAATCAATTTCATCTGATTGCAACAATTGACCACAAACATTGTGTAGATATTCATCAACAACTATTCATCAGGCAAATGTCAGGCAATATATGTGACTCAATGTTAGAGACTCAATGTCAGTGACCCAATATCAGTGACTGAATGATAGTGACTCAATATCAGCGACTCAATATCAGAGGTTCAATATTGCAGACTCACGATAGGAGACTCAATATTGGAAACTTAATATCGGAGACTCAATGTCAGAAATTCACTGCCAGAGTAAGATTTACTACTCCGGTCATGCATCTTGAATGTACCTGGACACCTGGGTACACAAATTGATACTGGTGTACAATGAGAAAGGGGATTTCTTGTATTCAATTTTCCATTCCTACACTGCTGCAAAGTGATCAGCATAGGTTCTCAGACCACCTACAGCATCAAGGTTCTGGATCAACATTTTCAATGGTACAATATCACTGTTTTTGACCCTGGAGAATATGCGAGTTGGCCGACTCCATCAGGCATGTGGTGGTACCGAAATATCGATTTCTAACTAGATTGGAGAGATTCCACATCATTATGAGAGTCACTGAGGAGTCATGGTGATTGCTGATTGGATATTACAGCCATCAAGGTAATGGTGATTGATCTGAGTTTATAGTTAAGTATTGTATATGGTGTATATGAACTTGTTCTAGATGTATTGCGACCCACACTCACAGCGATAAGTATGTCAATACATGTGCTCAAGGTAATGTGAATACGAATGTTCATCGGGTTGTGAATGGATTACATATTAAAGTAAGAACGGTGTGGTGAAACGGCGGAGTGAGAAGTCTGAGAGCTCATCACCAACACTCCGCCACACCATCTCTGGTGAAACAGTGGAGCAAGACGGCAGAGGGCCCATCATCAACACCCCACTGAACCTCTTGCGGCATCCAAAGGAATTGGTGAGAAAAATCAGTCTTCGCCCAAGGAGTGTACGAAGCTGGTGAGAGCATGTGATACATCCCGGCCGTGAGGATTCTTGCAATTGTGTGGATCTACAAAACCTCAGAAAGAGCAAGTGAGACTAAAGCTGGGAAAGATAGAGTGTGAAATTCGTTGTATGATAGGATGATGTTGTCTCTATTGACTGTGGGGTCTCCTGAATATATACTCCACTGATCAGTCCATCCCCGTTACCAGTGTATCTCCGTACCCCTCCATCGCCCAGTCCCTCTATGTCATCCCTGTATCTCCTTACACCTGCTGTCGCTCAGTCCTCTGCCAAGCGGAGTGGCAGTGGTGGTGAGAAATGCATTTGCCTGCCACAACTCCTCCCTGGCTCTTTGTGCAAAACACACTGCTCCTCTACCATCCCATATAACTGTATACCCAAACCTGAAAGAACTTCAGAATTTAATATTCCCAACCCTCAAAGAACATAGGAATAACATAAACCCAAAGGAGAGAACATAAGAATAATATAAACATAAAGGAAAGACACAGAGGTAGACCCAGACGAAAACCATAAAGCCAAAGTAAACCCATACACCCAAAGGAAACCCATAACGACTCTCACTCCTTGCACACCAGCTTTTTTATGCCACCCTCCATGTCAGTGTTCCTTGTTCCTTGGCCACTTGCAAAGTACGAGATGTTGCGAAGCTGAGTATCGAATTGAACAATCGCATCACGCATCGCGTACACAGCTGCTGTGATTTGTGCCTGGGCCTCTATGAACAACTTAGTGTCTTAGTTTACTGCTCATGGGTAGATAAGCATGGCATTCTTCTCCGTTGTTCTTTTGAGGTGTGCCAACATCTTCGTCTCATTGTCCAACACTCTCTTGCTGTTGGGGTTGAGGCTGAGCCATTCTAGGAAGCAACTGACATATTCTTCATCCTGAGTGCTGTTGTCGTTATCAGAACTGCTACTTTCGCTGCTGGGAGTGGCAGGTCGGTCAGGCTTTGCAGTGTCCTTCTGCTTAGGATGGGTGGGCTTCTCTGGGGTTGTGTTGGCCACATTCCCAGTGTGTGTTGGCGGGGTTGTACCGGCCTCTCTCTTGGTGGGAGCTGGCGCGGTTGTACCAGCCTCATTCTCAGTGGGCGCTGGCTGGATTGTACCGGCGTCTATCTCGGTGGGTGCTGGCGGAATTGTACTGGTGTCTGTCTCAGTGGGCGCTGGCGGAATCATATAGGCCTTTTCCTCGGCTGGAGTGCTGGTTCCTCTCCCAGACCCATCCTTGGCCACATCTATCAAATGCCTTCCAATATTACCCCCATACTTTTCCTCTTCCTTTCCCTTGGTTGATGGGGTTGGTGGTGGAAGCATCTTGCTCTTATCGGTGGATGGAGGTGGTACAAGTAGCCCATAGTTGGCAGGTGATATCCGATGCTCGGCAGGGGGTGTCCCAGGGTCGACAGTCGGTATCCCATTTTCGGCCGGTGGTACTGATGTCGAGATTTTATCTTGTTGGTTGGTGTCATTGCAGTCATCCATGCCAGGGTAGTAACCAAGTGGCATTGCTAACCCCCAGTACCATTTCAGACCCATAGCTTCATACTTGATTCCTTCTTCCAGCTGAGGGCAGCCATTATCTAACAACTTTTTAGCTTCCTGGAAGTCTCTAGATGTATACCACTTGTTCACTTTCCACTTTGAGTGTAGCTTGGTGAGACGGTTGACGTATGCACAATTGAGGCATCTCTTCGCTAACCCCAGATCGCTCGATGCTTGGTTTGCGATCGCGGTTAATCACATCCGCTTCCCACTTCCACCGGAATCACTTAGAATATCCTGGAGTTTGGGATAGTGTTGCCAGAGGTCACCCAGCTTCTTCATTGCCCATGTCTGCCTTTGTAGGTCAGAGTGATGTTGCTTTATCATCTCCCTTACCCTGCCGGAGCTGTCCAGAGCCTTAAGGGAGTAGCTATATCACTTGTAATTCAACTTCTTCCAGTGAAGACTCCTCTTCGTGATGTTCAACAGCCATGCAACCTAGGCATTGGCAGCATCTGTAATCTCACCAAAGAGTTCATAGATTTCGAGTATGAAATTTGTTTGGCTTTGAGAGGGGAGCTCCTGAGCGGAAATCTCCACAGCTACTTGTAGCGATCCGACAGGCCTGTTAGAGAAGAAGTCCCTCCTGAGTTGTGATAGTGTCGCTGGAGAGTAATCGCTAGCGATAGCAGAAATATCTGAGGAGCAGGCATACATAGTATTGGCGGTGGTGTTTGCTGCAGTGGTGGCTGCTGCCGTGGTGGTGGCAGCAGCGGTGGAGTCGAGGCTCATACCAGTGGGGGTATTGTTTGAGGATGCTTCAAAATGCATGGCATCGCTGAGTGTTGCTGCGATGTCATCGATTGATGTAAATGTGATGTGTGTTGTCAGTTGTCAGTTATGGTTGAGATGGTGATATTGGTTGAGATGGCGATATTGGGCTCAGTCATCAGTGTGCAGAGGGAGGTGAACGGTACAGTACAGTGGCTGTCTTTCCGTAGGAACATAGGTGGGGGAAGCTCTTTATACACCTGGAGGGGTGCTTGGTGCCTGATGCTTCTTTTTCCAGTCTGAATGTGGTTCCCGATTGCCCTAGTATGCTAATTTCGAATTTCTTCACACCATCTTTGCTTCTTCCGGTCTGCTTTCCCTACTTGTACTCGACAGTTGGGCATATCTTGCACATTGTTTCTGGTCTAAGTTGCAAATTTCCAGCCCACACCTGTGATCGTCGTCAACAGTCTGTTCTCCAGGTTACGGGAGGGTTGGGGGAGAATGGTAAGAATGTTTCGTGACATGGGTGCAACTCAGCCAATAGGAATATTTCTTCCCCCTCCATCTCGCAAATCTACGCAATTGGGTGGATTCGATATCTTCAACTCTTCTCATTATCGTCCATGCAATGGATCTCCTCCAGTCCCACCATATTCCCCTTCCATCTGTCTTTCCCATCATTGTTTGGATGGGTGGTCTGCCGGCACCGGATGTGTGGCATTCCCTTTATCCACTAGCTCTTTTCACCCCGCCATATCCTCTTCCTGTACCCAGGATTATTTCTCCCAGTCTTTCCACTTACCTAAATACATGAATCGTCATTCTATATATTTCTGACCTGCTACTGCCCCCACCTCACATTCCTCAACTTCTTCGGATTGCTGCTCTTGTATGGTGTTAGGCTTATCAATCTGTCGAGTACCGTCTACTGCTCCAATGCGAGTGAAGAACATCTTCAGTTGAGTACCATCAATCCAGCTGTGAGCTCAGCTCCGTCCAGTTCTGCCAGTCGATAAGTCCCCAAGCTCTGGGAAATGACTGTGACTCGGTAGGGTCCGCGCCACCTAGCATGCAGTTTGGCACCGTGAGACTGCTCTATCTTGGTTTTGTGCACCAGAGCGAAGTCGCCAATTGGGAACTTTTCAGCCTGGAGGTTGGCTGCTCAGTCGATGTAACATTTGTTCGCATCTCTTGACACCTTTAGGTTTTGTATGGCTTCTACAACTAGGTGATACCCATCTTCCATTTTGGGCATGTATGCAAAATGCATCCCCACTCGCTGCCATAGGCGACTGACAGTTACGGTTCTCCAGGGTTCATCATACCGCAGTTGCGCTCTGTTCTCGCACTTGTCGCACATTATCACCCAATCTTTCACGTTGGCATACATTTTGGGTAACCAGTACTGCTCCACTCCCATTGGTAATGTTCCTTATCTTCCACGGTGCCCGCTCAATTCGTGTGCAGCTTCCATTGCTTTCCTTGTTAGTTCAGTGCTCACCAACACCTTCGCTGGTAGTTCATTGGTATTCCACCTGCAGTAGAGTGCTCAGTCTGAAACAAGGAATTTTGTGGCTTCCCGACAAATTTGCTGCATTCTCTTCATAGTCATTCCTTCAGGCCACTTTGTTGAGCTGATTGGAAGTACGGATATTACTATGCCAAGGACTATGATGTAACTTGCCTCATTTGTAGTTAGCACTATTAGTTATCGATCAACCTTATGTTGATGCAACATGTCTCCTTACCAGATACAATAGACACCTTGGCATATGCTGGCACACACTCGACTACTCGAGCGCACGCCACTGAACAACAGGTTAAGAGCACCTGCGTTTAAATAGGGAACCAACAATCAATACTTCCACTTTCGTTTGTCGAGTGGAGGTCAACATCGTGAGGGAGAAGCATCTCCACAAGCTAAACAATTACCTCGCATCCCAGCGTGCTTCTGACGGTGGCTGCTGGACGTCACCAGTACTGTCTGAGAGACTACGATAACTGACGATTGTGTTACAAGATGAGTTCGACTACGATCACCATCACCGAGGTCAATTGCACGAACTATGCACAATGGGCAACCGAGATGGCCCTACTTCCCGAGCAGAAGCAAGTGTATGGTATCATCAAAGGATACGACGACAAGCCGGAAGAGCCAGCAGCAAATGCGACCCCTACAGAGAAGGCTGCTTTCAAGGACTGGATTAATCCTCATGGTGTTGCCAGATCAACTATTGTGCTGGGCATGTAGCCGAGGATTCGAGTGAAATACACCGTCGTCGAGGATGCGAAGACGCTTTGGGACAACATAACATCAGCCTACAAGTCAAAGTTGAAGGTCAACATCTTCGAGATTAGGGAAGATCTTTGGAGCATCAAGCTACAGAACTGCGGAGATGTCGACAATTACACATCGCGGATCGATCGGAATGTCAAGGATTTCAATCTCTGGGCAGTGCCAATGACCACTGACATTGATGCTGCCAACACCGATGCTAATGCAAAAGCAATCGCCAAGATGAGTGAGCAAGAGCATATCTTCTACCTCCTTCACGGGAACCCAAGGAACGATGAGTGGAAAGTCTACCTGGTGCTGATGACGGAAAGAAACACCACGATGACCGCCACCACTGATGAGATCGTCACCAAACTCGTCGAAAAGGAAACTGCAATTAAGAGAGAGAATGGGCTCGCTCCAGAAGCTCTGCTCTTTGAAAAGACAGGTGGCAGAGGCGGCAGAGGTGGCAAAGCGGGCATAAGTCCAAAGAGGGATAAGGGAGATGATAAGACAGATAACAAGGGAGACAACGATAGGAAAGAGGAGCATCTGCGGAAGTGCTTTCATTACCAGCGGTGAGGGCATATCACCGAGAACTGCTTGAGCAAGCAACACGACAAACCTCCAAAGGCTGCCGACACTGCCGCAAAACCATCAACCTAGACTACTTTGACTCTCACCACTTCGATCGAGAAATATTGGATGGTGGGTAACTCAAATGGTACATTCAGTGATTGGTTCATCGATTGCAGATGCACGACTCACATCTCCGGCCCACAAGCAATGGTCATCACCTACACCGAATATCCTCCGAATACGAGGGAGGTGAAGGGATATAATAGGGTCACATCTTTTGCATTCAGATATGGGAGTGTTAGGTTGATTTCCCCGAGACCAGATGGAGAGACAGAAACGATCATACTCCAAGAAGTGGTGCATTTGCCGGGGTAGTTCAATCTCATCTCGCAGTCTCTGATCATGGACACGGATGTCAAAGTCGAACTGGTGAATCCCTATGGTCTCAACCTCTACAATAGCCATGACAAGTTGGTTGCCACTGCACCTCAGGGCGATGGGCTATTCGTTCTGGATCGCGTTCTGGATCGAGCTCCGGAATCGACTGAATACACCGATATCGACAACGACAGCTGCCTGCTGGCACTTGAGACGACTGGGCATGCACCTCGACACCATGCAGAGAAGCAGATGTTATGGCACCGTGGCCTCGCACACGTCAGTATCAACGCTTTGTAGATCATGCCGACAATCACCGATGCTCCGAGAATGACAGGCAAGTGCGATTGCGAATGTTGCATATAATGCAAATTGACGAGAAAACCTTTTACTCCCGCAACCTCCTCTGCCACTGAGCCTCTGTTGCTTGTGCACTCGGACATATGGGGTCCCCTGGAAACAGCCATCGGAGGAGGTCGATATATGCTACTCTTCATCGAGGATGCCACGAAGCATGTGGCTGAGTACATATTGAAGTACAAGTCGGAAGCCCTTGAGAAATTCAACAAATGGAAGGATCTTAGAGAAAAGGAGTCCGGCAAGCAAGTGAAGCGTTTTCTTTCAGATGGAGGCAGTGAGTATACTTCCAAGAAATTCGCAGAATACCGAAAATCTGAACGCATACTAAAGGAAACGACTACGCCCTACACACCTCAGTCTAATGGCGTCGTTGAATGGGCGAACCACACGATCATGTAGCGCATATGATGCATGCTGGATGATGCCGGACTTTCGAAGAAGTACTGGGCCTTTGCAGTCTCAGTGACAGTCTATCTCAAGAACTGCACTCCGATGCGATTGGTAGTTGGCAAGACTCTGTACAAGGCCTGGTATGGGAGAAAGCCATTTTTGAAGCATCTCTGTGTGTTCACATGCTTGGCTATCGTCCACGTTCCGAAAGAGGAACAAAAGAAGGTGGATGACAGAGCCACTCCCGGCATATTCGTTGGGTACAGCATATTGACTAAGGAGTACTTCGTATACGATCCATTGGCCAAGACGCTTCTCCGCTCCAGAGATGTGGTATTCAGGGAAGAAATGTGGTACACAGCACCGAATGCTACAGATGAAGCTATACTGAACCATCACTTCATAGAGATGTCATCAAGGAACCCAATCCCACAGAGAAGCAACCAACCGAACGTCAAACGGACGAGCCATAGGACTATTCACCTCAGGATACTCCCAAGCCAAAGAAGAAGTCATGAGATTTGGCTGTCCTTGAGAAGTCACTTGGGGATGCATGGAAGCCGCCAGCCGAAGGTAGTCGCCGGAACTGCGGTGGGAAGAATATGTTGGCAGAATCTGCACCATTGGCTCTCGAAGCTGAGGAATTGGAGGTTATGATCCCCATCTACACTGCAGCTGCGATCTCCAACAATCACAATCATGAGGATGGCATCGACGATCCAAGGTCTTACACAGAAGCAACCGAGTCTCCGCTCGCCGACAAATGGGATATGGCGATGAAAGAAGTGTTGGATGCAATTGGTCAGCATCAAGTCTTTGGAGATTTCGTGGAGCTTCTGGAAGGGAGAAAGGCTTTGCCAACTCACTGGGTATACAAGATCAAGCACGATGGAGCAGGCATTGTGCAGCGGTTCAAGGCCAGGCTAGCCTGTGGAGGAAGTCACCAGATCAAAGGCATCAACTCCCAGGCTACATATGCACCGACTGCTCGCTTGGGCTGCCTTGGGCTGGCACTCACGAACGCCGCCAAGTACAGTCTCGAGATCCATCCAATGGACGTATGCACCGCTATCTTGGGAGTTGACTTGGAGGAAGTGATCTATATGCACCCACCCCAGGGATCTTTCCGTTCGGTCCAAACTGGGATATTAACAAATACTTTGCGGAAGATGGTACTCCGCTTGGGAATATCTCTTCATGGGCTGAAGCAGTCCTCGCACGTTTGGTAGGGCACTTTGAAGGACTTTGTGATCTCGATTGGATTCTTCACATCACGTGTCAACGGAGGACTGTTTGTGCTCCACGATTACAATCAAGGCGTTGTCGTTGCCGCAATCGTTCTGTACGTCGATGATCCTGTCATCATTGCTAACAAGGGCTTGATCGGGCAGATCATGGACCACATGAAGCAGAGGTTCCGGATGGATGATCTCAGGACTGTCTTCTTCTTACTCGGCATGAACATCGAATGCAATCGGGAGCATCACACAATGGACATCCATCAGCACAGCTACATCTGGACGATCTTGGCGAAGTTCAGAATGGATGAGTCCAGACCAGTTGCCACGCCAATGGCGACGAAGCTTAACAAGAAGAAGCCCGACGAAGAAGCCTGCGATCCGACAATATACCAATCGATGATCAGAAGCCTCATGTACGCAATGACCACCACTCGGCCCAATATTGCATATGCCATCGGAGGTTCCAGCCGGTACAATTACGACCCGAGCAATGAGCATATGGTAGCACCTAAGCACCTATTTCGGTACCTCAAAGGCACGAAGGACTGGCGACTGTGTGTCGGAGGACCACTCGGAGGAGCACTTGGAGCAAGTAAACAGGGAGGAGAAGCAGAAGGTGCACTTACATGTTACATTGATTCGGACTATGCTGGATGCCTGGATGACTATATATCGAGAAGTGGGCTGGTCAATACCTTCGGAGGAGTGGTCAACTGGTGATTGAGGAAACAGAAGTCGACTGCCCAGTCCACGACCGATGCCGAATACTATGCCTTCGGAGTAGGCTTCATGAGACTCTCACAGATCTCGCATCTCTTAAACAAGCTCGGCATCCCGACCATCCCTCACATGTTCTTCGATTCACAGTCACTGATCGCCAGCATCAACAACAGAATCTACCGCTGAACTGCAGTTGCACACATTGCAACCATGTACTATCCTGCTGCGGATATGGCTTGAGACGGAGAGATCAACTTGAGCAACATACCGACTGCTGAGATGCTTGTCGACTGCTTCACACAGCCACTGCCGAAGCCTGCCTTCTTGAAGCAGTGTGCTGCGATGGGAATGATCGGAATAGGACTCGGTGTGGCGGAAACCCCGGATCAGGAGATCGCACACTGTAGCTTCCATAGGAAGCTATGAAAATGGAGGGTTCGTTTCGAGGAGCGTAGGGAGGGAGTAGCCGCAGCGAGATAGTTGATTGGCTAGAAACTAAGAAACAAAAGAGAGAAGAAGGAAAGAGATGAGATGATGATTGGTACGTGATTAGTGAGGTGTCTGGATCGTGGTGTCGGATGCTGTCGGTCATTCAACCTTGTCGATGGCGTGATGCAGAGCCGCGATAACCCTAACCCAGTTACGTGCCCACTCAATTGCGTGGCTCTGTAGTGGTGGGAGCCGTTTTCCCACCACATCGGGAATGGCCTCAGGATTGCAATTAGGAATGGCTTCGGAAATGGCCTCGGTACGCTTGGAAATGATTGCAGGGAAAGTATCAGAATTTGAAATGGAAATGGCATCGGGAATGTCGTCGGAAAGCAAATTGATTGATTGGGCACCTTCGTTTCGAGCAGATCCACACTGTTTGATTGGCTACTCCAGTCTTTTGTTTACTGTTTTTGTTGGAAACGGACGTGATAGCCATCCTCGAGGAGTGTTGAGCTGATTGGAAGTATGGATATCACTATGCCAGGGACTATGATGTAACTTGCCTCTTTTGTAGTTAGCACCATTAGTCATCGATCGACCTTATATCGATGCGACATGTCTCGTTACACGATACAATAGTGACCTTCGCGTACTCCTACACACACTCGACTATTCGAGCGCACACCACCGTACAACACACTTCATGTTACCCTACAATTCGCTTATCACCTTCGGTCACCCATTGTATCCCTCCGCCAGTCTTAACTTAACACATGGTATATATGCTCTCTCCCTCCTCATTTCTTCTGATCCTTGTTCCACCTGTATTCCCCGTAAGCTTGCTTTGATTGATTCCTTTAGATCATCCTCCGCTTCTGGCTCAGGCTCCCCATCCCCTCACCGCCGCAGTGAGAGACCATCAGGACCTCCATTCAGTCTCTTTGGAATGAGTTTCATGTTGAAATTCAACTGTCATATACTCACGATGCAGCGGGGGACAGCCACTCCAGGCAGATCGTCGGCGGGCACATTACTTTGATGCGCCAATGTGTTAGTGTCTGTCTCCATCTGGAATCGGACCCCAGATACCTAGTCGCGAAACTTCTTAAGTGCCTTCATCGACCCACGGCACTTATGTTTCCCCATGTCTTATCTCTTCTTGGCTTTGTGCCAGAGCCCGCTTTCATAGTGACTCGGGTTCCAGTCATGATTTTTGTTTTCCTGCTGCAAGATTGATCCCCACCCCTCTAAGCTGGCATCAACTCCCACAACTATTTGACCGCTGCCATCGCTAACATCTAACGTCTTCAAAGCAGGGTCATTGCACAGGACCTTCTTCAGGATTGCCGTAGCTTGATTTTCCTTAGTCTCCGGTTGAAACTCAACATCCTTCTGCAAGATTCCACCAAGGGGACTTGCATCTATTGCATACTGCAGGATGCATACTCAATAGTACGTGCAAAGCCCAAAATATGCCCTGCACTCGGTACACATCGCGCGCCAGAGCCAGTTCCACAACTTGTTGAACTTTGATGGTTGCGGCCATCTTCCTGCTTCCCTACTGACAAACTCGACTATTGTTACCCTGTTCCAGCCCCAGTCTGATTTCTCTCTGGGAATGGTGGCACCAGCTCTCTGCACATCAGCAAGTATGTTATCAAGGTTCTGGAGGTGATCCATAGCAAACTTTCGAACTCCAGGCACTCCTTCCACCACCTTGTTGCCATATCCACTCTTTCGGCCTTTTGCTCTGACATTGTCGACAAATATTTCTGTGATTAGTTGTAGGACCGTGTTTAGTATTATCTGAGATACTCTGACAAACGTTGATACCGGAATGGTAGCTCCCTTTACCAGTCTGGTTGGCCGATACAAGCCTTGCATCATCTGGAAGGCCATATAGTCCCGGCTATCCTGGTGCAACATTTTTTGATTGTATCCAGAGCGAACGTCAATCAGTGAAGAAATGGGCAGCCCGGGGACGGCTTCAGAAAACACTTAGATATTGGGTGGCAACCCAGTATCTTCCAGTGTATACCGATTCGTACCCATGGCAAAGATGATGAAACCGTACTTCCCATTCTTCTTTGGAACTAAAGAGTGACCATTCATGTAGGTGCCCCAAGCGGCCTCGAGTAGGCCCTGCTGAACCCTCTCTTCCATCACATCCATTTCCATGGGAATGATTTTGTTCAGTATTCAGAATACATGAACCTTGCAGACCTTGTAACTGGTCTCCAGTCAGATATGATGGAGTTCCTCAACCTTGTTGCTGATCATTCCCAGCTCCACCCACGTTGATGAGAGAGTGTACTCTCTATTCAATAGTATAGCCAGCAGGGCTTACTTCTCTTTTGGCCACAATATACTGTCTATCTGCAACTCTTGTACTCGCTCTGGGGTCAACCTTCCACCTCTTCCTCCATGGGACAACTTGGGCATAAACCACTTGTCCCATGGGGCTGGTATTGGGATAGCATGGGCGATAGCTCTTCCTGTACAGTCGAGTCCAGCATCTGGTATACATACATCCGACAAGGGAACAGGTTTCGTTTTCTGGGCGTTGCGTTTGTAGCAGGCGCGCACCCTTGCTGATTCAGTGTGTTCACCTAAGTTGCACTTGGCCAAGTCAAGGTACGAGGAAAAGGGTTGTGTTTGTCTATGTTCTGGAGCCATGCTATTTTTAGAATCCCACCCAAAAGTCATGGATTCTCTCCCAGTTACCCTCCTGTCCTCCACCAGAGCCTCCTCTCCCATCGAGCACTCTTCTGCTACCATCCTCCTACCAAACTCTCCGACTACCAGTGCTTCCTCCTCTTCCCACTCATCCTCCCAATTTATGCCTCTTCCCATTAGCTTCCTCACCACCTTCAATAACCTCCCTCTTTGACTGACAGTTTCCCTTCTTTCTTAAATGATTCCTGCTCTTTCCCAATGTATAATCCTTCCACTTGCCCTGTAAGCACCCTCTTCCTACCAACCAACTCATTCTGTTTTCCTTTTCTACTGTTTGAGCTCTTCTCATTTCTATCTTTCCTCCCATATCTCTCCAACCTTTCTCCTTTGTAGTGCTGGGCCCTATCCTTCCTAATGGCCCATTCTTTAACTAGGAGTATAACTTTCCCAAGCTGCTGGCGAATGTATCCTTCTTGTCTCCTGAAAATGTAGCGACAAATGTCACCTGCTCAGACCCATCGATGGCAGCGATGGTGATCTCACAACTGCCATTGTCCAGGTTCCTCACACACATTCGAGAGTATGTTTCCCAGGGGGGCCCACAATAACCTGTTCGGATCGGAATTTTGCTAAAACGATCAGCACAGGAATGACACTACCATAGACATTGATGGGCATGGACTCTGCCACCTTAGTCAAATCAGACAAAGTGCCTTCGGCTGTTATCATCTGCCGGGTGGCACGTTTCCACCTGATGTTCAACTCTCTGGTGACCGCTTCCCTCATCATGCAGATCTCAGATCAACGATCAATGAGCATGGGAAGTGTGTGCCCATGAATCTTTCCTAGAACGGTTGGAAAGGCCCTGGCGTACTGGAACTCAGTATATCCACTGTGGTCTTTCAGGGCTGAGAAGGCAGAAATGTTTGTGATTCCAATTCTCTTTGGTGCGGCTGGGGTCCTGGCAGAAAGTTGTTTGTCTTTGGGAACAGGGACCATTTCTGCCTTTAGTAGCGGTCGAAAGGCCATTTCGCTCGTCTCTCCATCCTGACTGGCTAGGATGGGGTAATCAAGTTGGCTCCTTCCGAGAACTTTGTAGTCTCCAGTATCAAGGGACAGTGCTCTCATCCATGGCACTGTTGGAACCGTTAGGGTGTTTGAGGTCGTGTTTTCGGTGAGGTCTGTTTTGGCCAGTCGCTTCCTGAATGCCAACCCTTTCCTGAGAGTTCCCTTTTCATGGTTACTAGCACTCGTTGAAACCTCTGGAACCTCTTCCTCCATTTGTTGCTGCTTATCATCACCCCTGGTCATCTTGTCTGTCCTTGTTTTTCTTTTGTCCGTGAAGGCATAAGCTGTCTGCATACATGAAACTGCTGACCTGATTGGTCGCTCTTCCTTGTCTAAACGCGTGTCTCTCTCCACCTCTATTTCACTTTCCTCATCTTCCTCCGCACTGCTGTCACGTTGCCTCTCTTCTTGCTGTTCACCCATTTCGCTCAATTTGTCGATATCATCTCTGTTACCTGCTTTCTTACCATCATTACCTGGAGGGAGTCAGGAGTTGTACCCATCGATTTTCGACAGCTGTCGGGCAATCCCTGAGCAAAATGCAGTCACCTGGGCACTGGCCCTCTGAAACAGCTGAGATATTGTAATGGGCTGCAGCTGAGGCGGCTGTGGTGCAGCCGTAGTGGCTACTCCCCCTCCCTGCTGCCCTTGTTGGACTACTTCCCTGGCATGCTTCTGCATTAACAGAAACCTTCTCTCCGGTCGATATCCGGATATCCCGCCTCAATTTCCTCCTCTTGGTCTTATTGGTAGCCTTCCATGTTGATTGAGGTAGACTATATATTTTTCGTGATTGATGTGCACATCGGCACAGAATGTGCGGATGTGTCATAGCTCGTCACAACAGATACCGGGTCCAAATCCTTGCAGTGGATACAGCTTGGAATTGGGTCCCAGTTAGTAGTAAGTGGGTCCCATGGGTGCATTTCAGAGGTGTGAAGTTCATTGCTGTGCACGGAGGTGGATTTGGAGCTTGTATGGCATACGCACTGGCAGTTTTGTGACCTCAGTATCAGTGCGTATTCACCTTCCCCATCTGAACCATCCAGGCCTCAAAGGCTTTCATCATGTTATCCAATTTCATCTGGATTGTGTTTTCCACAGTAGGGATAGGAATTCCCTCTGTGGCTTGTGCTGGTACCGGGGTCTCTTTCCTAGGGATTACCAGAAAGTTCACGACTACTGGAGTCTGTGGGAGGGGCACCACAGCTTGAATTGAGTATGGAGAGACTCCTGGCGCCATACGTGCCCCATCCAAATCTTGGATGGTGAGGGCATCAGCGTCAACACATTGGTTGAGGACATGGTTTCGGTGTTTGTCATATTCCAACATCGAGGGGTCTCTTGGGTCTAGTTCGAACTTCATCGCCGCATTCACTCTTGATTAGCTTTGGAGTGCCCTGAGCAACAATTCCACCAGTGATTACTCCGGCAAGGCTCCCCTGTTGATCATAATGTGGCTGATGATGAAGTAAGCAAGGAAAAAGGCTTGCATGCCAATGTTCCCACGTTCCAGCTGGTCGTCGCAGAGTCCCTCTAAGTACCATCTGGTATATATATAAACTCGGCTATCAGAGTGATGGAAAGTGTCTATCAGCTCCACTTTCAGCCATTCCCAGTCCATCTTCGAATATCCGGTCATCTTTTTGATTGCCTCCTGGATTGTGTTTGGGCAGTAGTCCAGGAAGGTTGTGATGACATCTTCGGCCGCCAGGTCGGTCCATCAGCAAAAACGAAATGTCCTTCATTAAATTGATATAGTTTATTGTGCCCACAAACTCAAAACAATGAAATCGAGGTTTCCCCAAAACATGGCATTGCTTTGCTGTTCTACAGTGTTCTTTTAGTTGTTGCGATGCTGTGTACAAGGGTCACGACCAGTGTACCCACTGTTGCGAATGTGACAACGAGCACTCGATGAACGCTTCACACTGCCATTGGCAATAGTACAAATCATCTGGTGGCATACACCTATGTCGCCCAATTCGATTGGTCTTCGCGATGATGATAGTACTCGCTCCATACATTCAATGAAGCGTGTAGTTCTTGTTTTTGAAAACCCTCATGGCTTGATTTGACCAATGATAGTGGCCATGCAAAAGTGGTTCACGATATTTAATTTCATGATACAAGATGCTCAGTACTTAGGAATTCCACTGTCGTGGGAGGGTTATGCATCATCATGATTATGATTTCCTGCATTTGCGATCAGACTTCAGTGAACCATCAGTTCTATTACATTTACTAACATTATGATATATTGACAAAACCTAGAATAAAATAGCACACAATGGAAATCCTCAATCCAATCATTGACACCATTGCTAACCTCCAAGCAACATCGCACCCTCTACAATGGTACTTCCATTGACTAATCCCATATTGTCAATGCTGGTCATGTTGGTGATGCTGGTGATGTCGTTGTTGTTGCTGTTGCTGTTGCTCCAGGGGACGGGCTGGCTGCTGCTGGCGATGGCAGACCCACCCATAGGCAGAACAGCTGAGGCTCGCATGGTAGCATCAGTGGCAGCAACAATGATGCTGAGACAATTTGAAGAATTGTCGAACTGCTCTATCAGTTCCTCCGTGACTTAATCAAGAAAGTCCTCATCAATGCAGCACCGATTGTTGTGAGGTTGTGCGATCGCTGGGTCCATAACAGTTGACTGGATACTTTGGCGAACCAAGCGGTGGATATTGACTATCATTTTGGCTTGAACCTCAGGCGAGGAACAACGACGATCCCCATTGTGACGACGAAATACATCTGTACGTGCATTATCAACCACTTGATGAATGTTTCTTGTATCACACTTATGTTGTGCTGCACTTCCTGAACCAATCTCTAGCGGAACCCTAAACTGGCCTAGATTCCAGGCCAACAGACAATGGTGGATGGCCGTCGTGGTGAGGGCAATGAATGTCAGGTTGATTTCATCAATCAATGATCTATCTTTCATTCCAATTGGTCGTATTGCATAGAAGTATGGCCGGTGAATAAGATCCACAATTTTAGTGGCTGCAAATCGAAACTTGCACTCCTAAATTGATCCTCAAGACAACAATCAACAAGCAGGGAACTTTGAACTTTCCTCACCAACTTTTGTGGGGCATGTAAACTTGTCCTTGGCAAATAGCCAGGCTGCCATTTTCCAGATCTCTGTAGGCTACTGTGTTCGAAATCCGTAAATGAAGTCGAATAAGGTCTTGCACCGGAATACCATTGCTGCATGGCAGCAAGTCATCTTTGCGAGAGCCTCATGCATGCTGTCAGCGATGAGAGATTTCGTTGAGAGGATTCATTTACCACCGAAATGTACGCACTTGGAGGGTCTGAGTTTCTCAGGGCTGATCACTCCTGGCAATTACCCGATACCACCAACTATGAATGTGGGCGGTATTCACCGCATTTGTGGCAAAGGGATTCACAAACATCGCATAATCGATAGCTATAGGCTTCTCACATGCCATGAGCATTGCTGGAACGCCTGAAATGGTTGTCTGGGGGTTGTATTCTGCGGTGATGATGAGGCCTGTCATGTCATCAACAAATGGCACATATCGCCACTGATTTCCTGCTCACCATGCAACCAGTTGCTCCCCGGCTTCGTTTGAATCCTACCTCCAGTAAATATATCCAGTGGCGGGCAGATTCAATCATTCAAATGGTCGTCGGATGCCTTCTTGGATGCCAGAGGTGCAGGCTCGGGTTCATCCTTCACCTCCTAGACCTTATGGACCTTCCGACTTTCAGGATGATTATGTTGCGCCGACGTAGGAGTCACTTGAGTTGCCACGACTTGTTTTCCAAGTCTTGATGTGAAGGAATCTTTTGATGACCGCTTGCCCATTGCATTCCTGGACGGTTGCTGAAGAAGCTCGTCTTCATATTCTGAATTGTCAGCTCGATGATCATTGTGATTGCTGGGAATCATGCCGAGATTATGATCGAGATCCTCGTCGTGGAATGGTCGCCTGCTTCTCCTGGTGCTGGAATGAAGAGGAGCAGGAGGAGAAGTGGGGTGCCTTCTTGTAATGATTTAAAATAGCGGCGAGTGATAAGTTTGAAAAAATTAGAGCAGTGACTAAAGGCAATGTGAATGGATGTATTGTAAATGAATTAAAGCATTGTCTGAAGGAAACAAAGCATTGATATGATTAAAAGGATCGTGGTGATTAGTGTTAGCAACAGGTCCGGGTAACGCGCCAGCTGTCCGGGTTTGGACCGCAAAAACCGGTCAGTTCGGGCCCAAACCCGGCTAAAAACCCGACCCGCTGACTCTTGGCGGGCCAAACCCGGACCCGTACCCGTCAACCCGCGGGTTTCGCCGGGTTTGGCTAGACCCGTCGGGTCGAATCTCCAGTTCTGCGTTTCGGGTTTCAAATTTATGGTTGCATTCAGATATGCTACTGCACATCGTAAAGTATTGACATTGGGATGTCGCGTTTAATTTTCGCCGGATTAGCCGCCTTGATGTGGAAAACACGGATACTCACGCGCCCAGCCACATCCTGAAAATGAGCGTCAACAGAGCGTCAACAGAGCGTCAACGATATTTGGTCTTGCATCTTTGGTAATATGAGTGGTGCTTGATCAAAAGCATCCATAAAGAAGGATATGGCAGCCTGTATAGGCAGATATGTACGGGATATTCTAGCCACATCCTCCGGGACAGTAACACCTTGTTTCATTTACAGAGCTACCACTAAGCATTCTTGAGCATTTTAGCATATGATGACAGTCAAAACGATGTATATAGACAATAACCACCACATCGTGCTGTGATTAACCATGATGGAAGGCCAACAATCGTTGACACTCTGTTGACGCTGATTTTGAAGATGGGGCGGGAATCGTTTCACTTTCACTTTTGCCTATAAAGGCAGCCAATAATCAGTTTATGGCAATGTGCACCCTGTCGCCCCCCAGATTACCCATGATACATGACCAACAATCGTTGACGCTCCGTTGACGCTCATTTTCATGATGGGGCATGGAGGGTATTGCAATCCGGTTTGCCTATAAAGGCAGCCAAAAATTCCTTTATGGCTGGCTGCAGCCAATCGGAGGTGTGATTTCACAGGACTCATGACCAAAAATCGTTGACGCTCCGTTGACGCTCATTTTCATGATGGGGCAGGGAGGTATTGCAATCTGTTTTGCCTATAAAGGCAGCCAAAAATACCTTTATGACTGACTACAACCTATTGGAGGTGTGATTTCCCAGGACGCATCACCACAAATCATTGACGCTCCATTGACGCTCATTTTCATGATGGGGCAGGGAGGGTATTGCGATCTGTTTTGCCTATAAAGGCAGCCAAAAATACCTTTATGAGTAACGACAACTTATCTGAGGTGTGATTTCCCAGGACGCATGACCAAAAATCGTTGACGCTCCGTTGACCCTCATTTTGCCATGGCTGTATCCACAATATGCAATCATTGAATTTGGCGCAGTTTATCATTCACGTTGTTTTGGCTGTCTTTCTTGCGTTTTCATTTACATTCTTCTTGATAACTACGTTGTTCTTTAATAATACATAGATATGGATAATAATAATCTCCAAAATCCCATCCTTCGGTCAATGCTCATCATCAATTGCAGGATTGCTCAATCCGCTGCTCTTGTCTTCAAAATGAATGTTAGCTGCATTACCACACCACAGAGAGTTCACTAACCTTCATCATTCACCATATCTGGATCAGAATCGATATCCTGCTCGGTATCCTCATCATCTTCGAAATATTCCGCCCAGGGAAGAGCTTTATGCGAATACGTATATCCGGCCGGCAAACTGATGATTTCAGCAGGTCGAGCTCCGGGAGTGTTACCGGTTGGGGCGGGTGGCGTGCCTGGCGGGGGTGGAGTCGGCTCTTGAATTGGCTCTCTGTGTCGGGCAGGTGGAGGTTCACCTGTTCCTTTGCGTGTCCAGTGTGTCTGCGGATACTTTGCTGTGCCATTTTGGCAAAGAAGGCCGCCGGACGTTCGGTTTTGACGAAGCATTGCCGGGTGTCTGTGTATCGCAGTCTTCACCTTTTTGTGCCCAGGAAACTCAACACCCCGCTTCTTTTCTTCTCGGACCTCGGCGCATGGTTTCTTTAGGAGATATTTCGTTTCCTCAATTGCGGCGCGCGAAAAGCCTTCTTTGCTCATTTTGGCCATATTCAACGCCAGGCGCATGTCGGACTGTTCCAGCTGTACCTAACCTCCTTGCCTTGCCATAGTTGCAGACATGTTGAAAACCTACAAGACATTGGTTGATGCTTTTAACAATGAAATTCGGCTGTTACCTCTACCATATACGCATCTGTAGCGTCCTCTAAGGTGATTAAAGCCTGTTTCGTCCACTCACGGGGACGCTTATCAGGCAATTCATCTGGGAAAATCCCAGAGCTCACTACATCATGATGTTCGATTTCGCGGACTGTGCGGACAAATGCCTTTGTCGACCATGGAGGTTTCCCGTTACAGGCAGCGATGAATTCGTTACGTAGCTCTCTACGTACACCCACTGTACATTTTACGGTTAATTGACTGCCGATTGCATCGATATGGATATACTCACATCCCACCGCATGCTGCTTCTTATTTCTCCTGCTGCCAGTCTTGCGGACGATTTTCAAATGTGCATCCTGGGTCATATATTTGGTGGCTGCATCGGCAGCGTCGCGGTGAACTAACTTGTGTCTGCGCTCCTGTTGCGTGCCGAGAATTTCTGTATTTGATGTAGCGCCCGCCAATCGGCCGGTATTCGATCCGCTCTCACCTGGCGGGGGTGGTTGTGTATCCATGATGTGCTGGTGTGGAATAGGAGAGGAAGATGATAACGAGAGGAAGTGCGAAGCCCTGAGGACTATATAGTTAGCATCTTGTCAGAATGGAATAAGTAGCAGCCAACATGACTGTTATGCTCACGATGAATCCTGCTGAGTATGGCTGCAACTTGGGGGGGTTTCCCACCGCCCTGCAATTAGCAATAAGTCGGTCTGTTGTTGTTTGTTTGGTAACAAGGATACATTGCAGTATACGACCGCTGGAATCGCCTAATTGCGTGAAATACATAGGATGTAGTTCGAGGGAAAGGACGTCTGCTGATTTTTGTCTCAAATAATCCCCGGGATATTATATGAAAATGATGCTAACAATCAGGTCATGTTGTACGGTTAGCGTCACTATTCCTGATTTTTTGACAGTCAGGAGGAAGATTTTGCTTTGTTCAAGATGAGTAAACGTACCAACTTTGACATAAAAGACGCATC
>Ga0307512_10000094_pt1 | contig 107888 bp, 95 predicted proteins | sample 14_EM_MG_FD_200267 | JGI IMG/M metagenome (GOLD analysis project Ga0307512, IMG submission 200267) | Populus trichocarpa ectomycorrhiza microbial communities from riparian zone in the Pacific Northwest, United States - 14_EM | ecosystem: Host-associated > Plants > Roots > Unclassified | place...
GAAGAGGAATCTTAGCCTAGCCGAGGCTGGGGGTTATGCTGGCCGGGTAATTACTGGGCGCGAGACTAGAGCTCTTAGCGCCATGGACAACTGGGTACGAAAAAGAAGTTTTACCTGCGCTAGCTCCATCTCCATGTCCTCGGTCATTTTCTTTATTTTGTGCACTTTGTCCTGCAACTGTTCAATTACGACATCCTTTTTGTTCTATTTCACGATCTTCCATTTTGACGACGCGTTTCACCTTTTGACAGGAAAATGCTGCGGGCAGCCAGTAGCAAGATTTTCCAGTGTACATTTGTCCGAAACAACTTCCGGCATTCTACTCCCAAACAAACTCTATTCCTCCCTTCTCTCTACCTGTCTGTTCCTTCACGAAGAGTGCTTAATTCATCGATTGTAAGCTCAATTGAGCTCCCGCCAATTCCATCGGTGCCGCATCGATCGCATTCTACCACAGCTTGTCATGTTCCCATGCCGGACACGCTGGTAAGCATAGATGGAGGCTATAACCCATGCTCAAATCCCGTGGGATCGAAATACAGACACACCGAGTTAGTCGATGGCCCATCACTCTTAATCGTTGACACACCGCGTCTACGTGACACTGTGAAGAAAAAGGCACGCATAATCGGTGGTATCTCGGAGGACAAACATGAGGTCCTAGCCACATTCGAGGCTTGCATTAGAGTAGGGAGAATTGCTAGGGCACAGCTAATGCTCAATACGATTACAACTTTACTCGATAACACTTCCCCGCTTTTGGTTGGAGCCCACAACACATTTCTCAAGGCATTATTGAACCGGGCACTTGCTGAGAGTAGCCAAGATAGCTTGCGTGTGTTCTTCACTTGGTATGAAGATACAATGAAGCGGGAATTAAATATTTTTGGTGACGCCACAACTATGGCGTTGTTAATGGAGGGAAGTTTTGCGGTTACGGAAAAACGACATGGTAATCGGTATGTCCAGCAGTATTTCAACCAATGGAAGGAACAGGGTAGAGATATCAATGATGTATTCGCGTTGTCGATATTGTCCAATGAACATGTCATTGCGGTTGCACAGGTATATATTTAGTTTTCCGTTGCGTTTGAATTATGTTATTAATACATCGCAGATTTGTGGATTGAAACCAGATGAACTGAGTGAAAAGTATAAAAATCTTTATCTTGAGGATGCTGTGCAACCAGCTATCACGCATGTTATCAACGTTAAATCGTCCGATGTCAAGGGGTCGAGTCTGGCTGCGATCAAACAGTCTCTTGCGTCATTGACCGATCCTGACGCAATGCCGAGTCGTCATTCTTTTGGGCAAGATAGTGTGACGTTCCAGATTGAAAGGCAGAAACATTTAGAGATGGACGCTATGAAAAGTGCCCATGAACGATGGAAAAAAGATCACGAGCAACTTGTCGAAAGAGGAATTGCTCCTTTGCAAAATAGCGTAAACGCTTTGTTGTGGAGCTGGCATCAAGCCTTAGTTCCTTTAATAAAGCAGGAACTACAACGAGTCGCCGAAGCTGAAGAAAATCCAGGCTACCCCAGTGCCCCCGACCGGTGCCTATACGGTCCATTCCTGCGGCTTATGACACCTGAAAAAGTAGCTGCTGTTGTCATCCTAGAGATTATACGGATGCAGAATTCGCAGTTAAATGGAGAAGGTACAAAGTCTTCACATGCGGTCATGGCTATTGGAAAAATTCTTGAGCAGGAGTACTACGCCCAAGAGCTAGCGAAGCGAAAGAATCGTGATGTTTTCGGATCTCTGGAAAAGGAAGAACTAGGGGAGCTTTTCAATAATATGGCGATGTTCCGGGCTGTGGTTAAAAAAGCACGGCAAAAAATGCTGGAGAACCCGCAACAAACAGTAGATTTGATGCTCGAATGGCCTGGGTCTGCGAAAGCGAAACTTGGCGCCGTTTTAATATCGATGTTACTTCATTGTGCCAAAGTCTCAATCACGAAACCTCTACCTAACGGCGAGAAGTCAACCCAGCACCACCCTGCCATTCAACACGCCTATAATTATATCAAGGGACGAAGGCTAGGTGTTCTTAAACTTCATCCAGATGTAGTGCTGAAACTGGGCAGCCAGCCTCTCCGTGGGAGTTCGATGGGCCGTAATCTCCCAATGCTCGTGCCCCCATTACCATGGTTAGCCTGGAATGAAGGTGGTTATTACTATACTCGAAGTCGAGTGGTCAGGACAAAGGCTAGTAAGGAACAAGACATTTATGTTCAAACTGCATCCAACCGCGGCGATCTGGATCAACTATTCCAAGGGTTAGACGTTTTGGGCCAAACCGCATGGAGGATCAACAAAAGAATATTTGATGTTGTTTTGCATGTGTGGAATGAGGGCCAAAAATTTGCTGACATCCCGCCACGAGATACCGGACTGGATATTCCTCCTGAACCTGCCCCCAATGAAAATCCTAGAGTTCGCATGGAATGGGTCAAGGAAGTCCGTCGGATAAAGCTCCTTGAAAAAAATTATCATTCCCAAAGATGCAACATCAATCTGAAATTGGAGATTGCACGAGCCGTAAGTGGCTCATTTCTTTAATATTGTGCGTTTCCGCTTATAATTATTGCTATAGTTCCTGTTTGAGAAGTTTTATTTTCCGCACAACGTTGACTTCCGTGGACGAGCTTACCCAATTCCCCCAAATTTGAATCACATAGGAGACGACTTGTCTCGAGGCCTCCTTATGTTTGATGAGGGGAAAGAACTTGGAAAAAATGGTCTTCGGTGGTTGAAGATTCACTGTGCCAATTTAGCTGGATATGACAAAGCTAGCTTTACGGATCGAGTGAAATTTGTGAATGAGAATCTCGAGGAGGTCTTTGACAGTGCAGTAAATCCTCTTGGGGTGTGTATTTCATCCTTAAGTTGTACGTATTGTGCTGATTGTTGCAGGGTCATCGATGGTGGCTAAAAGCCGAAGACCCATGGCAATGCCTTGCGGCTTGTATCTCGATAACGGAAGCCTTGAAATTGCCAGACCCGACGAGATATAAGTGTCACACCATCGTCGCCCAGGACGGAACCTGCAATGGACTCCAGCATTACGCCGCTCTCGGTGGTGACTTAGAGGGCGCGAAGCAAGTTAACCTAGAGCCAAGCGACAAACCTCAAGATGTCTATACTGGTGTAGCTGAGCTTGTTAAGGCACAAGTCATGGAAGACGCTAGTGCAGGAGATCCACTTGCTAGACTTCTGCTAGGACACATCACCAGGAAGGTCGTGAAGCAATCTGTCATGACCAATGTCTATGGTGTGACTTTCATAGGGGCGCGTGCTCAGATTCAGAAACAACTAGAAGATAATCCTGCAATTCCTCGTCAGGAAGTAGTCCGCTGTGCTGGTTATCTGGCACGGCTTGTCTTTGACGGTATCAAAAGGGTGTTTACCGGAGCTACCAAAATCCAGCATTGGCTGGCCTTGGCGGCTCGTATGATATCTCGTTCGGTTAGCCCGGCACAGTACGGAGATCTTCAGGACCATCACAACGGAGTGCTTCAAGACTCTAAAAATTCCCACGTACGTCGAAAAGGAAAAGTGGAATTTATGACCTCAGTGGTGTGGACTACTCCGCTTAAGATGGCAGTTGTACAGCCATATCGCAAGGAGAGTAATGTAATTGTTCAAACGAATCTACAAAAGATTTATATTTCGGATCCTTCCGCTATCGACCAAGTCAACTCGAAGAAACAAATGACGGCATTCCCACCTAACTTCATCCATTCGCTTGACGCTACGCATATGCTTCTCAGTGCGACGAAATGTTCCGAAATGGGGATTACCTTTGCTGCTGTACACGACTCTTTCTGGACACATCCTAGTAACGTGGATAACCTGAATCACATATTGCGTAAAGCCTTCATTGAATTGCATTCCGTCAACATTATGGAGAAATTAAAAGATGAGTTTGAAACCAGATACAAAGGATACAAGTATCTTGTATCTATCCCTAAACATGCACCACAGGCCAAGCTCATCAAGGCAGCTCGAAAACAGTATGCAATGGAGGTTCTTGAAAAGTCCGGACTTACTGTGGTAGAGGATCTGGAGTGGGAACTCGAACGAGACCGATTATTAGCATCAGATGATATGCAGGAGCGAGAAAAGGGAAAGAAAATGGTTACCCCATTCGTGATCTTGCATACAACCGGGGGAAGCAGGGCCGTGGAAATTGAAGAGCCTTTGGGTGCTGAGTTGGGGAAGGTACCTTCATCTCCTGCAGTTGAGAAGGCCATGGCCCAGCAAGATGTATTTGACGATGACGACGACTCTGCACCGGACCAGCAAAATACAATTGTAGCAGCGTTGGAAGACGAAGAGGTAGAACACATAGAGTTGAATAACTCAGAAGATAGCCCAGAAGCCCAGGACACCGAGAAGCAACCTACTACTAAAGCAAAAGGGGTACTTACCACAGGAATTCATGTCTGGGTACCATTGGAATTTCCGCCTCTTCCACCGAAGGTACTTTACAGACTTAATTTGTAGGTTTTATCAGATCAGATGCTAATAATGTTATAGGGTGACTTCGATGTAGAACGATTGAAGGATAGTCAATACTTCTTCTCGTGATTTTTAGAGTACTGTTGTGATATCAAAAGCATCTTTGTTAATCTTAACCTCGGTGTTATTGTTCCTATTAGGGTTTACTTTGTAGAATTTTTGGTCAGGCGGGTTCCGTACACAACAATTAGTGTCTAGATTTTTTAAAAGAGGGGTCAGTACTCTGTTGAAACTACATCCTCAATTCAAATGGCCCGCTTGTACAATACCCTTTGCAAACGTATTCGCGATCTTGGCATACACTACAAAATTCGGGCAAAAATGACAGTGTTTGTTTGTTAGTTTGTAATCATATTGCATTCGGCCGCTAGCGATCATGGCATATCCTTGACACATTTCCTCGCCGCTTCTTTTGTAACACAAGGAAACAAAAGCAAACTTGCAAGTTCTCTTCTCCCAAAAAAAACCCCCCGCCAAAAAACACCATCAACTTTTACTCACCCCCACCATCACTTAACACCTTGTGATTTCTCTGCCACCTTGACCGGCTCGCCCGGAGGCGGACGGGAATTTGGTTCTGTCATACTCTAGATAGAGTGAATACAGTATGAATAAAACAAACAAACACCTTGTAATCTGCCTTCTCCACCTCACCTCTAACTCCTGCAACATCTGTATGGGACAAAAAATCCAACAGTGTCTGAATATTTTTCAACAAAAACATGTAATAACTGTAACTGAACCTTTGGCTTCTTCAACAACTTTTCAACACCTTTATACCCCCTTCCCCCTCTTCCCCATTGATATGCAACTATTTTTATTTTTATTTTCATCTTTTACACCATTTAAATAGGTAATCTCAAGTCTGATATGAAAATTCATTCTGCCAGTATATTATATCCCTTTGCTGGTAACCTGGTTGGAGCCCATACATTAGTCTGCTTTTACCATACATATCACACAACCACAATTGAACCAAATGCCTCCAGAATAAATAACAATACTCCACATATGGTGAGATTCATACAAACAATTTCGTTTGGGTGTGAAACACAAAGCCTCATTGCAGTCCTCACACTTTATGCTGGTTTTCATGCCTTCTCCACTACCACCCTGACTTCTTCTCCACCTGCAAAGACAACAATTTACTCTACTGTCCATCCAGAGTGGGGAACACATTCCAGGTACCTTTCAGCAGTGGGGAAGGGGGGGTGTGCATTGTAACTCGCCTGCAAGGGAATCGGGGCAACGCAGATTGTGTGGTGGAAGCTGACCAAGTAATTTTTTGTGATGCTGGAATGCCAGAGGAACATATCATTGTTGATGGAATTCCAGCTTGCAGAAGGTTGTGCACAATGGAGAGACAGAAGTCAAAGTGCTTGACAGTGTGCATGTTGTTCACTAGAAGATCTCAATATATTATGAGACTATTGATATGGGCTGTCTCCAGAATTCAATTGAAATGTGGATACCAATTGTGCCTGGATATGAGCTGTGTATCAGAATTGGTTCAATACTGGTCAGCCATATCCACACCCACCTTGTGCTGGTTGTAGGCATAAATAAGGACAGGTGTATCAAGCTCTTTCTGGAGTTCTCCAGAATGAAATGTGGAATTTGCTCCACTTGCGTTGGTACTCTTGTTGCCTGGATGCTTTCTCATTCTCAGCATCAGTGAATCCTCACCACTTAGAGGGTGGAATATAGACATCATGGTAACAGGAGAACTTTTGATCCATAGCAAGGTTGCAACCCCATCATTAACAGCTCCACTTCGAAAATCATGCTGCAATTTGGCATGTCTTTCATCTTTTAGCATCTTTGGAAATCCTAAGAACTGCTGCTTGCATGTGCCACATGATTCTATCCACACCTGACAAAGCTCTGCCAGGAGAGGATGTGTTGCGAAACAGTTGTACATGTATACATTGAAGGAGAGCTTTGGATACCTGAGGTGGTGTAAATATCTGATCAAGTCGTGAACCATCTTTCCAGTATCTGTAAGCTGTACCAAACAGGATTCTACATCAACAGGGTTCCCTCCTACTGCATTTGATAATGGGTGGAACTCCCAAACACAGCCCTTCTCTGCCATGCAGAAAAACATATATCCTTGACAAATTGGCTTATTTGGCATCATTGTAATGTGAATAGACCTGACTGTGAATAGAATCATGGCTTGATCAATCGTAACATTGTTGCCAGGCACTCAGTACTGCTGTGAGAAAAACTGCATCTGCTCCAACAGAATATCTACCTTTGAATGGCAACAAGACAAGCCATGAAAAGTTGCAGTTGGGGAATTGTATGGAGACACATGGAAGAAGCTGCAGATCTCCTGAAAGTGTGTCTCCCCAAGGTAGGCTGCTTGAGGTAATCCATCTTTGGGAAGGTAAACTCCCTCGTTTATCCAGTACCTCTCAGGAGGAACTCCAATATGACCCACATGAATTTGAATTGCCAGCCAGAGATGTAGCTTCTAAGCAGTAACTGGCTGCCAAGAATGCTGCAACTCCTTCTCTGGCCTAAGAAGCTGATGCTGGGCATTGAAATTGGTATTGGTTACAAGCTGTCCCTAGATGGAGTTGGTAAGAAAGAGATCGAAGATTTCAATTGGGGAAATCACATCCAGCTTAGAGAAGAAGTTGGGCAGTCAGTTCCATGCTTTGTGAGGAGGAACAATTGGTTTTAAAGTGTCCAATGTGGGGACGTCAGGAAGATCTGCCAAATGTTGAGTTGGTTTTTTGAGTGTTTTCTGATGCCACTGGGCTGAGTGACCAGCTGTGATTGACCTGGCAGGCTCAACATAAGATTAATCTGAGGAGCCATAATTATCGTCAAGTTAGAGCATTGCAGGTGGAGCTGCAGATGCTGGCAAAGACAAATCAAGTATAATACCAGGTTGGTGCTGTACCACTGTAGGTGGTGGTGGTGGTGGTGGTGGTTGGGAGGTGGTGCGCTTGGAACCAGGATGCTCATCCATGATGCGATTCTTGGTATGTTGTTTTTCACATTCTTTGGTAATGATGGTGGAGATGAGAGTATACAAGGTGAGGATAGGTAGTTGACATCATCGTTCCAAGGTTTGAGGGCTTCTCTGCTCATGGTTGCTGTGGTGTGGTAGATGGAAAGTGGGTAGGTGGTTGCTGCTGCACTGGAGGATGGTACTCTCACAATCTCCAAAGTACTGCTATCTGTATGCAACTTAGCTCGACAGATCTTGTTACACTGCCACAAGAATTCACAAATAGAAGCTGCTACTAGTTGTGTTTCAATTCATGATATTCCGGAAGGGGGTTTAAGTGGGTGGCTGTATTGTGATAAGCAATAAGGTGAAGTGCACAGCAGGGTGGGCCCTTCCATAGATCTGCTACCAGTCAAGGAATAAACTCTTTGTCTCATCTACTTCAGATACTCTACTACTAATCCATGTCTAGATTTCAACCAGTAGAATCTCAGCAGAATCCAATTTGGAGCTTTTATCACTGTACTGTTTCCATCTTCCATAACCAAATCATATCTACATTTGGATCTTGACTTAGCCCCTGTTCACTGTATTATTTCTTTCGTCTCCTCCCAATTTGCCTCCTTTACTTTTCACTTACTATGCACCAGAGAAATATAACCCAGGCTTTGCAGTAGATTCTGTGTCCTGGTATACTGTCCTCCATGCTTATATATTACCTTTATTGCTTGTTTGCCTGCCTTCTCATTCTCTTCAAAATCCCATATATACTATTACCCATTGGTACTCAATCAGAATCCTTTATTCATGAATAGTGCCTTTATGCTTCATTATCTGTAACATAAAAGCCTATTCTGGTTCTGGTTTGTCTAATTGTAATCATTTTAATACCACCTGCAAATCTGTAACTATTGTAATAGCTATTACCTATCTTTATCTGCAAATCTCTTGCACAATCTTCGTCGCTTCCAATATTTCATACATCGCTGCGTATAATGCTTCCTTTTGTCATGCAACATGTATTCTTCTCTTTTCCCACCATTTCTCTTCCCAATCAACTCCACACCCCACCCATCTATCATCTTGTCTCAACCCATTAGTGTACTGAACTACCTTTAATTTCACACTTTGCCTCTATCTTCATGTATTTCTCATCTTGAATAATGAATCTGACTTTGATACTTTGTTTGCTATTTGTTCCTTTTGTAATCTTGTAATACATTTTTGGGTGAAATTCCCCCAGAATTTACTCTTTAATCTCCTTTACATTTTTGAACAGTTATCCTCCTTACTTCAATATTTTTCCCCTACCTTGTTACTCTGTTATACTGATTTGCTTCTATCTGTATCTTTATTATTGGGTTTTCAGCAGAGTTCTTAACAGCTTAAGTGCCACAATATTCAATAGTGCTTCTTAAGGTATTGAATGAAAGTATCTGGTTACCCTTCTACCCTGCTTATTCACTATCATTTGCACTTCCTGTTTCTGACTGTGTTGTTCTCACCACTACAGTTCTGCCAAGTACAATACTCCAAATGGAAATGCTCCGACATTGACCTTGTGCCAATTTTCCACATCAGGCCTCCTGTTCAGTGCTAGCAATCTAATTCATCTGTTGCATCCATTGCCTTGATGAAGATTGTTTTGCACTGATCATTTAATGTGAGTATCATGTCAAGCCATACTCCAAACCACCTTGATATTTTACTATTATATTGCGCCTCACTGTCTCCAATCTGTGTATTGGCTTTTATATTTAGTACCTTGTTGCTGCTTCTCTAGGTAATTAATATTGTTTCTGTAATTTGTATATTCAATTCACCGGCATTTGCCATTATCCAAAATGCTTATTTCTGGACACATCTTTCAAGCTGTTGTGTGCATCTTCCTACATCTTTACCTGCTTTCTCCTATACTATATTATCAAGCAATGATATCCCTCCAATCTATCTTTGTCATTCAGTTTCTACTAGCTTGCCTGAGAATTTGAAACATTGTATACTGAGAGAAATCTATAATATATGCAACCCCTGTGGAACTTTGATTCCCACCTCCATAGTATCTGCTTCGTTGCTGTCCATTAGGATAACCTGTAATCTTTGGAAAGTTGTTTATTGCAGGGTAATACACATAAATATTATAAGATTATTTGCAATATATAATAAAAATAAAACTACATCTCTGATAAATCATATAATACATATAAAATTTGTCTTCTATGATAAATATTTTCACCCAGCTTATTGGATTGGCTTCAAACTTGACTTCTTCAATTCAGGTTGGTCAGTTCCCCTTTGCCACCTGTGGAAGTACTCCCTTCTCCTCTATAAATAATAATGCTGTAGTACTCCCAATACTGTAACTATTTTGAACTCACTTTATCGGTCTTCAAACCACATCAATGCATGAATATCTTGGTCTGCCTCTGAACAGTCCATTATTAACTAGTCTTTGTCATTCACACTGCTCTGCTATTTTGTTTGTTGTTATTATTTCAACAACCTGTTGGCAGACAACTGAATAATATTTACCGCGGGTATGCTTGGCAACTCCATAGTTGGAGTTATTCATTTTCGGTATAATTACTCCCTTGGCTTTCTTTCAAATGTGGGGGTGTATTCCCAATCTATATAATATTTTGACAATAGCTATTATTTTCCTGAAGTCCCATTTCCAATACTGCCTTAACACCTAAAGATCTAGCCTATCCAGAGCCAGAGCCATCTTTGTTGGCTAGTCAAACTGTATCTTTCAAATATTATTCTTAGTAACTTGCTTGACCATTCTTCCTCCACATCCTGGTGGTGTCTACAAATTACATTTCATCGAATTTAAAGTACTTCATTGATGTGCATTACATTTTCCATACCAGAGTCTGCTACGGCTTATACAAGGAACTTCAACACTTTGTTCTTTGCTGACCTGGCAGCTCTGAATATGTCAGTCCCTACCAACATTTAATTCCCATTCTGGAGTATGAGAATGTTTGTAATATTGTAGTTGTTGATTAACTGATGGCATATCAAAGTTTGCTTTGTGCCAATTGGATTCGTTGTATTGGTGCATTACCTCTTCTTCAAGTCATTATTTGGTTGCCAACTATTCTTCTAGGCTGTATGATCTCCACAGTCCACTGCCTGTTAGATCTTATCTACCCTTGTAACTTATTGCAATAACAATGAAAATGATTATCAAAGTGTTACTGGATCCACTCAGCTCAATAAACTAATTCTTCTCCATTGCTTTCCTCAATTATGATGAGTCTCTTTGTGCTTAGCTCCCTCTATTCAGTTTCTGCATTTTGATAATTTTCTGTTTTTATCTCTTATTTAAGCCTCTGAATATCCCATTATATAATCTTCCTTGATATATTTGTCCTCTTCCTTTATTGCTGTCTCAATCAAGCATACACTATTACATCATCTAATGATGTAACCCAACGCTGTTATTTCTCCACTCTATTAGCACTGCCTGTATCATAAAGATGTAAATGAGTATATCTGGTATTTCACAAATTGATATATTATGAGTTGCTTCCACTTCTGTTACATCCACCAATTCATATTCATCAATAAGAGCTACTGAAAATGTATCATTTCAGTTTAATAGACACTGCAGTATCCACATATAACTATTCACATTCCAATCTCCCGTAAGAAATTGTGTTCCTGCTCCATTATCTCACTTTCTTGTACTGTCTGTGCTGAGTTGCCCTGACTATGTGTTCCATCTTCCTGTCTTCACTGACAAGATATATTCATCACTCTTACTTTTATCCCCAAAGGGTATTTCAAAGCAGTCAACTGAATATGCCCCTCACCTCCAGTCTCTACTTGCCAGATATTCTGGTACATCCCATTTCAAATTCATGTATTCATATGGTCTTCTCAAGCCAGTATATATTCTGGGTGCCGGATTTCATATTCTTCTCCCTATACTACCAGTTCTTGCATCAAATCAGAATCAGATTGTGACACAATTGGTATATCCAAGGCAATCATTCTTGTCTTATACTGCCCATCTTTAATGTTGATCATGCATTTCACCATGTTGCATGGGGTGCGTTAGGAATTCCTCTGTGGAAGCTTGAGGTAGATGTTGGCGGTGTCAAAGCGATTTAAACTTTTGGCTTCTTGTCCTATTGTTTAGTTTGTGGAACATCCAGCTCACAGGTGTAGTTGAGGCGACATCACTTTTGCGTTTCGAAGGAGTCTTCTGTTCCTCCTTCTCTTGATTTTGACATTCTGCTGCTCTTTTGTTTCCAGTTTACTACTCCCACCTTGATTTCTTGATTGCCTCCTGCTTCTTTGCATATTAGTTGGCTTGCACAAGATGGCTTCCTGTGTGGTCAACAAAGTTGTCAATGTTATTGTTGCAGTTTTGTACTGTATCCGTATTGCAATCAACCCTGTTACTCCCATGTCCTTTTGCTGAATATTATTCTGCATATAATATACATGCAGGTATCTTCAAAGCCATACACCTGGAGTTGATATGTTCCCACTGACAGCAAATTAGGTATAAGCAATCCAGGCCAGTATTTAAAAACATTTCCACCCTATACTTCACCCCTGCATCTTTAGACCTTCTTTCAATGCTTCATTTGCTACATTATTGCATTTGACTACAAATACAATTGAACAGGCTTTCTTTCTTTCTGGTTTCTGTTTCTCGGCATATATTTCTTCTCAAATCCAATCGATTGAGAGTAGTGTTAGCAAGGGTTCCGGACCGTCACTTCGGGTCCGAGTACAGGTCCAAACCCAACTGAGGCCAATTTGGCACTCCCAGTTTCAGATGAACCCAAACTGTCAACAATGATATGGTTCCATCGTAAACTCCCGACCCGTTGGAATTGGGCAGGTTGTCAGCGGGTCTCCCAGGGGGTCCATCTATAGATTCATATACGGCTCTTGTTTTTGCAGTTTGTTAATAGTATCTTATCAAAATTGCGTTTTCGACAACCAATGATGTGTTTTTGCATGTTTTGCAGTGTGCGATATCGATCAATTTGGAATCGGTGCCTTTCCTTTAATAGATTGTATTTGTGACTATCAAGGAGGTCGATATTAAGGTTATGGGTGCGAAGATCCGCACGATCCCTTCATTACCAAATATGCAACACCTAAAACTGTTGACACTGTGTTGACGCTCATTTTCAGGATGTGGCAGGGAAGGTGTAGCTGCTGTTTTTGCGCCTAAAGGCTGCCAATATGTCTTGAATGGATGTCTGCAACCAATCGGAAGATGAATTACTCACAATGCAAAGCTAAACCACATTGATGATCTGTTGATGCTCATTTTCAGAATGCGGTGGTGATCGTGTTGCTGTCTCATTTGCCTACAAAAGCTGTCAATACGCCGGATATATATAACAATGACCAAATAACTGTTCAATTATGGTACGTACATGACCACACATCATCAACGCTCCGTTGACGCGTATTTTAATGTATTGTCCATTCAACATCTGCTCCAGTCGTTAATCGCTTTCATCATGATTTGAACTTATTGGATGTCTTTCTGGCAGATAGAGACGCAGCCATGTGGTAAAGCCAAGCGCAGTAATAATCTTGCAATTTTCGCTCTCAAACTAGTAACATTTATATATGTTGCCAAAAGATTCATTGTGCCTGCTATACATCTGTTTATGAACCGATATTCACAAGCTACTGCTTACCATTCGCCAATCATATATCTCTAACTAAACCTCTCAGTCATGCTACACTCAGAAGATGGTGAAACAATGACGCATTCTGTTCTACTTTTTCTTGATTCCCATATTTCTCCTTGTTTCCATTGTATTGACTGTCACCAACACCATTTCAGCCTGTCTCTTTGACTTCCATGTTGGCTGAATCAATCCAGGAACATTTGGTGCGGCACTCACATCCCACTGCTCTGGGCATTCCGGATCCTCGATGCCATTTACTTGCTGTAAATCAGATTCAAAGTCTGCCACGCAATCGTCTTCGCTGTCATTTGGATTATCCAACTTGGCATTCCAGTGAAGCCAATTACCAGTGTCTGGAATGCATTCAGGTGTACTATCCTCATCTCTTTCGACTGGATGACAGTTGATTCGTCTGACTCGGGGGACATTCAATATTTGAGTTTGACATGCAAGGAGGTCCTTTGCAGACAACGCTGGTGGCAAAGGTGATCTTTCTGACAATTTAAATGCAGCAGCACCATCATGTTGAAAGAGCAACCAGGATGCTTTGACGATCTCTTCTGTGTCAGAACTGTATCCTACAGCTGTCATCTGCTTGTTCCGAGCGCAAGATTATATCTGTGTAGCACGTAGGTTTTGGCTGCCCTGCCACAGCTCCAAAAAGTGGTCGACCTTGGCCATTCAGTGCAATTGTCTTTCCTCCGCCTCATTCTTCATTTCCAGGTCATTTTCTGTGTCTGTCATATGCGATGCTGAGTTATCGCCGGCCAAGATGCTGTTGTTGGTACAAGCAGACTGCCTTACAATCACTGTTTCGTGAAGGGTCTTGCCTGTGGTTTCCGACTGCCTTCACCCGATAACAGCTTGCCCAAGGGACAAACTGGCCTCCACTCCGAAACCATGTGGTATGATGGAGGAACTGTTGTGTGCAACATCAGAGAGATCCGCGTACTTTGAGTGCGTTTCCTCCTGTTGATGCCACTAGTCAGTTATGTCCGGCATTCAAAATGTCCTGCTAATCTCCATTGGGTCAGAGTGGTAATCATTGAGATTTGGATTAATTTGCCCCCAGTTCTTTGGTGCATCAGGCGGTGAATTCGAATAGAGCCTGACAGTGGTCAATAAGTGTGCTGCAAGATGGCTTCGTCCGGGTGTCGTTTCAGCCACATTTTGAGGCGTCCAGTATTCTTCATCATCGCTAGACAGATCATATGGGTGAGAGATTGATTGACCAGATCCTGAATCCATTGCAATGCGGACAAGATTGTTGCTCAGTACACTTTCGGCTTCATCGCCCGGCACATGTCTATGTGTCATACAGTATTCATTCTCCACATACTTCAGAAAGGCCTCCCAGTATCAGGTAGTATAGGATATCTGGTTCTCAGTATTCATATCCATTCCCTTGTCGCATGTCCTAAACGATTGTAACTTCCGGGAAGGATGGAGGATATGTGCAGAAATGAGATGTTTCCCCGTCAGTGGAGTCACTTCAGCATAATAATTGGACAGCTTCTATTGAGCTAACTTACGGCAAAGAACAGGTCTTCCTTCAATTAAGTCTTCTGTTTAGCCAAAGCTCACATGACGCCATCAATATTATCGAACATGTCATTTTAGACTGTGATATCATGATGCATTGTGACCATATGCTTCTTCAACATCCACAGGGTCCAATATCAGAATGGCGTCAAAACTTCCATGATGTATATGACAATTGTCCATTCATCCTGTGTTGTGAAGAGTGGCCAGTGATCAGTGTATATTGGATTTTGGAGACACTTGCGAGCGATTTCTCATGGTTGGTAGGCTCACTCAAGCAACTCCAGTTTTGAGATCCAACATGTCTTCACAACTATAATAGGTAGTACCACAACGTGGACATTGGCTTTTTGACAGTCCATGAACTGGTTTCGACAACCAGGTGTCAGCGTAATCAATACCGCATGCATTCTGTGCTATATGAAGGTCAGTTTCAGCACTTTCAAAAGATCTTGAAATACGTACTTTCTGAATTATCATTGCTAAACCTGGTCTCGTGGCAGACACCTTGTTGATTCGAGCATTGCCCTCTTTTCGAAGTCTTTGACTCTTCCCAATCTCTATTCTTTCATTATGTCCAAATCGCTGATTGCACTCATGGGCTTCCGAAGCCTTGGTGTGGCCTTTTACATCCAGACTGCTCATGACTGCACATAAAGCCAGTTGGATGACACGCGCCATGCATGGTATGTGGTTCCTCAGTGCAGGCCACTCGATTCTGGAAGCCTCAAGTGTTGATTGCAGCTCGCGAGCCATCAAGGAATTTGAGGAAGCATTATCAGTTGTAATTTCTAGCAATGGGCCGTTGGTAAGCTCACAACAATCAATCATGTCCTTCAAATCTATGGCTAGTCTTGCTGCAGTTTGTTGGCCCTTGACCTAGCATCATTAATTAGCTTTCAAAAACGGAAATGAATAGGCGATAAACCTCATCATAAGCGAGTTGTACTTCACGGAATGCCCAATTTCGACCCGTATAGTATGCCATGACATCAGCAAAAAGTGGAAAAGGTATTCTGAGCATTCTGAGCATTTTGAAGGTTTTTGAAAGTCAAGTTTGCGTTTGGTCAATTTTGTCAGGTCCAGTAATACAAATGATATTCAGTAATATTGCATCCCCAATTTCACGGGATTTCCAAACTTGGTATAGTGTTCCAAAATAGGTATCGCCCAGTTGTATACATTTCTTAATTGATTAAAGTCAGCTACTTTTATTTTTGAAAAATGTAATGAACATAGAATACTTTGCTGAGTCATAAAATGGAACTTGACATTACTATTTCGAAATGACAAATCAAAAACAAACTAACTCAAATTGGAACTATTATTAAAGATATTCAGTTATTTGTTGATTATAGCTGGAGGTATTCCAAATATGCTTAGTTTCATTATGATTTGTCATGAAGATATATAAACCAAAAGTTTTATAATATTACTAAGCAAGCAATAGTATGTCTATTACATATTTCATTTTTAAAAATAGACTAACTTTTGACTATAAAACAATGTAATAGACTAAGCTATACCCTTTTGGGAATAATATACCAAGTTTGAAAATCCCGCAAAGGTATGAAAACTATTTTACTGAGTATATTTCCAGCCAGAGTACACTGCATAATTGCGAAAAGGCGAACTTGAATTTCAAAATGCTCAGAATACTGAGAATGCCATTTCAGTTTTTGCTGATGCATGACCAACATTATGGCTAGTATATTTGTTGATGTCCATCCATCCAATGGTAATCTAACCATATTTTGTGATGGCAATTGCTTCTAAATTGCATTCACGGTCAGTGCGTATTCCCCCCAGCAAATGTTGCTATAGGTCATGGTGGACGGCAGCACTATGTCACTTTGTAATGGTGTTTATGACCATCGTGGCTCAAGACTTGATATAGCGTTCCATGGAACATGGGCAGACACAAATCGTAACAGGAGGTAGCAATTCCATGTGTCTTGGTGAAATTCAGAAGATTCAGAAGTCCTTAGCTGCCAGTTTAAAGCGTTTTGTCTGTCGTTTCAGTCTGTATGGATTAATGTAGATGTCAAGTACCATTTTCTGCAGCGAACTTTTTACTGCAATTCCTCGACTTCCCTAACTCTTCAGGATGGCCCAAGCAGTTTCATCGACCATTGAACTAGTCAATTCTGTCACTTCCGACTCTGTCAATTCGTTCAACTTTGCAATGTGTGCTTTTGCCTGCAAGTGCTTCTCTATTGAGCTGGACCCATGTTCTGATGGATGGTGAAGAACTTGATGGCAAACGATAGTCATGATTCCAGGGCTGCCGGTCTCCACAATTCTGCAGTCTCAATCCAATCGCCATGAAGACCCAAGGCTAATATTATTCAAAGCAATAGGATGCTTTGAGCCTGCATTCGTTGAAGCCCACCAAGTGTCGAAGATGATGTGTAAAGTAAGGTCGCTCAAATCACAAATACTGACACATTCATATTTGGAAGAGATCATAACCTTCAGCAATGAGGTATTGTATAATTTTGAATCTGACATGGCAGTAGGAATTAGAAATCTGTGTAACTCGACTCAGGAGACTGCTAAAAGTCACGTTATAGTAAATCAGAATCCGGGTTCTTAAATATTGACTCTAGAGCTACAAGCAAAGAGATCACATCTGTGAGACATCGCATGCATATTTGTGATGTTGTATACAAGGACAAATTGAAACGACTGACCGTGTAACACTGAATTCAGTAACAACGCTATGCAGTTCATTGCTTTGTAACGTACTGAGCCCCCACCAAAATTGTTGATTATCCGTGGGCGCTCAATTGTACGAGGCGGACTCAATATCGTCACTAGGATTGTCGCCAACAAAGGTTGCTGATAGGTTGATTGTAGGTTAATGCCATCCCATCGCCCATAGATTATCCAAGATGCAAGATCAAAAATTGTTGACGCTGCGTTGACACTCATTGTAGCACCTAGTTATGATGTTGTTGCAAGTATGGTTGCCTAGAAAGGCGGCCGACAGTTCGATTATGGATTAATCTGGTCGCAAACCCCATTGATTATCCATGATGCAAGGCCTAAAATTGTTGACCTTCCGTTGACGCTCATTTTTGGGACATAGCAGCGACGTTGTTGCAATCATTTTTAGCTAGGAAGCTGGCCGCTAGTTTGATTTTGGGTTAATGTCCCTGCACAGCCCTTGGATTGTCCAAGATGCAAGGCCTAAAATCGTTGACGCTCCGTTGACGCTCATTGTTGTTGTTGTTGAATCATGTTGTATTTACTTCAACTAGAGTATGACAAAAATTCAGTTTTCCTGATACTCCACGGTGTGAACCCAACGTGTCCGCCAAGCCCTGCTCTCGGTCAAATGTACCATCCCTTTCTCCTTCCCAACATTATAAAATAATTCGCCCCCCTTCCTAGAGTATAACCTGCACATCCCGTCATCTGACGACCACCACGTTCATAAACCTTGCTCACACTAGTCCAGGGTCTCATTGATGTTATCATAGTGGAACACCCCAACCGCTCTTGCGAGCAGGACATTCGAAGCTCCAGAAATGAATACTCCCTAAGTCAAACTGGGCACCCTGACGATCTTTGGGCTTGGCGGGAACGGGGGAGCAGAATTGTGATTGTATCATAAGGCGACTCTTGTAGTTTGTCCTGTTGGCATCTGAGCAGCGGGTCTTGTCCATCGTAGTCAGTTTGGAGAGCTTGTACGGTGTGTGTTTCTCAGCACTCATGCTTTGGGGAGTATGTAAGGTAGCCGCTTGACGGAACTTCACTGATACTGCGCTGATAGGCCTTTCCGGACCTCACGTACTGGTATATCCACAGGCATGTTGTAGGCATCGATAAGTGGTGTAAAACAATCGAATGGCGAGGTGCTGGGTAGACTACCGGTCGATGTTGATGCTGACTGGTAAAGAGAGCTTGATAACAACGAGATACACTTGGAAATGCAAGCGGACACAGACAAATGGTATGGAGTGAAGCCAAAGTAAAACCCTGCTCCCCCCCAAAGAGGGGAACGCTTGGCATAACCAGCCGTTGAGTGTGGTTGTTGAAGATGTGAGCCCGTTGACGTTCATTTTTAGGGCATAGTTACGATGTTGTTGAAGGCATTTTTGCCCTGAAAGGTGGCCAATATTTCAATTATAGATCAATGTGGTCGCAAAGCCCCTCAATTATTCAAGATGCAAGGCCTGGAATCGTTGACGCTCCATTGACGCTCATTTTCAAGACCTTGCAGCGATATAGTCACAACAATTGTTGCTTAGAAAGGCGGCCGATAGTTCGATGATGGGTTAATGTCGCCGCACCACCCTTGGATTTTACACGATACAAGGCCAAAAGTCGTTGAAACTCTGTCCAAGCTCATTTTTAGGACACAGCAGCAATGTTATCACCACCATTTTTGCATAGAGAGGTGGCCGATAGTTCGAGTATGAGTTCATATTGCCGCACAGTCCTTGGATTTTCCGAGATGCAAGGCCAAAAGTCGTTAATGCTCGATTGACGCTCATGTTTAGCATGGGTCAACGAGAGTGTAACTTGCTTTGTCCACTATAACACCGACCAATACATTCACTTTGGATGGATGTGACAATGCAGCCCTTTGATTATTGAATGTGTAAGAGTAAAAATCATTAATGCTCTGTTGACACTCACATTAATTACATCGAAACAGCCTTCTTACACCCAATAATTGGATCCAATGAATACTATACTCATCATGGACATCCAATATTGCGTTTCTAGTTATTATTATTTGCATCCATGAGCTTTGGGGCCTCTCAATTTCTAATTATCCTCTATCCGCGTTTTCTGAGTGATGGATGATGTGGCCCTATCACATCCCTGTGCATTTGGCCGGCACATTCCGGCATGTAGATCATTTCTCTAGTTTTTGGGAAATATAGCTCGACTTTCTCACCTTTTCTCATCCAGCTCCTTTTCCTCGATTTCCATGACGTACCATTAGTGAATTTAAATATCTCAACCATGTGCACCAGGCCTGTGCGGAGAGTTATGCAGTTGGATGCATGGATGAATGCAGCATGACGGTCATCACTCAGACAGAGTGGTATTGAGTACTGACCACTCGCGCGATGACTCATATGACATCGCTCAATTGAATTTTCTTAGTATATTTCGTCATTTATATAGCTTTTGGTTTCTCCCTTACCAGTAATTGGCAAACAAAAATGGAACATATTGTCCATCTTACAGCCTGACTTGGATTCAAGAACTTTCACATGGTGCTTTCGAACCTTGCCCATGCACAGATGACTTCCCATGTCTCACAATTTGGTCACTGAAATCAAGAAAATGCTGACACATAATGAAATTGGTACACAAATTGCCTTTCACAGAGATATGACGTAAATAACACAAATTTGCCTCGTTATTCCTCCACTGACGCAGGAGCTATCAACAAGACCTCGTCCGAATCTGATTACTATATGGAGATTAGCTGGGGAGGCTATATGCAGTGGTGAAAGCTTATGAGTTCAACAGGCTGCGCATTCAGAATGAGTGATGAATTGAGCTCTGCGGCGGGCGCAAGACCAGATATACTCGTGTTTGACTGCGGCTTCCCAGAACCCAGTGGAACATGACTATTTACTTTTCAAGAAGTCGCTTGGGGCATTCACAATATTCTGGAGACATTTTCAAGACACTCCATAGGCACTTGAAATGTTGTCAGTGCAGGTGCGGCTGCATCATCATCCAGTTGCGGTTTAACGACCACTGCTACTCTCAGATCAGATGTGCCGTACTTCTTACCTCCTTCACGGAGGTAGTCGGCTGCGTCCTCCCATCCAGGTTGTGTCAATCCGTCAAGCTTCATTTGCTTCTGCCAAAACCTCTCCATTCGCTGCTGTACCATTGTGGAGATTGTGCCCATCACCCAGCTGGGTTCGTCATCTTGGCTCAGCTTGCCCTGCTGTGTCTCTTCATCATTCTCATCTTCCCCATCCTCCTCATCGTCAGAACTTGCAAAATCACTCAGACTGTCTCCGATAGCAACCATCATCTCGTGAAAAGTCATGTCGTGTTCTCTGTTTGTCCATCCCGCATTTTCAGCTTTCCTCATTTCTTCCTGCTCCTGCTGAACAACTGCCTCTGCGTCTTCAACTTGCTTTCTTGCCCCAGCGGTTTTTCTCTCAACATCACCCTCAATCCATTTTTCTTTCTCTTCATTGCTTGAGAAGTGTCTTTCTCATAGTTTCTCGGCCACAAGCTTCTTTTTGGAACGCAAGCCACACAATGCCCCAAGGGCTCGGACTCTTTCTGCTTCCAAGCTGCTCTTGCCTTGATTTGCTTGATGACGTCATTGTGTGGACCACTTCGTCGATTTGCCATATTCGGCCGCAGGACGTGTATTCACAGTGTTTTTCGGAGCATTGACTATTGATGTTCGCGTTGACTTTGTTGTTGGGCGAGATGTTGGATGTTGCAAGATATGCACAATGTGGAGGCAAGCTGCATTATTTATGTCAAGGTTGGTACGTTTAATCATCTTGAACAAAACAAAATCTGCCTATTGACTGTCAATAAATTGGGAATAGTTAGACTAACCATACAACAAGGCTTAATTGTTCGCACCAGTTTCATATAATATCCCAAGGATGATTTGAAACAAACATCAGTGGACATCATTTCCCTCAAACAATATCCTATTAATATCCGCCAATGATGCGATTTTGGCTGTCGTACACTGCAATAAATCCTGCTCAACAAACAAACACCATCGGACCGACTCATTGGAAATCGATGGGTGGTGGGAAACCCCTGCAACTTGCATCCACACACAGCAGGATTCATCTTGAGTATAAACAACATGTTGTTTACTACATATTTCTGTCTGACATGATGCTGACAATATGGCCCTCAGGACTTCCCACTTCTTCCCGTTATGATCGTCCTGTCCTACTCCACACCAGCAAATCATGGATACACAATCCGCACAGCCAGGTGAGAGCAGATCCGACTCAATGCTAATGTTGGGTGCTACATCAAATACGTCACTCATTGGGACACAGCAAGAACGCAGACACCAGTAAGTCCACTGTGACGCTGCCAATGCATCCAGCAAAAATATGACCCAGGATGCACATTTGAACATTGTCTATAAGACCGGAAGCAGCAAAATGAGATGCCGCATGCAGTTGGATGTGAGGATATCCATAACAAGGGAAATGTCCGCCAATTAACCGTATAACATATTGCGGGTGTACTCCAAGAGCTACGCCATAAATTGATCGCTGCCCGGAACTGGAAACCTCCAAGGTCGACCAAGCTATTTGACCGCACAGTCCGCGAAATCTAACCTCATGATGTTGTCAGCACTGGGAATCTCCCAGACTAATTTCCTGATAAGCATCCCCGAGAGTGGATGAAACAGGCTTTAATCACCTCAGAGGAGGCTACGGAAGTGTATATGCTTGAGGTAATAGCCAAATCTCATTGTTAGAAGCAGCAACTAATTTCTTGAAGGTTTTCAACATGTCTGCTACTATCGCAAGGCAATGAGGTTGGGTACAGCTGGAACAGTCTGACATGCGCCTGGCCTTGAATATGGCCAAAATGGCCAAAGAAGGGTTTTTGCGGGCCCAAATGGAGGAAACGGAATACCTGATCATGAAACCTCGCCCGGAGGTCCGAGATGAGAAGGAGCGGGGTGTTGAGTCCCTTGGGCATAGAATTGTGAAGGCTGTCATAGATAGACACCTGGCAATGGGTCGTCAAAACCACCCGGCCAGATTCCTTTCTTGCCAAAATGGCACCGCAAAGAATACGCAGACATGCTGGAGACGCAAAGGAACAGGTGCACCTCCACCCGACTGACGCAGACAGCTGACTCCAGACCCGATGCCACCTCTGCCCAACACGCCACCCACCCCAACCAGTAAATATTCCGGAGCTCTACATTCCCAATCAACAATTTGCCACCAGGATATGTGTATTCACATACTTCCCTTGCCTACGCTGAATTTTTTACTCTTGATGGATATGCCCAGGATAGCCAGCACAATACAGATTCAATCCAGCTATGCTCACTGATGAAGGAACATCCACTGGTTAGTACACTATCTGCCATGTGGTAATGCAGCTAACATCCATTTTGATGACGAGAGCAGCCTATTGAGCGAACCTGCAAGTGATAATGACCATTGATCGAACGGCACAGGATTTTGGGGATTATTGTTTTCTATAATTAGCGGAAAGTGCAAAGTATATTTTAAAGCATATATTTATATGTATTATTAAAGAACAATGTAGTGATCAAGGAGAAAGTAAATGAAAATGCTAGAAAGGCTGCCAAAACAAGGTGAATGATAGACTACACCAAATCAAATAATTGAATATTGTGGATACACCCATGGCAAAATGAGCATCAACGGAGCGTCAACAATTTCAGGTCATGTAAGTCTGGTAATTGAAAATTGATTTGGTCGTGGTTATACAGAATCAAGGTATTGGCCGCATTTATTGCTGAATGTCATAGCGACACGCTCCCTGCCTCATCTTGAAAATGCGAGTCAACGGAGTGTGAACGATCTTTGGTCATGCGTCCTGCATAATCAGAATGCCGATAGGTTGCAGAAAGTCATAGAGGAATCATCGGCCACCTTCATAGGCTAAACAGATTACGATACCCTCCCATCCTTATCATGACAATCAGCGTCAACCGAGCATCAACAATTGTTGGTCGTGTATCTTGGGTAATCTGGAGGGTGATAGGTCGCAGACAGTCACAAATGAAGTAGTGGCCGCCTTTATAGGAAGCAGAGGAAGTGAAACGCTCCCTGCCCCATCTTGAAAATAGCGTCAACTGAGCGTCAACGATTGTTGCCCTTCCATCATGGAGAATCATAGCGTGACGTGGCCATTACAGTCTATATCCACTGTTTTGACTGTTTTTGTACGGTAAAAGGCTCAAGAATACCTAGTGGTAGCTCTGTACATGAAATAAGTTGTTACTGTCCCGGAGGATGTGGCAGGAATATCCTGTACATCTCTGCCTATAATGGCTGCCATATCCTTGTTTATGGATGCTTGTAATCATGCGCCACTCATATTAACAAAGATGCAACACCAAAAATCATCGATACTCTGTTAACGCTCATTTTCAAGAAGGCGCAGGGAGCGTTTCGCTTTCTCTTTTGCCTATAAAGGTGGCCAATAGTTTGTTTATGGCTGTGTGTAACCTGTCGCCCCCCAGATGACCCACGATTCACGACCAACAATCCTTGAAGCTCTGTTGACGCTCAATTTCAGGATGTTGTAGGGCGAATGACCATGTTCATTCTGAGGATTATGGCGGCCAATACGTCAAAAACAAACTGTGCATTACCAATGTATATATTTTACGATTTACAGAAGCATATCTGAATGGGACCATAAATGTTGTACCCAGAACGCAGAACCTGAGATTGGAACCGACGTGTCCAGCCCAACCCAGCAAAACCCGCTGGTTGACGGTGACGAGTCCAGGATTGGCCCACCAAGAGCCAACGGGTTGGGTTTTTGGAACGGTTTGGAATGGAACCAACCTGTTTTTGTGGCCCAAATCCGGACCACTGGTGGGTTGCCCAGACCCATTGCTAACCCTAATTGAGAGTGGTAACACAATTACCTTATTCTCAACCTGTAGTTGTTTCCTTCCCTGTTCCATATCACCTTCCATCATTCTTCCAATGCCCCAATTAACAATAATTTTGTACATTTGAACTCTCTCCTAAAGTTTATCTGTTTGAACGTCCATGATCTCTGTGTCCAGCATTCTGTCCACCTTCATCAGTACCACTCTGTTTATAATCAACAATTGAACCATTGCTTCTGCTGTTGTATTCACGGTGTGGCTTCCCTAGATGTTGTGCCAGACTCGCCAATTATGAAATCTTTGTGTAACCTCAATCACAAAGTGAGATATCTTTAACTTTAACTAAATATTGATATCTTTCTCGTGAGAAAAGGGTAGCCCATTTTCAATTATATGTGTTACTCCCCATTTCTCTGGTGAATTATGTTCATGCACAACTGGCATCATTTCCTTCTATCTAACCTGCTTTTTCTTGTCCCCCACCTGATACCCTAGTTCATCCATTTCTTGTTACTACCACTGTTGTTATTGCTGTTCAGATTGTTTTAGTGCTGGTGCAACTGAACTCTCCATCCACATGGCCTGTCCCAGGTTTCTCCTCCCGTGTAGCTTATTCTCTCCTGGATCCTCGACCTCCAGCTTCTTAACATCTCCAGCTTCAGGTCCCATCGGTGCTCCCTCTTCTCTCACTGTATGATTTATCACCATCTGCAAAAGTTTCTGTTGATTCATGACTGGTGCCAGTTTCTTGGCTATCGTAATCTGCATATCTAGTAATGTTGAAAACTCTCACATTTTCTCCCCAGGTGGAATTCCAGGTCAGTGCTTATTTAGTCCAGCTTCAGTCTTTTCACCTGTATCTGTTCATTCAATCTTTCAATTATTCGTTTCAAATTCTTATTCCCTTGTGAACATTGCCTATAGACATTAGCTCTTGATTTTCCATTTCTGGACTGTAAGAGGTGATTTCTATCTGTTTAGCTCTTCAGATTTCCTCTGTTCTTTCAATTTTGGAAATCTTCTCAAGTTTTCTCACAACATGATCAGTCACCTTTTCCCACATTCTGTTCATGTCAACATGCATTGAATATTCATTTGTCATTGCCATATTGATGGGCATTAACATTGTCAATGGCTTTTCCATCTTCCTCAATCATTAATCGAACATCTCCCACCTGTCATTCTTGTAATCCCGATTGGTATAGACAACCTATTTCATCGTTTCAACTCTCTTATAAGTGGCAGTAAATTGAATATTTGTTTGATTTCGTGGAGCCACTACATGTTCTGCCTATTTTCAGCACCACTGTGTATACCCTCTATTTTCCTTTTCATATTCAATCACAAATTGTCTCAGCTTATTGGTATTTCTCAAATACTCCATATTGAACTTCAATCAATTAGGCTCTTGATTGTTCTCCTACTTTGTGGTCTTGACCCAATTGGTACTTAAGTTCCTCCTGCTTCATATTTTGGGTAATGCTGAGATTGGTCAGTTAAGAGGTTTCAGGTACACTCCACACATCATCCCCTTCCTTGGGTTCCATTTCATCTCCACATTTATTGATTTGATAATATACTTGTCTTCTTTCCACTCAATCTCCATCATTGTGTTGTCACTGATACTAATTTTGACAATGGGTGTGCTGCTCCTTCTCAGTGTTTGTGACATTCCCTTCTCTATTCACAACTTCAACATGGCTCTCTTCTCTGTGTGTAGATCCTAGGGAGCAACTGTGCCATTCTGTACACCGGTCTTCACAGTCAAAAATGTATCCAGGGGAATCACCCCAGTGGCAAAGCTAAAATGCTCACCGTCTGATCTGTAGTTGGTGGTTGTGGCAATAGGGACTCATTATCACTTGTTGTTGCGAAGCCTAGAGATCATTGGGGGATATGATTTCAGATCAAGTCCACTCGGTACATGCAAATGAACAACATGATTTGGCTATAGTAGGCAGTTTCCGCCAGTTGGTTGTTGTGAGGCTTCACTACCTTATGTAATGGCTCTCTGCATATGGGAACTGTATTTTACTGGCCACTCTTCTGCTCTTCACTTTACACTGTCTGAATCTGAGATGAAGATCCTATTCCTTTCAAGTCAGGTGACTCCTATCAGTTTTTTTCCCTCTCATCTTCACATGAGTATTCTGTTGTATTGCAATCAATCTTTTCTGTTTCAAAGGGCTGATTTTGTACAGCTTCTAGGTGCTGGCAATATCTTAGTGAAAAACTAAAGCAATGGATTTCTTGGGATGTCAAACATTATTCAGGAAAATCAATTTTCACATAACAAAATGATGGTGTAACATGTTGTTGAATGTTTTCTGATGTATACAAAAAAAGACAGTATTGCAGTATCTTGTTAGTAGTATAAATACCATCTATTTAATGCAGGATTCTCTAAAGGTTGTTTATATTTCAGAATACAATGTCTAACTTAAATATAATACTTGTTTCCAAAGTAACCATTAAATAATACAGCTAAAATAGCAACTTTAATAGTCAATAGAAAGCTACAAATAGTGATTAATTTATTTGTATGTGATGTGACTGGAATGCTTGTCAAGGGGAATAGGTTTAAGTAAGTATTTAAAATAAATACACTAAGTTCCAAGTTATGAGTTGCATTTGTTATCTGGTTAGGTTGACAAAATGATAAGCATTTTGGATATCCACCTTTGTAATAATCTGTACTGCATAGAATCTGTTGAGTATCTCTAACCTTAGTTGATAAGAATACTGGTGTTTTACCATGGCTCATGAAAAGCTTGGTAGTGGAAAAACAGTGATAGACAACCCTTTCTTCTTCACAATGAGTTTTGCACAATCACAGTTAAATAATATTAATTTTAACACTATTGGCTAGAATTGTTCGAATGAATACCATAAGGGATATTAACTAAATTTCTAAAAGATGGTAGATTCAGTTGGATGGGAAGTTGTAGCCTGAATTGAGAGAAATCATTTACTTGATTGGCCAATACAATGCAAATTCTTTGCCCTCTCCATGCAGATGATGTCCACATGGTCCATATGATATACCAAATTATAACCTCCAAGAGGAATCGATAGTATATCTTTACTATCAGTAAATTGTTGCCACTGATACTCACTTTTGAGTTGGTCTGTTAATGGCTAATGAATGAATCAATAATTGCAGAGCGACTAGTCCACCAAGAACCGAATACAACTCAGCCAATTTAGTAATTGTCTTTTGTAATTCAGAAATTTAATACCAGATATTAATGTGTCATATTGGTACTCTCTATTGTCTCAAGTGCTGCAGCTGCTATCAGTTTACTTATCAAGCATCTTAGTTCATATTCTAAATGGTATTTGGATCTTCAAATATGGTATTCTTTATAGTCACTCCTTCAAATCCAGTGCATTCGGTAACATATTGAGCAAGTATCTGGATTATCTCTTTACCATCCAAGAGAGAGTCAAATGCAGTAATACAAAATATTATGATAGTAGCGGTAACATTCCAGTTAACAGTTGATTTAGATTTAGAGTTAGAACTAGATGAGATCTCGAATGATGAGTTGATAACCAGAGGAATACTATGAATTAATATCTACTATACATATATACTATTTTTGTCATTCTGAAGGTTATTCTTCTATACCAAAATTCAAGATATATCTACAATGCATTGGACTCTTGGGGTCTGTGGAGTTACTACTAGAATCTTTCTTTAATTGAGTTCTGGCTTATATCTCTTAAACTGTTAATATACCTAAGCAGTAAAGTATTCAATTATTCCTATTACAATTATCTTTAGTTCATTATCAACAGCTAACAAATTCTTTTTGGTGGACTATCATCACTGATTAGTAGATACTTTTAATGTTTGTGATGACCTGGCTTTGAAACGAAGTGGTTAAGATATATATTAGTTGATTTGCTTATCGAAGTTGTTAAAAGATATTCCGCAATAAAAATACTTAGAGAAAGCACATTGATGGGTAATTGTATTCACGTTACTATTTGACTGTCATCTAGTGCTTCAAGTTTCTGGGCTTTGTACACAAAAGCTAATCTAGTTACTTTGTACAAATCTTAAACCGATCTAAAAGGTTGGAAACGATCAAAAATAAGCCACACCTCAAATCAATATAAATCGGTTCACATTTCGGGCAATGTAACTATCAATATTCTCATTTCCAATTACTGCAACCCCAACGTGACTATATACATCATCATGATAAAGCTAAATGCTGGCAGAATGAGGAGAGTTTGATATGTTTTTTATTTGTATGGAAGTGCTGGTATATAATATACTTGAAATCCCACAGTTGACAGAGCAGATGAACAATAGCTGATTTTATGTTAGTCAAATACTGGAATATTCAATACTTTGATATTCTATAATCTGTGTATTCTCAATCAGATATTGGAGAATTGTAGCCATTTGGTGAAATTCATATTATGGGAGCAATTATAGATTCATTGGTTAATGTTAATATATTGGGTTACAAAATTTTCCCCATCATGGGTAAGAATAGTTCAAATATGCAAGAGTTATTTTGATAAAAATTACTTCTGATTTGTTTTACTATTAATATTGGTGCTTCAGGTGTAGTTGGATTCCTTGCAGCTGGAACTGGAAATGTACCCTGCAATTGAGAAACTCTTTGTTGCAGTAAGCTATTCTGGTTGTTAAATTTGATATAATAAACTTGAATACAAGCTTTGATTGCTCTGCTCCAGGTAATTTGATTGGAAATTATATAATTCTACAATTTCCTTTATGCTACATTCCAATGTGGATTCTGCCAGTCAGTATAGATGCATACTTAGTGAATCACATATCAGAGAAAGGTAGTAATTCCCTTAATGATTATAATATGATTCTGGTATTCATTTTGGTGACTTTTCTGCATTTGTTGAACAAATTTCTTCAAGTTATTCAAATAAGTATTTGACTTGATTGGTAGATTCTAAAGCAACTCCTGTTTGGGGTTCTCCCTTAGCAGCGATTATAGTACTTGATGATAGTCTACTGAATACTTGGCGGGAGTTACTCTCAGTCTAGTTTCGTTATTTGCATAACACCTATTGATCAGATCAGAAGTGAGCCTGTCATGTGGAGTTTAGTGGGATTACACATCAGTCGCATGTCTATTGGATCAGCAACTGCCTAGCTGATTCACTTTTGATGAAGAAGCTACATCACCATTCCTGGGGAGTCAGCAGAGTTCAGCAGTGCGCTCAGTCTCCAACCACATTCATTATCTCTGATACTGGCGCGACATGTCTGATTGGACTGGAGATTCCTCTGGCACACAGACACTGCAGTCGATAGTCAATATGTGAGTACCCAGAACTCCGGACCTATAGCCTCAGGTCCTACAGAACAATCAGGGTACTTCCTGGCCAAAGAGAATGATCTTGGCCTTGGCATAGGGGGAGAGAGGGAACTATGACGTCGGCTGATGAAAAGAGGCCTGAAGCAACCCTGCTGATTGGGTTCAGTAAGTATGCATTGCAACGTCAGACTCGATATTAATACGAGCTGATGCATCATGTTCAATATTGGCATAGTATGGCTTGGTCGCTGATTAAATCTATGACGCAAGCTAGATAGCTTACCTGGTGAGGCATTAATTTGGAATGAAGCACGTCTGACTAGGCTTGGATGATGTTCCAACTACTGTAACAAATGGCATGCAAGATGTCTAAGTTCAAGTTCAATCTGTCACAGCGCCTAATATGATATTGTATGATGGATGGCCTGATTCTTATCAGGAGCGTATTGCTTTGAAACCAAATTGTACACACGCATTATCCTACTGCAATACATGGATGTTATCACTGGGCGAATGCGGAAATGGTATGACATGACTGTGATAAAGCTATCATGAGCTTTGCAATCATAGTGTCGAAGTCTGGGTGTACAAGCCTTCGAAGACTACTATAAAGTGATCACGTTGTTCTGGCAATGATGAGACAAGCTCAATCAGCAATCCACAGTCAACAGTCAGATACACCAAAGACGATCTTAAAATATCATTGAGGATTCTATCAATTGAACCTTCAACATTACTTCACTACTGCACTCTCGTGACTTGTCTCTATATCACTGGATTCAAGTTGACACAATCTCAATATGCTCACCAGAAGAAAGTCTACTCCTTCAGAGATCTGATTCATTCTGTAGAAGAGTATTATTTAATCCACATCTCCCACGAAATCAGACTATATGTGGCTTCCGAAGGCATAGGCTCGGAAGTACATTCATACCGATTTACAGGCTTCTTGCCCTTTGAAGAGGTGTCCGAAGATCATTTGATTGCTGAGGATGTGTAATCTATTCCCAAGAAAACGATATCAATACTTGGGACTATATTGATCTGGTAGCTCTTGAAGCAGGGCAAGTGGTTGATTCTCAGGATAAGATGGGGAAAGAAAGAGTGTTTTAGATAGGTGGTTGTACATAATTCAATAAATGTTGTATTAGTTTCACAGATTAAAAACCCCTGTAACAGTATAATAATTCAAGTGCTCTACGCTGTTATCTGAAGATTGGGAATTGTTATGATGAAAAAGTTACTATAGTTGTATCAAGAACTCAATATGAGAGGAGCTTCCTTCTATTAATTACCACATGATCCCCAACTACATTTTATAGGAGAATCCAACCCTGTACTCTATCAGACTTATGAGTTTAGATTGCCTGGCCTGCGAAGATAACCACTGTTATATATATTCGGGACAACGGTTTTGTCCTCAACATTGCGAAAGAGAACTGTGCTTTTGTATTCGCTGCCAATTGGAACAAGTTGAGAGGAGTCATCCCTCAAGTGAATGCCAGCGCTGTGACTTTTTATCGGAGTGTTATACATATACATACATAGGACAAGTCATTGAACAATCTGCATTTGTTTTACACCGATATTGTGTGGAAACACTGTCCGGCAGAACATTGTCCTCACTGAGCCGAAACAAACATTGAGGCATTGGGTGTAATCAACTAATGAATAACAAAAATGTCAATACCCAGGAGGGGGTTGACATATATGAGCAGGGTGTTAATGCGAAACAGCTCACAAGTAGTGTTGGCAACGATTCCAGACAGTTGGTGTGAGTCCGGGTCCAGGTCGAAACTGACCTGTTGCAAAATTGGATATCCAGGTTGTCAATATACCCAAACCGTCAATTTGGGTACAGTTCTTTGGGTATCTTCCAACCAGTCTGAATTGGGCGGGTTGTCAGAGTGTCGCCCTGTGGGTGCATCTGTAGATTCATATAATGCTCTGGTTGTTGCAGTTTGATAATAGTATCTTATCATAATCACATATTCAACAGCCAATAATCTCTTTTTTCATATTGTGCGGTGTGTGAAATCGATTATTTTGGAATCTGTGTTTTTCCTGTAATATGTTGTATTCTTGCCTATAGAGGTGGTCAATAGTTCTGTTATGAACTCATATATCAGCGCGATGGGATGATGACTCAATATGCAAAACCAAAAATTGTTGACTTTTCATTGACATTCATTTTCATGATGGGGTAATGTATATGTCATGCGCTGTGTCGGTTGAATAGGCTGCCATTACTTTGTATATAAATCATTGCCACAAAGCGATACTCAGATTGGTTAAGATGCAAGACCAAGAATTGTTGACGCTCCCTTGACGCTCACTTTCAGGATGGGGCAGGGACAGTGTCACCATTTGTTTTTGCCCCTGAAGGCGGCCAATACCACATTTTGGATGTTTACAACCAATCACCAGTTAGATTACCCAGGATGTAAGATTACAAATCGTTGAGACTCTGGTGACGCTCAGTGTCAGGATAGAGCAGGGAGTGCGTCGTGATTGTTTTTGCCTCTAAATGCGGCCAATATCTGACTTATGGATGTTTGGAACCAATCGCCACTTAGATTACCCAAGATGCAAGACCAAGCATTGTTGACGCTCCATTGACGCTCACATTCAGGATAGGGCAGGGAGCCTGTCACTATCGTTTTTGCATTTGGAGGCAGCCAGTACCTCATTTATGGATAATTGCAACAATTGCCACTGACGATACCCAAGATGCAAAGCCAAACATCATTGACACCCGATGGACACAAATTTTCAGAATGCGGCGGTGACAGTGACACTTGGTCTGTTGCGTATAAAGACTACCAATACAATGGTGATGCATAACAGCGACCAAATCACGGTTCAATTACCATACTTACAAGACCAAATATCGTTGACGCTCCGTGGAAGCTCATTTGAATGTATTTTCCATTCTCAATCTGCTGCCATCGATAATTGGATTCGTAATTGTTTGACATTTTTGGTTGCCTTTCTGCCATATCGAGCGACGACCCTTTGGCCAAGCCTAGCCTAGTGAATTCTTGTACTGGTCACTCTCATTCTATTAAAATTCATACATCATGTGAAATGATTCATTTTGCCTGCTATAGTTCTGTTTATTAACCAATATTCACATGCAACTGCTTGATATTCTCCCATAATATTTCTCTAGATGAAATTCTCAGTCAAACAACATAAATAACCTGGTGAAAATTCATCCACCCATTCTATCCTCCTTTTTTCTGTTCCCCATATTCCCCCTCGTTCCCATTGTATTGACTGTCATCATGACCTGTTCAGCCTTTGTCTTTGACCTCGGTGTTGGCTGAATAAATGCGCAAACATTCAGTGCGGCATTACATCCCGCTGCTCTGGGGATTCCTCATCATCGATGGCATTGTCCAGCTATATGTCAGATACATTGTCTGGCTCCCAGTCATTTTCACTGTGATTCGGAATATTCAAGTCCCGATCCTAGTCAAGCCAATTTCCGGTGTCTGAAATGCTTTCAGGTGCACTATCCTCATCACTCTCTGCTGCATAATGGTCGATTCTTTTGATTAGGGGCACGTTCAATCCTTGAGTTTGTCCTCCAGGAAGGTACCTGGCAGGGCACAGGTGATCTTTATCACGATTTAAATGTAGCCACACCATCATGTCACAAGTTTAACCAGGACACCTTGACGATCTCTTCAGTATCTGGAATCAACCCTACAGCTGTCATTTGCGAGTTTTGAGCGCGTGATTCCTTCTGTGTAGCACATTGGATATGGCTACCCTGCCACATTTCCAAAGATCGCAGACTTTGGCCATTGTGTGCAACATCCTTTCCTCCCCCTCCCTCTGCATTTCCAAGTCGTTTTCAGTATTCCTTATATCCAATGCTAAGTCATCCCCTGCCAACATCCCATTATTGGCTCGAGCACACTGCTTGATGACTACTTTTCTGTGAAGGGTCTCGCTTGTTGTTGTTGACTGCCTCTCGCTGATAACCTCTCCCCCAAGGGAACATCTGGCCTCCACCACAACAGCAGGTGGTATGATGCAGAATACATCGCGTGCAACATTGGAGTGAAAGGCATACTTGGAGTTCATTTCCTCTTGTTGATGCCAGCGGTCTGTGATATTCCTTAACAAAAATGTCCTGCCAATCTGCATTGCGTTAGAGTTGTAATCTGTATGATTCGGATGAATTTGCCCCCAGATCTGTGGTAATTCAGGCAGTGCATTCAAATGGAGCCTTGCATCAGTACTTAAGCGTACTGCGCGATCACTTCATCTGGGCATCGTTTCAGCCACATTGTTACGCATTAAGCAATCTTCATCTTCGCTGGACAAACCATATGGATCATAAAATGATTGACCAGATCAAGAAGCCATTGCAGATGAGAAGAGATTGTTGGTCGGTAAGCTGTCGGGTTCAATGATGTGCAAACGTCGATGTTTGGCGCAATATTCATGCTCTATAAACTTCTCAAAAGGCTGCTGGTATTGGGTAGTATAGAAAGCCTGGTCCGCAGGATCAATATCCATTTGCTTGTCCCACTTTCGACAAGATTGCAACATCCGGAAAGGATCACGGATATCTGCAAAAATGGGAAGAATAGATGTTGTTGGAGTACCTTCAGCGTATCATTTGCAAAAGTTATGTTGCGCAAACCTTACGGCAAGATATAAGTCTTCATTTCATTGACTCCTCCTCTTAGCTAAAGATTGTATAACACCATCCATATGATCGAACATTTCACTGTACACAGTGACAACTTGATGCAGTGTAACCTTATGCCTTTTTGACTTCCACTGGGTACGGTGCAGGAATTGCCTTAAAACTTCCATGACGTACTTGAAAATGGTCCATTCATCCCAAGTTCTGAGGACTGGGGGGTAATCACAGTATTTTGCATTCTGGAGCCACTCTCGGGTGAATTCTCATAATCAGTAGGCTGGCCGAAGCAACTTCAGTTTTGAGTTTCACATTGTCTTCACATCTATAATAGGTAAAACTGCGATTCTTACTTTGGCATTTTGATACTCAATGGACTCATTTCGATGACTGGGCATCAGCATAATCAGTACATCCACCATTCGCTGCTATATGAAGGTCAGTCTCAGGAGTTTCAATATATCTCGAAATACATACTTGCTCAATTATATTTGCTAAACCTGTTCTCATGGCCGACACCTTGTTGATCCAAGCATTGCCCTCTTCATGAAGTCTTTGATTCCTTCCAATGTCCATGCTTTTAGTCTCTCCAAATTGCTGATCACGCTCATGGGCATCGCAAGACTTGGTACATCCTTTTACACCCGCACTGCTCATGAATGCACCTGAATCAAGCTGAATGATGTGTGCCATGCATGGTATAAGGTTTCTCAAAGAAGGCCACTCGATTACGGAGGCCTCGAGGGTCGATTGCATTTTGCGAGTCATCGAGTAATTTGACGGAGAGTTGTCAGTTGAAATTCCAAGTAAACGGCTGTCGGTAGACTCAAAACGATCCTGAACCTCATTCAAATGTACGACCAGCCATGCTCCAGTATGTTGACCGTTGACCTATCATCCTTAAATAGCTTTCAAAACATGAGAAGAAGACGCTAACAACCTCACCGAATGTGTATGGTTCTTCTCGCAATTCTCAATTTGATCCACATAGTAAGCAATGACCGACGTTGTGGCTAATTTGTTGGTTGATGTCCACAGGTCTAGAGCAAAACTAACAGTATGTATCGATGCCAACTGCCTTTAAATCGCGTCCACTGTCAGGGTGTATTTCCTCCGGCAAATCTCATTCAGTATGCTGGCAGATGGTAGCACCAAGTCACTTCTCAATGCATTATATGACTGTCGAAGCTCGAGGTTTGACATAGCATGCCATGGAATCTGAGCTGAAACAACTCCTAACATGAGGTAGCGATTCCGGGTCACTTGGTGAAATTCAACCATTTGAAAGTCCTTCACTGCCAGTTGAGAGAGTTTTGTCTGTTAATTCAGTTAATATAGATAATACCTAAATGTGAAATATAAATTTGCTTTGCAAACTTATTATTTCAATTTGTCAACTTCCTTGTATCTTCAGTGTGGTTAAATCTGTTCCATCGACCATTGAACGAGTGAACTCGGAAACTTCCAACTCTGTTATTTCGGTTAAATTTGCGATGTGTGATTTTGCCAACAAGTGCTTCCCCATTGAGCTGGTCTCATTTACTGATAAATGGCGAAGAACTTGATGAAAGACGATATGTTTGATACCAGTGCTGCCATTCTCGTCCATTCTGCAGTTTAAACAGACTTGCCATGACATCGCATACCTAGAATCATTCCAAGCAATAGGATGCTTCGAGCCTACATTCATTGACCCCAACCAAGAATCAAATAGGATTTGCGAAGTAAGGTCGCTCAAATCGCAAATAAAGACACCTTCATTTTTGGAAGATATCATACCCTCCATCAATGAGGTATTTAAATATTTTACGTACGACGTCGCGGTAGGACTTTCAAAGCTGGGTAATTGAACTTGCGAGACAGTCATAATTAATATTATAGTAAAGTTGGAAGCTGGTTCTGAAATATCGACTCTTGAGCTACCAGCAAGAAAAAGGTCAGACCTGTGAGACATTGCATACATATATGTGAAGTGGAATACAAAGACAGATTGAAAGGACTGACCAGTAGTAACTCAATTTAGATACAACGCAATGCACTTCGTTGCTGTGTAGCTGACTGAGCCCCCACAGAAACTGTCGATGCTCCGTGGGCGCTCATTTTTAGCTTGCGGTTGCAATTCGGTCACTAGCATTTTGGCCCATAGTGGTGGCCGATAGTTTGATTACGGGTCAACACCTTTGCATACCCATTGGGATACCCAAGACGCATGACCAAAAATTATTGATGCTCGTTTGACTCTCATTTATGGGAAGCAGTAGCAATCTCGTCAGTAGCATTTTTGCCCATAAATGCGGCTGATACTATGATTATAGGTTAACATTGTTTCATCCGCACTTCATTATCCATGATGCACGTTGAAAAATCATTGAAACTCTGTTGACACTCATTTTCAGGAGCTATTAGCGATATTATCACTAGCACTTTGCCAATATTGGCGGCCGACAGCATGTTTACGGGTTAACACCGACGCATACCCATCAGATCATCGAAGACGGAACAACAAAAATTGTTGACGATTCGTTGACCCTCATGTTTAGGAGGTCGTAGCGATATTGTCACTAGCATTGATGCCTATAACGGCCGCCAGAACAGTGATTATGGGTTAATGCTGTTGAACAGCCCAGTGACAATCGAAGATGGAAGACCAAACATCTTTGACGTTTCGTCGATGCTCTTTTCTAGGATGGGGCAACCAGCATGTCGCGTTCCCTTTGACCTATAAAGATGGCCAATGCTTCCTCTTTGGAAGAAGGTAAGTATGCCGCCCTTTGATTGCCGAAGGAGTTGGACCAAAAATCGTTGACACTCTGTTGACACTCCATTGATGCTCATGATAAAGATATACTAACAGTCAATGGATGCTCAACAAATGAACACAAAATGCAAACAGTCTTTATTGACAGCCAATATATCGTTTCTATGTATCAAGATATGCATCCAAATGCTTTGAGGCCTCTCAGTTTCTGAGCCCCCAGTATATATGTTATCTGAGCGATGAATGACATAGACCCATTGCGTTAAGCCGGATTCCGCCTACAATTTACGACATATAGATCCATCGACTAGCTTTTCACATATATTGTCCGAATTTCTCACGTTTCCGTATCCTGCTCCTTCTCCTCAATTTCCCTGATGTACCAGAAGCCATTTTCAAAATGTTGATCATGTGCAGCAGGTCTGGGCGGAGAGTTACGCAGTTGGATGCATCGATCGATTCAGCATGACGGCTATCATTCATCAGTTTTCGCGTTGCGCCTTGACCACATCTTCTGTGCTTCGTATGATATCACTGGCTTAACTTTTGTTAGAAACTGTTTCTCTAATTTTGGTTTTGCTTTCTCACTTAACCGTAACAGGCAGCAAGATCTCCAGTATATTGGTCGTCTATCGACACAAGTTGGGGTTTAGAACATTCGCATGCCCCGTACGACCCTTCCACATGCATTGATGAATTATCAGGTCTAACATTTTGGTCACTGAAATCCCGAAAAACCTGACATGTAGCACAATAGGTACATGAATTGCCTTTGCCCATGAAACATCCTCCAATCTAACTATTTGCCCATCTAGTCCACCAGGGATGCGAGAGCCGTCTCAATTGTTTTGTCCAAATCCGTTTCCTGTATGGTGATAGGATAGGGACAGTATATGCATCAGTAAAAGGGTACCGGTTCAACAGGCATCGAATTCATGTGGGGTCACCATTCGGGCGCTGAGTCTGGCTGCAGAGATGCTACGAATTTGTATGAGTGTGGTTTCTCGGAATCCAACCTGATTTGACTATATCCTGGCCATGAAGTCTTTCGCAGCATTTGTGATTCTACCAGGATGATATCAAGAGACTGCATAATATCTTCAAATATTGCCGGTGAAGGTGTGGCTGCAGTCATGTCTGTTTAGGGGTTGACAACGGCCGGAAGCCTGAATCCGGCAGTCCTGTACTGCATATATCTCTGATGGAAGTTGTCGGCCACGTCTCACCATCCCGGTTGCATCACTTCATTAAGCCTAATCTCCTTCTGCCACAATCTCTCCATTGCTTGGTGTACCATCTTGGAGATTGTTCCCATCACCCAGCTGGGTTCGTCATCTTCGCTCAGGTTGTGCAGCTCTGTATCATCTTGATCATCAGTCGTGTTTTCCCCATCCACTTCATCCTCGCAACTTCCAAGATCACTCAGACTGTCTCCGATAGAATACATCAGCTCCGGGAATGTTTTTTCAGGCTTTCTGGTTGTCCATCCCGCCTTTTCAGCATTTCTCATATCTTCCTGCCCTTGCATAATTGCTGTCTCTGTGTCTTGAACTCGCTTTCTTGCCACAGTGGGCTCTCTATCCACATAATCCTCTATCTATATCTGTTTCTCTTGGTTGCCAAAAAAGTGCAATTCTTGACTTTTCTCCGCCGAAAGGGGCTTTTTACAATGTAAGCTGTGCCATGCTGCCAGTGCTCGGGCCGATTCTGTCTGCAAGATGCGATTGCCGTCATTCGCATGATCATATTGTGAACTGGAGAACTTGGTTGAGCAGCGGTAAATACCCACCAAATCTGGCAACAGGTTCTTCATCGGAGCATTGACCATTGTATCGTCAGTTGACGTTGTTGTTGGGCAAAATGTTTGATGTTGCACGATATGGACCACATGGAAGCAAGCTGTGTCTTTAATTTCAAGGTTGGTATGGTTGATCAACTTGAACAAAGCAAAATCTGGGTTTTGACCGTCACTTCATTGGGAATAGTAATGCTAAACCTATAACATGACTTGATGTTTAGAGTCTGTTTCATGTAAGATCCTGGGGATGTCTGGAGACAAACATCACCAGACTTCCTTTGCGTCGAAGAATGTCCTTTTTACATCAATCAAACATGAAATATCAGCTATCATTCAGCTCAATGTATTCCAGTAAACAAACAAACATCATCCGACCGACTTACTGCAAATCACACGACGGTCAGGAACCGCTGCAATGTGTAGGCATATGCTGTAGGATTCAACTTGAGTAGAACATGGAAGTTGGCTGCCACTCATTCTATTAAATCTTGAAGATAACTATATATTCCTCAAGACTTCCCACATCTTTTCGTTATCATCTTCCTCACCTTTTCCGCCCCGGCTGGACATGGCTGCACAGACATCTCAGCCAACTGCCAGCGGATCCGAATCGAGTCGAATGACGGGTGCTTTATCCCATGAGCCGCCTGCTGAGATGCAGCAGCAATGCAGACACAATTTGATCCACCGCACTGCTGCCAATGCAGTCACTGGAAATATGACCCAGGACACACAGTCAACAATCGTCCGTAAGACCTAAAGCAGCAAGAATAGAATACAGCAAGCGACCAGATGTGAGTCTATCCATATCATGGTAAACGGCTGTGAACTAAAAATATAATGTAAAGATGGTGTACATAGAGGGCTACATGACCAATATATGGCTGCCGATAATGGGAAACCTCCATTGTCGACCAAGTCATTTGTCCACACCGTCCGCACTATCAAGCATCATAATGCTTTCAGTTCTGGTATTTTCGCAGACCAACTTCTTTATACGTGTCTGCTTGAGTGGACGAATGAGGCTGTACTGACTTAAGAGGAGGTGACAGAGTTGTATATGGTTGAAGTAATAGCCGAATTTCACTTTTAGAAGCAGCAGCTACTTTCTTGTAGGATTTCAACATATCTGCGACTATGGCAAGGCAAGGAGGTCGGTTAGAGCTGGAATAGTCCGACATGCGCCTTGCGTTGAATATGGCCAACATGCCCACACGACGGTTTTTCCGCACCGCAACTGAGGAACTGCAACAGCTGATCAAGAACCCTCGGGCCAAATTCCAAACAGATAACATGCGGGGAGTTGAGTTTCATGGGCATAGCTAGGTGAAGGCTCTGATGGAAAGACACCAGGCAATGGTTCATGCACAGCAGACTGACGGCTGCCCTCCTTGCCACAATGGAAATGTAAAGAATCCGCAGACACACGGGAGGTGAAATGAAACTGGTGCACCTCCTCCATCACTGGTGACACCTCCGCCCGACACGCCACTGGCACCAGCATGTTAAAATCAATGAGCTGAATGTTCCGAACTCGAAGGTCTGCCACCCGGATATGTGTATATATATACTCCTGTTCCCAACATTCAATTTTTCAATCTTGATGCATATGCCAATAATCGCAACTGAAATAAACATCCTGTTGCAGATTTGCTGAATGGTGAAGGAACCTCCACTGGGTAGTGCACTATCTGCTGCATGGTTATGCAGCTGACATCCATGTTGCAGATGAGAGCAGCCAATTGAGCAAACCTGACAGTGATGATGAGCATTGATTGAAAGCAACAGGATTGTTGAGTATTATTATTGTCTACAATTAGCGGACACTTTGAAGTATATTTTAAAGAATATATTCATATGCATAATTAAAAACTATGTGGTGATAAAGGAAAAAGTACATGAAGACAATACAATGGCTGTTTGGCCTCTAGGGGCAACCACTAATATGATTATGTATAACAACGGCAAAATCACTCGTTAATTACCTCTCTTACAAGACCAACTATCATTAATGCTCTGTTGACCCTCATTTTAGAAGATAGTAGCGATCTGGTAGGTAGTGCTTTTGCCCTTTGTGGCGGCCCATAAGGTCATTACACATCACGATGACCAAGTCTCAAATCAATTACCAGACTTATTTGACCAAAAATCATTGACGCTTTGTTGACTCTCATTTTCAGAATCTGGTAGGGAGTGTGTTACTTTCTCTTTTGACTATATAGGCGGCCTATACCTCCTTTATGAATGTCTGCAACCAATCGCCACTCAGATTACCCAAGATGGATGACCAATAACTGTTGACACTCCAATGACACTCATTTTCACGCTGCGGCAGGGAGCATATCTTTCTTGTTGGTGATTATAGAGGCCATCAATACACCCAAAAAGGACAATGACGTACCAATGTCAATATTTTGCGATTAGCAGTAGGATATCTGAATGCAACCATAAATAGAAAACCCAAAAACCAGAACTGGAGGTTGGAACAGTCCGCTCGAGCCATACCATGCAAAACCAGCAGGTCAACTGGTACAGGTTCCGGTCTGGCCTGCAAAGAAGCAGCGGGTTGGGAGTTTGGATGAGTCAGGAACCAAACCAACCCGTTTCTACTATTCGAACCGATACCCATTGCTAACACTACTCACGACTGGAGAAGCCGCGGTCACCCGCGGCAAGTGCAATTCTCAAATGGGTTGTGCAATATCAAAGATGCATCGAAGATGCCTGATTAGAGTACCGGCGGATACAGGAGCATGCAAAGGTAGAACAAGCTCAGTTGTGGTGAGGAGAAGTGGAGATGAGCGAGGAGAGTACCGATTTAGTGCAAAGTCCATCCTTGTAACTCACGCAGCAAGTGGTACATGTTACACTGGCAATTGATGAAGAAAATGATATTTTCACTATGAGTTGGGTTCAGTGTGTTAGAATATCGAAAACCTGGAGGGCCACCTCCAGACCAAAATGCAACAAATCCTGTCAATGGTATCTGGGGTACGATCCCCGATGCATTTGCTGCAAGCAATGTTACACAAAATGCAATCTGTAATTGCGATTCTCCACTTACAATAAAACCAAATAGTGGAAGAGGCATCGATCATCTTCAAAGGGATCAGTACTGAGTTGGCATCATTAAGTAAAAGGATCATGGATAATGCGGTACAGTTTCTTGCTATCAAGGGAACCAACCGTGGTATTACAAATTGCAGATGGGACCTGAAGAATCAAGTCAATAAAGTCAATAAAGTGTTATCCTCAATAACAAAATCTTTTAAGGAAGTACCTTCGAAATGGAAATTACAGAACACTGCCAAGGCCATTGATGACCAAATGGCTTGGATTCATGAAGTTAACACCAGGTTGACAACTGACATGGAGTGAGGTAAGTCCTTGGAATCCTCCAGGTTTAATTTTAGCGAAGGAACAACAGGGTTAGGACAACCAGGAGCTTCCAATATTCACCCACAAAAGGAGGGGTTAATTTGACAATGGCTTGTCAGTCTCTAGCTTAAGAGATATAGCAAGTGTCTCCTCATGGGTTAGAAGAATTAGTGGACAAAGTGGCAGTGATTCATATGCCGGAGCTTCAAATGCCGGAGGGAATCAACATGCCGGTGGAACCGGAAATGCCAGAGGAAATGTCTATGCAGGTGGAAATGGAATCACCGATTACAATGATGATAATAATGCCGATCATACTGCTGGAGGATGCGGACCACCTGGACCTGACCCTCCACAGGGGAATCAAGGATGCCATCATCCATGCCAACTGAGCAGAGGGCAAAGACGAATCCAAGAACTCAAATTCTCTAAATTGATGAAAATCGGGAAACCAAAAACAGTTGAACGAATACTGACAGATGACTTTGATACTTCATGTGGAACTATCCCAGTTCATATTGAAGACCAACCAGAGAGGTTTCCAAATGATATGTGAACTATCGATTGGATTGGGTCTTTAATGGACAAATATGCAGTCGCATGTCATATTCAGTGGATTAAGGGCACACTTACGGGAGCACACCCAAAATCATTGAGTGGGTATGTTAATGCATCATAATTACTCTTCGAAGATAGGGAAGCTAGAGATGAAGCCTATGCGAGTTTCAAAATGGTTGAATATAATGAGTGCATTAGGGATGTCTTTAGGCAAATCTAGTTTCATAACGATATGGCAATGGTAGTCGGAGCAGCTTTGAAATAGCTAGTTTTGGAAAGGTTACATCCGAAGGTTCTGGAACAAATGCATACATTCGATATGATAGGGAAATCTGACCGTGAAATGATCGATACTATTACATGGGCTGGAAGGAGTGCTGAGATATGGGATCAGGCCAAGAAGATCCTTGTTCTCTACATGGTTTATGCGCAATAATGTACCAAACCAGACAGTGCTACCGTTTAGATCTTTCGTGAGGAAAGGTTTCACGCATGAGGAAAGAATTCCACAAGGATGAAAAACAATCTAAACAGAACAATGAATCTGGAAAAATGTATACAGCACAGACATAGGGTATCGATAAAGCAGAGCTGGATCAGAGAAAGGCTGCCCAGGAAAGTCAACCACGTGCTGGGCCTGCTCATCACAAAGCAGTGTATCAAACAATGGACTGCTATCGATGGAAGAGCATTGAACAGGGAACAGCTCCGTTCCCTAATGCTGAGGAATATCAAAGGATCAAGATAGGAGCTGATGAGGCTGAGGAGTCTGAGGATTCGGAAGTTGATTTGTACACCCCGGATGGGAAATCTTGTTGTTGGGAAGATTCTGCGCTCGAAGAATCTAGTTGCAAGGAGGATTCTGCGGATAAAGGTTGTGAAGACCCGGACTCTCAGGAAAAAGTGGAACTTGAAAATGAGCAGGAACAGGTAAGTGAAGAAAAGAATTAGTGGGACTCTGATAGTGAATAAGCCACATTAAGCTTAAGGATCGCAAATTAATGATTTAACAAACCAAAACTACATTATGAAACATCCTATTTCCTTCGTTATTGAAGTTTTCCTCTGAGTATGATTCAAAGATCCCAACCGCTGGCAAGTAAGGAAATATGACCCAAGAAAAACATTCATCATTCCTATACCAAAAAACCCACATTGAACCTGTTACGGGTACACAATTGTGGAAAGGATAGCGATGTCTAAACGAAACGCAACTGACGCTCTGCTCTGAGAGGCCAAAGAATTGAACACATCCTCTAATTTTGACTTTTACGAATCAGCTAAAAAGAACGCGAAAATGCAACGAATATCAGCTACCAACATTGCGAAAAGATGAACAAATAACGTCCTCTTGGACTGCGAGGGGAAATACTTCCCTGTACAATGTATGCTTCATTGAGAAAGTACTTTGTTTGTTATTTCACCAAACATAGCAAAAGCATTCGCAATAGCAGTGGTTAAGAGAACCAAGAAGTGTAAATCAGCGGATGTCACTGGAAGACAGATAAAAACTGAAGGATTATTCAAAATACCCCTGGTGGATTACTTCGGCAATCATAGATGGTATGACCAGAAAACATCATGCTTTCAAAGTGATGAATATGTCCACGGACTATGATGTGTGGATTCCCACGTAGTATTTGGAGAAACGTATGGCTCGAGGAGTTTCAACAAACCAGTTACATTTTCCGCCTTGGGGTGAAAGTTGTTAAAGCCATATGAAAATACATCCAGAATAATCAATTACTGATGACAAACAGGTAGCTGTGAATCCAGAAGCAATACACATCGGATTGATTATCTTGAACAATGCTTCAATTATGGATACACTATGAAGTCATTAACCTAAGTACCAATTGTTTCTCGATCCAGAACATGTGGGAAAGTTTCAAGATAGCACGGAATGTGCTCATAGGATTGTGTTGACAGCACTGGATGATACACTTCGCATGGGACTTATATATCAACTATCTCAAGCAGAAGAAAAGGTTCCAATACAATATCTTCAGAAAATGATCAAAGAAGGCAAAATGTGGTTTTCTAGCAGTTCGGTCGGAAGTCCATTGTTTGTCATTCCGAAACCTAATGGAATGGGATCACAATTGATTGGATTGTAGTCATCTTAAAGACCACACAATCATGGATATAACCCCAGTTCCAATTATGGATGAATCACAACACCTTATTAATGAAGCAACTCATATCACTACACTCGACATGACAGCAGGCTCCCATAAAATTTGAATCCCTCTTGGACACGAAAAGTTTGTGGCCTTTGTACCATATTCAGACTGTATGAGTATATGGTGATGCCGTTCAGGTAAACAAATGGATGAGGTATGTCTCAAAGAGAAATGAACCGAATATTACGACCGATGTTGGGTATTGAATGGGTATTGGATCTACGGGAAGAAATCGATCAAGATGACGGAATGGTGGTAGTGGTATACATTGAGAATATATTGATAGCCACTAGAGGATGTATCGATAAGCACAAAAGAGAGGTTTCAAAAGTCTTCCAGTTGTTAGTCAATACTGATATATGTGGCGAAATCAACAAGTGCATCTTTCATGCAATGGAACTACCTTTTCTGTGATTGTTTGTTGGCGATTACGGTTTAAGAGTGGATCCTGAAAAGCCGAATATATTATCGATTGGCCAGGACCAACCAATCAGAAGGAGGTACAACAATTATTAGGACTTGGGATCTTCTACAGGAGGTTCATACCATCATATGCAGCAATAGTATCCCAGATAACTGATTTGTTAAGGGGAGACAAAAAGCTGTTATATTGGGGAGAATCCCAGGAAGCTGTATTTCCGAATATTACAATACTCTTTACCTGAGGGAAAATTCCAATACTGAGACACTATGACCCCGAGCGACCAGCACTGTTGGAACTGGATGGGTCAGATTTCAATATAGTGGGAATATTTCAGCTGAAGTTTGAAGATAATAAGCTACACCCAGTAAGCTTTATGTCTAAGAAACTTTCACCAGCACAATTAAATTGGGACATATACAATGAAGAACTAATTGCTATAGTATGTTCTTTGAACAAATGAAGGCATTTCTTGCAAGGGGCACAGCATAAAATGATAGTATATTCACATCATCAAAATCTTACATATTGAAAGACAGCAATAACGCTCAAGAGGAGACAATCTCAATTCGTTTGGGGCCCGGCTATGTTCGACTTTGATCTATACTATTGCAAAGGCAGTAGTAATGGGAAAGAAGATGCCTTATCCCGGTGCCCAGAGTTCACCTCTAGAGAGGTGGGTACCACAGAATCAGGAGATCAAATGCTTGTGAAGAAAGAGCAATGGCCAAAAGTCGGAGAAATGCAGATAGAGGAAGAACACTACAAGGCCGTCAATATTGCAGCTTTCAATATAGAGCAATTGTTTCCACAGGCCAAGAAAAAGATTAAAGAAAAAGTGTTGATCGACAATAAGTACTGGATGATATGTCAGAACCACACATCTGGAAATACTCTCGACAAGGAATATAAAATTAAGGAAGATGTTTTGAGTTTCAAAAACTGAATCTATGCACTGGAAGAATTAAGAACAAGGATAATGCACGCAGAACACAATTTGAAAGTAGCAGGACACGTTGCAATGGGACCAACTTTTGAATTGATTACATGGAATTTCTACTGGCGAAATATTGAAATTGATATTCCCAAATATTCCAACATGTGCGACAACTGTCAAAGAACCAATGGTCCTAGACACACAAAGCATGGATCACTACATGCGTTGGAACAAGGATGCAAACCATGCACGCATATTTGTATGGATTCTGTCACTGACTCGCCTGAATCTGACTCTACAACAACGAGATTTGTGGTGGTAGATCTGTTTACCACGATAGCTCATTATATTCGAATAAAGAAAGAAGGTTCCCCTACGGTAGCTAGGACATAGTTGGAGGATGTGTGCAACTATCATGGGTTCCCAGAGAATGATATGTCGGAATGAGATGGTACTTTTGCACCTCAACACTTCACGGATCATCATAACTACCTACAGGTCAAAAGGAATATGAGCACAACCTTTCACCCACAGACGGACATTCATACTGAAAGACGAATTCAGGAAATAGAAACTAACCTACAGTCATACTACAATTACGAACAGAATGACTGGGTGTCCATGTTAGCTCTGGCCGAATATCCCAACAACAATTACAAAAATTCAGTCATGAAGATTTCACTGTTCTATGTGAATTATGGTTTGTAATCACGGACAAATTGGCCTACTGAGATATGGTTCCGAAATCCAGCCACCAAGTTATACGTGCACCATATACATTCAGTTCATGTTAGAGTAAGCAGTCACCATAAGACATTGATTGAGGCTATGAAAACATATTACGATAAGAAAAGAAAGTCAATCCAACCTGTTAAACTGGGCGAATTGGTTATGCTTAATGGCTAGAACATTCGAGCAAAGTATTGGTGCAAGAAGGTGGAAGATACAATGTCCAGGCCTTTTGAGGTGGTTTCAGTTGGAAGCACTCAGCAGTACTGCAAGTTGAAGCTACCTGAGTGGTGGAAGATATATTCAACCTTCAACATCAGAATGTTTCGAACAGTATTGTGGGAAGATTCCCAAGGAGCAAGGAATCAAGAGAGAGGCACACAATGCAGTGTGGGAAATCGCATCGATAATAGCTAGTGGACAATCTGATGATGACCCGCAGCGACATTTGTGTTTAAAGAAAACGGAAACATAATGGCATGACAAAATATGTTGGTGATGTATGAAAATGTGGGGGAAAGTTCGGAGATGGTATTGGAAGATTATTACAACAATAATCCTTCAATAGAAACAGATGGAAAATATAAAAAATGTAAAAAAGGTAAATAATATGTTTGAATTTTTTGTTTTTTTCATTTAATTGTTATTGGAATAATTTCCTTGATACATTGAGTGGTATCATTTGCTTTCTACCTGTTATGATGGAGCACCTTTGTGGTCACCGGTCCCAGAGAAGGGGGTGATGTCACGGGCTCTCTCTTAGCAGAGAGTACAGTACTTGATGATAGTCTAATGAATACTTGTTACGGAGATACTCTCAGTTGAGTTATGTGATTTGCATAACATCTATTCATGACATTACAAATGAGCCAGTCATGGGGTGTATAGCAGGATTACACATGAGTTGGGTGTCGATTGGATAAGCAACAGCTTAATGAATTGACCATGGATGAAGCAGCTATGTCGCCATTACTGCGGAGTCAACCGCCTTCAGCAGTGCAGTTAGTTTCTAACCACATTTATTCTCTCTGATACTAGCGGGATATGTCTGATTGCGCTGGAGATTACTCTGACACTCAGTCATGGCAGTCAATAGTCAATATGCATGAAATCTGAACTCCTGACCTATTGCATCAGGTGACCCGGAGCAATCAACGTACTTCCCAGCCCAAGAGAATAGTCTCGGCCCTAGCATGACATGACTGAGGGAATTGTGATTTCGGCTGATGAAATCAGGGCGGAAGCAACCCTGCTCATATGTTTCAGTTAGTATGCATTGCAACACCAGACTCGACTTGAATACAAGCTAATGCATTGTATTCTACATTAGCATTGTATTGCTAAGTCCCCCATCAAATCTATGATGCAAGACGAATAGCCTATGTGGTGACGCATTAATTTTTGATAAAGCACTTCGGACTAGGATCTGATGATGTTCCAGATACAGTAACCAATGGCATGCGAGATGTTGAAGATAAAGTTCAGTCTGTCATATTGCCTGACATGATATCATACGATGGATCGCCTAATTTATATCATGAGCATAAAGCTTTGTAACATCATAGTACACACGCGTTTACCTACTGGGATATGTGGCAGTTATCAATGGGCATGTGCGGAAATCGTCTGACGGGACTGTGAGAATGCTGTCAGGAGGTACGTAGTCATAGGGTCAAAGTCTGTGCATACAAGCCCTCAAAGACAACAATAAAGAGATTGCATTGGTCTGGCAATGAGAAGGCAAGCTCAAGTAGAAATCCACCGTCAACAGTCAGATACACCGAAGATGATCTTAAATTGATATCCAGAATTCTATCTATTAATCCGTCACGATTACTTTGCTACTACATTTTCATGACTTTTCTCTATATTTCTGGATTGAAGTTGACACAATCTCAATATGCACACCAGAAGAAAGTCGAGTCCTTCAGAGGTCTGATTTTCTCTTCAGATGAGCATCATTTGATCATCATCTCCCAGGTCATCAGACTATACATACCTTGTGAAAGCTTCAGCTACAAAGTACATTAGTATAGATATACAGGGTGATTGCTTTTCGAAGGGTTTTCCAAAGATCTTTTGATTCAGGACGAGTCGTAATCAATCTGCAAGGATGTAATGCTGAAAATTGGGAACATATTGATCCGGTAGCTCTTGAGAAGGTCATGATGTTGAGTCTTAGGATAAGACAAGGAAAGAAAGAGTTTGTCAGACAGGTGGTTGTACTGAATCCAATAAATGTTGTATTAGTTTCAGGGATTAAGAACCCCCATAACAACTCTATACTATCAGTTCTCTTTATTTATCACCATGCTTGATATGAAAAATTATTTTACATACGAAGAAGATATATAGAATATTCAGCTATATCTGTATTTATATTGGAACATTGTTTACCTAGCAAATTGAGTTGCACAATATTGAGTTCAGGAAATTATTGAGCTACTATTTTCCATTACAGTAGCATTCTGGATATGACTTCGTCATGATCTAAATTCTGATTGCTTCTAACTGAATCCAATCTGTGTTGTATTTTGAATTCATTATTTTGTGTTTGACTTTCAAAGTAGAGATGTCTAATGAATTGTATAATGCAGCACATGTGATTGTTTATACATTTTCTATCAAATGGATATTCATTCAGATTATATGATAGGTTTAGATTTAAGCTAATATCAAAGTTTAGACTCAACAGTGTGTTCATTATCTCTACTATAGTTATTGTCTATACAATGTCTTGAGCAATTATACATGATTGGAAGATATTTAATAACATTGGGGATTACAATCTTTGTGTATTTATTCTCTATAAATAGAGATTTGAATCAAGTGGCAATAGATAATATTTAGTCTACTAGTATACTTCTAACATTGTTCATATATGAATAAATGCTAAGCATGTTGAATCAGATTCCAATAGCTGTCATCAGTGATATGATAAAGGTTATTGTATATATTTTTGTGTAAAGACAGTTTCTTTCTGTTATATACCAGTATTATTTAATAATAATATTAAACTCTCATTTTCAGTTAAGGGAGATATAGTCATTTGCTGAAATCTCCTGTAGGGTATACAGATGGCAATGTCGATATCCAGCTGTATTGAGTAATAGATAGCCCTTGAGAGTACAGTTACAAAAGTGAATACATGAGATATAAAAAGTAGTAAGTAGTAAGAAAATCCACCAAAATCTAGAGGATATAGTTAGACTGATAGCTATATGTTATAAGATTACCTCATTGTGAGTAATATGTTACGTTCATTCTAATTTTCTTTAATACTGGAAATACAGAATATCTCATGTACAATATGTGAAAAAATGCATATTATTTGGTAAATCAATTTTAAGGGTACAGATATATATATTTGCTAATATTGGAAAAAGTGGTACTAATTGGGGATAGATTAAAAGTGATAGTAAGTGTATTGATATTGGATAATAATTTTACATAAGATCTTTATACTGTAAAAGATATATTGTACATTGCAAATTATCCAGTATATGATTATGTTATTTAATATGTGTAATTTATATATATCAATTGCAATTGCAATAAACTTATAGACAATATCAATTTAAATAATAGTTTGACACTTGCAGGGAATTAGTTGATAACTGGAACCTGGACATTCTGTTGAACCTGTACCGAAAATAATCTGGCATTGTTGGACAACGTTTGCTTAGACTCACAGCATTGGATCACTGACATTGTTTGAAATATATTTGCAATTTGGTACTGTATTTTGGCAGGCCATTTGACAAATTTTAAAGCATTTCAACTATCATCAGATGGTAAGTATTATTCAACAATGTATGTCAATCAAGCGATATATATATGAAAATTATATACTGACTTAGCTATGCCTAATGGTAGTTTATAACCAAGGTTGGATTATTACTTGGATATAAAGAATTGAATAGACTTGCAAGGAACAAACGCATTGAATTTTAATGGATAATGTAGTGTAATAAGAGTGGGCAGTTTGAGTAAATGCAGATATAAGTAGTATAAGTGGTTGAGTGTATAGGCTTTGAAGGTGGTCATTGTATACATTTGATTTAATATACTTCCAATTTGTGGTTATATCCACTGTATGGTGGGAAGTATTATGTCCTCTGTAAGGTATACTCTACATAGATTTAGTAATGCTGACTGCATAGAATATATTGGAAACTGATATAGGAAGAACTAAGTTTTACTTCAATCCAAGAATACTAGAAGATACAATTAAAGACAACTTACACACAGTTAATCCAGACTGTCTGCGAAAAGTATATCAGTACAAAGTCCAATTGATATCTTGAAGATAACAGGAAATTATTTATCTGGACAGGCAGCAGATTGAACTTGGAAAGTCAATTGTGAATACTAATTTGAACTGAAATAGCATTTGAAAAGTATCAATTAGTACTTGAAAAGTTGTTAGAAAAGATTAAATTGGAAGGTAGAATTGACTAGATACTGAGCTTGCTCAAGATATCAATTAAAGGCTAAGTGGGGATGGTAATTACAGAGAGCAGATGATGTGTGGGGATGGGTTTGAGTGCAGTCATCATGGGGGTTGGTGTAGGGTTGTGTGCATCGGAGCCGCATGCACTTTAGTTCCTGTGTACATGTCAATTGGACTTAGCGAGAGTCAGTGAGTTAAGGTCAATGGAGAGATTCAGCACAGCGGTCACGACACAACAGGTTATGAGCTCGGACACGTTGCTGATTTGAACAACTCGACTCGGATGTAGATTTCGAATTGCGGCCTCATCGACACAGTCTCGGAGGAGTACAGACAGACTGGACACATGTACAGACGACAAGATGGCCGAATCGACAGCGATCACGATTAAGAAGTTTGATAGTACGGACAACAATCGCTGGAGTTTGGAAATCGGAATACTCTTGGAGCAGAAGCATGATCTCGGCATTGTCGACAGTACAGAGGAAGCACCGGACGCGAAGGACGGGACAGAGTTTAAGCATGGAAGAAGCAACATGGAATCGCACAGTCAACTATTCTCCTCGCGATGGAGAGGTCATTGCAGCAGCAGTATGGCGTTCAGAAAGACGCAAAGGCGCTGTGAGATAAGTTGAAGGAGGATTACAAATCGAGGGTGAAGCTGAATGTTTGGGCTTTGCGAGATGAGATGTCAGCTGTGAGATTGAGCGATTGCGAGAATGTACAAGAGTATGCATCAAAGATTGAGAGTTATGTGAATGACTTCAATCTTTGCGCCAATACCGATAGCTCAAGTACTGGTAGTGGTACGCTGCCGAAGAGCGAGCACGCATAGTACATGATGAAGGGTTTACTGAAGGATGACGATTGGATGTTTCTCAGCCAGTTGATGTACGACAAGATCAACACCTTCGCCGACAAACCGGAGGAGTTTTTACGAAGATGATAGCCGACGAAGCGTAATTACAGAAGGAAGACGATTCAGAGGTGGCAGTCATGTTCTCAAACTTGCAGACAAAGAGCGAGAACCGGAATTCAATGCAGCCTCGGAAGTCCCGGAAGTCCAGTGAGAGTGGCAGCAAGAGCAATGGTAGCAGTTCGGACAATGAGAATCATGCGAGTCGCCGCACCAATAGGAGGGATACACAGGAGTGCTACAGATGGCATATGGTAGGGCATATCGCATGATATTGTCCAAGCACCGCAGTGGTGGAGAGCGCGGCACCGACAGAGACAGCGGCAGCGACGACAACAACCTCAATTGAGAACTATTTGATGACAGTTACGAATGGAGAGAGCCCATTGAAAGAGAGCTGGTACTTGGATTGCACCGCCTCATCTCACATTTGCGGAGATCGGAGAAGGTTCGAACGGTACACGGAGTATACTAAAAGAGATCGACAGGAGATTCGTGACTTTGCATGAAGGGTAGTGGGCAAGGCCATCAGGCATGGACATGTTTGATTGAGGCTTCGACTACCTCGAGGCTGCCACAGCATACATGAAGTAGTGGCGAGAAATGTCTTGCATGTGGAAGGAGCACAGAACTCGCTCTCCCAATCGCGGTTGATGGATCGGGGATTGCGGATTGTCCCAGTCAATGGCTACAGAATCAAAATATACGACAAATCGCAGACAGACAGTGCTCAAGGTCGAAGAAATCTTGTGGGTGTGGCACGCCAGATTGGAGGGTTATTCCGGCTGGATGTGAAGGTTGCAGGATAGCTGGTTTCAATCGAGAGAGAGCAGACGACACATGGCACCGAATGCTACTGATGAGCACATCTATCGACAGTTCGTGGTACTGGAGAAGCCGATGAAAGAGATATCGAGCGGGAGGATGATTGCTTCGGAGGAGTATCGGAAGAGCTCCAGGCACGGTTGATTGTTTCGGAGGAGCTCTAGGCACAGTTGATTGTTTGGGAGGAACTTCAGGCAAAGCTCTATCATTGTTTTCTTTAGAGTCTAGCACTTACAATTGTGATACTGCCCTGGAGGAGTGTGGGGACGGGTTTGAGTGCAGTCATCATGTGGGTTGGTTTAGGGTTGCGCGTGGCGGAGCCGCATGCACTTTAGTTCTTGTGTACGTGTCAATTAGACTAAGCAAGAGTCAGTGAGTTTAGGTCAATAGAGAGATTCAGCACAGTGGTCATGACACAACAAGATGATGCTTTGAAGTTGAGACCAGATGGTCCATTCTGACTGACTATAGACAATGCTACAAAGATACCTGGAGATATCATCATAGAGTTGATGTGGCCAAGTCCATTCAATCTGTACAGAGGGAATGCTTGAGCGCTCACTGGAAATGGCAATCAGGGGCACTCAGCATACTGCATCCAATAATTATTTACAATTTTGAGGTGGATATAAGAAGTTATATTTCTTGACTTCTTGTTCTCTGCTGCTACTTGAATTCTTATTGTGATAGAGATAGCATTGTGATAAGTATGAGAGGTAATGGAGGAGATATAGAAATGTAAATTGAACAAGATATATTATACTTTGAGATGATTATACATGAAAGTCAACTTTGTGATTCAATTTAAAAGATTATACACCTTATCTGTATTCTTCTATACCTTGTCATCTAACCACATTATCTACCCTACACTTTCTCCATCTGATTTGCTACTTTATGTGTTGTGAGGAATTTACACTTCAGTCCATGTTCTTTGCCTGTGGTTGTCCAATGATGTTGTAAAATTCAATGCTATCTCTTTTCCATTTGAAAGATATATTCTCCTTCAGCCAACCGGAATTACTGGCAGGAATCTGTTGTGCAGATGCCATACAGATTTGATTCCGACTGTGGAAGTCAAGTCCACTCTTATTTTCTGTTTTACCATGAAAGTTACTTCCTCAATATAGATACAATCAGGATGATTTCTCTCCAGCCTGCTGCAAACTGCTGTCTGGAGGCTGCCCAGAGTGTCATTTTGCTCCCAGCTTCCAATTGCAGTGTGCAATCTATTGCTCAGAAGAATCTGTATACAGTCTGTCTGGTATAGTGTTGATTGATATTATTAGCTAGTCTCTATGTATTATGTATAGTTGGCTTTCAGTAAACCATTATATCTACTTGATTACAATCTAAATGTCAACCATATTACCACTCTGTCAGTGAGTTCAATAAATGTATCCAAGTTAATTATATATTTCTTTCAATTCCTACTTGATTATTTGCCTGCAAGAGTATGGACATTTTCTATAGTAGTTTGCTTAATTATCCAATGGAAAATATACTTAAGTACTCTATTGCAAAGATACATGCTAATTAAATTCAGTAATGTATTTGTGTACAACTGAGTCAACTCAGATCGATCATATATACATGTATAGATGAATGAATACTTTGGTTGATATTTAGATATACTTAAAATAAATGCAATTACTCAGAAATGGAATATCAAACTCTCACCCTAGTTTGTAGAATATGGCTACCTTATCAGTATCATACTTAGATCTAAGTAATCAACCAATGGAACTGAATTGAATGCAGTTTGGATAACTATATCTACAATATCCATACTGTATATATTTATACATATCAGAAAATAACAGACAGTAGTATCTATTATTCTTCATTACTATCTTATTCTAGTACAATAAATAGTGTATTTCATGTACTTAGATTGATATACTGTGAGATTAATTGTAATATTGTGACCTATATCACAAATGCTTTAGTTTTGAAGATCTGAATGTACTATTTGAAGCTTATTCTTTTATTCAATAACACTCTACTAGTACTGTCAATGCACAGATATCAGTTTACTATATTTACATAAATTGATATAATGATCGGTATTAAATCATTTAGTACTATTTTTCAAAATCTGATACTGTATCTTACTATTCCAATTAAATACAAAACACTAATGCCTAATACTTTTTACTATCATTCTAAACAGAAATAAGTCAGTTGATCATAGTTTTATATTCCAAATCAATCAAGTGTATAAGATATTTGAAATAGATTTTCAACTATTACGGAGATTGAAAACTGTCAGAAGTTTAAAGAATTTCTCCAAAGAATATATGAATACTAGTTAATCTATACCACTAAAATGAAAATTGCTATATAAGTCATATTATTAATAAAATCCTACAAATATAGTCTCCTATATACATTTACTCTAGACAATATATGTATATTTGTATCAAGTTAATGTAATTGTGGTGTAATTACTTACTGTAATAATTCTTTTCAATAATACATATAATAATATCTAGTACAGTTAGCTTAGCAAAATATAACATCGATAATTTATGTATTGGCTTGTATTGCCCTAACATTTGGTATTGAACTAGTTGAAGATATGTTAATTAGATAATTGGATAGTATCAGATTATAATTAAAGTATAGTAAAGTAAAATAATATTTCAATAGAAATGTATTTTGAATAATTTCTCCCTATTCCGGGAATGTGAATCTCTATATTAACTCTGAATTGAGTCATTTTTATTGACAATTCATTATGTCATATGTGTCAAACATTCCTGTCCAGTTTTTGTATCTATTAAGATATCTGATTAGCAGCCATTCAATATTGGTGGAAAGCAACACATTCAGTTCAACATATCTTGAAATAAATTAAATCTATTACCTTATCTAATGTAGCTAATGCCAAAATGGCTTTACAATTTATGATTTGATAATGTTTCGATTCTTCGATAGGATAGTTGCCCTTGATACGCATTCTGAATATACAAGGTTTTTAATTAATAGTCTGCATAATAAATACCATCATCATGATAGTTAATTCTGATATAATCTCACAACTACATGTATTTGAACAATTTATTGTATTGAGTAGACTGGGATGTTATCAGTTTAATTGATATTCTATATTCTACTTGTTGCCTATTAGACTTCATCTATTCATGCTTTGTACTATTGTCAAATCAACTTACATAGAACAGAAAACTGTATATTAAGAATCTTCAATTGACAAAGTAATAATTGGATTTGAAGGTAACCAATAGAGGGGGATTTGGAAAATACCTATCTACACTATACAATATATTTATCAATTATAGTTTCAATTCATTTAATGTATTGTTAGAGGCAATTGAACATAATTTCAATCAGTTGATATAATACTTGACAGATTATAAAGATTCTAAAATATAATATTATTAAGATTACACAAAGTATGCACCTGGAGACAATCCTTTACTTGTTGAAATAAGAAGATATTCTCCTTTTGAAATCTACGTAATCAAATTTTAACATTCTGAGACCATTTCAGACTAAGAATAACATGTGTATCATTTTATTATGTATGAGATAAGTATTTTGGTAGCTTGATATTACTTGAAGGGGAACAAATGGCAGAAATACATCAATGATATGGCTGTTTACTCTGATTTTTGGAGTTCTGAAATACTGTTCAATTTTGTTGATATTATGGTGTCTATGTAGTCTTTAGTGATATCATTTTGTCTGTAACTAGATAGAATTATACTCTTCCATACTGAGGGAGCTATGCGAAATGTTGATATTATTCTCCAATATGAGTCAGAGTCGCAGCAGTATATATTAATTCACTATAAGACATGATTCGATATATTGACAAATATAGTATCAAAACCTTTACTCACTGTTATCTCATTATAGATGAGATAGACTCCGTATTCAGTTGTTGAAATAATACAGTTCCAAATTCATTTTGAAGTATTTGATCAAGTTTTAACATTAGAGATAGTAGATATTTATTATCTAATTCAGTAAATTCTATTTCCAATTTGAAAATATTCAATATTTACAAAATAACGTTGTTGTAAATTAAGTTTTACCAAATAGATAGTTCAATATAGCTTACATGTGAATTGGTCTTATGATAAGGATTAATACATTGGTATTTCGGAAAATAAACTTCCAGATATACTACATTTGCACTTTTAGATATTACTTGAATCAACATATCAGGTTGTATAATATATTCTAACAATACATTGTACTGTATGACCATTTCAATGTACATATTTGATGGAACTGTTAATTAGTATTGTTGTTAATATATCTATCTAACAAATTATGACTTTTTGTTACTTTTCAACTTATAATAACCTTAATTTTTCTTTCCCAGCAGAAATACAATGTAATATGCAATTGGAACTACTTGACTGTGAAGTAGAGAAGATATACCATTAGATTCAATAGAATTTGTGATTACATCTGAATACAATATTATCTGCAGTATCTACATTTGCTAGTATGGATATATAAATTGAATTAGAATTACACTTTCATTTAATCTAATCAAGCCCATTTGAATCCATATACATCATATGTATTTGCACTGTAGTTGAATAATGGATACTTTCTAACTTGCATTTTTAATTATATATTTTATTGGATAATTGTTTTCAATGAATGTATGTATACCACCATATTGTTGGACAAAGTCTTAATATGAATCCGTAAATCTACATTAGCTTTGGCCTTAGTACACATGGTCAGTACCATTTTGAATTGCCATCTGGCCATGTACTAAACTGCTAAAAGCTATACTGCAAAGCTTACAAGCCATTAGTGCTAAAATAGTATAACATATATACAAGCCACCCATTGACTATGTATAGTGTATGGTTGATTGGCCTGCTGCAAGTTTACTGAAGATATTGGTTAATCAAATTTGCTATAATCTATGTATTTTTTCAAAACAAAAAACATATCAATCAACAACCTGTTGGAACTATTGATATATCTACTGTATCTTGATTGTATAAGACGAATCTTTGAATTTCTATGTATAATAGATATCTTTTCATTGGATAATCAGAATGTAGTGTGTAATGACATTGCACATGATCTTCAAAATGTCTCTACGATTTGAGTAAAAACATGACAAGAAGTATGTACTGACTTTAAATGCAGTTTATGAATGTCCATTACATATTGTTGCAATGCATAAGAATTGATCTGTATTATTGTGCACCAGTCTTAGTTGTGACATTTTACTTTAGAGAGGTTTTCATAGCTTGCTTAGGGATTGGTTTTGCATTGCAATGGTAGTGCAACTTACTAAGAAAAAGAATCTTTTTACCTGATTGAGTTCTTGATTGATAATCATAGCCAGAGACAACTACCTATATAAATTTGTATATTATGAAACAACTTCTTTGGCAAGAAAATATATCTTGAAATAACATTTCTTATGTTGTAACAAATAAATTTGTAGATGTCCTTCATAATAATTGAACATTATTCCGACATGTAATCCACTTTATATTTGTTATTATTCTTCTATTTTATATATAATACATTCAATTATTGATTGTTTTCAGTATTCTTTGCGGTCAATATATCATATTTCAAGTCTGCAACAGGAACTCGTACTGAAGGTCATTTATTCTACTCTTCAATTGAACTTAACAGACAATTGAATATTCTGAATTACTATAAGATAATTCCTCAATGCTACTCATTTGCCCTTCTTCAACCCTACTAACAGCATACAAATCACTATCCTCCATAACATTCCAATTGAGGTGTTCACACATTGGATAAAGTGCAAACTGAGTTCTAATTCCAATTACTATGGTCAACTTTGCAATACTCACTGGATCAGACTGGTACTGACCATACATAACTATCAGCAACGTGGGTTCGAAAGAGATTAAGTTCTGGGATATTATGTTGGTGGTATACAAATCACAACTGATGCTAATGCCAGTAATATTGAATTGTTGAACCAAATTTGTTTCCAAGTATTGTCCATATTTCAGTCACATAGATTCCCAAGAAATTTGGAACAAAATTATTAACTTGGAATAACTATAAGTTATGTTAACCTGAATACACACAGATTATTATCTACTCTCTGCTTGTATCTTTGCAAACAAGATAATTAATCTGCATTTAGTCCCAATAGTACATAATACCACCAACTCTCATTATGAAGTTATATCTCAATATTGCTTTACAATAGTCCTAATTGCAAACTGTTGGAAGCCATTTTTTGACTCCTGTCTAATTCAGTTAATAGTGTTCAGGGTGAAAATGAATATATGGGAGATATTCTTCTTGATTTGTGATTAAATAATACAAGACAGTCATTATTAACAAATAAATTCAGTATGATTCGACATATGCCAAATTCAGATAAGATGATATGAATATGGATATTTCGGAAGTTGAAGATATTACTACCCTGTCCATTTTAAAGTATACAATTCAAAATGATGCAATACAACTTGCCAACTACCAATGCAACAACTTCTAATTGTCCTTCTCCCCAATAGTAATATGTACCTGGTTAACCAAATCCAATTTGGATAAGTCTAACACACCTATTTCAAATAGTTACATAAAAATGAAAAGGTTCAGATAGATTAAAATGGCAGAAGAAATTAATTAAAGTGAAATAGATAAAGTACAAGTAACAACAGATATTAAGAGAACAAAGAAATCAATGTAGTTAGATACGGATGGTAAATTACATATTCTGACATTATAGAAAAATCTTTAAATAACAAGATATGTCTGTGATGGTGAATTTGCATTTAAAATTATGCATTGAGATTGTTGGCAAGGGTGACATTCAGATAGCATGGGTTCTGAAAAAATGAATTAGTTTCTTTTCACAGATGTTAATATGGATTATATATATCTAGGTGAGGTTATACATTTATTTTATATAGGAAGTTGTGATTAACAAGTAATAGTAATACTGAGATAAACATTATTTATCGATTACTAACATATCAATGCTATTCATGATGCTGAGTGTAGTTGTGATTTGTTTATATTCTTGAAGTATTACGCAGAGCTGATGTTAGTTATGTTTTCAAAACCTCAATATCTATATATTTGGTATTCTTGGAAATGGACAAACTAACAAGTATATATTGCAACACCATTATAGTAATAAGCTAACTCACACATACTAACTAGTTCTGAAATCAATATAGTCAACAAGGCTAGTAATATGTATTGATTTGGGTATTCTAACCTAAGTAGGATCTTTTCAATTGCATCCTTTTGTAGTTCTCAATATCACATGTCTCATACTGATGATACTACTAGAGTTTGTACCATTGAATATAAAATAGAAATCAGAAGTATCCCAAATTATCAAAGATTATGTTACAAAATGGAATAACATTACACAGTAATCTCTGCTAAGGCATTTCAACTGATAATGGTATACAATATATCACAAACAAACTGAAAGAATCCCTTAAATCAAAACAATATGTATGTGAATTTACCCCTCCAACTGTGACTAAGTTAAACAATGGTGCAGATAGATTGCAGAGATCAATTTCTGAAGTACTGAGCGATATACTTGTTAGCATCTCAATGTATATCATAAAGTGATAGGCTGAAGCTGTGTCAACCTCAGTATATATCTAAAACTATTGATTTCATTTAGAAATAGACTACCAAACACCTTACAAGGCTTGCTCAGTAATGAAAAAATTAATTCAGAATGTTATATACATTTCAAGAGAATGTTATCTTTACATTTTGTATCTGAAAGAAATGGATGAAAAGATATTATCTGCTTGGGAACAATGGACTATTTTCACTAAATATACTAAGGTCAGTAACAGATTATATGGTATATTAGCCAATATTGGAAAGGAACAATGTAATGATAAATGTAATCTTTACTTCTCTATTAATAGAAAGGGTAACTTAAAAAATACCCAATCTGGTATACCAGCTCCATTTACCAGTTCAACTTTAGACAATTCTCTCACTGATTGTACACTATTATTGTGGTGTAGAAGATTGTGATTTGGATGATATATGGCATGCATTAATGAATAGATATTCTGGAAGACTCAATAACAAATTTGATAATGGTAACTGGAATATTCAATACCTTATGACCAAGGATTATCAAGATGGAGAAACTGATAGATCTATAGGAGTACCCTACTGGACAAATAATGAACATAATACTGGTGATCATTCCTAATGAAAAGATATCAAATTAATTGATGAAACTCTTGATAAGACCATTTCAATGATTATTCATACCAGAAATGTTTTTTAGTAAAAGTAATATTTTTACAAATTCAACTGATTCTTTCACTGAGATATACTTGTCACCCTTCTTCTTACAGATTTATTGTACTACCACTAATACCAGTTGAACAAATAGTCTCCCAGTGTGCAAGATTAGTTTACCCTGCTAACTGGTACAATTTGAATAACCTGTAAACCACACTGAGTTATCCATGGGAGATATCCCATATAGGGATCAACTTCAATTCAACGAACTTAAAAATTGTAATTTGATACCAAGTGAAGACCAGGTTTTGTTAAGTGTACTTCATACCAATCAGTCCAAATATCATTGGCAGGCAAAGGTATTATCACAGACTGACATGAATTAGATTATCAACAATGAGTCAAGATCACTTTCAGAACTTAAAGTCTATATTCATATATGTAAACAACATAGTTCAGTATTTTATATGCTTAGTTAATGTTGAAATACGAAGGTAATTCCAAAAGAGACATCAGATAGTATAAATTACAGTTTGTTGAAATAGAATCAGTTTTACAACATCAGATCCATTATGATACAATCTTTGCATTTGTTACCCATTACAATTGTTAATATTATTGATTAGCAATATTCATATGCAACAGGTAGTGTTTACATCATGTGTATACTAGAACTGAGTTAGTATTCAAAAAGAATAAAAATATATAAATTTCCCAAAGATTGTAGGGTAGAGAGCACCATTAAACCAATAAATATATTTAATTACAGTTTGAAACAATCAGAAATGGACTGGGGCTACAGATTGAATGAATTGATTTGCTCATTGAGTTGTATAATTCCAGCTAGGTATTACTATATACTTGGTTATGAAGCAGAAAATATCATTTAGGCTGTGTATATAAACTACAAAAAGCTACTTTGAGCAACTGGAAAGGTAATGCAGTACATTGTTGTTTGTGTGGGTGTGTTATTCATACTGTATTCACTCTACTTGGAGTATGACAGAATCCATTTTTCCCAGATACTGCGCAGTGTGACCCCGACATGTCCGCCAAGCCCTCCTCTCCATCCGATTGTACCATCTCTTTCTCCTTCACCCCATTCATCAACCCCCCCACTGCCCCTCCAACTCTCCCCAACTCCCATGCAGGGTCCCGTCAATGTCATCACAGCGGAATACCCCAACCGGCCAAACCCCATCTGTTTCACCCCACCCGCTTACCAGGTCTTACCTGACTGACCAGCATGTTCAATCGACAGTGCAGAAGACGCGTGGAGGTTATTTGTGGAGCAGGTGCCAGGATTCGAACCAATAGCACAGTTGTATAGAGGCACAGCTTCTTATACAATCATCCGCATGTTAACCACTACACTATGTGGACTCGCCCCGCAGTACATTGTTTACCGATTGCAAACTGAGTTGATTGTTAATGACATAGGTAATCTCAATTATCTATATGATATCAAAATCAGTGTTTCTGATATTTCAGTTAGTTGTACACAGATGATATTTATTGGTATCATATTGAATGATTTTTACCTGACATATTACACAGTGTTCTCAATAACCATTGATCTGGACTATAAGTATAAGGTAACTGAAACACCAGACTAGTGAACTGATGTATTTGATATATCAATATATAATTATATCTGTAATTTACTTACTTACTATTAGTTTTTCTGATATTGGGTACCCAATTACCCATCTTTTTCAATGTAAATAAAATCCATCATCTACACACCATATTACCACCCACCAAGTATTACAATATCTTCAAGAAACATAATAGTAACATTTTGGTTATTTTTGGAGTACCCAACTCAAACTTAGTGTGAGTACTACAATATTATTCAGCAACTCTTGAACACCATGATATTACATTTTGGAATATATTGTTCAACTTTGAATAGCAACTATATCATAGTAATATTGGAAACACTAGTTGATTTCTGCTATTATCAGAGAAGCTGATTATAGGGTACTGATAATGAGAAACAACTATCATTAATGGAAACAGTAAGATATACTGGAGTGACTGAAAATGAAAATTTCAATAGCTATATTGTATACAATCATTTGACTATTTATATTGCCTGTATTTATAAACTTAATGAGTAATTGAAGCACATATAAATTGTGTATCAAATTACATAAGAACACATTGATCAATGTACTATCTCATTGAGATATATTTCTGCAGTAGAATATTTATGGTATATTTGACTAAGAGTTGATTGGAATGTCAATAACTACTTGTATTTCAAAAATTTTAGGTTGAAGTGTAAAACAGTACAGCATATATGAAGTTGTCTATGGATTCTCTATTATGCAGAAAGCATCTTTGTATTTCTCCTTATGATAAATATCTAAAAGTTGGATAAGTATAATATGATATGTTAATATCTATCTTATCTGGTTTATTAATCTATTTAGAAAGTTCAACTTTGAACTTGTCAAGAAGATTGAAAAATGTTCAGATTTCCGTGATAAAGATTGCACCCTCATCTATTGAATACATTCTGATATTTCCAGGTTGATTAATACTATATGTATTTGTCATAATATATCTCAGTAGAGTGTAAAATACTTATCTATATATCAATTTTATTGCAATACTGTTGCTAGATACATCAGAGGAGCATTTGTAAACCTTGCAGGGAAATCAATCTGTGACTGCAGTAATGGATAGTCACTGAGGTATATTTTTATATTATGCTATTCTGTCTCCAGTAAGAAAATGCAATCTATTCAAGTAGCTTTCGCCTAAATTGAGTATATTAGTATATATCCTCCGGTGGTTGAGATACTATTCTGTCGTATAATATTTTTGATTCATATTAATAATTTTGAATATGAAACAATATTGTTTAGTTTTGGAATAATCTGCTGTATAATTAACTTGTATTACATTACTACAAAAATTACCTTTGCATATGGTTATTTTGAATACTTCCATATAATGTACCAACTGTGATAATAGTAAATTAGATAATATAATGCTTGAATAGTTATACCTCCAATGATTAATCTGGTGGTAAATAACAATATGGCAGTATTTTAAATTTCTAATTGTTCCAAATTATCAGAATCAACAAATGTGCAATTACAATTTTATATCTTTTATCTTTATCCAAGTAACATCTTGAAGTTTTAGAATTGATTAGTTTGCACTTCATGTATGATGTAAATGTAGGTTTCATCATAATGTTTCAACATGCATTGACTAATACAACTCTATAACTTAAAATTAAATATGGTAGATACTATGAAATATATTTTAATGCAACAGAGAAAGTAAAGGCATACATGTTATGGAATCAAGTAATTTGGGTAAATAATACAAATCTAATCTGTATTTGTCCTTGATAGCAGCCACAAATATATATCAACACTGTATGTCTGTGACTGATTTAAAGAACATGTAAATCTGGAAGAATTATTACAAACTATAATATATATAAGCTGGTATAATGTACTATTTAGTACCGTGGCAAGCAGAGTATATCTTTTTCAGTATCTTGAATATAATGAATGTATAGTATTGTATATCCAAACAATAAGGGTTATCAACTGTAATATAACATAGTCTTATCAAAGAATTGTCTATTTTCAAATTTACTGTAAAATTAGCATTAACCTATATACATTCAGCATGGTTATACCAGTTGTATTAATATTTCTCATTAACAACGTTTCTATACAATGTCAAGCGGTAAATTTTATACTTGGCACCTATTCACAATTCTAATGTCCCTTTGATATATATAAGTAGTTAACTCTGAAGAATTCCAAATTATTTCCGATAGTAGTATATCTCTCATATATGCATAATCATTGATATTTGCAATCGCAAATTACTAGTCGAATATTCTTTGTAATTTATTGCCCACAACAAGTGCACAAACAGTGACATGATCAGTTTGACTGTAATTCTGTGCTTGTAGTAGGGACCTGAAAGGGTTCACTTTTATTTACACACTACCTTATCACTCTGGACAGCATAGCCACCTACTTCAACTCCATCTAGAGTAAAATGGATTGAAAGTCAACTAGTTGAAGCTTCAATTTATGAATTCTTGTGGCAGTGTAACGAATTCTGGGGTGCTGAGTTGCATATAGATAGCAGTACATTGGAGATAGTGAGAGTATCATTCTTTAGCCCAGTACCAACTGCTTTTGCACATCCCATCTAGTTCCCCTCAAAAACAATAAGCAGAAAAGCCCATTAACATCAAAACCTTAATTTCAACTACCTACTCTCACCACTTACACTCTCATCTTCACCATCCTTACCTAATAATTCATAACAACTACATGTCTAGTAAAGCCTCATAGTTGATCACTCTGGCCAAAAAATTGCTATCTGTTACTAGTGTACATGTGCTAAGAACATGTTGCAGATCTGATTGCCATTTCTGCTGGCGGAGCTGGTGCCCCTGGTATATATGTTAGGTTTTGCTTTGTTTTTCTGCTCTTTCTAACAAATAATCCAAGTATACAGTTCTCTTCAACTTTTATATCTTAACAACTTAGAAGCCATGTGGATATTACTATCTGTCTATTCTGAACCCTCAAATCATTTGTCCCCTGAAAGCATTTTGGTTTTGAACCATAACAATGTATTCCTGTCACTTTTGTTATGATCATAACTGCTTTGTATACAAATGTCATTTCGTTCATTTCTGGCAGTAGTTACAATCCCAATGAGATGTTCCATTCAACTTGATTCGAAAATTGACATATTATTGTATAATGGCTAATTGGAGCCTGCTACTCCCTTGCTAAAGACAAATATACTAGTCATAATATCACTGGAATATATCTTTGCTTACAATCAGCAACAATTAGAGTGGAAAGCCCTGACCGAGGCACATCATGTCCATTGTCTGTTACTGACCATATTTGGATTGCATATTGCTACGATCGATACCTGTTCATCATTTTACAGAACTTACTTATGGTTGTCACATGATCATTATTTCATGGGGCCTGCCCATTGTTGCTTATTCTCTGTCAATTTAGGGAGCTTTGATTTATTTGAGTAGTCTTGGGATTTATGGAATTCCTGCCAATTGCCTGTCGCTGTTGATGGATGCATGACATACTGTATATCAGCTTGACTGTCTGTTCACGAAGCACCTGTACATTACCAACTTCACTGTGATTTCACAGTGTCTGGGGAAAGAATTACTGGTGCTATCTAATATGAAGTGTTTGCTAAAAGTATTATTATTTATCTGGTTGAGTGTGTTGAGGTTTAACTAGGAGTGTTAGTTCTATTATTGTTAGACACTGCCTATAGTTTACTTTACTTATTGTATTCTTTGTCTTTCAGAGGATAATGTTGATGTGAGAGGAGATTTCTGCATCATGATTATGAGCCGGACAGATGGGGCCTCTGTCTGTGGCATTGTTGTTGTGAAGTTGTTGCAGCTTTTGATTTCATGGTGTACAGCAAGAGGGTGAATTGTTACTGGAATAAATGTGGCAGAGATATATTCCAGGTATGATATAAAGTTTGACAGCAGGGGCTGATGCCTTCGGTATATATCTCAAGAAGCACTCCTTGTCTCATATCTTTCTGTTATGTAATAGATGTACACAGTTCTTCCAAACTTACATTTTATACCATCTCCGGTAGGTAACCAGCAATACAACCTACAGTGGTTGAGAACCAACCAGTCATTATATCTAATGTAACTTTACCTACTACTGCACCTATACTAGCCATGCTCAATCTTGATATTAATTATGCCTCCACAGATGAAGTATATAAGAAGCCAGCTGGGTTGACCAAAACTGATTGCTTACCATAGAAGTATTAGAGAATATTCAAAAAACCAAGTCAATATTTGTTTGATATTCTTCAGTATCCTATATTGAATCCTTTATAATCTATTATCTCTCACAACAACGCATGGACTATTTGCCCATCTTGTACTCTGAACTAGCTGTTATTACTCTAATTCAAATTGACAATTACTTTATTACTAACTCCATATTGGGATGACTTGTAGCCAATACAAATATCTGTGCCCTGCAGTAGCATCTTGGATAAGAGAAGGAATGGCAGCATGTCTGGCGGCAAGTAACTAGTGAAGAGCTTACAATTTTACAGGTAATATTAATACATATGGATCCGAATGGAGCTACCCATACTTAATAAAAACAATCTCCAGAATTGACCTTCTACAAGATCGATTACCACTAGCCATGTATCTTGACATGACTCGCTTTCAGGAGATCTGCACCTGCTTCCATAGGTATACTTAAGATTCTGTGACTGACATGGCCAACAGCTTGCAAGAATGGCATTTCAATGTGGATAGCCTGCTTGCGAAGTGACAGATCGTTTGTAGCAGTACTGAGTATCTGGATGTCATGTCTCCATTGATGTAGCTATGACTCTATTTACAGGCAGATCCATTCATATTGCAACAATGTCAAACAAGCCTATAAGCCACAAATAGAGGTTTTGCTCCATGACAGAAATGGGAAATATCTGGAGGTCCTACCCATTATGAAATGCAGTAGAAGAAAATCCAATTCATATTCAATTTTGCCTGGTACAGCTTACAGATAGTAGAAACATTGTTTATTCTTTAATTTGGTATTTACACCAGAGATACTGAAAACTCTTCTTCAATACTTATATGGAAATATTCTTCACACAACAAACTGTGCTGACAGACCTCCATCGAATGGGGATAGAAGTTTGTGGCATACATAGACAGAAGTGTTAATAATTTCCCAAGAGGCCACCAGGTGTAAAACTCCCCAAATTGGTATATAAATCTCAATATGGACCTGCATAATCTAGAGTTACAATCTTGCTAATGATGCCCAGCTTCCCAGTGACCCTGATGTGTATAATTCGCCTGCTAGATGGTGTTAATTATTGGTGATTATCATACAAAAGCATTCAGGCAAGCAGAGTATTAATGCAAGTGAAGCAAAATTCCAGATTTCTTTCTGGAAAATACCACTCAGAGCCTGATATGCCAGTCATTGTTGGTGCATTCAACCATCGCAAAGTTGGTATAAATGTTGCTGACCACCACTGATTCCATTTTGGAATACAGCTCATACTCTGATACAGTTTGTACTTATTTTCTTACTGCAGGATGGAGACAGCACTGATTAATGGTGTTATAATCAATTGAGCTACTTTATGAAAGTAGGAGTCGTCAGTAGTCCCCTTTGGCATCTGTCTCTTAATTTTGGCTAACTATCTGCTGGCTGGATGTTTATTAAGAATGAAAGGTTCCTCATGCATGATGATATTTCAACTCATCACTCAGCCAGCTCTGGCCATACAACTTTCCTTACCCCCATTCTCTATGTAGCTGGTACCAAAGCCTACTCCCCTTGTGTTGTGCTGAAATGTAGTAGATATACATTTCTCTTTGGATCAAAACTAGAGTAGGTGGTTACCTGTGTGGGTGGAAAAGAAGTATAGATTGTAGTGGAAAATATATAACGCCTACCATAGAGTGTAAGGCCTATAGTGAGACTATGGATTTCACACCCCAATGAATTTATGCTAGTCAATATCATCATTTAACTGAAATTCTGATTCAATCGGGTGCCATTTCGTTCATTTCTAGTGCACTACTGTGTATGTGCAATGTGGCCAGTCTATGGGCCCAAATCTGATTAAAGGCAATGGGATAACATATTGTCATGAATAGCTATTTATATACAGTTCTATGAAGAGAGGCAATTATACAGATTTACCTCCAACTATACATACTGTAATTGGAAACCCCAAAACAGTTGAGTTTAGTTCCACAACTGATACTTCATACTGATTACTGCTACAGCTGAGAATACATCTTTAAATCCTGTTTTGAGTATACCTATAATGAGATTTTCAAATATACCTACATTAGGTTTCCAGTTCTACCTATAGCTGTAATAGGTATGAAGTTGATTTATGATAGTAAAACTATTCCAGCTGGGAGAATATTCAGAATATTCTACTAATTAATGCTTGTAAAAATGTTCTGCCACTTACAGATATGAAATTAGATTTGACAGTATAAAGTAATCTGATTTAAATGTAATATACTAATAATGTAGATATTGTATTTAACTATTCAAGAGCTCATACTGCTAGATACATTGAGAGTATAGTACTGCATCCAGAAAATCTTCTGCACAATCACACCCAAGATTTACAACAGCTACTATCACTGAATTACAGCTGTCTTCCCCAGATTATAGTGCCATGCTGCATATTTGTATGATTATGGGAGTGTTATGGGAGTGATACCATGTATCACTATGTGTGATAACATATTCTAGAATAATGTGTATTTTTCATACTGTGTACCTTTTCATCACCCTCTTTTTTTAAATAGCTAACATTGCTACTATCAGCATCGCGATCGCTGCCATCACTACCACCACCATCTCCCTCACTACCATCACTATCACCGCCATCACCATTACTACCATCACCATCACCATCATCACCATCACCGCCTTCACCATTACCACCACCACCATCACCGCCATTACCACTATCATCACCATTACCATTACTGCCTTCACCATCACCAACATCACTGTCACTGCCATCAGCATCACCACCATCACCATCAACATCATTGGGTATTATATTCTTAGAATATTCCTCCATGAGCTGTATGTAATACACCCCTGCCAACTCTCAGCAAAGCCAGATGCACTGCCAGATGCAAAGCCAGTTCCGCTACTTCATTCAAAGCCAGATTTACTGTGAGAACTGAAGTCAAATCCACTTTTACCAACTTCGTTCCGGCAAATGTAGATCCACTGTTTCCAGCGAAGCCGAATTCTTCCATACCAGCTAGCACAGAATGACTGCCACCAGCTGAGCCAGTCTCACCGATAGTAGCAACACTGGATCCACCGCTACCAGCGTGCTCCCAGCGAAGCCAGATAGTCAGAGAGGTAAGAATTAGCATGTCTGAGTGGTGAGACCAAGCATGTCAGAGTTGTAGGAGTAAAGCCAGATCAAAAGCTTCTTGCCAGATTATAGCAAAATCAGATGCTCTGCTACCAGCGAAGCCAAACGCACCTCTACATGTGTGGTTTGAATGAGTTCAGATCTACTGCTATCAGCGAAACCAGTTTCACATCTACCAGCAAAGCCAGATCCAAAGCTACCTGCATGCTCCCAGCAATGCCAGATCCACTGCTACCAGTGAAGCCAGTTTCACCCATACCAGCGAAGCCAGATCCACTGCTACCAGCGAAGCCAGTTTCACCCCTATCAGTGATGCCAGATCCACCGCTACCAGCTTCCTGCCAGGGAAGCCAGATGGGCAGAGAGGTAAGAGTGAGCATATCAGAGCAGTGAGACCAAGGAGGTCAGAGATGGTGGAGCTAAGCCAGATCCAAAGCTTCTTGCCGGCTCATAGCGAAATCAGATTCTCTGCTACCAGCGAAGCCACATCCACCCCTACAGGTGATCTTCAAACAAGTCCAGATCCATGGCTAGCAGCGAACCAAGTTTCACCCCAACCGGCAAAGGTGGATCCACCACTACCAGCTTCCTCCCACCGATGCCAGATTGTCAGAGAGGTGAGAGTGAGCATGTCAGAGCAGTCAGAGAAACATTTCAGAGCATTAAAAGTAAGTATGTCAGAGCTGTGGGAGCAAGCTAGTGAGCATCATGAGAGTGAGCATGTCAGAGTTGTGGGAGCAACTCAAGCTTGTCAGAGTTGTGCAAGTGAGCATGTTGGAGTTAAAAGAGTCCATGTTAAAGATGTGAAAGGAGATGTCACAGTAGCAAATAATTAAGTACTTGAGATGAATAACTAGTATATTCCATGAATTTCAGTATATAATACATGTGCTACAGTTGAATTACACAAATGATACAGTTGGGCTATCAGTAAATTACACGTGTATTGTCGGCGGTTCCAAGAAATAGCTGAGGGGTAGTGTTCATTTTTCGGTGTGATTGGTATCACAGGAGGTTAGGGTAGACCATGTGGCCTAATGTAGATTACACGTAACAGAATACCTTTTTCCAGATGCAGAATTGGAGCCCAATTCACTGCCAGTGTTCTAATCATTCCCCAGATATCTTTGCACATCCAGGAGCCATATTTCAATCAATCAAATGGTGTAGAGAAGTACCAGAAGCCTGGATATCATGGTACCAATGTGAATCGATTGCGAAATTAATCCTTAACATTCCTACCATTCAGGTATCTGAGTCGTGAGTGCAATTAATGCTTACCTAATTCTGTGTGCAGCTGCTGCAATTCAGCAGGCTGCCAATGCCAACAGCCATTGCAGAGGGGGTATTGCCAGAACAGTTGGCCAATTGGGTAGACACCTGGAGTGTGCAGAGCATCAATATGACTTTCCTAAAGAAGGTCCAAATAACCATGCTGATCTCAAGAGTGAACAAGTGGTTCAAAAGTAGTATGCCCCTTTGGCGCAACATTATGAAATTCACATATCAGGCAGGAGCCATATCAGACTGAAGCAACCCTGAGTTGAATGGGATAATCTCCAACACCAGGAGCCTGGACAGTATAACATTATCTCTGCAATCCATCAGCAAAATCCCATTTCAAGCCAGCATCAGATATGTCAAGATTCCTGAGCGTGGACAGCACAGTGTCAACAGAGATGTGCCATATCACGTTAGTGTTTTTGGCACCTTCCAGGGGTCATGGGATCAACTTAACAATAATCCAGGCATGCATTTCAGGAGTGTGGCAGATATGTTGTCAAATTTTACCTACTTTGAAATACAGTGGCTAAGCATGCAGATTGCTCGAAAGATGGGTCAAGTGTTTCTTGTTGGAGAATTTGATTACTGGATGCATTGTCACTCTGGCAGGAAGCTGGTTCTGGATCTCCCGACAGCAACTGCCCGTGTTTATTCTGCTGTTAATCTGGTGATGTTCTGCGAAAGCTAGGTACACCAGCTCAAACTCAACCTGTGCCTGAAATTTGAGATGTCCCAAAAGGAACTATATCCATTCATAAATAACCCTTTACTATATTAGTTCCAAACCATTTGAATATTCTACAGTCCAACTATCATCACTGAGCTCTGAATCCAGTTCAGAGAGAATATAGCACTGGACATCTGCTGATTGGAATGATTTGATTATGATGTTGTCCAGTTAATGCCTTAGATGATGATTGATTCATGTTTTATTTTGTTTGCTAAAAGATTCAGCTTGTTGAACGTTGTGTGTGGACAGAAATGGATGCCAAGGATTGCATTGCTCTGAGTACTTGCAATGCATGTTGTATCATCCCATTGCTTTGCCATATGCTTTCCACCGCATACGCTCCACTCCAACTTCCTCGCTGTCAGCTTTTGTCTGCATTTGATCACGGGAACAGGTGATATTAGATGTCTGGGAGTCTATGGTTTCTTCATTAGGAGTATCTTCAGGTGGTGGTGCACCAGCTATATGATCCCTGGGTCAATCATTAGTTTCCTAGCTCATCCGATGGCCATTCAGGTTCACCATCTGAATGTGAATCACAACGGCTTGCGTCAATCTGACCCTGCAGATGCTAATATCCTGTCAAGTTGTAGCCCTTTACTGATTCCAGTCCAGTGATAATGTTTGCAGTGAGCCTCAAGTCAGTTCTCGTGGAATAATTCGATGTTGCAAATAACACACATACAATGTGTCCAGCTCATGTTGACCAAACTCAAGCCATGGTCAGTGTAGTTATATTCAGACCAATCTACACAATTTTTCAGGTGGTTTTTAGAACCCCAGGGATATTGGCTTTCAACTAAGTTACCTGAGGATACCATATCCCTTGCCTAGCTGCATCTCACTCCACATGATGCAGTTGAGGAGGAAAACAACAATCATGTTATGAACAGTTTCCTCCATAACACAGGATATCTATATCCTACTACCACACAAAAATTATGGACATCTTCGGCTGAAAATCGTTCAGAGTGAACAGAAGGATTTCTTTGTGATCACTGCAATCTGCGGTAGATACTGTTCATCAAGTGCTGCTGCATTCACCCAACAAGCCTTATACAAAATCATTACAAAATGTTAAGTTATATCTCTGAGTGAGCCTCCAAGGTACTATTAATGATTGTAGATCGTCTTGATATACTGGATAGGTGAGTTTCCTGGCTTGCTGTATGCCCATTGAATAATCATCAAGAACTGATACTCTGATAGGATGACTGCATCTGTAACAATCATTGACTGGAGTGTGAATCCGGAGGAGCAGGATGAAGTTTAGTCAAGCAACTCAATAGGAAGTCATCACTACTGCTTCTGGACTAACAGGCCTCCTATTGAATGAAGGTGCAGATTGCAGATGAACCATTGATGTGTAATATCCCAAGTTGTGCATACCATTAATTGAGATAATGTTCTTGTTGGAATCCTGGGGATATTATATCATAATGTATCTATGACCTTTACAGTCATTGAACCAGGTGAAGGTGACTATCAAATCAAGATCCTGGTTTATCAATTGGAGCATGTAACAAAGAAAGATGGGTGGGGTGAACTGAAGGTTTCTTTTTCTCATCCTTGTTTTCTGGATCACAGGTGAAGTGAAACACCACCATTCATGAGAACATAAGGGAATATTAGAAGCCATCTGTCCACCAAAGGTCACCGCTAGTAGAAATATACTCAACCATACTCTGATTTCTTCATCATGACATCTTGTATCAACATTACGTTTTCACCATCGTCTTTACAGAGTACATAAATCAACAGATTTCCACTGAAGCCATCGAATATCACTCCACCATGAGGCTGATTTGCCCCGCAGCAACGCCCTGGCAACGATTGGTGATCATCGGAAAATATTTGCGCAACTGCCACTCTCAAATACAGTCTATTTGGAAACCACCCCTATCCATGTCACCTGCTGCATGGGTATGCTTACCCTTTCTCATGCCAGCCATTTCCAGGTGCTCGACAGATCTACCAGCAATCTCCATTCAACAGGACACCAAGGTCACAACCAAGCACCAGTGCAAGCTAAAGATTTCTAGGTGATGGGCCACTGTGGCCCGAACATGAACTCCACCAAGGCGGTTAGGGTGCATATCATTTGTTCCCCCCTACGATGTTCTCAGTGCATGGGCTGTCATCTCCTGGTGCGCTGGGAGTGCCCCCAGCACCACCTGCAAACAATTATGCCGGTAGGCCAGCAATATTAAGCTCTACTCATCCAGGACCGACTTCTGGCACAACTTGCAAGAGCACCAATTAGCCATGTAATGACAAGGTTGCAGCCGCCAGCGGAACAGTGGAACGCTGATGTTACAGGGATTGCAGGGTTGCCCCCAATACCACAGCTGTCATAAAACAGATTCAGTACTGATTACATGAGCAATGATCAGTCAGACTTGGGCGGTGCAGAAGGCGAAGCCCTTATAATCGTAAAGCAAAACATATTCTGCCTCAATCATTTTGCAACGTGGATGCGGCTACCTGACTACACTGTGTCCAACAAGTGGAAGAAAGTATGGTTAGCTGGATTTCTGGAGAAAAAGCATCTTGGCATTATCCAGACAAAGAACTGTTTGAAACAACTTCCAGATGGAACCCTGCACTGGGCGAAGGTGGTTGTAAATTATTTGCAGACATTCCAGAACTGGTTGCAGTGGACAAATGATGATACGGCTAAATGGAATCGGCGAGAGTGGATTGAGATGGTTTTGTTGAAATATGCACTTCATATTTGGGAGTTGACAAAACAGGGCAGGAGAGGCAACGAACAACTGGCAACGGATTTGGGAGAGCTGACAGGCACAACAGCGAAAGGTAACCTCCCAGAGTTGCCAGATGCAACATTCATTGTTGTGATTCTCTGGGTGTCAAACAACAAGGATAACATGATGTTGCCCAACAAACCGAAGCCTCATATACAGATGTGAGTCACTGGAATGAGCTGATTGAGTTTGACAAAATAATTGAGGCCTAAAGAGCCATACATTTTAACATCGATGTTCAAGTGCATCTTAGAGTAGGACAAATTGGAAAATGAGTTTATGAGATTATACCCATTACGGAAAATCATACCGGACCACCAACATGAGCAGATTTCGTACAACTGATGGGTTTCAAATGGATTGAGGTTCAAACAGGGACACAATTTGAAGATATTTTTGGTAGAACGGAAGATCGTGACAGGGGAGAAGAGTGCAGAGTGGGAAATCATACTGGCAATGATAATCCCCACTAGCATCTGCCCTGGCTACGTATACCAAACTGCTACTGGTTATATACGGTCTCCAGTAGGTTGGGATCAGGGTGGAAGATTGAAGGGCGCGGAGGATGGTGGGCTAGAGACTGGTACAGGTATTCACGCAAATTCTGATTGAACAAATTGAATTGATCATATTCCACACATATATATTCATTCCAATCTTTACTTCTCTGTACAATAGCTGACATTGTGAGGAACTTCAGGAGTGCAGAAATGTGAGCATATCTGCCCAGCTCACCTCAGAACAACTGAAAGAGAACATTGAGGACCCAAAGCACACTGATAAAGGTACAAGGGAGGTTCAGGAGCAAGTGGAGAATGGTGAGGAGGTTGTTGATCCGGCTAGTAGCAGGTCAGTACTATGCACTGTGCTCGACTCAATTGACAAAGAATTGAACCATGACTGTCTTCAGTCGGCAGTCGGGCTGCTGAATACCAATCTGATTTGCCCATTGGATGCTGATTGCGTCCCTGGCAACAAGTTTTGAATCCCTGGCCTGCCTGAAACCATGTTTCTGGCATGCCATGTTTCAGCCATATGGATCATTGTGCGCAGATGGGTTTGCGATTTGGATATGCCAGCAGTGCTGGTAGCGGACCTAATGGGCCTCAGGATGATAGTTACCTCAGTGGCACCAGCTATGCCATGCAAATTGCTGACTAAGATGGTGGTTATGGGCTTGCCACTGTGAATTTTGTGGGGGAATACACTCGGCCAATGGATAAATATGACTTAACATGACTATCCTGGTATTACCAGTGGAGATCAAGAGATGATTACATTGCAGAGACTGACTCCAGAACCCGCTGGCGTTTAGAGATCAAACATCTCCATCTCCGGGTCATCAAGCACATTCATCAGCACTGCTACCAATCCTAGTCGTCACTATTGCATGGCATGGCGGGTGAATTGAAGGGTGTCATCGACGAGATGACCACCAAGATTGATTTCAACCTGGTGAACTTGGTGGATCGGAAAGTGCGAAATACATGCATGAAGATCTATACAGCTGCGATGACAAGCTGTGAAACCGATAGAATATCCACCTTGTTTTGTACAGTACCTCAACAGCCAGAGCGAAACCATCAAGCTATTTGGCAACTCTCATACAGTACATGGCATTTAGGGATTATTGCTCAGTCTCATTTGTACAAAAAAATTATCAGTAGTGGCAGGCAAAATGCAATGAAAGTGAGAATTGGATTCAAACGTCAAGTCATAGGTATTCTGGGATTCCATTCACTGTTTGACTGGTGTTATTTGACAATGTGGCTGGTTTGAGGTGGACCTGAAGATCCAGAGGAGGAGACTGTGATGGAAAATCATAGTGCAGAGACACAGTAGGTTGCTGGAAAGTGGTTATGGCATACCAACCGGACTCAAGACAAAGGAGCTCAACAGGATGCGGTGCACCAGAATCTTCAGATTACACAGCCTAGGCAACTCAGGTGGTGGTTGGGATCAAACCTTGAAATGGACACACAACTCATTCAGATACAGAAGGGGGATGCACCCCTCATCCATCTGCAGTAGACTGAGTCAGAGGGAGCAAAACTGAAGACCCTTGTAGAGAGATGCTCTTCACAGGGTACTTCAGGCGTATGGTGGTTGCTCAGATGGCAGCGAGCATGATTGTCACTAGTGTTGCGAGATACTGAGAATTATGATGATGTTTCAGGAAAATGGTACAATCAATGGCCACTCAATACTTTGGTGGACGATCTGATTTTGACATTGCGGAGAGAGGAATATCTGCAAATGCTGGTCAACGAACCTGAGGAGTATTCCGCACTTGAGCAAGATGAAGCATCAACTGAGGTGCTCCTTCACAAACATGAGTGAAAGGAAGATACTCTCCCAAGGGGACCTGCTCTTCTAATGGTGAGGATCATTTGTTGTTTTCCTAGCCATGTTCGTCATTTGAACTGGTGGTTGACTATGTACTTGGCTAATCTTGTAGATGGATTCCACATCTATGCAGACGAAGGCAACATTAAATATACAGAGATACTGCTCAAATGCCAGGATATACCTAATCCTTCGGTGTCTGTTACTATACCCGAATCTGGCAGGAGTTGCCTGTTTCATATAGGGTCTATCTCGCTGGCATATGGCTTCAGTTGGACTGATGCATGATCTTTCTAAGATGATGGTCATTCCAGACTCAGCTGGAGATGCCAGACTCATCCGCTGGACATGCCAGCAGGGTGCGCATGCATGCATGGAACACATACAAGACATACTCCAAATACCGTACATATAAGATCACAAATGTACCTGTACTTGAGAATATCAGCTTCTAGCAATTAGTACATATCAACATTGCCTAACATAATGAACTGAGTGACCACCCATGACCGTGATTCCACTCACTCCTGCGGGCATTATATCAACTGTAATCAACACACCCTGCCCTTCTCCCTGACCTTGTAACTATCTCAACCTGTGTTCCTACCATCTCAGCTACTTCTCCATCATTTCCTGCCAGCATATCTTCCAATAATCCACCAGCAGGTATAAGGGAGTCATCCTCCCCTTCGGTCTCCCCCACAGAAACCCACCCTGCATCAAACCGGTCTTCCTCTTCGTCGCTCCCAGCCTTCTGCAAATTTTTACCAGCACACATGCCTATGCTGTGCTGCTTCTCCCGATTACTGGTAGCGCTTAACCCTTCTATCTCTGTACAAGCAGTTGCAGTTTGCTTCATTTTCCTAGCTTCTGCTCGACCAGATTTTTTTGTTTCTTTGTGGTCTCTCTCTTCCCTGAGGTGGACTACAACCTCCCGGGCGATTACCCTGGCTTTCGTAAGCTGGCGACAGTCCTCAGCTGATGCAGCAGATAGATCTGTGGCCCGAGAGTGCAGGTTTCTCAGCATTTCTCCCTCCTGATCTCCATCTGCAATTTCATCCTTTGCACATCTCCCAAGCTGTCCAAAGATACACTTCAGTTTAAAGAAGGAAGGTGTATTTCACTGTACTAGAGACATAGCAGTACGCTGGACGTGGTTGATGGGTCTCGAATTGAGTGGTGTTGCAGAATGGACAGCCGCATCCCAAGATGGGTGTATGAAGACAGAGATAGTGATTGTTGGTAATCTGTGACTCAAAACGTGACAAGCATTGTAAGGCCAAATCCCACTAACTGCAATGGCCCTACAGATGTCGTTTGGCATGGATATACTTCTCCTTGTACATGTCACAAGTGTGCGATGAGGTCAATATATACTGTTATTGAATCATAAACACTGCATGTAGTATTCATAACACTGGCTTTTCTGTATTGCATTTTTTCCATACCTCATTCAGAGGTCAAGTTCTGAGCTGTATGCTTGCTGCAGTGGACTGAATAAAACAACATCCAGTGGTTGAAGGATGTGTGTAGAATGGGCAGGTGAGCAAAGAGGGTGGATATTGTGGTCCAAACAGTACAGGTGAAACTGAGGAGTACGATTGGAGCCATGCCCATCTAGAAATTGCAGGCGCTGCACACCCTCATGTCTGCAATGTAGATGCCATTCGAATTGTTATCTTGAAGTGAAAAGATGATGGTTACATATTGCTACCACTGTAGAAGTTGAAGTTCTATTCCACCCACTTGAATCCAACTTCCCGGTCTGTCAAACCATTCAGCCACCATGCAAATGTTGCTATCTCCTTCTTTTGAACTGCCGCATGCCACCCCATTAAGTGTGCAGAACATTTATAAATATACATAGATGGAAGTACATGACAATGTGCTGAAACTGTTTCAATAACTGTAATCATTTCTTGATTTCCATCTTGACAATAGCAGGAATTATGCTGTATTCGGTGAACAATCACTTTGACCTTCAGTGTTTGGCCTAGGAGAATGCCTTTCTCATCCATAATGTATGTATTCTCTGGTCCGATTTTTAGTTCTGTAATGAGCTTTCCAAGTTATGTAAGTGAGTATCAAGTTCAATTGGACTGGAGTATAATTACCATGTGAAAAAAGTGTTTAATAATTGCAGGATCACTTGCATTGGCTGTTTGATGGTCCAAGCGCTGACTACATCTCAATGTTAACCCAGTGTGATGGTTTGAAAAGCGTGTTGCCAAGTGTTTTCCCACTTCCTGGCGTTTCGAGACTGGTAACAAGGATTTCGCAAATCCCTTTTCCATTCATATATTGACTGGATCACCATAGTTATCTAAGGTATTACAAATGCTGACTATTGATTTCTCCTCCTGGTCTGTCAGAAGCTGTCGGTGGTGGTGAGCCACAGAAGACGATTGTGCACCTCACAGGTGACCATGCAGTGTGGAATATGGAAAACTATAGGTGGAAGCAGAAGATCTAACTGAAGGTTCAATACCACCAAGAAAGACATTTTTTCCAAGAAGTACAGATTTTTCATACTCAGAGTCCGGATTCTGGGGGTTTACTTGGCCTTTGGTTGAGTTGTGGTTTGAATTGTCGAAGTTCGTGGGTAAAACGGTATTTTTGAGTGCTTGGTTGAGTGACCAGCCAAGTTGGTCCGCAACCCTGTCATGGGCAGTTACCCTGTCACATATGTCAATTCATACCCCAGCAAACCATGTGGTAATAACACAGAAGTTCTGTGTATTGAATGTGCAGTGACTGGCATTTGCACCAGTTGTCTGACTTGGGCAAAATAGTGTGCTGTACACATGGTCTCTAAAGACCAGTCCTTGCAGCTATATCATTCTTGCAAGTGACCTCCACCAATACATGGCAGTAGCTGAAATGACTTTCCTGCAAGGCTTGGTGAGTCGACAGAACATTAAGAGTTGAAGAATTTCTCGGATTCTGGAGTCTCGTGAGAATTGTGCATTGTGACTGAATGAGATCTTAGATATATTGCCATTATAACACAATCATCTTAGATGTTTAGGATGGTGAAATCAACATATACCTCTTTCTATATTTGACCAACCTATTTTTTTCAACTGATCCAATTAGTGAAAAAGGTCATTTGCAAGGCACAATCTATTGCATAAATAAATCGTTTCTCTTGGACATTGTCAAGCAAATTAAAGTTTTGATGTAGACATAGTTCTTTCTTATATCAGAATTGGTTCCAGTAGGATTTCTTTTGCGTTTATGGTCATTATTAATGACAAAAATGAGATGAAGTCAATTGAATAGTGCTTATTTTGCAATGTTGCTAGTGCGCTGGTTAAATTGACAAGAGTGGTTGGTAAGATTCCTCACTGGCACTAATTTGCTGATTCCAAGCCTGCAGCTACAATTTCAATTTCCAGACTTGTCATATCTCCAGATAATTGGGTATTGTCAAAAAAAATAGATGTGATTAAGTGAACGGCATCCAATCATTGGGGAATGGCAAATATCAGGTTTACTGGAATCCGGAGAGCACATATGAATGTTAAACTTACAACACTAACTCAACACCTGATTCCCCAAAATTCAGGTATACTGTAGAATGCTGCAGATGCCTGCAGTCTCGTCTCTTGTTATGACAGATCGAGCACTTTATATTTGCCTATTTCATCTGGCTATGAAGTCAGTCCAGGTGACATTGAATATTTGTGTCAGGATATGTGACTTGACTCATGTATTTAGTGGCAAATCTGCAGCTGTTGCTGGCCTGTGTTAGTAGTTCAGATACACCTCAGATTTCCATCACAGAGAGTTGGATGATGAGACATGGCTCAGGTATGCATGACTCAGGTGCAGCTTTTGCTGCCGGGTATTTCCTTGGCACTGATTGAAGTTCAGGTACTCTTTAATTCTGCAATCCTGTCATGAATGATGTTCTTGGATTAGTATAATGTTCTTGGATTTGTAAGAAGCTAACTTTGATGAGCAATGAAATACTTTGGATGTACCATAGCAGACCCGACATTCCTCAGAGTGAGTCATCTGCCTCCAATGCCCATGGTGCCAAATTTGTAGTACTCAATACATTATTGTTTCCTTCATTCTCAAGCATTATTTCTTTGACTTTCACTGAGTGGAAGTAGTACACACTGATTCTCATCTCTCAAAATACTTCACATTGGGTGCAGACGGCTCATTCTGCTCGGCCGAATCTAATATATGATTATATGCTTGATCAGTATGTAAAGACTGCCTCTACATGCCTTGAATGTTAAGTTCCTTGTCTACTGTCTGTTGGAGGAAGCTAGCCACTGCACACTATACCATGAATGCACTGCCCTGGCCATTAAGTAATTACGCATAACTCAATATTGACTATGTACAAAGCTCAGACCAATGCTTGCAAATGTTATAATAGTGTCTGTCAGTTCGGGCTCCATCAAAAGAGCTGAAGCTTCAGAGAGAATCTCACAAGGCAGAGTATGGTCAGCAACTCTGTGGATAACTGACCGGCAACACCCGCTGACCCCATGTTCCTCACGTACTAAATCAGGCTTCATTCCTGAATGCTTTCAGGGAGGACCTAACTGCATTCTGACTAAATGTAGGTTTGGGCCACCAAAACTGGTATCTCAAAATAGATGATGTGAACAGGTTTCAATGAAGAGAGTTCCAAGAGACATAATCACGAGTTTGGGAAAGACAGCTTGAAAGATTGAAGTTGAATGCCAGAGTCTCAGGACTCTGCAATTACAGTCTTCATATCAATTTCAGCTTAACCATTCAATCCTCAGTAAAGTTCATATCCCCAGAACAGCAAGCAATTATTCCTCTGCCCGCTGTGACATGACCTCTCATGATGTAGTTACAATAACATATGTAGCCTACAATCTGATCATTTATTTTAAGTCAATTTTGTATCAGTTGGAACTTATAGAGAATTTGTGATTGAATAGTGTGTGACTTACCAGATACTCAGCCAACAATCAGAATGGGAGTCAGTATTTATGATCTATTTGTTAGCAATGTTGGCATTGACAAGTGCTCGAATTAATAAGATTACCCCAGAATCATCATAGTAACTTACCATTCGTTCTCTATTGTTGTATCTTTTCTTTGCCCACCTAAATTTTCTCCCTCTCCCTTCTCCATTAACCACAATATTGTACTTAAGTTATTGTGTAGACATGGCCCAGATCAAGACATAAAAGGAAAGGTTTGCTCACGATATTGACATATAGACTGCCAACTCAGCTGCAGTATCCGAATACAACAGACTATCGTGAAGATTAGTGTCTTCTTCTGGTGGATATACCACATACAGAGGTTTATATTTCTCACCTAGCAATAACACACTCAGTATTAACCCTTGTAAATCAACCAGCACTCAGAAAGTCTCAAATCTATCGAGTTCTGCAGATTCTCAATACTGTAACCAATTCTATCGTATGTGCGTATCTAAAATGCTCGAAATTTCATGCATAATTACTACATTTAGAGAAGTCATATGCAGGGGCACTCATTCTCATTCAGGTTCTCAGTGCTCCATTTGTCCAGCACCAGGGGTAAGAGAATGTTACAACCATGTTAATGTGGTGAGTTCTCCCAGTGCGTCTTGCTCAATTCTATGTGCCTTGGCTTGAACCAACATACAATTTGTGCATCCATGGCATTGTTGATAGGAGTGCAAACATTTAGTATGGGCAATAGGAATTCATGCAAACTGGTGCACCTGACACTACCTAAATCTCAACACTGGACATGCCATTGTTGATATACTTATGAACCATTAACGTTATATCTCCTGAACCTTTTCCAGGTGCACCGGAAACTGCATCCTCCACGTCGTTGAAAAACTTCTTTCGCAATTTTTTTGTGTTCTCTTATTAAACTCAATCCTATATTCCGTCCTTATACACTCTCTGAATCTCCTACATTCCCCAAACTTCTATCCTTAATTTCATCAACATGAAACCTACACCCAGCCAGGTGAGGAATCACTATTCACAGAACAATCAAGAAGCACAAGTTGAGACAGCACTCATGCCCAACTTCATAAAAACAGCCAATCTTCTCAGTCCATTGTATGTTTGACTTCCAACCCTGTTCCTGCATGGATTGTATTCAAGATGACTAATGTCCCTGATTGCATTGAGGAAGCAAGTTGATGAGACTGATCTAGAAGAAATGAATGATGATAAAAGTGAGGTGATGGGAGATTCCACATTGTCGTTCAACTTTGAAGAATACAATTTGGAGCAACAGCAGCAGGTTCTGTATCATGGACAGTGGTGCCAGGACAGGATATCACGAACTACACAGGTTCAACTGCCAAAGAAATGTAGCCAGGCTGACAATGTCATATAACACCCTGCACTTCCTCATTCCTGACATCCAACTGTTGCAATGGCACCACCATTGCTGAACTGCCCGAAGTCAAGCTTCCACAACAAATCATGCAATTATGACTACACACCAGCAGCCCAGGCGGTCCTGCTACCTAAGTCTAGTAGAGACCAGAATCTTCAGCAATACAAGGCTAGCAGAGATTGGAATGTTCCGCAATACCAAATGGCTTCCTGTGAGGTAGTGAACATGTGTATTAAGGCAATCATATCCACAATGACTCCTTCGCCAATACTATCTGAAGTGATGTCCTTGATTGTTGAAGTAGTTATGAATCTGGGTAATGAAGCTCAGGTGTGTCAGCAGGCATTAGCCAGCACTCCTGTAGGTATACCATTGTTTTGTCAATTTCCTGGTAGGCCATTTCTCAATATAGATTCACAAACACAAGCAGCTGCGAGTGTTGAATTCGGCAAAGTGATCCTCCCTTACACTTTTGATGTTGAAAACCACACAACATATACATCATTCTAAATGAACATTATGTACATTCGATGATGGTTGGAAGATGCGGCTCACTGAACTGTTGTCGGTAGTGACTGGTTGGATTTGGGCTCTGAGACTGTGTTCTGAATCCAGGTTACGGAGCTTCTGTTTGATGATACTTATCCTTCACAGGTTGTGGCTGATATGAAATTATAGTTCACCCAAATTGAAGTTCTGGATTTAATCTACCATCAGTTCTTCTTCACCACCAATAGCTTGAGGTGCAAGACCACTACATCCCTGCATATTCAACCTCTCATGCCACAGACTTAATCACTGGTGGCTGCTACTATTCATTGTTTGCTGTCTGAATCAGTCAGCAGAAACAAGGCTACAATGATGTATTCTCAAGATGAATCTTGCGGTACATTTTGCGCATCCCCAGATATACATTTTACTATGGAAGCCACTGCATGCCACAATCAAACATTAGTGGACCACTTCACACCCCCACCATTTTGGCCCAACTTCACTAGCATATGCATTCCTAAATCTACATTGACACTCTTCTATTTCATTCCACTCTCAATTCCCCATCTTTTGGCGTTCCATCGCTGGGATAGACACTCCTGACTCCCCAGCAGGGGTGCTCGGCCAGGATTGGCGCTCTTTGATGTCCTTCTGCACTCTGTAACCCCCCCTTTTGGCACTTCTCCTGCGGCTGGGATGGGATCTCCTCTATTGCCACCAGCACTCCTCCAACTGGATTGTGGCTCCAAGATATCATTCCACACTCCTTGTCCACTATTTTTGGCCCTCCACACCAAGATTGGTGCTCCTCAATCCCCATCAGTACTCTGCCGCCAGGATTGGTGCTTTTCCATTTCACTCTGTGCTCCTCCATCACCATCTCTGTACTCCTCTTTTCCACACAAGCACTCCCCATCTTGCACACCTATTTTTCTGGCAGTTGCTCCCCTTTTTCATGAAATATATCATATTGCCTTTGAATTCCCATTCTGATTACCAGCTAGCCAACATTCAATTACACCTTTGTTACATGTTACAAATCAAGCCAAAAGCCATTGGAATTCAATTTCACTGACTTGCCAGGAACAAATTATCAGCACATACCAGCAGTGTCTCCTGCTAGTTTGCACCATGGATGAATTGGGTTTTCTTGCTGTCAGTGGCCTTGATGTGATGGGAGATGTAGTCAATCACATTGACACCATGTTTGATTGATATCATTCGATCACATATTCTGGTTATTGTTTTGGTGAACCTCCTTCAATTTTGGAACCACTGACTAATTTCATTGGTCGCATAAAGTCACAATGCACAAAACAGAATGTTGAAGATGATATTTTCAGCAAGTCTATGTATGTTTTAGAAGTGATAATGAATAGTAATTCATGCACCCTATTTACTGTAGAGCGTGTACATCCAGACAGTCTCAGACAATGCCTGCAGTCCTTCCAATGAATATCTATTGGAATCTAGGTATCTCGTAGTGTGAGTTTGGGATGTCCCTGTTGATTGGGTAACACTCCAAAGTGCCTGCAAAGGTCGCTCTGGTGCTCTGAGATGTTCCCAAGCTTATCACAATCACTTCAACATTGCTCCTGTACCAGATATCGGAGAACTGTATTACTCTGAAAGCTGCGGAGAATGCTCCCCTCCAGTCTGATTATCTCCGGAAATTGTTGTTTCTACGTGTACACTCAGGTGCCTCTCACAGACTCCAAGAGGATCGCAGTGAGTAATATACATTTTGCTGATGTTCCTTACCCTGCCTGAATTTCATATTTATTCTGGGTTAATCTTATCCTATCATTATCCAATGGTTCAAGCAGCAATATCAGCAGCTGGTGAGGCTCATCCTGTGGAAATTGAGTATGGAGGTCTTGGTCAAGCTCTTCTACCTTATTGAATATTGTTGAAATCTTGATCAGAGTCTTCATCTACAATTAAGATAGTTATGGAACTCGCCCCATGTGCCCAGAACAAAATGGGTAATTGTAATCTGGATCAAAATGTTTGTCGAGATTCATTAAGGTTACATAGATATAAGTGTTGGAGTAGTAGAGTTCAAGTTATAAAGCTCTAGATCCAAATCTTTGGATACAGTGATTTAGGTTATGCACAATCACTGATGCATGTGGATGGTCCAGACCACAACTAGATACACATTCCATGACAAGTATACTCTCCCAGATACTCTCCCACCCTCCTCCTATCACCTTTGCTAATTGATCAATACAACTTACCAATTAGCTTACAAATGGTGAGAAAAATATCTTGCAGACCAATAAGTGATACTGAGGTTAAATTCAAGCTATCAGTCATTCAAACAGGCTGCTGAAGGAAACGGACAATAGCGATGATGAAGGAGATATTGCTTTTTCCGAATGTGAACACGAGTATAACAAAACCCCAGAACCTTTCGCAAAGTCCTCATCTCAGTTGAGGGTAATCTTATACTCCACTGTCTCAGTGCCATGCTGCTGTAGGACAGAATGCGCCAGATTTCAAACTCATTGACATCCAACAGGCAGATAATCAGGATGACATTGAGGATGTGGATGATGAACTCCTCCTGGACACAGTTGCTACACCTCAACACCCTACACTTTCGAAAATAGCCATTCATTAATCATTGACCACAGCTGAATATCCACCCAAACAGACCTTAAAGAGAGCAGCAATGGGACATTTGCTAGCCTCCACCTTGTAAAGGCTATTTGGGTACAATTCTTGGTCAAGACCAGTATATAGCCCTGTCAGTTCTCTGCAATGCAATCATTCTTGCAAAGTGGACTTGATGCCACTAACCTTCTATACAAGCCATCACAGTGCCCAGCAGAAACACAATGCTGCCGATACTGATGACAAATCTTTGTAGGAGAAAACAATTTAATGAGGACAGAGGTCAAGATGTATCTACAAGTACAATGATCCAAGTAGTAGAAAGGTTGCAGTGTTAGATTCTATCATGATCAGGCCAACGGGATTGTTCCATAACCCCTTCCCAGGAGATGTAGATTAGATGGCTGCCGCTACCTGCGCACAGGCCCATGGATTATTCAAATTTCATGATAGTGTTCCCTAAGAACCGGTGCTTGAAAATATTGCGTTTGCACATCCCCTCGATTGTCTTTGGTACCACTGATACCCACCAAAAACAGATCAGAGTATTTCACTAGTCCATGTCAAGCACAGCAGTTTCACAGGTTGGCATACAACTAAAAGTGATAATCTAACTCCTGGGCAGGGTGGTGTCAAAGAGGAAGGTTACAGTCACCTGGCTACAAAATAAAGAATGATACATCTTTCAGAAGAACGATGCAGAGGCAGGTATCATACATCCATTGGCAGGAATTATACCAATATTTATCCTCTGACTTACAAGGAGCTAGATGTTGGCAGCTACATCACTTCCACAATTTACCACTGCTATTCCACAATGAGCTAATCCCTCTAGATGATGATTCATACTTCATCAACAAAACGTAAAATGGTTTGAGAGTAATAACGGAACATCTCAGCAACTCTGATCAGACACACCGATCCTTTCAGATGCTCCTAGATAGGATTAACGCCAAGTGATATACTGTCAGGTGCTCCGAGACTACTCCACTGGTGGTTTTCAATGCTCCAGAAGTTGAGGAAAAGAATACTAGAATATCATGAAGAGTGTATAGTTGTCTTCAAAATGCTACAAAATCAGACTATTAGAATGTGCAAATTTCAGAGCTATTGGGAGTATTGGGCGCATCCCCAAGACAATTGCAGTGTACCTAGAACCTGGAGCCATACTCTCCAGGAGTGATTATGATGGTTGGGATATCAAATAGTATAATTCGATTCACAACCTTCCCTCTGCACCCCTTGATTCAGGCATTATAACTTACTATACAGTCCAGTAGGAATACAAGTCCACATTATTATTGAAAGGCCATCCGCTATCTATTCTATCTGATGTAACATTCTGTATCACCAAATGTGCCAGTCCAACAATTGTGCCGACAGGTACAGTATGCATCTGATATGTCTGTTTGCCAACCCAGATGAACCCGTCAACACAATCAGCCCAACCATGCAGATTTTCGTACTTTGTAGAAATCACCACCTTATATTTCTAAGCTTGAGAGTGTAATATCCATTGTTCAGTCTCCTTGCACCGGATAGGAAGGGTCAGTGTTGTTGTCCCACCGGGCAGGTGCTTCAGAAATCGCAGAATCCAATTCTGTGGAGTCCAGCTTGTGTATACCACAGTGAAGCACGGAACTTGGCCTTGGAAGGTGATATTGAGCTCATTCTCCTCATTTTCCGTAACTTGGACCCAGATGTTATGAGAGTCAGGTATAGTCCCTTCGTTGCCATTGCTATATTATGCATTGTAATCAAGTCCCAGGCACTAAACAGACACAGGGCTGTGAAATGGTTGATGGTAGTACAACAGCCCATTCAGAAAATTGATAAATATATGGTGAAGGAGTACATTCTGATCGAATCCCAGCACCAGTCTACTAAGTTCATGTCCCCAGTCCTCTTCAATTTGTGCCTGGAATAGCTGTTCAAAGTTGGGATTTCTGAAATTCCCTGATGCATCTCTGTGTGAAGTCAATTTGTTACTGCTGCATGATTTGCAGACATGAGTTTCACGCAAATGATTTGCCTGTTGTGTGACTGGGCAGATGAAAGGCTATTCGGCAGAATGCTGGAGGCGTAAAAGTGTCAGGGGGGTGCTTAATGACAAAGTATAGGTAATTCAGCAAGGACCTATATCGTACTATTCTCTTCGAGTCTCAAAAGTTGTTTCCGTTTGGTGTCCAATCGCTGCTTCTTGTTAGAATGAGTTTTGAGTGGACCTTGCCTTGTTTGTCATAATAGACTGGTTCGATACAACACTGAATAATCCATAGATATGTGTTTTGACATTCCTGATCTGGATCATCGACAAATATCACTTTCAGTCATAGATATATCTTGATCTCGTAACTGTATTGAGGTTTCTGGTTCTTCTCGTGCCGATCGGAATCTTGGGTTATCTAGTTACTAGAATGATTGCAGTTGTAATCCCACTAATGCCGACAGCCCCCATACACACTGTGCCACAAACATATGTTGCTCCTTCTGAAAGGATTCGATCAACTTGCAAAAGGCCCACAGCAATACATCTGCTTCATGTTCAAATGCAATTGGCATGAGGCGGGGCTTCCGCATACAATGCTAATAATATTTGAACTATTAGTAACAGTATATGTATATTAATATACGTATCATAAAAACACAATAATATGTTAGATTCTTCTTTCGCTGGTAGGTTTCGGACTGCTCACTGCAAGAGCTTGTTCTTTCATTGCCAGAAGACTGTGATATCTTCATTGTGAGGTCTTCAGGAGGCAACTCCTTCCGAACCATCTTCCGACTATCACGTCAATACTTAATTTCCTGCCAGTCTTATCGGTCACACATCCTTTAGGTCATCATGTCAGCACATGAGTGGTTTCGGAGAAGTACTCTCACAGGGCTTCCGGGCCATCCTCATATCCGATAGTCATTATATATTGCGTCAGATCACAACTTCAACTTTGACATCTCACAATTCATTTGTTACAGTAGATGGAACACTTTATTTGTGCTTTATTTCAATATGTTTTAATGACCGAAGTTAGTAAGTGCCAAGCATTAATCTGGTTATTCGGCATTGCCTCAGAGTGGTAATATTATTATCATTACATGGCAACCAACCACAACTCTGCCATTGTAGAACAGGATGAGTCAAATTGAATTTTTCACCAACTCTGACGTTGCAATGCATAGTGAATTAAACCAATGAGCAGGGTTGCTTCCGGCCTCATATCATCAGCCGATGTCATAATTCCCTCAGTCACATCATGCCTACACCGAGACCATTCTGTTTGACTGGGGAGTACCCTGATGGTTCCTATCCCCTGAGTCAAATGGTCAGAAGTCCCAGGGAATTGCAAATTGACTATCGACTGCAGTGCCTGTGGATTCGAGTGATCTCCACACCAATCAGACACAGTCCCGCAAGTATCAGAGATACTGAGTGTGGTCGAAAATGATGCCCACTGCTCAAATGTAGATGAGACTCTAGCTTACCAGTAAGGGCAACATCACTGCATCATCAAAAGTGAATCCGCTAAGCTCTGGCGCTTATCCAATTGACAAGTGACTGATGTATAGTCCCACTAAAGACCACATGACTGGCTCACATAAAACGACTCGGATAGATGTTATGCATGTCATGTGACTGGACCCAGAGTACCGCTATGACATGTATCCATTCGACTCATCATTAAGTACCATTATTGCTGCTAAGTGAATGCCCCTAATGAAAAGATGGGTTCGGTAAATATTTCTCCAGCTATTGGCAGCGGACAGCAGATTCAACAATTTCCAGAGTCAATATAGAACCACCCTTGCAGGGCAAGATAAGACGGTGTCTCCTCTGTATAGTCAACCCTGTTACACAGGTCATTGTGCTTGAGTATCAGACGAATCTGAATGGCTGTGTTGGTAGAGTGATATGTCTCTTTCACATTGCTGATATGGAGCTGTGCAGAAATATCAGTGATGAAATTGTAGGCATAACCCGTGCACCAAATTGAGTCTGATATACGACTTACGAGATGTATCTTGGGATATCCGAAATGTATTACACCCTAGTCGATAGTATTCCACAGCTTCTGAACAAAAATTTCCCACCAGCAATCTTCAAACTGGAACAAGTTGATGGAAAATGCCTTCCTGACCAGCATCAACCCATTCAAAGTGATAGTGTCAATTTCTCTCTTCATCTGAATCAGAACGTGGTCGGTATTAGCGATACTCCAGGTGGTGACTTCAGTCTCAGCACTGGATAGACTTACCTGATATTCCACATGCTTGTTGGTGGTCATGTTTGCCACCCTGTAACCTCTTCTTCTGTAGCACACTCCATTTGAGCACATTGTGTGGTGAATCAGCTTCTGGGACCGATTGCCATAGTCTGGACTTCCGGTAACCGTTGTCGCTCATGATGTTGGAATGATTTAGCAAAAGCTTGTGCTTCACAGGCATCAGCGGATTGATTTCAAGCTCCGATTGCTGCTATGCCCGGTGCCAATCAGAGTCTGACCGTTTTGTTCCCACTTGTCAGGCACTACTCATATGCACCTGAAATTGTTTTAGTTTTGTTGTAGAAACCTGTTCAGCCCCATATGCCTGAACTTCCATTGCAGCACACATTTTCTTCTGAACTGTTTATCCACTTTGACCATCACAGACTTCGAACATTTTCTGTTCTCGAAAGTTACGCTTCTTCCTGTAAAATTGCTTCTGTGCATTGTCTAGTGCTGTGAGGGATAGATCGGAGTGATTTTGTTGGCTAATAAGTAGAGAGAATTCACATAATTCCCACACAGCTCCCATTACCATTCCATCAGAGGCAGTTTTCCCTCACAGTTTTCCTGTCATCTTTGGAGCAGTCAAGAATTTGGGTGCAATTCACCAGCAGTATTCTGATCATGCGCCAGATGTCAATTCACAGCCAGGAGCTTCTTTTCAATGAATGAAATGGTTTCGAAAAGTGCTGGAGGCCTCGACATGGTGGTACCAATATGAATGGATGGTCAAATTGATTCTTGACATGTCTTGCTTTCCGGTATTAGAGCATCCAGTGCAATATGTCTTCAACTCAACCCCAGAGCAGCTGATGCAATTCAACAGGCTGCGAAAGTTGATAGACATTGCGGTGAGTAAATTGACAGAAATTTTTTTGGAGTGGATGAATACGAAGAGTGTGCAGAATGTGGATATCAGTTCCATCCAGAAGCTCCTCGCGAATGTGCTGATCTCGTGAGTTATCCAGTGGTCGAAAAGTGGAACGCGCCATTGGCACACCTTTAGCATTTTGACACATCCGGCATAAGCCATAAGAAACTTGTGCAACCATGAGCTGTACTGGATGATTTCTGACCAAGGCAGCCAAAAGAGGATTAAATTGTTGCCGGAATGCTTCAGGACATGTCCATTTCACCCTTGGACCAGTTATGACAAGATTTTGGAGTGGGAAGAGCACAGTTGCAACCACAGAATGCCATGCCTCAACAGTATTTCCGGCACCATTTGGGGAACTGGGGATTAGTCCAGTGAGAATCCAGGCCCATCATTTATGTGTACAGCGGATATCTTTTTCAACATGACCAATTGTGAGATACAGTGCCCAGCCATGCAGATTGCCCAAGAGGTTCATCAAGTAAGTTATGTCGGATGTACAAATGACTGGCACACTCATTGCTGAGGCAGGAAGCTGACATTGCCTATCCCACAACCGATTGCCTGTGTTCAGCTTGCTCTGTATTCAGCGATTTTCTGAGTGTGGGAGGTGCACAGGTTCAAAATCCAGGTGCACCCGAAATGTCAGATGTGCCAAAATGAACTTTATAAATTTGAAAACATCCCTGTTGTATAATATTCTGAAGATATGTGACTGATGTTTAATCCAACTGTCATTGCTGTACCAAAAATCGAGTCCAGAGAGGAGCTTTAGAAGAGCATCTGTGGATTGATACGATTCGATTTTGAAGTTGTCCAGTCTATGCCTCAGATATTCATCTATCCACATTTTTGTTTACAGGCTCAATCATTGAGCCTGTTCAAAGTTGTGCACTGACTGAAATGAATACCATGGATTCCATTGTTCAGAGTACTTGCGATGCTTCTTGTACAATCCAGTCGCTTTGCGATATGCTTTCCTCCTCACATTTCCCACTCCAACCAACTATCTGTGAGCCCTTGTTGTTGTTGGATCAGGGGTACATGTCAGATCAGGCTTGTAGTGGTCTACAGTGTCTTTATTGGGAGTACCTTCAGGCGGTGGTGCAACAGGTACATTCTCTATGGGTACATCATTAGTTGACTAGCTCATTGATGGCCATTCAGGTGCACCGACTGAAGTAGAACCACAATGGCTTGGATAGAACCCTACCTGTAGGTGGTAAAATTCCATCCATTATTGGCCCATCATTTATCAATATTGGTTGATATTGCTGATTGTCAGCCTCAAGTCAGTTAGGGTCAAATAATTGCTTTTCCTAGATAAAGCACCAAATATGATTCCGGCAAATGTTGGCCATGTTTGAGAAGTGGTCTGTGAATACGTATTTGGATGAATCTCACCACTATTTCAGGAGGTGATTTGGAGCCTCAGGAATATTGGTTCAAAAGCGAGCTAACCCAGCTAAGCGTATCACATGCTCAGTAGGATCACACCCCACCGACTACGGACAATGGGTAACATATCGTCACCATACAGTCCATCTTCTTCATCATCCAGGATATTTGCATCATATTCCGCACAATAATCATGCACATCATCTGTTGAAAATCATCAGCAGAGAAGAGAAGGATTCTTTTGTCATCACTCCAATGATCACAATGGGCCGTGTACTACATCATTGTGGCATTCTGAGTTATTGCAATGTTGGAGCCTCTCAGCAGCTGATAATGAAAATAGATCGTATGAATACATAGAATAGGTGAGTGCCCTCGCTAGCTGTATGCCCGCCCAATTATCATACAGAACTGATTGGCTGGTAGGGGACTTGCTTCAGTAACAATCCTTGACTGGAGCATGGATCCTGAGGAGAACAATAATGTTTAGACAAGGAACTCAATAGGAAGCAATCACTGTTGCTGCTAGACTCACAGGCCTCCTATTGAGTCAGGTTGCTACGTTGTACATGCACAACTTATGTGTAATATCCCTAGTCATGCTAACCTTCATACTGGAGATAGTTCTTGTTGGGTTCCTGGAAATATCATATCATATCACTGCTGTGACCTACAAAGTCATGGAAGCGGATGAAGGGGAGTACCTATCCACTATCCTAGTATATGACTGAGAGCATGTAACATACACAGGCGGGATGAGTGGTATTAAGGTTTCATTTGCTCAGCTGGGTAGGTTTCATGGAACAAAGGTATGCTGAAACACCACACATGGTAACAATGGAACGCGATATAAGAAGGCCTTCATTCTGCGAAAGGCGAGTACTACATGCAATATACTCACCCATAATTCCATTTGTTATACATCTCATCTCGCATCTATTGTAGTTCACCACCATCTGCGTGCACAGAGCATGTCGACTAACAGATCTCCACCGAAGACTGTGAATATTGCTCCACTGGATAGCCTAGTTGGCTCGCAACAATGCTGTGAGGACTATTCACAATCATCAGATGATAATTCACGAACTGCCACTGGCAAAGACAGTTGAATTGGGACACACACCAATCAATATTAACCACTGCATGGGTATGGTTACTGTAAGGGCACATATGCCAGCGTCCGGCTAAGTAAGAGAATAGATTATATTTGGAGGGATACAGTTCCTAACAAGGTCAGAGTGATTGCACGTGTAGGTGTTGGTGGTAAGAATCTTGGTGAGGATCATAATCCCAATAAGCAGTCCATCTAAGGTTGTGGCTTACCCATCCGCATCACGTGCCGGTGGAGCAACCCTAACCTCTAGTATAAGACCTCGCCACTACATTATCCCCTCTCTAGCCGCAGACCTCCTGGGCTGCATATCCACATACAGAGAGAAAAGGCAAACAAACAAACAAACAAGAAACATATCCCACGATCGTCCTGCGGATACGGCGTAGGGGACACTCCACCTCCCCTTGACTGTAATCCGAAGGTGGTAAAACCCATGCCTAGACCATTTGTACTGGACCGCATCCAATCACAACAAAGAAAGAAAAGAATGAAGGAATGAACACCAAATTGTTCCCTGGCCTCCACTATTGCAGCTTCCCAGGGTGGCTGCAATGGAATTTGTCCACCAGCTCCTCAGCATTCCTGGTGTTGTTCACTGGGTCCCAACTCGTACAAACATATCTGTGTCTGGCCCATTGAATGAGACATCGAAGCTTCCGACAATGCCGTTTGGAGTCGACAATTTGCTCAACTGCCCATACTCCCTAGTTGTCGACGATCCTTGGGGGAGATTCATTCTATCGCTGGCCTGAGACTGGGGGTGTGTACTGATCGCGTTGTGACACGTCAAAAACGTTGTGGTTCCGCATCATCTTCGGCTGGTCCAATTTGTACACAATCCTATTGATGTCTTTGCTCACAATATATGGTCCTGCGCATTTGTCATCTAGCTTCTGAGATGGCCTGGTCATCTGGAAATGCTTAGTCAGAAGCCACACTTTGTCATTTCTTTTCCGCTGGCATAGTTTGTCTGGCATTGCTGGGTTTCCCGTATGTCTTGACAGAGAATCTGGTGCGTCCCTGCCAATCCCTCGAGTGTAGCGTCCGTTTGGTTCTCTGATTTCAGATTTGACGCTTTTGGCGCTTTGAACTGCGTCGCAGGGTTCCGATAGTACATGGCCCAGAAAGGTGTCATCCTCGTCAAAGTATGCAATGAGTTGTTGAATACGAAATCCGCCAGGGGAAGGGGTTCGGCCCAGTTACCTTGCTCATAGATGCAGCAGGCTCGGAGGGACTGTACCGCGGTCTCACTCTGTGGCTCGGTCTGACCATCGATCTGCTGGTGCAAGGCGGTCGTGAGTTGGTGGTCTACGCTCATGCGGGAGCACACTTGAATCTACAATCAGCTTGTGAACTGCATTCCGCGGTTGTGGACGATATTGTTTGGTACGCCAAGCTTGCAGATCACGCTCCCGAAGAACATGCTTGTCAGTTCCAGTCAGTCGATGTCCTTTCAACAGGGCTGGTAGACCGCCATCTCAGTAAATCGATTGACTATGACCAAAATTCCTTTGTATCCCGACTTGGATGATTTCGGATGATGGGTGACAAAGTCCATTGTAATTTCTTCCCAGGTGATTTACAGTGGTGGCAGTGGCATGTTAGCTCCATGTCGAGCGGGGCATGGTGCTTTGAATTGGTGGGATACTTCTCAACCAGCGACGTACCTCTGTACCGTGGTGTTTAATCCTTCGAAATGGAAGTCTCAAGATATGAGTTCAGCACTCCTAAGAGCTCCAAAGTGACCGAACTCAGGGTAATCATGGAACAGACTTATCACTTGATTGAGGAGTGCTTCTGGCACGTATATTCAGCCTGCGTAGGTGAGGCCTCCCGGGATGACTTTCCACTGGATATCCATGTCCACATTCGTACATTCGTCTTTGTGCCCTGGTTGTCGAAAGGTCAGGGTAAAGGTTGTTATTCTTCATGTCAGTCGATAGCCGATTGGTGTCCTGGGCGGCCTAACATGCTGGTAGGAGATCTTTGAATGGCTCAACGGTGATAGCCAATAGGTTTGTCAAGAGTTGTGCGGCAGGTCTTTCGTAACCATCCTTGTAAGCAGGTCTTCGTTATGGTCCGTCTGCAGGTTGCTTCTTTCCTTCCAAGTGTTGCATAATGAAGTCATATGACAAAAGGATCTCCGCCCATCTCACTTGCCTCCGGAAGAGCACCTTTCACATTTGGAAATACCTGACATTCTTGTGGTCGCACTGTATCAGAATCTTGTGATTAGCTCTCTCGAGAGAGTGTCGCAATTGTCTCAAAGTCTCCAGGAAGGCAAAGATATCCCGGTGGTAGGTGTCATAGTTCTGTTCGGTAGGGGAGCATTTTTGCGAGTTGATGTTGACCAGTCTGAGAATGCCACAACAGTCGTACTGGTTGAGAATACTGGCAATTGGTAAACCACATGCGTCCATCTGCAGAATGATACGATTGGCCGGATTGAAATACATGTAGATCGGTGCTTCGGTGAATGTCTTCTTGGGTTTCCCAAATGCGAGCTCTGGCATTCGGCTCCATTCCTATTTGCCTGGCGATTCCTTGAGTATGTCGGAGATTCGAGCCAGTGCCTTGGCGTATTTGCAGATGAATTGTGGGTAGAAGTTTGTGAAGCCTAGCAGTGCTTGAACTTCTCTGATTGAGTTGGGAGTAGGCCAGTCCTCGATGGTTGATATGCGGTCTCATTCCATGCCAATCCCGTCAGAACTGATGAGAAATCCGAGGAAGCCAATCTCTCAGGCTCCGAATTGGCACTTTCGGCTTTCCAATAGAGGCCACATTTTTGTAGTAGTTCTGGCTCTTTCTTTACGTGATGCTCATGCTCCTTCTCGCTGGTCATATAGATCACTATGTCGTGTTGATAGTGTACAGCCAAGTCGTCAATGTAAGGCCGTAGGCAGTCGTCAATGCCGGCCTGCAATGTGGCTGGGGCGTTGGTGAATCTTATGGGCATGACTCCGTATCCGAACTGGATGCAGTGGGTGTGGAATGCGGTCTTATATTCGTCACCTTCTTTGATCAGGACACGTTGATGTGTGTTCCGGACGTCCATTTTAATGAAAATCTGGGCTCCGCACACTCAGTCTAGCATCTCCGAGATAAGAGGTAGTGGATACTGGTTCTTGATTGTCGCCAAATTGAACGCCAAGTAGTAGACACATAGCCATAGACCGCAGTCTTGTCTCTTCGCAAATAATAGCAGTGCTGCTGCTGCTGATGATGACTGCAGGATCAAGCTGTGTGATAGGTTTGTCTCGATGAATGCCTTGAGAGTTCGGAGTTCCACATCTGAGAGGGGGTAGATCCATCAGTATGGTATCGTGAACCGCAGCTTTAGGTCAATTGCGTGGTCAATTGGGTGGTGCGGTGCGAGGGTTTCAGTCATTGTCTGGCTGAAGACATCCACAAATTCCGAGTACTTTGCTGGGATGAAGTTCCCGTCATCGGTAGGTACCCTTTTCTCTCCTGCTTCTGATTTGTGTTAGCTTAAGTGTTCATGAACAAGGAGGTGAAGGAGAAGAAAGGAAGAAAGGAGGAAACCAGGGGGCCTTGCAGTTAACGGTTCGCTCACACAGGAGCCAAGCCTTGCCGACCAGTCACTCTCTTGTGGTCTGGGCGGGGTGGTAGCAGTCAGGCAAGTGGCTCCTGTGAGGGGCTCTTCTGCCACAACTACCACCGCTGCTCCCTGCTCGTCGCGTCTAGCGCTTAGGTCTGTATCACCTGGTGAGTCCAAGGTGATGCCTTCCACAGTCGCTCCCAGCAGCCCTGTGCATTCCCTGATTTGTAGGGCAAATGCTGTGACAACTTCATCGCTAGCTAGTGGATCTTCAAATAAGGTTGCTCCCAGTGTCTGTGTATCAGGACCGCACCTCAAAAGCTGGTCATTGATGTTATCATTTTCAGCCTGTGAAACTGTCGATGCCACTGCCATAGTCATCGGTGTCACTTCCTCCACTCCACTGGCACCCTGCAATTGCAGGCAAGTCAATCGACGGCGAGCCCAGTGAATGTTATGATTTCTTTTCTGGAACCACGGTAAGCCAAGTACTGGATGGTATGGCCGCATTGGCATGACTGGTATGACTAATTCATCAACCAGTGCGAGATAGTCCATATACTGGACAGTGATTCATGTCTTTTGGCTGTCCTTTGCATGTTGCATCACCCCTCTGTTGAGGCCAAGGGCGGAAATGTGTGCCAGCTGATGTGATATCCTGAGTTGCTTGAGAAACCTCGGTGCCATGAAGATGCTGCTTGCGCCGCAGTTGATCATCGTCTGTATGGGTTGAGTCATCCAATTTCAGTCTCGTATTTGTACTGCGTGAATTATGTTTGCCAAATTTCGTGTTTTGGTGCCACATGGATATTGACATAACATTCTTGCCCTCAGGCTCTCCAGAACGACTCTTGATTTTAGTGAGATCCGATGAGGTTGAACTTCGTCCGGAGTTACCAACGTGGCCTGCGCACCCAATGTCTTCATTCCCAGCTCCGTCTTGTCAAACCTCCCCCGCCATGCTAGATACCGGGAGAGGTATACTTGTTTTTTACTTACTCAGTGTCGAAGCATTGTTGGTGCTTCATTTGTCGATTCCCACCATTGTCATCTGTGTCATTGCCATTGCCATCTGCGGGAGTGAGTCTGTCATTCAAGTTCGGCTTGGAGTATTTCGGCTGTTGGAAGGTTTTATGATTGTCCCCGCATTGTAGGCATCTTCTGTTGGCTTTCCGCGCTGCATCAACCTCCCCGGTTACCTATGATCAGGGAGGTACATCTTTCCCCCAGCTGGATGACTTGTTCGACTTGTCGGGCGTGGATGGGTTCTTAGGTATATTCTTCATTTCTGAGATTGATGGTCGGATGTTATGCTTTCAGCCGCCAGGAGGAGATGACTCGCCCTGTGGCTTCGGTTGCTGCTTGTCATACTTCTCAGGTTTGGTTTCAACATCGGCCGCTTGAACAGAAAGTTCTTCAATGGAGTTGAACTTCCAATTAGCTTGGGTAAATGGATTGAGTTTGGGTAGTAAGTCGGCCTTCAATCCCACCCAGACGATGTGGTACAGCATCGGTCGGAACTGCACTTCATCCAACTGTGCATCTCTCCAATTTAGCAGTAGTCAATTGGTGTATGCTTGTACGGTCGAGTTGGCGTTGTAGTAGCCATGTGGAACGTTGTAGTGTCATTTCCTCGCTACGTTGAGTCTCCGGTCGTTGTTGCCGTACATCTTCTGTATTTCTCCAATCAAAAGGTCGAAATCGTGGAGGCATGGTGAGTAGTTCTTTTGTAGGTCTTAGCCCGAGGTAATTGGGTCAATCATAGTTGTCTGTTGCATGTTGCGATCGGTATGGTAGGCCCAGCTTCCAAGGAGATCCTGGGCATACTGAGCCTTGTTAGTGTCATCGTGAAAAATGTGTCTCTAAGTCTGGAAGTTCATTCAAAGTGAGGTGAGGTAGATTTCCAATTATCAAGCGCCTCCGCAACAGAGTTTCGGCTGTGCCATCTTGAACATATCCCTCTGGTCTGAGGTCGATGATCCGCATCGTTCCAGTAGGTTGGTGTTATGCTGGAGAAGGATGTCAATCATTATTTGCTGTCGCTTCACCAACTGCACCACATTGAGCTTGGATGGTGCAGTCGGTTCGTCATTGTCGGGCACGGAGTTGTTAGGTTCAGGGGTGTCTTCGTAGTGATCGCTCTTGCGGTCTGAAAGGGGGTCCTCATCGACATCAATGATTCTGCTTCCATGATCGGAGTCATCCTCGATTTCCGCCTGAGCTAGGAATCTTGGAGTCACTGATCCAGGGGTGATCCACCTGGCGAGACTTGGAGTGTCATGACCGATCAACGCAGGAATCATATCTGCGCACCCACACTCATAGGCACTGGGTAGGGGAAGTCTAATTGTCTGTTTGGGAGGCATTGACTGGTAAATTGCTTAGATTTTGCTGATTGGGTGAGTGTTGTGACGCATCTGAGAAAAGGGGTAAGATTGAATGCTGTGCGCAAAATGTTTCCGGTGACCGAAAGACCGAGAATGGTGTAAGGTCGCGTATGCCAGCGTCCGGACAAGTATGAGAATAGATTTTGCTTGTACCGATACCGTTGCAAACAGGGTCAGCGTGATCGCACGGGTATGTGTAGGAAAATTACACAACAGCACAAAATGAATGGAAGGACAAGAGCCTAAAGAGACCTGTACTGGATGAGAATAGCAGTGAAGAGGATTTACAGAAGGAAGCTGAGTGGATACAGCGGAATTTCGTTAATCATCTTAATAGGTGTTGCAAAAAGATAAAGGCTTGCGCAAGATCCAAGAGGTGGTGGACGGCGGAGATTGCGGAAAACCGGAAGATTTTGGGATCGATAAAAAGAGCTCGAAAGAGAGGGGACGCGTTGCAGCAACAAGTTAAGAAGCAGCGAATCAACCTGAGAAGAATGATCCGGCAGTCGAAAACGGAGATGTGGAGGAAGTTTTTAACTTCGGCCACGAGAGATCAAGTCTGGCAGGCGTTGAGATACACGAAACCAGGCGGACAACAAACGACAAAGACGTTGAAATCTCGGACTGGAGAGGTGGTGGAGTCCTGGGAAGATAAGGCAGAATTGATAAAAGAGGAAGCATTTCCGAAACCTTTGAAGGGTGTGGAGAGAAAGGCCCAAGAAGAGGGAGGAGAAATGTGGAAAAAGATTACTGATGAAGACATCCGAGAGGCTCTGTTTAATCAGTCGGTTCAAAAGGCACCCGGCCCGGATAGGCTGGGGTTCAAGGCAATACGATCATTGTGGGAGTGGGACTCCCAGAGGATAATTAATGTTGTCAAAATGTCATTTAGGTTAGGAACACACCCGCGAGTTTGGAAGGAAGCGAGGGGAGTGGTTATACCGAAACCGAATAAGCCAGATAATGGAGTCTCCAAAGCATATAGGGTGATTACGTTGTTGAATTGTCTGGGAAAAGTGGTTGAGAAGGTGGCCGCCAACGCAATAGCAGAGGAGTGTGAGCGAAGGAGGTTACTTCATGACAGACAGTTTGGATGCAGAAAGAGAAGGTCAGCAATAGATGCGGTTGGAAGGTTGATGAAGAGAGTTGAAGAGGCGTGGGGGAGGGGGAATACCGCGGCAGTGCTGTTAATGGATGTTAAGGGAGCCTTTCCACATGTGGCAAAGGGGAACTTGATAAAAATAATGGAAGAAATGGGATTTGAAGCCGACCTGGTGAGGTGGGTGGAAAGTTTTATGGAAGATAGAAAAGTGATTATGTCGATGGACGGAAAGGAAGGAGATAGTATGGATGTGGAGACGGGAGTTCCACAGGGGTCGCCAGTATCGCCAGTACTTTTTGTTATATACCTTTCGGGGTTGTTCGGCCAAGTTGAGGAGAAAGAAAAAGAGTGTGGAAGTGAGGGTATATCTTTTATCGATGATGTGGCATGGGTGGTGGAAGGTGAGGATGTGGGGGAATGCACACAACGACTGGAGAGATGCGCCGCGGAAACAACAATTTGGGCAAAGAAGAATGCCTGTCAGTTCGACATCGAAAAAACGGAAGCGATGTTGTTCACACGACGAAGAAAGAATAAGGAACCGAAGATGAATGCCCGAGTAAGGGTAGGAAATCATGAGGTTTAATATAATAAAGAAGCGACAAGATGGTTGGGAGTATGGCTGGATGATATGCTTACTCTGAATGATCATACGAATAAGACCTTAGCGAAAGCAAGGAGAGCGCAGAATAGAGTGCGATCCTTGATGGTGAAAAAAGGATGAAGCTCTGAAGGATGCAAACGAATTCAAGTTGCGGCTGTTCAGGCAGTGGCGTTGTATGGGTCTGAATTGTGGTGGCATGGACAAGAAAATCGAGCTCAGGAGGTACAAAAATTGTTGAATGAGCAGGGCAGAAGGGTAACCGGATGCTTTAGGACGACACCTCAAGGAGCATTGATGAATGATGCAGGTCTACGACCAGCAAATGCTCTTCTTAATAACCGGGTACGTCGGTATAAGTTGAGACAGATGATGATGCCCGACGCCCAAGGCGGAGGGAAAATGTTAGAAATACGGAGGAATATTTTACAGAGGGTGGAGGGGATTGGTGAGTTAATCCCGGAGGATAAGCCTTTCGAGAGGAGGAGTTATGAAAGGACAACATTACCGATGGAAAAAAGATGCCTTAATGGCAAAGTGATAATTCATGACGAGGAACAAGCACTGAAAGAGGCAAAGTTGAAAAGAGATGGACTTGTTCTTTGGACCGATGGATCGAGAAAAGAAGATGAGTGGGTTGGGTTTGCAGTGGTATGGGAAGAAGGCGGAAGGTGGAATAAGAGGAGGACACATCTAGGCCGGCAGAAGGAAGCGTTCGACGCGGAAATGTATGCGATGTCAGAAGCAATGAAGGTTGCGGATGAGAAAGCAGAAAAAGAAATGTTTACCAGGGTAACAGTTTTTACGGACTCCCAGGCAACTTTAAGAAGAATACAATCGGACGAGCCAGGACCAGGACAGGTGCTAGCGCTACGAACGATCAATTGGACCGATGCATTAGTCAGAAAAAATATCCAGGTGGAGTACCGGTGGGTACCCGCACATAAAGGGATAGAGGGTAATGAAGAAGCGGACCAACAAAGAACAAAGGCGGCGTATAAGCATTGCGGAAGTTATACCGAAACGCAGAATCCGCTACCGTTTTTAGATTATGTTTCTTTCTCCCATGTTAGCCGAAGGTTAACCGAGGTGAAATGGGAAGAAAGTAAAAAAGAAATAGAAGAGATGGGGAAGAAGTCAAAGCACAGTTACCGGAATGATTTGGTTAAGAGGGGAGGTAACAGTGCGGTGATGGAAGCCAGAAAGACGATTGCGGCGAGGTTTTATCAGCTTAAGTCAGGACATGCACTGATAGCGAAATACCTATTGCGGATCGGAAAAAGAAGCGATATGAAATGCTGGTGGTGTGGGCATGAATATCAGACAAGAGACCACTTGTTTAAGTGGTGTAAGAGATGGAAACGAGAACAAAAAAGGCTTTGGGTTGATGGGCAAGAGGGGGAGGATGGGTATAAGGGCATTGAAAAGGTTTTTAAGAAGCCAAAGATTTCATTGCCAATGTCTCTCGTTTTTGCAGAAGAAAAATGTTCGCAGGCTCTGATGGATTTTTTATCTTGTACAGATGTCGGCAGAATTAGCAGAGTGGTGGAGGAGGCGGAGAACTCAGATCACCAGGAGTTGAGTGATTGGGGGGTGTAAAAGTTGAGGTTGTTTTTTGGTGGTTTTCTTTGTTGTTTTTGGGGAAGAGGACTCGCGACTTTGCTTTTGTTTCTTCATGTTACGGAAGAAGCGGGAAGGAAATATGTACGGGATATGCCATGGCCGCCAGCGGCCGAATGCAATATGATTACAAACAAACAAACAAACGGGTATGTGTAGGTGCCACTACTCGTGGTGAGGATGATAATCCTCACGAGCAGTCCGTTCCAGGTTGTGGCTTACCCGGCCGCATCTATTGCTGGTGTAGCAACCCTAAGCTCCAGTCAAAGACCTCGCCATTAGCATTACCCACATTCACCATGGGAATTTCCAGGTGCTCTGCACTTTAATCTCCATTCTCCATTCAACATGACACATAAATTGTAACTAGCCACCAGTGCAAACCAAGAATTTCCAAGTTAAGGGCCATAGTGGCAAGGATATGACCTCCACGAAGGTGGTGCTGGCTGGTCGCCAATGATCCCTCTCTGCAGTTTGCAGCACAAGTGCCGTCAACTCCGGGTGCACCAAGAATACCTCCAGGACCCCTGGGAAGCATCCCAGTCCATCGGCCAACATGTTCCACCTCAACTCTTCAATCTGGACCTCCATCCAGTGCACCTGGGATGCGCCCCATTAGCATCTCCATGACAAGATTCCGGCAGCCAGCGGAACCACGCTCAACTGATGTCGCAGGGCTTGCGGACTTGCCCCCATAGCTGCAATTTCACCTCCACATAAAGGATGCAGACGCTGAGAGCAATGATTTGTTGGAGTTGGATGGTACAGAACGGCAATCCCCCAATCAGCCTGAAACTAACAGAAATCTATTTGAATCAATTTGCTAAAAGGATGGGGCAGGCAAACTACAATGCATTCAACAAGTGGAAGACAGTATGGGTGGCTGGGTTTCTGCAGAAGAAGCATTTGTCAATTATGTGGAAGCAGAACTGTTTGAAACATTTCGAGATCGACCCCAGCACATGTAGACTGGCGTTGCAGATTTTTTGGCGACCTTCGAGAACTGTCTGCTGTATTTTAATTTCCATAATCATCAAGGGATTTGGTGGCTGTGGGTTGATATGTTTTTGATACAATGTGCAAGCGATATTCAGGAGGCAAGGACAATGAGATGTTGACACAGGAAGTGGCCACCGAAGAATTTGGGTGAGTGCATGGGCACAATGGTGAGAAGTAACCTCCCAGAGTGGCAAAATGCAATGTACATGGTCATGATTAGCTGGGTGTTGAATGGCAACAGTATCGTGCTATCACCCATAAAACCTCACTCCTCGTACAAAGACGTGAGGCACTGGTAGGAGAGGATTGATGTCATGGACACAATGGAGACCCAGAGGAGCAATACATTGTAACATTGATATTCAACTGCAGATTGGAGCAGAATGAAGTGGACGAAGACTATATTGGATCATATACTAGAGGGGAAATGATGAATGACCCCACATATTGCTAGATTTTGTCCAACTGATGCCATTCAGATGCTTTCAGGTTGGAACTTGGACAGAATCCAAAGACGCGTTCAGTAGGAATGAGTAGAGTGACAGCGAAGGAGATTGCCGAGCACGAAATTAGACCAACAAAGGAAATCCCCATTACCCATCATACTGCGAGATGTGCACGACTGCTAATCATTATTTATAGTCTTCGTAATGTTCTGAAGAAGGTGCAAGCCAAGAGGGAGAAGAGGATCATGGACAGGAGAATGATATTTGTATTAATGTATGTTCTGAGTGAATGATTAGACTTGATTGTATTCCATCCATACATATTCATTCCAATGTTTGCTTGGGTGCAAGATACCTAACATCCCAATGAACTTCAGAAGCGCCGGAGTACTAGCCCATCAGCCCAGCATACATCAGTGCAACTGAAAGAGATGATTTTGGACGAAATACAAACAGACAATGGTGTAAGAGAGGCACAGGAGCAAGTGGAGAATGGTGAGGAGGTTCTCAATCCAAATAATACATGTTCAGGATTGAATGTAGTGCTGAATGCAATCAACAACAAATTCAAACACGAGGGTCTTGTGAGGAAATCTGAGTGCTGAACTGCCATCCCATTCACTGATCGAAAGCTGGCCAAGGTCCTGGAAAGTATTCAATTGCGGGCCTGCCCAGAATCAAGTTTCTGCCGCAACAGGTTTGGGCAATGTCATTCATTGTAAGGAGATGGGTTTGGGATTCAGATATGGCAGGTGCGCTGGTGGCAGATGAAATGGGTCTTTGTAAGATGGTTGCCTTGGTGGCAGTGGCTATGACATGCAATTTGCTGACTGTGAAGGTTGTTGTGGGGTTCCCACTGTCAATTTTATGTGGGAATACCCTTGAAGAGTGGGTGAATATGGCGCAGAATGACTGTCATGGGATTATCGATGAAGAATGGGAGTATTATCCATTGCAGAGACTGAATTGAGTGCTCCGCCGCCTGTTTGAGATCCAGACAACTCCCCCTCAGGGGCATCCAGTGCTTACCTCAGCCCTTGAAATAATCCTGGTGGTTTCAATGCCTGGAGTGGCAGAGACATTCAAGAATGTCATCGACAGAATGATATGTAGATGTAACGGCGGCACGTGACCCTGGGCCAGGTAACGGCCATTCTATATAGTCGGCTCGCCACGAGACTTAGATCTCTAGCGATAATCTTACCTATACACCTATATTTACTATCACTCGAGTCCACGTTTGCAACCGTATACCATAATTACCATACGTATGCCTATAAGGCCGAACGCTGGCGTACGTGCCCTGACACTATGATCGCTTTTTCAGTAAATGGATACGTTTCGCTCACGGGATTCACGAGTTTCACCCCTATTCGAGGTGTCGCATACGAGTTCGCCAGAATTGACTCTGAATTGCACCAAAGGTTGAAAGAATCAATTGCATACGGTCGATTGAGACGAGTTCAAATACCGAGAGCTGGATTGAGCACCCATTGTCGAAGTCTGCACGATCGCCGTACCCCTAAACGCGCCACATCATAATGTCAACAATTGAGATTACAGCCTTAAAAACGACATATCGAAGCATGATTACTGCAAGCACGGATATCAATCGTTTCATCATTCAATTGAGCACCCTGATGGCAGCGGAGCAGAGTTCAGAGACAAACTCTCCGACGAGATGCGTCACCGGCGATGGCGAGAATTATCACAACTACAGGCCGCGACTATTCGATCCGGCCAATGAGAGAAACCGAATACGATCGAGAGAAATTGAACACCATTCCTAGAAGTCAATTGAGCGCGATCATCAGTCGGAGAACCTACAATCGATGACGCGATCTTACCCCTGAATCGGCAATACCGAGAACCAAAGGCGAAGTCGAGAGACGATTGCGAGTCAGTATAGTTGCGACTGCATTCCTTCAATTCGAGCGAAGTGCATCGACTTCAATTGTCGTGTACACCTACAACTCTAGCAACCTCGAAGAAGCCCGGAGGACAGTGAAAACAACAAAGGCAATTGGGAGAGTCTCAGAATGGCGGCGATAAGAAATGCAACTTCCGACCATTCATCTCCGAACCCGCGGAAAAGACTTCCATTAATTCCAATAATTCTAATAATTCCAACAATCCCGCTCCCAGGAATTCAAGATCGGTCAAGTCCAATAAGCCCAGTGGAGGCAGCCGTGCCAACTTATCCCCAGCGCCGTGGCTTTCAAAGGAAGTCTACGAAAGCCAAAAGGCAAACCGGTAACGCACTCGCTGCGGCAGCGGAGACCACAAATCCTACCTTGTACCAAATATTGATGGCAACATGCAGCGAGTCAAAGCACAAATCGACTGCGGTGCAATGAGCATCTTTTATCGCCAAGCCTACTTAGGAAACTCGAGCTACCATACGAACCAGCATTCACCTCCACCCTGGCCCGGTGATGATGTCTGTAGAGAGTCGAATGGCCAGTCTCTTGGTTCAGTATTTTGAACACCTTAAACCGGTTGACGAATCGGAGGTT
>Ga0307512_10000095_pt1:0-85000 | contig 107710 bp, 58 predicted proteins | sample 14_EM_MG_FD_200267 | JGI IMG/M metagenome (GOLD analysis project Ga0307512, IMG submission 200267) | Populus trichocarpa ectomycorrhiza microbial communities from riparian zone in the Pacific Northwest, United States - 14_EM | ecosystem: Host-associated > Plants > Roots > Unclassified...
CGCTTCGTGGGCTTCTTCTTTTTCTGAGTCTGCTCGAAAGGTAACTCGAGAGTAGAAAGAACTAGAATAGAGTATGACAGAACAGAACCAGTAGCTTTGAGCTTTCACGTGTTTCAGCTCTTGTTCAGTTATGGCAGGAGAGCTTTACTGATAGGGCTTTCTTTGTTAAATGGCCGAATTAGCCACACCAATAGAATAGAAGGGATCAATCCCACATTCGATCATCATATGTTTTTTATTTTCCCGATCACTGCTGCAGTTTCCCGAACAAGCCCCTTCTCGTTCTGCTTCGAAAGGTAAGATAACGGAAGGCGGTGGCTAGGCTAGGTCTGAGAACCCAAAGGTCAAGGGTAGACGAAGAGAAGTGCCTAAACAGGTGAGTGAGTCCTGCAGGTGATTTCACCCCAGAGACAATGAGTTCGATCGTTTTCGACACGAATCAAGGGCTGAAGAGCTAAACTGGTATGAAGTGGGGCTTCGGGCGTAGCAAACCAAAGAGGAAGGGCAAAGGCAGGGGTGAGCCCAAAGGCACGACCAAAAAGGTGGAAAATTTTATCAAATCCAAGTGATCAGACGATGTTTCCTGTTATACCGGATTGATTAGGAAAATCGCTCTGTTTCTGTTAATGAAAAAGACCGGGTTTCGTAGCTCGATGTGAGACTCCAATACCAGATTCCTTCATCCCAAAGGCGGGTGTCTGGTTGTGTGGATCAAAACTGGATTTCGAAATCTCATAGGTAGTGGCAGAAACCCGATTGATCGGTGACAGGCTTTCTAACTGAGACCTGAACCACGCCTTTTCATTAGCTCCACGAGAAAGAAAAAGAACCAGCGAGAGATCGACTTCGAGGAAATCGGGAAGGCAGGGCGCGCAAGCATCCACCCTTTTTGATTGAGCTCGAAGGCGCCTTAAGGTAGCCCACTGTTTTTCATACACAAAGGAGCTCCATCGGGCAAAGCAACATATCTCAACGTCGAAGTCAAAGGTGGGCATCCTAACAACACGAACAGAAACAAGACTTGATCGCCTGAGTAGTCTGATATAACATCTACCAATGACGAAAGCAGCTGAAAAGCAGCACACGTGAGGCAAGATGAAGAGGGCATTGCTTGGGGACGGCCCTGAGACCATTCCTTTTGAATGGATCACCACACCCGATTTCGCAACAGAATGCGTTTCGTACTAAGAAAAGACTTTTTTCATCCTGCGTACTCCGCTATAGGCATTGGTCCATCTCCTGGTTCTTCCCATGGATTGCCTACCAATCTGAGTAAATAAGTAAGGTTCCTCGAAGCCCGGTCACTCCTAGGCCATTCCCGGTCGTACGGTTCCGGTATGGGCAGTTTCCTTCGTATCTATTCTATCTAGTAGCTATCGAATCATACGATTATATTGATTCTTCTTTTCATTCATTCAATTCACAGGAAGCAAGTGGTGCATTTCTTGCCCAATGGAGTACAAGACAAGTCCCCGGAAAGAGGGATCTGATTGAGCTGGTTTCAGCCTAAGAAGAAAGTTTGGGAATCCCGCCCAACCACGATGGTGAAGTTCCTAAACAGATGACACTGCCCCTGCGTGATCTGGATCGGGCTTTCCCCCACTCTTCATCAAAGAAGCCAGATTTGCCTGACTTTCCTCCAGGTTGATCCTTCAGATCTGACTCACCGCTCTCAACGATTAGAGTAAGTAAAGGTGCGTTGTCACCACCGATTGATGCTTCTTTTCCTCTGAGTCAGCATTCCCCTAGAAAGCATTGGAACTCTTTTCTTAAGAGCCGTCTCCGAAACACCCTTTAAAGAGTTATAAAAGAGTGCGATTCTTTGTAACGGAAAAAAAGATTCAATCCAGCCCCAGGCGTACCTAGGTCTACCCTGTTTTTCCGGATCCTTAGAGGTCAATAGTCCGGCTTCTGTACCTCATGTCATAATTAGCCAAAAAGAAAGAGGTTCAATTAGATAGACCAAAGTTTGAAAGCTCCTCACAGAGGCATGAAACCTCATCCTTTCGATCTATGCACTATACATGTATCCACCAAATAAGAAGAAAGAGGAATAGAGAATCAGATGTTCAAAAATCGTCTGTTGCTTCATTATCCGCTTTTGACTCGTATGTCGGTCGTTGTCTCATCATCAGTTGTCGAACCATCTGGTGGGGAGTTTGTTGCTCCAGTAACTTCGTTCCTCCCTTACTTGGTTTTGGAAATGAAATGGATTCCCTCTCCGAGCGGAGCAAACCCCCTCCATCATATGCCTTTTAGCTTTTACGATTTTCTACTTTCTAGCTTGACTACCTCTACCGAGAAGCTCTCTCTCGCTTCAGGTTTGCCTAATCGAATGATTCTTTTTCCTCCTCCACTTTTGAAACGTAAGTCACCAGGAACTTCTTTCTATTAAGGATATATCCTAAATTGAATCAATGTGCGCGTTAACGGCCCCTTATTCGCCCTTTTGAGAGTGTAAATGCCTGGCTTGATTTCAAAACCGGGCTGCCAATTTATTGCAATTTCTTTTTTAATATCCTTGCCATAGAATAAGATAACCGCTTAGTTTATCACACTCTAGTGATAGCCTAACTATAAGCTAATTACTTTATGAAATATTCAACATTCCCTCGGCTCTTTTTAGGAGTGGGAGTTAAAATAGGCTGAAAACTGGTTGCACGAAGGTGTAGCACTTCCCCAACCTCCGCTAGCAACTTTATTATATGAAGAACTCTTTCTTGACCGTGAGGGTTCACTTTATTCTTAGGAACGAAGTAATAAGGAGGTAGGCTCCCACTTCTGCCCCCATAACTGATACAGGTGAGCGGCGTACCTAGCCTGTCACACTACGGACCTCTCGTTCTTGCCTGGCCCAATCTTCATCTCCTCTTGCCCTGATGTTCAATCCCCGTGGTGAACACAACACTAGAAGAGTCAGCAATCGGGTCTTTCGTAGAAACCCCTGCCTGAATGAACACTGCTATCTCGCCTTGATTAAGATATTTTCAAAATTTCTTTCCTACTTCTGTCTATTCTACCGGGAGGATTTCCCTGATTGGCTCTCTTGCCTGGAATGACTTCCCTCAGTCCCGTCCCTACTTCTTCTCATGCCACTAATGGATTTCCACTTCTGAACTCCACATATTCAATCTTCATGGCTCGCAGGTCGGAGAGAGTCCACATCTTCCATTGATTGGGACTTGACTACTTCAGGTGGATCCGATCCTCTTCTTTCTATTTAGGGCTTATCTATTGATTGCTGCTCGTGAGCAAACTACCTATCTATATTACCATTCTAACCTGTCTTTGCTGAACCGTTGTAATATGGAATATTACCCTAGCTCACAGCTTATCCTTCTATGATACATTGGATTCTAAGTTCGGTTCGACTGAGTGAGCTGTCTTTGAACTTGGGCTGAGAAGAAAAAGAAAGCTTAATAGAGATTCTCCTCTTCGGATGGAGGCTCCTACTACAATATTACATATTGCCTACTTTACGGGTTACGGGTGAGCTACGAGCAGGCTTGATACCACTCCTTCGGACCCTTCCCTTCGGACTCCAGCGCTTAGAAGAATCCTTATTAAACTATTATTACATAGATCCTTCCCTTGAGCAACAAGCTAATTCCCTGACTAAAGAAAGAACTTAGACTGAAAAATATTATACCCCTTTTTCTTTGTAAGTCAACTTCCATCTTCTAAAGGGAGAGTAAACTCACCTTAGCAGTTTGATTATCCATTTTATTCCCCTTAGATTGAAGTTGCTACTGTACCGGTCTTTGAAGAATGCTTCGAACCCGGCCTAAACGCTTCCTGAGACTCAACCCTACTTCGGCTTCGAGGGACTTCCCTTGTGCTGACTTCTCTCACGTCAGACTGATGCCGGCTTTCTCAAAGAAATTAAAAAACCAATTGGATCAAATCAAGATCCCTTGTCAGAAGGAAGCTCTCGCCAGTGCGTTCCTATCGATTAGTAATTGATCGGATCGGAGCCTTTGAATTGAAGGATTGAGCCCAGCTGACAAGTGACAAAGCCTGCCCGTGAGCCCTTGAGATTGGAAGAATCTCCCATCGAGCACGATTGGTTGAGGGTTCCACCTCATCTGAAAAGAGGTTCATCTCTGGGCAGCTTCAATCGAGATATCGCCGCAATGGCTATCTTTCTTTGGTCAATGTTGTCGGCCTCGCATATCTTTACCTTACTTCCACTGGAACCCCAAAACTACGATTTCTGCGCTCTCAACATGCATTTGAGCAAGCTTCCGATCAGCCTTGTAGCCGTCTAGCTCCTTCTTCGTACTCTGCCTTGAGCCTTCTCCTCAGAGATCTGAAAGTGGAATCAGGGAATGAGTCGATGGATGGGGAGAGTCACCCGCTGATCCTTGATCTGAGCCTGTCGAACTCGTTCCGCGGAGTCTAAAGCGAACTGAAACATCTGAGTATAGAACTACTACCCTATTTCTTAAGTCTACTTAGCGAACAATCTCAGTCATATATAAAATGGGATAACCACTACTAGATCTCTCATTAAAGTAAGTAGTAAGAGAGTGGAGCCTGTCCCGCGGTTTCGGTAACGAAAACTATAGGAGGCTATATTGAACAAACATATTTTCTGGACGAAAGAAGCACCGGAGTCTCTATTTTCTAGCCCCGGTTGGGCGAACGAACGAACAAATCCTCTTTTTATGTCTATAAAAGAGACTGGCTTTGTGTTCAGTGTACCGCTATAAATTACTTTCCTAATACCGTACGATTTGCCTACCGGCCAGTATGAATCTCTTTCCCTCTCGGCTTCGTCAACTAGACTTGAGAACAGCGCCTGAACCCCTTTTTCCTTCTACGAGGTTTTCCCAGTTCCGCTAACACAGGGTCCTCTAAATTATGTAGTGCTTGTCCTATCGAACAAGCTTCCTGTATTCCATAACCGAAGCAATTGACACGCTAATCGATTTCTTTCCTCCCGCAAGCTAACGAACGATCTGAAGGGCAATTCTCTGTAAAAAGAAAGGAATTGAAAAATGAAAAGAAGTATAAGTACCTCACCTCAAAGTCAAGCCAGCCAGTCTTTTTAATAGAAGTCTTTCATTCCTTGGAGCGAGTGAAAGCAAAGGATAAGAGCACATGGGAAAGAGACTGTTTTTTCAAGCCAGTTTCATTCCTAGTTGCGCTGAAGTCTTCCATTCCAAGAATACAATAGTCAGACGCAACCCTTGACTTCTCTTCTATGGTGGAGTCGTTTGCTAGTCCCAGATGGAATCCAAGAAACTAGCGATGAAAGGCAACGAGGAGGGAACATTTGAGGAGCGTATTATGAACATACTTGGAGCTATTGAAAAGAGTCAAATAGAAGGAACTCTCAAGTGATTGGGCTTACTCTCCTTCTTATTTTCAGCCTGTTGGGCAACATCAAGCGTAGATAGTCGTTTTCAGCCTATTCTTCGTCCAACGGAACCTAGTGCCCATTTTTGGCTCAATATGATACGAATTGGGAAAGGCCCTAACGTCCTTGACTACTGACTTTCCTGGCTGTCCGCAGACTTCCCTTTTTCTATAAAACCTAATCTTTTCGAAGGCTTTCTGACACTTCTCATACCACTTCCCGGAATTGTTCTTTCGAAAGAGTCTTAGGAACGGAATTAGGTAACTCAACCACTAGTCACTTTCTCGCCTTAGGGATAGTGTTGAGGGAAACTTCACTTTAATGAAGGCAGATAGGGACTTTCACTAGTGCGTTAAGCAAGTCCAGAGATATCCCAATAGTCGCAATCTCATACCAATGTTAGGAAGAATAGTAGCTGAGCGGAAGAAGCATCGGATCTTGCCGGGTCTTTCTCGGAGAATACCCGGTATTTCTACTTTTTAGCATTTTCCTATGCTTAGGCTGTCTTCAAGCTTAGACTATGCTGAGGGGATTTGGCTTCACTGACAGATTGACCAGATAAAGATGCGTAGGCAAGAGATCCCTAGTCTTAAAGCTAGGAAAGGTACTTAAACACAGTTGAATGTGGGAATAGCAGGCAATCTCCTTAGAATACCGGGCTCCTCAAGCAAGAGAAGAGCGGGACGGGAAGTAAGACCTCTTAGGCAAGGAGGGGCGTAGCGCTTTGATTTTGAGGATCTATTTTTATATCCCACTCTGATAAAAGCCTAAATAGGTAAGTTGACCAACCTTGAGCAAAGCAATTCGTGTGTGACTTATGAAGAAATTCCTCCTCAAGCAAGAGAAGAGCGCAAACGGAAACAGCTAATTCAGCTAAATCAATTGCCCTTCGGGCCCTTCCTAAAAGAAAGAATTGACTTACCTTGCTGCTTTGATTAGGACTTAGCTTCTCTAAAGAGATTTCCCGGTGAGAACTCCCTTCTAGTAGCTATTCCGACAAGAACGGAAATAGCTACGTTTATTGCCATTCTTGCTTGCCCTGTTCTTCTTCTATCTAAGGACAAGGCAGAAGGTAAGGCCTGTGCTTGCTTCTAGGCTTCTTCCTTCTAGTCGAGGTGAAAGCTTTCAAAGAGCTGAGTCGTACCCTCGCTGAACTAGCTTTAGACTAGGCAAAAGAGTACGCAACTGAAGAGACAGCGCTAAGAGTGATGGCTTTTCTTTATATTGATGGAGACCCAGCCTCGGGGCACTGAACTGAACACAAAGTCAATCGAAAGCTTGAGTTCTTCATTCGAAACCAAAACTCGAAGAGCAGCGGCACGCGGATCAAAACCTGTCCTGGGTCAGCTATAGTTGGTTAGTCGGATGCTGTAACCGAGTCTTCTCGTCTATCGGAAGACCCTTTCTATTTAGGATAATACGAAACTTTTCAACAAAGCTCGCATGTTGATAGAGGGAAGCTTCCACTTCGAGTGCACCCACCACACTCTGCGCCTAAATCGAGCCTTGGGGGGAAAGGCCCTAGAACCTGTACTACCGCTTCATCCTCGAGGCGATCCCGGGCTGGATCAGTAAAATAGAGGTCGCTTCAATATGCTTTACACATTGGATTCTTTCAAAAGATTCTCGTTTGAGCGTCCTTCACCGTCCCCGAGCGAAAGGTCAGGTCGACGTCGACGCGTGGTCTTCTAATCTCAAACTATTTAATGCCCAAGGAAAGTCATTAGGGAAGGCGGATTCTATCACCGTCTTTGTCCCCACTGCGGCTTCCGGTCCATCGGCAGCCTATTCTTTTCTTTTGCTACAGAACAAGGCATTCTTGCATTCAGATTTGATGAAGTGATAACTATAACGTTATAGAGGGGTTTCATTAAAGAAAGCGCACTATTTCAATCAAATACTGCTTGACTTCTAATCTAATTGGCACATCTGTCCTTTGCACCTCTCCATATGTATGTGCTTTAGCCCTGATTACTTAATTTATTATAGTAAAGAAAAAGGGATTCGTAAAAGAAAGAAGAAGAAGCCGGGTCTTCTTTTTCTTTTTTAGGGCAATAAATGGGCTTCAATTTTAAAGAGCTAGGGCGGCGGCAAGAGTCTCTCACAAACTCGAGTTCAAGACCTCCGATTCAAATCCGATCGACTAGATCCGATCACATGATCAAAAAACTATTCATGAAGAAGAAGAAGTTCCAGCCTCTTTCTTTTTTTTAATGATAAGGAAGCGCTGGATCCGGGCCTTATAGGGGCAGCGAGATCGTGGGATTCAAGTTGACGTTCCCGATTTCCATGGCCGATTGCATCCCGAGGACTTTCTGGATTGGTTAAGTAGCGTGGAGAAGTTCTTTGATTGGAAAGAACTATCCGAGGTGTACGAAGGTTAAATTCCTGAGCACAGGTCATGTCTCAATTTGGTGGGATCAAGTCCAAGCAAGGCGTGAGCGGAAAGGCAAAGGGAAGTATATGAGACAAGATGCGATCGAGGTTGCGGGATAAATTTATACCCTCTGATTAGACCCAAAGCTTGTTCCAAAGGTTTCACTTCGCTTTAAAGGATAGGGGGGAGAGAAGCGTACAAGAAAGCCCCTACTCCTAACAATAACTAGTTGTGGAGTTCTACCAATTGTTTATTTGCAATGGTTTGAACGAATCCGACGAAGAATCCCTTGTTTGATAGGGCTTGAGGTTCTAAATCCAAGATGAAATCTCGATGCATCAGATGTGTAAAGTGGCGGGACTCTATAGAGAACTAGTAAGGCAGAAGGCAATGGGCTTTCGGAACTCCTTCTAACAACTATATTCTAAGACCAAAGGATAAGTAGAGGGAAACTAAATGAAATGAAGAAGGAGAAAGCCACAACACAATTAGGGAGTACATTATTTTGCTAACTTTCCGTCATACGGAATCAGGTAATTGTCGGGACTGACGAATAGAATACCAACCCCGGAGGTTCTTATACCTTATCATTGAATCGGCCGTCGAAGTACATTCTCCAACATTTATCGGTATCAGTAGCATAACATTCTACACACTAGTTCATCCGGAAGGCCATCTTGCAATTCCGAATCGGGTGGTAGAGGATGGATGTGCAGCCACGAGCCAGGGCTTGCCCTTGAATGGCCTTTTTTTTAAGGCGTGTACCGAATGTCATACTGCGACAGTCGAATTGACCACTTTGCCATGCGAGCATTGAGTGACCCAGCTTTCGTCACGAGGACCTTGAGAGGATTGATCTTCGAGACCAGATACACCGTGTTAGACAGTAAGTAGTGCCTTAGCTTCTGCAAACATAAGCGCAAGACATTCTTTCTCAACTGGAGTATAACGGTGTTCTACACCTTGCAACATCCTTGAGAGATAGTATAGAGTCATGACCGTCTTTGGGCTAAAAGCGCTCCCAATGAGTGATCTAGAGCTCGTGTATACAAGATGAAAGGGTTTCCGGAGGCTTTTGTGAGATATTGCTTGATATCTTGGAATGCTTCTTGGCATTTAGCATCCCAAACAAGCCTTTCTTCATCAATCGTGAGAAGCATCTACCAGACAGATTGGAAAGAAACCGTCGAATAGTTATATGCCAGCCTTCCTTGGAAGCCTTTCAGTTCTTTTAGGTTCTTTGGGGATGGCCTTAACCTTTACTGGATCTAGCTCGATGCCTTGCTTTCGAACTACGAACCCAAACAATTTACCGGACGAAAGACCGAAGAAGCACTTCAATGGGTTCATCCGTAGCTTGTGCTTTCGCAGTTGCTCAAACACTCTTCGCAGATCATCTAGATGGTCTTCTTTCTTTTGACTTTGGACAGCCAAGTCGTCAACGTAGCACTCAACTTTTGAATGTTGTATGTCCTGAAATATCTTCATCATCGCCCTTTGATAAGAGTAGCACCAGCATTCTTTAGACCAAAAGGCATGACAGTGTTGCAGTAGATTCCGAAAGGAGTTCGGAAGGATTTGGGTACATCTTGATCTGATTGTATCCAGAAAAGCCATCCATCGATACCAGATTCTCGATCCGTCTACACCAGACGAGGCGAGCTAATTAAGCTTATATAGCGGAGGCCAGTTCAACCAGCGATAACAGTTGCTCTTAGGAGAGGTAGGCCAGTTCTTCTATCCGCTCCATCTATCTATCTCTCCGGTTGTTGGGATGAATTTCAAGGCATGGCAGCTGCTGCCCGCTCGCTTAAGGGCTTCCCTTACGTACGAAAGGAAAACTCAACTAGCCGCTACTAAGCCAGAAAACAAGCCCCTCCATAACCACTACAAACATCTTGTCTTTCAAATCTTTCCTCGCAAAAAACACTCTCTGTTAGGGCTGGGTCCCCATAACACTAAGTTTCAGGCCACTACACCGAAAGAAAGGAACTCAAGACACTAATCCAAGCAGTCGCTTAAGGACCCACTAGCCCCCCAAGGGAGAACACCAACTGAAGCCGTCTAATCCCGTATCTCTCTGCTCGGCTTGCTTTCTCGGTATCGAAAGTGGAAGTCGATCCCGCCAACACGAAACAGAGATTTTTTAACCTAGGTACTTTCACCCCCTACTAATAAAAAGAAAAGAAAAGGCCCCTTACAAAAAAAAAAGGAAAGATTCCCTAACTAGCTAAACTGACAAGCTTACCATGAACTAGCTAAAGCCGAGACAGCTAGAGCAGAAAGGAAATTTGATCCACCGCCTAGTGCCTTGAATGAACTTACTTTCTGGCTCGAGTGACTGCTAAGTCTAATCCAAGCGCTTCCCGAAAGAGATACGTAGGCCCGGAATAAGGAATTTCTTCCTGATCCCCGGAACCAGAAAGAGAAAGGTTCGATGATCAAAGAATTCCCCCGAAATCGAAAGCACTTTTCTAATAAAGCATGCTTAAAACCTTCAATACCTTCCCCTTGACTTACTGAGGGAGGGAAGGGGATCCTTCGAATCTTTATAGATAGGGTCAATTCCTTTCCGTGAACTTACAACATAGGGCAGCTAGGCCCACTAAGGCTAAGTGATAGAGTAAGGTGCGAAGCAAAGTCATATCGTAGTCACGAGATGGAATATAAAACTATAAGAGTTATCCTTCTCTTTCGAGATGCATGAATACATTTCTTTCTCGATGCCGGGTCGTTCCAAAGTGACTTGCTATTGCTGCCGGATGGTCTCTTCATCAATTGGATGTTCATAATGCTTTCTTACATAGTGACTTAGATGAAGAAGTTTATATGTCTTTGACTCCCGGGTATCGCAGAAAGGGGGGGAAGCGTTGAGTCTTTTACATCATCTTCTGTAGACGGGTAAAAAAATAAGTCTATAAGGAAGCTTTAGTTCCACTTCTCTTGAAGCGTAATCCCTTCCTGCTAGTTTTCCTATCCTCGAATCTAAGGGGGAGCTTGATTTACGGCGAAGACTTGTAAACATCCGAACATTTTCTCCATCATCCAGGGAACGAATGGGGGTAGCTTCCTCTCTGCTAGGCTAGGAATAGGAAGACTTGAATGAAAAGAATTAGAGTGGAACCCTAGTACTTCCGAATCCATACCTTTTCTTAGGCTTTTCTTAGGGGAGTTTAAGTTACCCTTTGACTTAGAGTTAGAGTGAGTGCCTCTATCGAAGTTCTAATATTACCACTTTGGTCATTTTATTCCCGGATTTCTTTACCCGAAAAAATGGATTTTATACTCGCTTTGAGAACCAGTTAACCCAGCATCCGAATCCGATAAAGGACTTTCACAGCGGATAGGCTTAGAGCTCCTACTAGAACAAAACCTATTCGGATTAACTGACTCCACTACCGCTTACGGTTATTTGAACAATGATTATTTCATTCACCGGATATAAACCAAAAGAAAGAGCTTCAACGGCTAAAAGACTTGCAGCTGATGAAATAGCTAAGGTTCCCTCGGGGACGGATCTTCACTTCTGATTCAATTGTTCGAGGAAGAGGCTGGCACTGGCAGAAAGAGAGAGGATTCTCCACCTAATATTATGGTGGACTGCCTTGGGGCCTTGCTTGAGGGCACTTACTATAGGGAAAAACTGGAACGACTTGAAAGTCAGGTTCGGAGACGCTCGAACTACCTTACGAGGGGAGAAAACAGGGAAAGGAGTCAGTATTGGCGCATGTCCGAGCTAAGATCGGTTGAGGCGGGTAAAGACGGTTTGGTAAAGGACTCCTTTAGTTTAGCGGTCATGGATCGATTCTAGGTGGTTAACTTGTATACCCCTATTATCAGAGTTCACGTTCTGATCATCCCATTGTTTTCAAATAGACATGCCATATTGGCTTTCTCCGAGGCCATAAGAAGGTAGTTGCTTAGGGACCGAAGCGAAGTAAGCTGGAGCTTCGAGGTCAGCTTCTAGGTCATAAGCCCATCTGCGATTCCCTCACTCGCTAGCAACCAAACCAAATGGGATTCAATTCTTCAATTCCCTTCTCTTTCGGTTAGCAACTAACTGACTCTCGTACTCGGTACTCTCTCCTCTCCCGCTGTCTAACCACCTTACCTCTCCGCCCTACCTCGGGCAATCTTTCTACCTTGGTCAAGTTGATCTTCGGGAAGGCCTAGCCTCCCTTCGGTCCTTCTTGTAGGTTAGGGGAAAGGGCTTCGGTTGAGTGCCGTTTCGACGGCTTTAGTTTGGAGGATCGTAGACTTCTGCCGGTCAAGTCGATGGGAAAGAGTCCAAACCCGTCGCCTCACCCTTCCTTAGCCACACCTCTCTTTCCTTTGCCCTAGACCTACCCAACAAATGGAAGTCTTCCCTTTCCCTTTAGCTTCATGGCTTCCCTTCCATGAGCATATTGTCATGAGTGAAGGTAATCTTTGCTATCGCCGCTTCCTGCACGGCGGTCTCTTTCTGGGACTTCAACCTCCACTCGATTGACATGGGGCCCATCTCTCTCGGCTTCAGTCAGTCTTTTGATCCTAGATCCGAGTCTCATGCCCTATAGTCCCGGCTTTGAATTCCTTCCCTTAGCCCACCTTTAGCTTGCTTCCCTCAAAGCAAAGATCGGATTCGTTCACTGCTAAACAAGAGTTCCGAGTCGATTTGGTCGTGATCCTTTCTTCTCGCCATCTCCGTTGGCAAGGTGAGTCTCATCCCTAGCTTGGCTACTTTACTAGACTATAGGCACTAGGCTATTCTTCGATCTCGAAAGAGTGAAAATCAGGATTGGATGCTGTTCCAATCTCTCTCATCGTGAAATCGAATTCACCGTAGATCGTTGATTCCCTTGCTTTGCTTTCGGGCAATGATTCCGATTCTTCTTTGCTTGCCCACTCTAACAGATTCTTATTAGTTCAAATAGCCCTAGCGAGCTCCCGTGAACTAGCAGCGGACGCATCAATAGCTGCAAACGGAGAGGAATGAATTCTAGAACTAGTGGGAGGACTTTGCCAAGAGAAAGAGTAGTGAAAGAATTTAGAGATAGCAAGGTCTTCATAAATAGCACGCACAGGACAGAGAGAAGGAAGAGCTTATCCCCCATGGGATGGGGGCACTCTCTTTAAATTACAGACGTTAGCAATCACGGCTGATTCAACAATCGTGAATTGAATTAGCCTCGGCGGAAGTTCTTTCTCTCTCAACTATTGTTTCTTATGCCCGAAAACGGAAAAGCTACTGGCCGTCGAATCTTTCTATCTTTAAATAAAATAGCAGACAAGATGCAATCGCAATCAGTCAATACCAGGCAAAGTCCTTACTTACCAGACCAGGCTCAAAGCGAGAAAGACCCGGCAAACAAGAAGCAGGGCATGGACCTGCTTCTACTATTGATCTTGTCCTCTGTCTCTTTAGCTGCGAACAAGTCTTCTTTCACAAGCAGTTCTCTTATCCGCTGTTGTTAGCTTTCGAGGGAGGAAGTGACCGAGGGATTATGTGTTGAAGGAAAAAGCCTTGCTCTCTTTTTTTTTCAGAGGGAAAGCGTCGAGCTCTTCCCAGACGGGGATTCTTTGGTTCCAATCCGGGTATAAGCGCCAGCCCTACGTCCGCATCTCACGAATGCCGTGTACTAAAAGGAACGGGGACAAGATGTCCAGCCTTCCATCTTTCAAAAAAACCAAATCCTCAGTTGGCTAAACTGATCTACTCTTCCTTTGAATAACCTAAGGTACGTATTGCCTGTTAAATCCTCCCTTGGCTTCTTGAAGGTAGGACTGACAAGTTATGGTTTTCAAATAGGGTACGACTCTTACACCGGTTGAGGGAGCCAACCTAAGCTCGTATGATATAGAAAGTAGAAAGGCCGTTTAGCAAAATAGAAAGGATAGGGGAAAGCGACGGCTTTTAGGATAGAAGTTACAAGGGGAGATAGAGTCTGACGTCCTAGGTAGGGAGTCTCTCAACCGATAGCGATAGGGAACGACTTATATACAAGGAGCTTTGACAGTAAAGTGGAGGTTTTTCATACTTGACATCAGTTATCACGGATTCAATCAAAAGAGATACCCGGCGTCAAGTCTCTACCTTCTCCTTCTGACTGGCTGTTCTCCCCAAACAAGAAGTGGGAAAGGGCTTCTAATGGCACAGCTGACAGTTTGATCTCTCCATCCATCTGCTGCATGAACATCGACAGTGAAATCACTTAATGTAAGGTAGCGGATGAGGCGAAAGAGCAGCATTGCATCTATCCTCAAATCAAAGAAAGAAGGCCCAACGACTGCCCGCTTCTATATAAAATAAAAGCCTTTTGCCTCCACCAGAGTTGACCAAGGATCTGTGGTCCCATCATACAGAATTCTGGCATACGGAATTTCTCAGGCCGGGCAGAGATCTGAAAGGCCCTTGTAAATTCCAAAGCCTCTGTGCTTGCGAACATCTTCCTCTAGTCCTTTGACGCATATCTAATAGAAATGGATTCCTCTGCCCCGGCTGGCTGGTGTGCCTTCTCTTACGGAAGCAGCTACTCCGGACAGAATCGTCCGCTGTTGAGAGATTCAAGTAGATATTTTCGACTTCAAGCGGATGTGCCATTGAGAATGATGTATATTAAGGAAGAGTTCTGTCTTTTCTTTCGGGAAGTGGAATCACGGTTGAAGGTATTATCGCGGATTAGGGGTGTTGATATGAGGGTACCGAAGGTAATATAATTCGAGCGAATGTGAAGAAAAACCTACCTAACCCTCAAGGAAATGCTAAATTTGCTCTCTCCTATGGGAGAACTCTCTCTTGGAAGGGGAGTGTCTTCCATCAACACTGCATTCATTCTCTTATACCAAACGAAGCCCGGTCCCGGCTGTAACTACCGATTGGCAAACTACTTATATGTAGAAGCCGTTATGATAACGAGATGCGAACTACCTTTTCTTTTAGCTTTGGAACACTAGGTAGCTTGCCTGCCTCATTAGCTAAAGCGTGGGCTGGCTTTTCCTATTTGCCTGTAGTGAGTGATGCTCTAGTTCTTTGATAGCTAGCTTTCTAATAATATAGAGAACCTAACTCTCCTTAACCGGGGAGCTTTACCTGTTTATTACATGAAAGCTTTCCCCGGGGAGCAGGCAACGAAGCTAAGTAGATGTGGAAGCGAGGGCAGAACAAGCAGGCAAGCAGCGCGGGTGGGACCTGTTGTTCAGGAGGTTTGGAGAGCAAGTAACCAGGGAACTCCGTTCTATAGAGAATATCTCCTGGAGTTTTAGCTCTGGTGGTCAAGTAGTCCTTTAGCTGCCTGCCTTGATTCCCGCGTCACAGTAGCTAAGCGTAAGTAAGCGTGGTCAATAGAACGGAATGGAATGGTTGTTGCATTTATCCAAGCAAGGAGCGGGGTAGTTGACTCGCGGGAATAAGGGAATGCGATGTCGAAAAGAAAGGAATTGAATTAGCAATAGACTGAATTTCAGTATACTCTGCTTTAGATGCATTCTTCTTCTTTCCGTACCATACCTCTTCGGCGCATCAGCATCTGTTGTTGAAGCAAAATCTGTTGTAAAGTCAGATGTAGAATATTCATATGTAATTTCATTACCTGTTGGCGAATCATCCTCAGTTGAATCTTTTTTAGTTTCCCTCCCCGGTGGAATTGAAAAAGAAACTAGACTCCCCTCCTTGCGAAGAGGCCCCACCCGAACCACCCTCATCAAGTGCTACCTCAAAGCAGGAGCTTTCTTCTCCATCTTATTCATATCGAAATTGGTTTCGTGCTCCGTTTTCGCTCTCCATTTGCTCTTGCAAAATTCCTGGCATGCTGATATGCTACGAAAAAATTGTTGTTCTAAGCCATGTGAGACCCTACTCGTAAGTTTGAGTTAATAGAGTCTATCATACGGTGTATCGAAATGTATTGGATGGATGTCCTCGAAAATAAGATATCTAAATAGAGCTTCCCGAAACCATTGGTTTGGACGTTTCTAGTGATCAAGGCCTTGTTTTGACCTTCAACTCCGCTATGCGCAAAGGAAGCCTTTCTCTGCATATGTATGATATTTCATCCGTGAGTGTATTAACACGAGAAGGCTGGTGGGTTAGGCCGAGCCTGGTTCGGTTAGGACAGCAAGGGAAAGGTTGGGTATACAACTATCAATAGATAGGGAAAACCGGCCCTGAAGGTGTATCAAAAAGGACAACATCAGGTGAGCCTAATTTGCACTTCTTTAGTAGTGAACTCCTCTTCCGAAGCTCACGCCGAGCCGGAACCTATTGAAGTCGAAAGATCAATTCCCCGACTCAACGGCTTATTATGCCCCTGAAATAACTGATTTTGGAGCCTTTGTTTCGGCGTCTGCTTCAAAGGAGACTCCTGGGAATTCATTCCTGTGATTCTTGTCCCATCGATTATCAAATAGGGGTCGACACAGGCTGAAATATTCCCCGATAAAGCCAATCTCCAAGTGGAGGATTCACGCTCTAGCCTCATTTCTAGATCCGGGATCATATGGGTCATACGTTCCATTTCTGGTCACCTTCCAAGCTACGACTTAGGAATTGTAGCGAAGACTCGTGATTGATCTCATTATGGCTGGGCCAAAGCCTCTCTTTCTGATGCGAATTCGGTAGAATCGAAGAGAATTTTCGAAATAAGAAAGAGTCTATTTTCATATTTAAGAGAATTGTCTTCCATTTAAAATATCGTTTTGAAAGTTGGTGGGTGGAGTAAGAATATTAGGTAAAGCATTTCCTTCGTCAAAAAGCCTCCGGAACGGAAGGCGTTCGTTTCGGTCTCAGTTGGCGTCCATTTCGCAGCCCTAATGGTGCCATCTTGGACTAGGTGTCGAAGAGTTCCCAAGGAGTGAATTCGGTGAAGTGGATGACTCGTTTCTTTGTCCGGTTGGAAGACTCGGTCAGTTGGTTTCCAGTGCCAATAATTGGTAGAAACCAAGTCTGACTGTCAACGGAGAGATTTTTTCTCAAAAAATTCTTATTGTAAGTGCCCCAGCTTCTCCTTGGCTCTTGACAATCTTATCGATGAGGTTCCTTGAATTGATTCGAGGTGAAACCCTCAGACAACCCTTTAGAGGGAACTTGATGAGCGGGCATCGAGGAATTTCTCTGCTGTTCCCGGCTCTCATAAATGGTAGAAATGACTCCTCAAACTCCACATTATCCATATGCCTAAATTCTTTCATTTATAGAACTGGGAATGGGAAGAGGAATAAAAACCGGCAGTCCTTCTCTTATCCTTAACTGGAACAGGGAAGGAAAGTCCTTCAAAGAGCAAAGAGCAATAAAGGCCGGCGCGGTGCCATCCATTTTCCTATTGAAAAGGAAGGCGGGAAAGAATCCTAGGAAAGAACACGCTTGTGAAAGCAATCAAGCCCAGCGACATACGCGCTTACTTTTTATTTCATTTTAATCAAATTTCAGGCTGGCTCTTCTGCTTCCCCTTCTCTAGTCTATCTACTCTAGAAACTCGTCTCAAGCCTTGAAAGAAAATCAGTCTTTTGTGTGGCTGGTAATTTCTTTTCATAAGATATAGCTGTTCCTGCTTCCCTTTCTCGAGGCCGCCCTTTTCTACCTGTCGTTCGGGAGTTCGCTCGCAAGAACGTCGCGTACCAAGGGAGATCTTTCGATCACTCTCTTAGCCCCGACGCCCAAGGCACGCCTTCATCTCTACCCACCTTTTTGAATTCTAACCGTGACCAGCCATGACAAGGCTGAATGGATTAGAACCCTAGACTCGCTCTACTTACCGAAAACAAAACTCTTCTTCCTAACAGCTGATCTGCGACATCTTCTCTCTCTTCTTATTCATGCTACCGGTAAAGAGAAGGTTTGGATGTCAGGATCAAGAAAAAAAAGACCACTTTCGTACATAGGTGGAATGAACTTTCTTCTTTTCCGAGTGACTTGCTTAGTGGAAATGCTTGAGTGTCACCCGGGTAAAACGCGAGAAGTCTCTTCCCTTCGGTCAGCCAAATATCCGAATCATTGACTTCCTTCAATCTTCCGAATTCGGAAGAAAAGAATTTCTACCCTCCTAAAAGCAAGTAGCCTCCCTCACTTTTATGTTCTAGAAGTAGTCTCCTTTGGGGTTAAGGGTCTAGCATTACCTCCTTTTTTTCCTTAAAACCTTAAGTAACTTAGTGCAACATGGCAAATTTCATTGAGAGGAATCAGAAAAGAAATGAAAAACAACTCGAAAAGAATCTGGAGCATCCTCAGGTTTAGGTATTGTTCGTCGTACCAAGCACTTCTTGGCGAGCTCTAATATGATCAGATTTATAAGTAAGCATCTCTTGTAAGAGAAACACCAAATCCCTCTAGAGCCCAAACCTCCATTTCTCCTACCCGTTGTCCCCCTTGTTTGGCCCTTCCTCTAAGGGGTTGTTGTGTAACAAGTGCATAATGCCCGCTGGAACGTCCATGTATTTTATCATATCAGCAACTTGATGAATTAATTTCAAGATATAAGGCTTTCCTATTATAACAGGCTGCTCAAAAGGATCTCCCGTTCTTCCTCTACTTTTTTACCGGGTTCAAATACCCACGGATTTGCTGTTTGCTTACCGGCTTCATATAATTCAGAAAATACTAGTTTTCTCGATGTTCATATCTCTCATCAAAAGGTGCTACGTCCTTGGTCAGTCCAAACAAAGCAAAGATAGGGAGGCTCCTCACATGTAATCAGTTGCAAGGAAAGATGTGCCCCTTTGTTTAAACAATAAGTCCGCGAGTGCTGTTCCTGGAGGGAGGGAAGTAAGAAGTGGCTGTTAGAAAGTGCTGCTCCAGCTCTTGGTAAGCATCATCCGTGACGGTTGGGTTAGGCTTTCCACTTTGGCCGAAAGAGCTTCTTTGCCCGGGCTTCTAGCTTTGTTCGAAATAGGGTGCTGTAGCGCTTTCTTTCTAAAAGCTATAGGCGATCTGAAGCGTAGGCAGAGGACCCGGGTCTAGCAGGAGAAGCGGTAGCTTGAAGCAACCTTTCAGAAAGAGACCGCAGTCGTGTCCTAAATACGATGATTTTTTCTCGCTAGGTTTAGTGTGAGTTCTTTCTCCGCTACTTCTCCTTTACTTCTGGCATTTCATCCATGCTATTTATCTGTGAATTGAATAAGGAAGAAGCCCGAGACTGTTAAGCTATCGTATTGTCTCCAGGAAGCATAGGTAGTTTCAAAGACGTAGCGTGGGCGTATACCATATAAGAGTCAATCCCCGGGAAATTTCCGTAAAAAGGAGAGCCCTCCTTCTAAACAAGACGATTTACCGCAATCGCCTCAGGACTCCACCTCTTTCTTCGGCGGGGGAACGAACTTCTGCTACACGAGGACTCGGTGGCTCTCCTATTCCTATCTCTTGGATGACCTCTCTTTTTTCAGACTAGCTTTCAGACCTAGGGACGGTTGAAGCCTATTCAATCAAGAAAGGCCTGACTTGCTTGCTTGCCTTTCCAAATGAGAGGACGAAGAACCTAGGCGCGGATTGGGCTCCCGAACCAAAGGTAAGCTCCTACAGCGCCTTAGGACTAGGACTGATCGGATATGCCTTCCCTTCTGACTTTCCTGAGCGAGTAGGTGATGCAGTCTAGGGTTACATGCCTGCTTCTCATAACCTACTTCTTATTACGTTACGACTTTTTTCCGCCCCCTCACGCTATAAAGTAGATTTCCTTTCTTATGGTCTATCCCCTCGTACCCGTCAGTCTAAGCCGGCTCGTAGGCTATTGGTTCTGGGGGAGGCAAATCCAGATAAATTGCTGGAGGATTTCCTTCTGCGAAGGGTCGGCTGTCATCAATATCAGGTTATTTAGCCTGAGGTTGAGCGGAAAGCTGAGTTGAAAGCTACTCCAATTCCGTTCCCCAGTGATTGCCAATTCTCTTTCCACTGAAGCAAAGGTGCGCCTTGAAGGTACGAGTCTATTCCTTCCTCCCGGTTGATTCGTCAACGAGAAAGATCATCTTTACTTGAAAGGCGTCACTCTTTATATTATCCGTATTGCAACGTGACGTATACTTCAACCTTCTCTCTCCCCATTCATTTCGAACCTCCGACAGTCGAATAGCAAACCTGTCTGTCCTGTTGGGAAGGCAGGACGAGAACTATAGTATAGGACGGGAACTAGAGTGCTCTAATTGCTCCTTCTCCGGTTGAAACCACTGTTGCCTGATCCGGAACCAGCTCTAGCTACTGTTCCATCTCCTGCACCGTTCTGCGCCTTTTTGAATGAAACGCCTAGCTTTGATGCTTTCTTCTTACCCACGCGAGATTGTTACCTAGGTGAGAGCTCTGCGTCCGTCTTGGACTGAGGGGCGCGAAGTCGGGCCTACTTTTTTTTTAAGTGCAAGTCCTGCCCTGCCTATCCCCTAAAAACCTAAGCGGCCCACCTGAGCCTTGAAAGCAAGAACTGTACGAGCCGAACGGACGAAACAAGCGAGTCCTACTTTGACTGCCTTGTCTACCCACCCACTACACAGGCCTGAGTTAGGTACAAAGGCACTCACTTTTAAGCATATCGAGGCTAATGTAAATTAGTATGCCAAAGGGATAAGTCGATCCAAGCGAACCGAGCAAGTCATTTCGTCTTTTCGGGATGAACTTATCGTGCGCTACGCCAGGCTAAAGACAAGAAAGAAGAAAGAGCGCACCCCTCTCGTGGTTGGGAGCTTCACTCTGCTAGTTTCCGCTGTGGTCTTCCCTTCGTGAGCTCCTTGGCTTGACAATAGAAAGCGGAACTGCTCTTTCGTGCAAGACAAGAACGCTAGAGGTAGAGACACATTTACAAGACAAGGCCGGAAAAATGAACATTTTCAAATTGAGTAGTAGCTCTTCCCGAGCTGCTTTCTGACGCTAAGCTAAGGCCATCTGAGAAGGAAGAAGACGCATCTTCCAATAATAAGTACCACAGCCGGCAAAGTTTTTAGAGTCGGGTTTAGGGTTTTGATTTTCTTATCAGAATCCATACCAGGAGTTTTGGAGAAAGGCCAACTTGGCTTTCCAGTCTAGTTGTCGAGCGGCAGTGTCGTAAAGTATCCCTTACTTATTTCTGTTCCCCCGTGACCCTCTATTTAGTAGTACTCTCCGTCTGTCTTCCTCTCTTTTTTTTTAAGTATGAGTCACGAGTCAAGTCAAAGGAAGGGATACAGAAGGCGCATTCCTGCCCTGCCTGTCCGCTTAGTGAATTGATCTCTTGTTTAGCGAATCGGGAATAAAAAGCCTAGGTCTCTTTCCTTTAAATGCTTTACCCCGGCACCCAGCTCAAGAGTCAGATTCTGGGGTTCAGGAATAGGGGAAGAGGGAGTCTATTGGTATGGGTCCTAATCGCTCGTAACGATCCTTGCGGATCCCTTCTGTCGTCTCGGTCTACTTGCCTCGTCGGCGTGCTCCTACCTTTCCTTTCCCTATCGAGGACTGGAAGGATTTTCCGTCCTTTGCTCTAACCACGGGATTAGTTCTGTTCTAATCACTTCGATTCCCGTACACGAATACCTTCCTTCAATCAAATAGATTGATTCCCTACCCGGAGAGAGTACTCTGGATTCCCTTTCTTAAATTTCTGTAAGCGAATCCCTTCGATTACTTTTCTAACTAATAAGGCTAGGAATCGCTACTTTTTCTTCTCTGCACGAGGGGTGGCTAATCCCCCTTCCTTCTCTTATGATTGAATCTATATGCCTTCTTTCTTAGGACTATTTAGGGGCAAGAAGATTCTATTCTAAATGGCAAGATTGCCTCTATCAATTCTACGGGTTTTCTTAACTAATCGAATTACGACGAATAAGACCGAATCACGTGCTATCAATAAAAAAGACGACTTATCTGAGATTGACCGCTATTCCCACATTGATTTTTGCGATTATCCTCTTCTCCGGTGTTCCCACGGGGCGGTAACTCTAAGGGAGGAGTGAAAACCCGGAATTCTTTATTAATAGCCGAGTAATTGATTTGAGGAATAAGGCTACGCTCCTGAAGGCCGATGAAAGTATCTTAACTGTCTGAATCCATTAGGTTCTTCGATTTGTTCAGAAAAGAAACGAAAGACAAGAAAACATCTTTGATTACGATTAAAAGGAACAATCTCAAATAGACCAAGATCCAATTTCGGGTCATTTCTTGGTGAACATAATCTGCCATAATCTCTTCGATCCCTTCATTTATATGCCAGAATAAAGAGAGATTGGGTAGGAAAGTGGAAGAGACTTTTTTGTATATGATAATCAAAGGGAGCAGCAAAGCTGCAGTAATTCTTTGGAAAAGCCCGATTCTCTTTGTCTTCGAGCTTTCATTCCTCAATCCACTCTTTCGTTCCTTCATATACCCCCCCACCAATAGATAGAAACAAATAGGAATAACCAAACCACGTCTACAAAATGCCAGTACCATGCAGCTGCTTCAAAGCCAACGTGATGCTCCTTGGTCAGATGACCAAGATATTGGCGAATACCACATATGATCAAGAAAAGAGTACCTATAATCACATGAAAACCATGAAAGCCAGTTGCTAAGAAAAAGGTAGAACCATAAATACTATCCGAAATAGTGAAGGGTGCTTGATAATATTCCATTCCTTGAAAGCCAGTGAATACTAGAGCCAGTAAAACGGTAGCTGCTAAAGCATAAACTGCTCGTTTTTCCTTCCCCGCGAGTATAGCATGATGAGCCCAAGTTACGGCAGCTCCGGATGAAAGGAGAATAAGGGTATTAAGAAAAGGGATTTCCCAAGGATCTAAAACCCCAATCCCTTTTGGGGGCCAAATACCTCCGATCTCTACCGTAGGCGCCAAAGAAGAATGAAAAAAAGCCCAAAAAAAAGCAAAAAAGAACATAACCTCCGATACGATGAACAGAATAAAACCATATCGAAGTCCTAATTGTACGACTTTGGTATGATGTCCTTCCAACGTGGACTCACGTAGAACATCGCGCCACCATACAAACATAGTATATAGGATAAATAGGAGGCCCAAACTGAGAAGTGTTGCACCCCCTTGAAATGAGTGCATGTACATCACACCTCCAACGGTGGTTGCCAAAGCTCCGAGTGAACCCGAAATAGGCCATGGACTTGGATCTACCAAATGATAAGAATGCCTCTGAGATTCAATCATAAACGACTTTGCCTCGGTTTACCCTCCCCTTCACCCCCACCGGATTGCCAAGCATTTGGTACTGAGTTTCCTCCTCCCTTTTTAGTAACAAAATAAACCAGAAGTAGGACCAAACTGAGAGTTAGCAGCATAAAGAATGGGGCCCATCAGCCCTCATGTATCCTTGTCAGTACTCTAATCGGTCATTCTGACTCTTTTTGATTGAACAGCTATGACACGAGCCGTGAACAGCTTGTTCTCCTTTCGGTTAAAGCTCTCTAGCTTCTAGTTGTATAGAAGGTGCCGAACCATGGCTTTAGGAAAGGTACCGTCTGTCTTCTCTTAATCTATTTCTAGCAGGAATGATTTCGGTGGGTGGGAAAGCACTAGCCCCATTTATGGTTTTTGATCGAGTCAATTCATCTGTCCTTCCTAAGCGCTTTGCTTTCGGGCGATGCCCTTACAAAAAACTTCCTTAAGCCATGTCCTTACCACCAAAAGCAGTTATGCCGACAGTGGCAAGAGCTTCTTCTTGTTCTTCACTAATTCCGGCTAGGGTGAGAAACTCCTAGTGCTAATCTCTCTAAGAAGGAAGAGCCGATTCGTAATAACCTTTCTTTTCGCTGCCATAAGACAGCCCAGGTATTCCCGCAAAAAACGAATTGAACCGGGTCTGGCTGAGCCCTTCTTTCCTTCCTCTAGAAATAGCTGCGGTTAGGCCTGAAAGCCTTCATCGGAGAGTCGTGAACAAGCGAAAGAAGAAGTTCCGATCCCAGCTTCTTAAACAAGAGTTCACAGTCCAACGTATTCAATAGCAATTCCATTGCTCGGGTATTTACTCTGTGCTGTGGCTAATTCGCCCATTAAGGAAAGAATTGAACCTGCATCTTTCAAAGAGTTAGACCGGATCTTGCTAAGACAAACCTTGGATGTTGATGGAGAAAATCCTGCTAGAAATAGGAAGTTGGCAGAGGTAGAATCGGCATCTGTCCTGCCTGCTCGAAAGCCTGCCTTGGCTAGGCTGCTTTAGATTTAGAATAATGGGCTCTGGGCCTTGTGGCAGTGAGAATGGGGCGCGGTTCGCTGAAAATAAAAAGAAGAGGGCTATGGGCCAGTTTCCCTCATAAAGAAATGCATCACTTCTGGATTACCAGACTACATCTGCCTATGAGATTTCACCTTCTACGACATAGACCATTTCGAATGATAGCGGAATGACTCAAGGCTAAGGCCCAAGCAGCAAGAAAAAGAAGGAGCTGCAGAGATTGCTAGGACAGGTACATTTCCTTCGAAGGGAAGGGCTTTCAGCGACCAAGCGAGTAGTTTACACCTTGCTAATGACATAAGTAAAGACACCAGCTTAAAAGCCCCTAGATAGTAATACGTAAGAGGAAGGTGACTAAGCAACTATGCTACTATTAGCACCCCAACCTAAAACCGACTACTGGAAATCCTACTAAGGACGGGCATTCCCTAGTCTTTGGATCACTTGAATCTGACTCCTGGTAAGAAGATCTTTCTATTTTTTTGCCTTCTACCGAATTTCTCCCATCTTCTCTACATCAATGAACTCACTCCATTAGCCCTTACATACTCAAGAGATGCAAAGATAGACTGAGATCTCAGCTAAAAGAATCTCACGATTAGAAGAATTTATAGGTGATTACCTTATCGGGACCCCAAACGCAGGTTTTGAAGCTTAAATCCCGTTGTCTCGTCAAAAAGAAGATAAAGACAAAGCATTGACTTTGTCCATCATTTGAATCTGATTCCCTGGCCTCTACAGACTTGCTTGGAAACCCTTTGAAAGGAAGGGTTGGGACTATTCCCAGATCGGACCAGCCACCCCTTCACCAGCCTCTTATTGTCTTTTGTTTCGGTATGAAGTATAATAAATTTTCCCCTGCGAGAACACAACAAACAAGGAGTTCCGTTGTTGGTCTTTTCCCAGTCAACCACTTCAAGTGGAGAAAGCGGGTTTATGAGGGTGACAACCAAAATTACGATACTATACCCAAGGGCTCTCCTTTGATGGCACACCCAACCTAGGACAGTGTACAGGCGCTTATCCAAATCCCACGAAGCTGAAGCACTCGGTTTACGAGCCGCAGACGCTAAAGCAAACGCTCTTGCAAAAGCATCCGAAGACGCATCAGTAAACGTAGAAAGAGATCCTATTCCCTAAGGTAAGGCCTTTGCTATCGCTTGAAACTTCCTTACTTCCCATAGGAAAGGGTGACCATCTTTAAAGCGACTTTCTCAACAAGCTCTAGCTCTAGGTCTTCATCTTTGTAATTTGTAAAAAGTCTCTTCCTTCTCTTCTGACTTCCTTCCCGCGGGGTTGGCCTTTCGCTTCGCTCTAGATCTTCAAACTCTCCTAACCCTTTTTCGGAACTCTTCGGGATCTCACTCGCTGCCTCACATGCAGGTCGATCCTAGTTCGTGCTTTCCCTCTTATTGACTGGTCGACCAAATGATATCGCTTCCCTTTCATGAGGCGGGGCGGGGACGCCACTAGCCCCATTGGCAACCTTCTGAACCAGATATCTCGGGTTCACTCCTCGAACTCGTCACTGTCGGAGCACACCGATAGACCAGGGAACGAAGGCTATAACATAGGAATTAGGTTGCTTGTAAGACTTCCCCTTCCTCCTGCTTAGTTGTCTACTAGGCTGAAAGCGTGCTCTATTGCCAATCCGAATGGTAGGTTGTAGGTTACTTTCCTCCAATCCTCTCTTGGTGGAGTCCTTTGCCTATCACACAGCTCTTGCGCTCTCACAGCGCTCTCAATCCCGTTATCGGAAGAACTTCCCCTTTCTCTTCTTAGCCCGGTTTCTTCTTTTTCTTCTTCTTATCCACTCTTCTTATGTTTTTGCTTCTAGACCAAACGGTGCCCTTCTTGGAGACAAAGGAACTCGATTTTTTCATGCGACTACGGTGTGCAGAAGGCAGAGAAACAGAATTCAAAGATTGAGACTTGAGAATGGGGAATGGGGTTCTGATGATGATATTGTTAAAGGATAAATTTTCAGGCATTTTCAATCTCTTTTCTGTTCAGTGGAGTCTATTCCTGCTCATCACCCTCCTCTTGATAACCATCCTTGTATTTCTAGTGCTCAAGCTGATTTGCTTATTGCTCCTGTCTCAAAGTAAGAAGTTTATGCTGCTATTCAGGCAATGAAACCGTATAAAGCCCCTGAACCGGATGGGCTCCAACCCGTCTTTTTCCAAAAATATTGGGATATTGTAGGTGACACAATTTTCGATCTTGTATGTTCTGCATTTGAGTCAGGGACCTTTCCTATAGAATTGGAGAATACTCTTATTGTTCTTATTCCGAAAGAAACTCACCCCACTACAGCAGCTCATTTTCGTCCTATCAGCTTATGTAATGTGGCTTATAAAATTCTCACCATGAACCGTTTAATTTAAGACCTTGATGAGATTGTTAGTCCCGTTCAGGCTAGTTTCATCCCTGGCTTCTGATAATGTCATCATTGCTCAGGAATTACTTTATTCGATCCGTCGCACTTCTTCTAGACAAGGAGGTATGACTATAAAAATGGATCTTGCTAAGGCGTATGACAGAGTAGATTGGACTCACTAATACTCCCCGAGATTTTGGCTTTCCGGATAAATGCGTAGAGCTCATTATGAATTGTGTTTCCCAGTCCTCTTTATCTATTGTGTGGAATGGTCAAAGGCTTTCCTCCTTTCAGCCTAAACGGGGTCTCCGACAGGGTGATCCATTATCTCCTTATTTGTCTTATGTATGGGGAAGCTCTCTCTTTTAATTGAGAGGAAGGTTAATCGTAATGAAAATGGAAACCTGTGAAGACCTCTCCTACTGGACCTGCGCTCTCACACCTCTTTTTTGCTGATGATGTTATCCTTTTCTCGGAAGCTACAGTGGCTCAGGCTAGAGTTATCAATGTTACGTTGAATGATTTTTGTCGTTACTCGGGTATTAATGTCCAAAAAGCAAAGGCTTTTATCTCGCCGAAGAGACGCCTCAGTTAAACATAGCTTTTACCCTGGGGAAATATTTGGGAGTCCATCTTGTTACAGGTAGAGTTACAAAACACATGTTTGAAGATGTTCTTTCCAAGATCAGGAATCGTCTATCAGCAAAAACTCTTGCCCTTTTGAAGCTGCTTTCCTCCTTTCCTCCACTACTATTCAATTCTCGACGATTTGAGAGTTCAGATATTTTTATTCATGATATTGATCTGATTCGATATCATCGAGATGGAATTCATCCCATTGAATTTAGAGGCGAAAGATTTATCATCTCTTATGGGATTAAATCCCGAATTATTGTGAAGTAAAGAAAAACGAAACGATGAGATTATGGAAGTAAATATTCTCGCATTTATTGCTACTGCACTGTTCATTCTAGTTCCTACTGCTTTTTTACTTATAATATATGTAAAAACTGTTAGTCAAAGTGATTAATTTGAATGAAACTTTACTTCTTAGTTCTTATCAATATCAAGAATTAACGAAATAAAATGAAAAGAAAGATTTGTGTTTAGCGGGACAGGATCACCGGGAATGGAATACATAAATTAGAAAAAGAGAAGTGTGTACCCTTGACCAACTAGAGAAAGGAGATATTGATTTGGTACCACACCGAACAAGCAACCGGATTTACGTGCAGCTCCTTCATGTGCCCCCCCTGACCCCCCTCCTCCTTGAACTCGTTCCAGGCATGGGATGTATTTGTTGAATAAAAGAATGTGTACTGTTGACCAGATGAGAGATCTGAAAAATGGAAAGCCTTTTTCTTGCTTCGCTTACATGCTTGTTCTATGAGTGGACTACTCCATGGAGGAATACTCCTTAATGTCATATACTGGATGCTCGAGGCTCCCCCAATCGAAAGCTGCGGCAGTTGGGGAGTTTCAAGAAGACCAATGAGCACCCATTGATCGAGTTGGGGAGTTTACCTCTGCCTTCTTCTTTCCGATTGATCAAGTAAAAAAAAAGAAAGTTGATTACGAGACTTTCTGATAGAGGATAGTTTCCAGTAGAGCGGGAAGGCTTAGTTAAAAGGAAAGGAAAAGCTTTGACGACTGGGCGGACATACCGAATAAGTGGAGAGAAGGAATAGACCTAGGAAGGAAAGCCCCTCGATACAAAGGAATTGACCCCGGACAGCAGGTAAGGAAATAGGACAATTTCTCAAAGGCTTCTCCGATAAAGACGATCGGGAATGGGGCTCCCTCTCACCAGAGTCTTAATCTCAAAGAAAGGGAATTGGCCCTGATACGGCTTCGAAGACTGTTAGGTATGGACTGCTAGCGGACTGGAAAGAAGGACTTCTTTCATCCTAAAAAGAGTGAAAAGTACCTCAACGAATAGAGAAAAGTCAAGAAGAAAGTCTAGCCGGAAGAAACGAATTTACCTACGAAAAAAGAAACTACATGAAAGCAAGCAGAGGAAGCTGAGAGAGAATGGAGGGCAGGGACCCTAATCGACGCAAGGAAGAAAGGGAAGCCTTAGCCGATACGGGAATGGGGATAGACTGATTAACCTACCTTTGAAGAGCTGAAAATCCTTAGATTGCTACCAACTAGACTAACAGATAGAATGAAGAGAGTGCTGGACTTACATACGTTATTTCCTACAAGTTTAAGAAGGGAACTTCTTTTTCAATTGGAAGTGGTGTGTACCTTAACCAAACAAATCTAGTTTAGTGGTAAGGTGTATATGACTTCTTTCGCTTGTTCAAAGAAGATTCTAGTCTGCTTTAAGTGAAATCGTGAATCAAAGCAGAGGTAAAAGAGAGCTTCTTTTTCATATGAGATTTCGATCGAGAATTCTATATAGAGAGGCTAGAGGCGAGATACCATACCGGCCTAGCCTAAGACATGCAAACCTTAGGATCTTGGACGATAGAGAGATTTTGAATTCCGTAAGTAACTTAATTAGTGCTTTTCTAAGAGTAAAAGAAAGGGACACCTGTACCGGCGCCCTTCTTTTCATTTGAAAAATTCGTAATCAGTCTTATTCGCTGAACAAAGGGAACGATCCTAAGTGGCCAAACGAAAGGAGAGCAGACGGTTAAGCAAACCCTAGTTAGTGCGTAGAGAACGGGTATGGTGTTGAAAGCAAAAGAAAATGGCTAAAAGTAGGAAGCCAAAAGGCTAGAGAAAAGGAAAGGCAGAAGCCTAAACAAAACCAAAGAGAGGCTTAATTTAGCGGCACACGAAACTTAGAACGTCGGCAAGAAGATCAAAACATTTCTTCTTTTCCTGCCGCCGATTTGGCATTTCATGCTTATCCGAAGATCTTCCTTCTGCTTGCTTTATGCTTTTGGAGAGAATCCTTTCTGCTTTGTCCATTTCATTTGATTAAGACTCACTCCGCTTAGGCCGCATCTTTGCTTTATTTATTACGTACCAGTGCGTAGGTGTACTTCTGTGCCCCTCCCTTTCGGATTCGGATTTCGTATGAGAATTGGAGTCTGTCGATTAGGGATTGGTGGCATAACTTCCTTCTGTCGCATCTACTCTCGCTTCGTCAATGGAAACTCGTAGGCGTAGGCTTGCTTCGCTCACTCGTATCTGGGCTGGCTTAGAATCAATGCTTTGACCGCTAATGCCTAATCCAAGACCTCTTGCCGATTCCCAGACCTGGTTCACGCTTGAAAGCCAGAGCTAGTCTTCTTCCCCCAATCTACATGGGCCGCTACTAATAAGAGTTGAGCTGCCGAACCACTACCAGTAGTCCTTCCTCCAACAGATGGGTAGCTGCTGATTCTGTAACAGCTTTTTCTTATCCCCCAGGGAAGTCAGTAAGGTAGCAGGAAGAGATCTACTAGGCCTTGAGTCGGGTTTGAACTCCTCTCACTACTCTCTTTGGTTCTGCCTTTAAGTAAGAGGCCTTACGAGGGCTAATTTCCACGCCCTTTCTATTGCTTGCCTCGCCCCCAGGAGAGTTAGGTTATGCAAATAAGCGCATCGTAAACAAGGTGCATAGCGGTCTTTGCAAGAATAGGGGTTCCTGAATAAGGAATTGTCTCTAGAACCCTTGATTGGGCCGAGAAAGGAGAATGTTCAAAGCGATACGATAAGAGAACAGGTCTTTTTGGATAAGCTGTTGCCGCTCTTCTGTTAGAGCTCTTTAGTCCCAAAGAAGATCTCCCCTTACCTTAAAAGGGAGCGTCTCGGTGTTCTCGAAAGGGAATTCTTTGACCGGCGGGTGCGAATCGGTAGTTGTTAAACTAGCTCTGGCTTGATGACTGCTTTACTTTTAGCTTTTTGCGTGGGGCATAGAAGGAGTTGATCCTGGTCGAGGTAAATGGATTATGGATTTAGGAATTAATACCCGGTTCCAGAGAAGGTGCAGATGAATAAGCTTTTTCTGAGCGTAAATAGTAATAGAGTCCTTAATGCGTAACGTAACAAGGGAGCAAGAAAACAGATGCGCCTTACTAAGCCCAGAAAGGGGCTGCGGTTCTTCCTGAATAGCCTCTCCTGTCGAGCCTTTCTTTGCAAGTCTTACCTAAACTCTTCCGAATAAAGCCTAGAGAAGAAGGAGCTACTATGATTTCTTCATTATAGATTAAGATCTTCTTCGAACTTAATGTACAAATAGATAGAATAGCAGCAAATAACATCTTTCTAGTCGCTGCATTTGAAAAAAGAATTGAGGCTTGATTGAGAAAAAATGATTCCCCCCAGAGAAAGAAAGAGACCCCCTTACTTAGTGAGTAGTGAAGAACTATAGAGAAAAAGTTGGTTGGTTGTTTACCAACTAACAGCATGGGACGTTTGGGGCATTTTTTCTCTAGATACGAAATTAAAAATTCTTGACCATCTCTTTTTTTAGCTTAGACTAAGGGCACCGATTCCTAGTGCTATAACAGAAACTGCCCTTAACGCGCAAATGAAAGCCCTCACAACACTCGATACCTGCAACTGCTCCTGCTTTTGGTAGTAGATAAACAGGTAAGGGATCTGTGCTTTGCCTTCCTTAGTAAGCCTTCTGCTCTATCGATAGTCCTTGAGGGGATCTCTTACTTCATCGGAACGGACACAAAACTATGGATAGATCCCTGGTTGAACGGCTCACCGTTGATCCACCAGCCATCTAGGTCCCAAAAAAGACACTAAAGTAAAGGAAGGGGCACTTCTTTCGGTCGATTCAATGCTTTTATTTGCATTACAGGTCATTTTAGAGGAAAGAGATCTCGTTTTCAGTCTTTTAGCTATAAAATCTTCATTCTTATGCAATTTCGAGTTGGTAGATTCATTGATGCCCCTGCCGATAGAATGGAATGCATGATTTTCGATCTTGTACCGAACTGAAGACCAACTGAATCTCGATAAAGAAAGAGAAGTACAAAAGAAAGAATGAAACTCGCATACCGTTCATCTCAATCGCACTTTTCTTATGATATTTCTTGGTTAAAACGTCCGTGGCAATGTAGGACCAATGGTAACAGAGGTCCGAGTCACATCAGGCTCTGAAAGAGTGGTTTTTGCTTGTTCTTCATCCTCTTCTCTTCCTTCTTTAGGTTGCTGCCTATCGACTTTTGGAGATAACAAGGCCATGAATAAAGAAAAGAGAATGACTGTTTCCGATTGCCCGGAAGAGTGCTTTCCGCCTTCGATTGATTGAGTGCGAGCTCTTTCGTTTTCGAAGGTTAAGGCACGAAGTGCTTAGTTGAACAAAGTGAGACTAAGGGAAGAGCCTTTCAAAGGTCAGGAGCCTCTGTGTAGCCCACACACCAAGGCGATGACGTAGCAGGTTAAATATAAATAACTAAGGCCATTGTCGATCCCAGACCAAGTGACCTCAGGGAGTCAGATTAGGATTCAGTGACCAAGGGAAGGGGTAGGAAGAAGAAGCTCTTATTCCGATTCCTCTAGAGAGATGCCGAGAAAGAGCTCTTTTCTCGGGGTTGAGGTTGAAGGAAGGACAAAGAAAGCGCATTTCGTCCGCTGCTCTTTGAGACAAATCTGCTGTTCTTTTATCAGTTGACTTTGGTGCTGTCGTATAAAGAGGAGAAAGGCTGCTTTCTTCCTGTTCTTAGCTCGAAGGGTAGTTAAGTGACGAAAGGGTATTCAGTCACCCAAGGTCCCCAAGGGAAGGGGTATGACAGCACTCTGCATCTTTCTTTGTTGGGATTGCTTTGGCCTTCTGTTGTGAGTGAAGGAGATTTCGATTAAGCGGGGGAAGGAAACCGAGCCAAGTAGTTCATTTCGAAAGCCCTTGGTCCAGTGCTTGGGCGCCGATGCAGAATAAAAGGAAGCGGCGCAGTATTGGTGCCTGGGGCAATAGGAAAAGGCGTAAGCGCGGCGATCTTGACGAATAGGTTCTTTTTTGGAAGCAGGCGAAAAAGGCCCATTTCCTTATTCTAAGAGTTATCTATCGCTCCGGGAAGATGCTCTTTTCAAATTGAAAGGAAGAAGAAGTGATTCGAGGAAAAATCGATGGCATCGCTTTTGCTCTTCCCACCGGTCTCTTTTCCGCTCTTGGTGGGTTGGGTATTAGAAAGAGGCCTCAGCCTAGAAGAGAGTTCAGTGAGCCATTAGCAGCTCTGGCTCACAGCTTAAATCGGAACTAGCTTTCGAACCAGATATTCGCTACGCCCCTCTTCCCCTGAAGCTGCGAGAGTGACTAGAGAAATGGTAAGTCAGTCTCATTCTATTCCCTGAAAGAGTACCCTCCGGCTCAGGGCAGGTGCTGAAAGCAAGAAAGAGTTTGTTTATCTTATAGTAAGAGAGAGATTGTGATAACAAAACTGCGATTCAGGGATTATAAGATTAGAATAGAAAGTACTCGAAGCTTGAACCCACGAGAAAGAAGGAAGCGGCAAGGAGAGTTCGTTTGCACTAATCTATTGACTATCCCCCAATCCCCGATCTACGAATAAAAGGAAAGATCGGACAGGTATTCACTCCCATTATTGATAGAAGAGACCAGAAAGGGAAGAGAATAGAGTCGTGGACAGGGATCCGGATCTAAGAGTTCTCCTTCCTTGTGTAAAAGTGTAAAGCTCTCGTACTACTTTTTGTATACCTGGAGATTCTTTTCGAGTTGTTTTTCTTTGTAATCGTAGAGAGATTGACTAGTTGACTAGGTTGAAAGATAGGTACGAGATAACCCGGGAAGGCTTATTTACCGACTAGCCATTCTATCTGATAGTTCTACTAGCGAAGGGTTGACAGAACTAAAAGCGCACATGCATGAGCATGAGATTGATGCCCTGATGGCAGGAAGACCAGCTTCGCTTCTTGAGCTTACTTGGTCACCAATAGCTTCTAGGGTTAGAAATGTTCGAAGAACACCAAACCAATCTCGACAAAAGAAAGAAAGTGTAGGAGCTAGTCTCTTCGCAAATGATTCATTCGTGGACAGGCTAGATAAGCCGTAACTATTCTCTTACAAAATTAACGATGCTCTTCGATGCGCGAGTATAAACCGAGTCTCTGTTCGGGTCTCTTCTTTCATGGCTCTTCTCTCTTAGAGCCTTGTAAATATACTTCCTTCTTTCTTTTTTTTTCCATTTTTTCAGGTCTCTTTCATGCTGGAATTTCTCCTCCTGATAAAATGAAATACTTTTTTCTTATTGGATCTATTTTTTAAAATTTTAGTCGAGGAAAAGAAATGAAAGGTAGAAGCATGTCGACGCGTGAAATCAATTATAAAGTAGATTCCTGCGTGATTGGCTGGAAGACGAATTCTCCTTCCCGAGGTTCAGTTCAGGTTTAGCTCTTCCATCAAACCATGGAAGACTGGCTTAATCCATTTCTCTTATTAATGTGATTTGAATTTAGCAGCATTGGCCGTAGAATCCAATATTGAGGGTGACTGACCACTAGATCTGTCGATCGAGACCTTGGTCTTCCTGCAGTGCTACAGCCTTTTGACTCTCTATGGGTTTCGGGCTAACGCCCTAAATCCTCCAACGGTGAGACTGAGTGTATTACTTTACTTTCTCTTAAGACTAAAGGGGTACGTAAAGTAGAGGTCCCTCAACTATCTCTAAAGACTTTTCTGGGTGACCAAGACATAGACTAAGATTCCTTTGTATCCGGGCGCTTACCTCGCTTGTTAGGGATCGATGCTTCGCCTCATCCGTGCTCATTGGAAACCTTGACTCTTCAATAGATTCATCTTAACTTAAGAAAGTAGTACTTTCTGTTTGCCTTCCCGTCTTTTCTCAGCGGATCAGCCACATACTCCGAAGTAACGTTAGTTACGGGAACGTAGCTATTTTTTGGTCAGGTTTTCTGGGGGGTTGGTTCCTCTACTAGAGTAGGTTCCGAACGCCTCACTTCTCTTACTTTCGGTGCTTATTTTCAATCATAAGATGGTCACCCGCCCTAAGCAACATTCGGTTCACTATAGATATCTCGAGAACTTATCTTCTTTACTAGGATAGCACTCTTCCTTCTCAAGGATTTGCCTTTTCTTCACTTCTCCCCGCGCTGCTCAAGAATCATTCTGGTATCTACTATTCTTTCTATTCTTTCCGAACCTGGGGCTTCGCTTGCTCGCCCACTTATCCATGCGTTCTTTGCTAGACAGCATAGCATCTTTTTGTTTTCTTCCACTTCCAAGAAAGACTTGAGTGAATTAACCATTCGCTTACTCTTGTAGATCGCTCTCCTCGCTTTGTTTGTTATTAGAAATCTTTCTTACTTGGGTAGCCGGATCTTGATAATTAGAATGGGCAAAGCTCCCCCTTTCTTTGGTGATGAAGTTGGGCCGTCTTTCTTATGTCAATTCTGGGTCAACCATATTCCCATCCTTGTCTTTCTCGATGCGATTCTGTTGTGTGCGTGTTCACTATTGAAAGGACAGGATCAGTATGACCTCTGGCTCAAGATTCTGCCCATCAAGTTGAGTTTCAATCAGACTTGAGAAGTAGTCTGGGGCCGCTTTTGTAAGCCAGAAGTTGTAGCTAAGCGTGTGCATCGGAGTAACCCAGAAGGAGATGGTGGATGGGAAGGAATATGCTCGTTCTTTAAGTAGGTCGGCGAAGACGTGCTCAGAATAGAATGACTTTCCTGTCGGTCAATCGACTAGGACTTTTCTTGCAGTTACTTGCTTTAGCGCTTTAGTTAGCTCAAAAGAGAGATACTCGTTAATACAGCATCTCGACGTTCTTAGGCGGGGGCAGGATTCGAACCTGCAGTCTTCAGATTATGAGCCCGAGAAGTTAACCATTACTCTACCCCGCTTCTTACCCTTATCCTCCTGAATCCACCTTGGTCCTTCGTGCGTAGTGGTCTTCTTCTTGGACATAATCCGGGCGGGAAGCCTCCGGTCCGGTAGGGGTCTTGTCTTTCTCTTTCATACGACTCGCACGCATGTGTTAAGCATGTAGGTTTTGATCTTAGCGCTTTTTCTCTTCTTTCTTTTCTTTGGATCCTGAGACTTCTATTGTACCCACGGTGCGGTACACTGAACACCAACCAAATCTCGAAAAAAGTGGATTAATTTAAGTACGCGCAACTACACCTGTGAACTGGGAGGGACGGAATCGTAGCTACTCGGGTAGCCTGAATCTACGCTACCAGCTTTCTTCTCTTATGAAATTTCCGCTTCGCCCTTTTCAGGGGAGCAGGACAGAGAGCCTAAGGGACAGAGAAGGAAAGAGGGCGTAGGCTTGAGCTCGAAAGAAAGAATAAGAAACAAGGTGCTCTATCAGCAGATAGAAAAAAACCTTAGCTTACATGACTGAACAGATGCGATGCTTTAAGGACGGGCGGGATGCGCCGCTGCTTCCCCTGCTAACAAAAGTCAATAAAAAGTCAAGCTCACGCTTTCTTCCTTTACCACCCATGCTCACATGCAGGAACTTGATTGACATATAGAAGTTGGGTGCCTAAGTTAAGTGTGCTACGCTTTCAACAGCACTGAATTGACTTAGTCGACTCGGAAAAGCTCGGTTCGTGAAAGCGCAGTTCGCTCACTTAACTACGCACAATGGTTGTCCTATCGGCCCGTCAACTTCGCTTCGTCGACCCTCTTTGACGACTTACTAAAAGATTCGACACGTCTTAACTCAGCCTATCGTCTCATAACGAGGAAAGCAGCTAAGATAGCAATCGAGTCCATGTCCATAAAAGGTAGCGGTGCAAGGCCGTTCGTCAAAATTCCATTCCAAGGATCATCTGGAAGTCGTCCATTGGAATGGCCATAAACGTAGCCTTTCCAGCCCCTGTTCCAATCCGAAGGTAAACGCCCTAACAACCGATTCTCCGAATACTTGATCATTCGGTCGGCGAGGAAAAAGAAGAACTCTATGGAAAGAGAGGCTTATTCTCATCGGGAGAGAATGAGTGCTTCCTTATATCCAAACAAGCTTTACTATTTATTCCTTTTCCACCGACCGCTGGAACTGATCCTTCTTACTTATGTGTCATATTGTCGGGTCGGCTACCTCATCTCTCTTATCATGGAATCTTCTTATACGTTGATACACTAATTGGACAAAGAGAGGCAGGCAGGCAGGTAAGGTCTCCTTCTGGGATGAATCCTTCTTCCTATTGCTATTGCTTTGGTCCGCTTGTGACTTGTATGGAGAGGCTGCTACGATGTGGCAAGATGAAACTGACCATGCGTGACTTCGATCTAGTAGGGGCAGTCCCTGTGTTCGTTCAATGCTTTGCCGGTCAAACAAAAAATATGCATTTTTATATTATAGTAGTACAGCTGACTTCACACTAAGAAAATCTCGATTCATTAAAATAAACATCTTTCATTGCGCTAGGTTCTTTGCCAGCTAGCTTTTACGCTTTGGTTCAGCTACTCTTCTTTCTGTGATGCTCTTACTCCGACCTCCCAACTTCTTCGTTGGTATCTTCTGTTCCCTTCTCTTCTATCCAAGAGCTTCCATTCCAGTACGGGTACTACACACATCTTCTCGTCCTTTGACGTTGCTATTACATACGTTAAGGTAAACTACTCGCCAGTTAGTTAGGTAGGGGGCGCGCTATAACAATAAGCAAGGAGTAGCTCTTTCCCACTCTCTGACCTTCCTTACATGTCTATCTGTCTGTTCTTCTTGACTCTCTCTTTCTTGCCTTTGTTAGTGTTGTCTCGAAAGGGAGAGTGAAGCGGGTTCAAGCTAGAAGAAATTACTTTCTATAAAGAAGGTAAAGGAAGGTTCGATGGAATTCAAGCTCATGACATGTCTCGTTTGATCGATCATAGACTATCTCAAAAGAGAGGAGTCTTCAAATAGATGGCTACCCCAATGCCAAACCTTCATTCCCTCCTAGAAGAGAATCCATCTCGGTAGGGACGTAGAAGATGGCAGAGCTATCAAGAATGAAAAGAGATCATCCCAACACAACAGGTGACCGGGAAACAGGTTCGATAGAATGGAATGGTCCAGCAAACTGAACGAAGTCCTATCTTCACTAAAGAAGAATTTTGTCCTAACAGAAGTCTCCGTCAAGCCTCTCCCCACTATTTGTTTTTATTGTGTGCAGAGACACTCTCATCACTGATTAGAAAGGAAGAGGGGTGATCCCCGAAGGGCAGAACAATATTAGAAAGTGTCTATGACGATTTAGATGAAAAGGCAAGTCGGGTTTCACCACATATGTGTGGTACCTGGCCCCGCGCAAACGTAGACTCACTCTTAAAGAGCGGTTTCCGTACTTATTCATCACTGCCATAGTTCCTATTGTATTGGGTAGGTCCCCTTACCATTTTAAGTGAAATAGGGGAAGGATCAAGTGAACTATGGAAAAAGCGTTTTGAAAATTCAATGGTCCCGTTGCCCAAATCTTGACCCCTAACTAACCCAGCAGCATATCAAAATAGCATTCTGCTTCCTTCTTGTCGGCGATAACAATATCATCACCCAAGAGAGCATAGTTTGTACACTTTCTCTCGAGGTATACCTCGTCCGCAGCTAACCACACCAGAAAATGGTGAGATAGTGCGAATACTGGCCCAAGACGACATATATCCGAGAGGTTGGCCTGTGGCCTGTTATAAAACATACAGTGGACCCTTTTTTACTTTACAAAGGGTACATCGAACATAGTGCCATTGATGGTTAATGCCCAACAATAGCCAAGCCTCTCTCCGAACACGGTTGTCATCATCTTAGACATAACTTGCAGCGGCCAACGGTCTGTTGCTGATTTTTACGAGAAAGAATCCATGCTCCCAAGGTCAAGGGGAGCAAGTTGATTAAAGGTACCATCCACGGCTCTTTAACACAGCTGCTGCCCATTGGTGGCCGTAAAAGCCAAAGACCGATCTAGTTCCCGATGGCGAATATAAGGCCTTTTCCGCCTCCCTCAATGGACTGACCTAGTCGCCCTTCGGAGTATCCCGGATCGGCACTAGATATCATACCCAATGAACACCTAACCTTCTATTACTCCTCCTTTCTAGAGAGATAGGCAATAAAGAGAAATCGTTTGCCCTAATGATGACATCGGCTATTGGAGTGACGCCGAGGCAGAGGGAAAATGGATCTGTGCCTGAGTCAACTCATCCGGATTCTGAGCGTTCTTCGGACCATAGAACAAACTCTATTCTCGCGGAACTTTAGTTTAGAGTTTAGCACCGCGGGCGGAGCATAAGGCTTCCAATCGCTCTCTGTCTATTCCCGTGACAGTGAGACGCACTTGTTTTTGTATGGATCTTACTAGCGAAAAGGCACTGAAAGTGTTGCGCCTTCTTTCTTCTTTCCAATTTTCTTTCGGGAGGGAAACAAAAAACACTTGAAAGCGATCGATCTCGATTGAGTTGACAAGTCATCGCCAGCTTTTATCTAAAAAATGCAATGATCTATTCCACCAGCCAAGCATAGATAAAAGATATACGCGCTTCTTCTTCATATCATAAAAGAGCGCTCCGACCGTCAAGCGGGCAAATGCTTGGCTTGGTAGGTTCCAGTGAACCTTTAGTCAGAGAACTGGATTGGCTTAGAGTGAAGTTTACCGTAGTAGAAAAGAGGAGCATTCGGTGGAACCGGTACAGAAATGGTTCCCATTCGACTTGGGAATTCCGTCTCTGGCTCGTGGGTTTAGCCAATGATGCTTCCTTTCTCAGCTCCTTCGGAAAAAGAACCTCAAGTCCTTGTCATGATCGCGCACTCAAGCTAAACGCTATTTGCGATCGAACTATAACAGTTCCGATGAACCTCCCATTCCGTTGTCGTCCTTCTTCTTCTTGCATTGATTTTCATTGTAAACTGAGCTTGTCGATCAAACTGTGGCTTACGTCGGACCGTACCCTAATTTATTCACTTCCTCACAACCAAGCCCTTCGAGTCTTTGTCCTGAAAACAGTTCCTTCTTCGCATCTCTCCAGTGAGAAGGATTTGGTCTCATCTCTTCCTGGAAAGCCTAAACCCTCACTCTTCCAATCCTTCCTCGGACATCAATCCCGGTAAAAGAAATAGTGTAAGTAAGAAGAAGACCGGTTAGGATCACACTAGTCCTGGCTGGCCTATTATGAAGTCTTTTCCCTCAGAACAAGACAAAAACTGGCTTGCAGGTATAGCTTGGCTTAGGAATATATCCCCACACAACTATTAGCATGCCCCGGACGAGACACCAACTCTTTCAAAGGTGGGATTCCCAACCCCCTATTCAGATTAGCCTAACATTCTCATTCTCGGAAAAGGAGATCAACATCATCACTTTCAACTAGGGTTGCATTCCAACGCGGGAAGGAACAACAAGCTCTTCTTTCCTTTCTCCTCAGCTCGATGGGCAGGCTTCCGGAAAGACCAGATGAAGATAGCGGATATTGATTACAAAACTCCTTAATCGCTTAGACAACCTTCTAACTCGCTGCAAGGAGAGACTGGGAAGCGTGACTATTCTGAAGTAAGAGGTATCGAGAGTAGCTAGAGCCAGAGGCTTATAACATAGAAGACATAGAAGAATGGATGGATGCCCGGTCTGTTTCTCTCGAAGTAAACTCTTGTAATAGAAAGAATCTCTCGCTGGTCTAGCTCCTAAAGCTAAAGAAGTAGGGCGATCAGTCGAATCAGAACCTAAAGGTCTGGAAAATTTCCTTGAATCTGAAAGCGATGGCAGCTAGTCAGCTTAACCTGCCTGTCCGTGGAAAGAAGGATAGTTGGTTAAGGGGGACGCCCAGAGTCGAAGTCGTGTAACCGTGTAACTAAGCACATAACGTATAGGATAACTAGAAAGGCTTGTATGGCTGAGTTGAGTGGAGGGGCTAAGCGCTGTTGCATATTCTAATTAGCCCTTCTTCTCTTCCCGCTTCCCCTCCGTACTGTATGTAGGGAACACCGCCTCAGAAGGTATTTGATCTGTATTTCCATTTCCAATACTCCTGTGTTAAGGAGTTTCCCTGAAAGCTATGCTATGCCTTTTTACCTCTCCCTATCCCTATACGCTGGCTGTATCGAGTGTATCGTCCATGTACGTCTAAAGTAGGAGCACCTAAAGCTATGATATCCGTAATTACATGCATCTCCTTTTTTGAAGTTTGAAGAAAGGGGCGTCCAGGACATCTTGTAAAAGAAAAGCTAATGCATCGGTTAAAACCAGAGTGGGAGAATAAGCTAAGCTTTCTTTAACGTTAAGTTTACTAGGAACCTTTTCAAAGTTTGAGTTCTGAGAAGATAAGCTTCAATCCTAAGAGCTAGGAGTTATCTATTTAACTGAACTGCATCTCGTGCTAACAGCTATGAATGCTAACCCAATCAAGCAATCCCAGCAAGGTTGTAGAGGGAAAGGAAGTGAGTTATTATAGCTAGAAGGGCAATCAACTGCCTGAAAGGCATAGGCTGGCTGCAGAGCTTAATCCCAGATATAAACGCTACGATTCACTCTGTTAGAAGGAGCTCCCGTTGCTGCTTGCTTGCCCTTTCCTCCTACTCGTATTAATGATCGAAAGTCCTATATAAGCGAAAGTCTATCTTTTCTAAATCTACCTTTGTTGCCCTCTATGAAGTGAATGAAGTAACCCATGAGTATGGGGCACGAACGCCAGGAAGTGGCCCTAGCGTTAGGGGTCAAAGAAAGAGCACTAGTTGCCTTGAAAAGACTCTCTTTCCCTGACTACTATTACTCTCATTCATTCCGAAGAAAGAAAGACACATTCAACTGTGCTTTCGACGCTCCAGAAGTGAACTGAATTGCCTTAGTTAGGCTAGAAGCGGATAGAAAGTAATATTACGGGAAGGATGAAGCAAGGAAGGGAAAGTTTGACCAACCCCATCTCATAAAATGAGGGCGAAAATCAGTGCACCTCGGGCTTTTCCCCACAGGCTGAGGAAAAGAAGAGGGACACTAAGAGATAGATAGAGAGTCTACAGTCTTAGAATAGTAATTTACCTTGATACATGCACCCGTTGGAGCCAAATAGCAGGTTCAGTTTTTTTCTGAGACTGGATGAGATGTACGGTATTCACTACACGAGATGGCGTGCAAGTCTTCACTATAACCCTTTCCCACTCAGGCAATAGCCTCTGACCAAAGCCGCCTATGGCGAAAATACGTCGTTTGCCACCACCTTCACAACTCTGACCTAGTCGGCCACCTGCCTCCCCGATCGCTGCTGCTTCCGCGTCTAACTGCGGATCTTCTGACTCCCCCAGAAGGATAGGCATAATCATATTCATTTTAAGGCTAGCTCTTGCCTATCGACTACGCTTGCTGGGTGTTCACCCCTACTTTCTATTCTATTCCCAACCCTTTCTTCCTGCTTAGCTTCGCAGGAATGCTTTCTTGCTTCCCCAGGTAGAGTCACAAAGAAACTTTCTTTCCGGGGCGAAGGGCTTTAGCGAGCTACTCCTATCATCTCTTTGGCTTTTAAGATCTCTTATCTACGTTCAAAGAAAATGAATTTCTATAGCATCAAACTTTTTTGAAAGGATAGCCCATTCTGCATTCTAGTGTGTAGCAAGCAGTGAAGTCCTTCTCTGACTTTTTCTACTGGTGAACGCTAGGCAGGAAGAGACCTTATAGCACCCAGAGGCGAGTTAAGGAAGTCAACTGGAAGTAGCTAGATATATAGGTAGTGTTCGCTTCTTAGGCATATAGAACGTCTTCCTTCTGATGCCTACCCCAGGGCATATCGTATCGTATAAGTTAAGTCCTATGGAATCTCTTTTTTAAAGGTGAGAAACTTCCGTATCTTATTAGCTTAGTAAGCTTCAGCATCATCACTAAGCGGCATTGTAGCAAGTAGAGAAGATAGCTTTGGTAAAGGAAGGAAGGCTATGGCTAAAGCACTAGTAGTAGATCTGATAGCTATGTCCCTAGTAACAGATTGTTTTCTTCTTGTTCTTTGCCATAACGCCCATTCTGGGACGAGTTGGAAAAAGAATTCCTAACCTAAACCTAGTCCCATTCCAAGACTACACTTTCTTTTCTTGGTCTGGATCTATCTCTTTTGTTTTGAATCCCCTGCCTACTAGGATACCTGGCTTGCCCCCTGTTGCTATGTTTCGCCAAGGTTCAATCTCAACTTTTCTGACCTTTTCGAATAGAAGAAAAAAAAAAGCTATTTTAATTCCGGGGTAGGTAGAGGCTTTGTTTACTACGCGTACCAGCCTTAGCGCAATGAAACTGCTAATCAAATAGAGGATTCAACTAAAAGCGAGTCAAGGGCTTTAGCGGAGAGCTACGTATTCTTTGCGAAAGAAGATGCCAAAGAGCCAGGCCGGTCAGTCAGTCAAGCTAGACATCTAGACTCTCCCCTCTTCCTTACGTCGAGTCTCTTTACCCCTAATAACATTTTTCGATTCAACTACAAGAAACTCCACTTCGCCAGGGTCGATATAATTGAGCTCGACTGAAAGGAGAACTCCCGTTGGTAAATGCATCCTCTCCTGCTAGTAGACCCTTTGCTTAGCCAATTACGTTACGGTTGACGAAGTTCAGACTCTTGACTTAAGGATGAATTTTCCAAGAGGGTAAGCAAAAGACAAAAACTTTAAGCAAGCACTCCCCTCTTCAAACCCTTGTGTCAGCGTGGAACAAAACAAGCAAGCTGCTACAATGAATGAATAATCTGAGTTTACATCGTCCGGTGGAAGAAAAGGAAAAGGAGAAGCTGCTCGACGAGCGGTTATTAAGCAAAGCATCAGAAGAGAAATCAGAAACTAAATATTCTATAATTGCTTCCCTATATTAAAAAAATTCTTTCTTCCTTTCGAGGCATACTCATCTTTATCGATATCCCCTTTCTCTTAGTCCCAGAACTGACTCAATAGGAACCGAACTCTTACCTTATCTGGTATGAACCAGTAAGCGAAAGAGAAGGGCGAAAACCGATCGAACTCTAAAGTCAAGCTTTTCACTTCATTCTTCAAGCTCTTGAACATGGGTTGAGTTCATACATTATGAATGCTTATCTATTCAAGATATACTACCAATTCCTTTGAAGTTACTACCACTACCGAATACCGAAGCAGGCTTGCTCCTTCAAAATAAGGTGGCTAAGACAAACAAGACAGGGGGCCTATTCCAATAACTTAACTGGCAGTCGGGCTCTATTATGCCTATTCAACATATTACGATTGTGATACAATTCCATTGCCTGCTTTTATTCATGTTCGTGCTTACTTGTATGCCGGAACTTCAAGGTCAATAAATAAGGACTCCTATCCTAGAAACTCGGTCTGCTTGCTCCTACAAAAGCTCATACGGTGTGTCTCCTATCCCGATACGAGTTATCTTCTGACCGTTCCCTCGTGCTTGTTTCAGGAAGCACTTCAGACGAAGATTAATGAGGCTCAGCAGGCTTATAAAGTACTCCAAGACCACGTTACTAGCGTTGAACAGGCGAGGGCTCGAGCTGAGGCTGACAAAAGCTGTGACAGCGGGCCGTCTCTGCGAATAAAGATAGAGACATGGATAGGAAGAAGGTGCTTCTACGAAACAAATCTCCAAGCCTTTCTTTATTGATGAAACATATAGATCATGTAAGGAACGCCATAATCACCTAACAGCTGCGCTCTCTAGAGAGAAGAAGTACACATAGTTGCCAAGTTGGGAAATCGCGTGTATCCGCTCTATTGTCGACACAATCTTTGTTTGATCCAAGTAATTTCTCTATAAGAAAAAGTCAAAGAATAAGAGAGAGTACTTTCTCGCCTTATCAAATTAAGCCAAAAAGACGGGCTTTTCATGGAAGGCAGAATTCACAGCTGAGTGAATTTCTTCTCGGTATCAATGCACTAATTCCTAGCTACCTTCCTCTTTCTTTATTCAATTTCTAGTTAGCCTTTTGGACAGGGCTATAATAAAATAAAGAATGAAAAGCATCCCTTCTTCTGTTCTCCTTCGAGACGTGCCTAAGCTCAGTCTTTGTCTTGCTGAATGCTAGATTTCTAAACAAGAAGGTGAAGGGAGAATCACTCAATGGAAAGAATCAAAGAGCTCCAACAAGGTCTACAATCAGACTAGTCAATTTCCTCAGAAGCTAGAACTATGAGTTCCACATAGCCATGAACCTCTCCCGTGAAAACGCTAGTGGCTCTGCCCTAGGAAGAGCTGATCTTTCTGCATTCCTAACTCACTCGACCTAGCTACACTCTCATTCACATAGGACCCCTCTTTTTTAAGTTTCCAGGGCTTCTGTTGTGAACCCGATTCTAGTTCTAGATGCTCCCTCACAGACTCCAGTCAGAAGCGCTAATACGCGAAAATGAGTCTATTCTGCATTCTAACAAACTCAGGCTACTACTTTCCTTTAGTTCGTTTCTTGTGTTAGAACAGACGGAAGAGAACCAAGTCCTAGGATACTTGTCTTCTGGGGACCTTCTTTCGGATTCACTGAATTGCTCTTTTCCTCTTTCACCAACAATCTAGATAGAAAGAAGTCAGTCATCCTCTAGCCCATGGATTCTCACGGATCGTTGCGGATGGGGTACTATCCTTTCCTAGGACCTTTGCTTACCATATTCTCGCTGAGCTATATTTATTTCTTTTTAGACTTCTATATGATCCAGAGAATGGTCTCCCTTGAGTCCTTCTACAGTCTTGAAGCTAGAATCAATCCCTAGATTTCATATTTTTTAGGGAGAAAGTCGGATACACTCTTTTTATTGGATTGGCTGACTAAAGCGAGAAGAAGAAGTCAGTGCTCATTCAAGTCTAGTACATTTATAGATTGAGAGCATTAGGAACTCGGATTTTTCCGCAAGTCGTTCGCTCACAGATAGAAGATACTGGAAGGTTAAGGGCTTTTATTTTAAGAAAGGAGTGGATTTCGAATCCTTTCTGGACCTGACTCTGAAGTAGGGCTCCCCCTATCGGGTACGTATCTGTCCACTGACTTTCTTCTCGGAACTTGGAAAAGTCTTCTCCTTGTTAGAGTTCTTTCTGAGAGTTTGGAGTTTCCTGAGAAAGAGGAATTCAGTCGACTGGATAGCGCATTTCTCCTTCTATCTAGCTATACTTCTTGAGCTAAAATTCACAAGACTAATGGATAAGTGAAGGCACTGAGAATAAGCCACTAGGGTACTGCTCCAAATGTGAGAATGAAGGGTTTCTTGGACCCTGGGACATATTGGATGGTTTCGAGCTGTCTATCGAGTTGGAGTGAGAGATAGGAGTTTTAAAGACCTAAAGAGGTAGGATAGTAAATTGCTTTGGAGAAGAGAGTAGGCAGATTGTGAGATCCCAGACGAGGCTACTCCTTTGCTCTTCATGTGCTAAGTCCTTAATTTCTTTCTAAGACCAGCAGGACGACGAAATAGGTGGTTTGTGAGGCAACATCATATGCTCTTATTTAAAATATGGAGATACCCGTAGTTCTTTTGCCCCATACCTAGTAGCTACTGAGTAGGCTTCTACAGCCCAATCTCATAATAAGCAAATAGGGTAGACACATCGTAGAAGAAAGGCTAGGAATAGAGAAAGAGCTGGTACTTTCTCTGGGAACTCTCTTCTTATTTAATTTAAGGCTCATGGCTTCCTTGGATGCTCTATGGAGGGATATAAGACTTCTCTATCTCCGTGACTTCTTTACCATGGTACTCTTTCTATGGAGGTAATTGAGTAGACAAAAAGAAAGGCACTAGTTCAAGGTTCCTGGAAAGGTGTAGATGCCTCTGTCTATTGACCTGAACAACTTGTCAACACTCTAGGGCTTACTAATAGCTCTAATTCTAATAAGGTACTTTAAGGAAAATGCTACAGAGGGATTGGATGGATGAAGCCATGACTGAGAAAGTGACTTCCATCTACTTACTTGATATAAGAAAGGTTGATAGAGCTTCAATAGTAAGGAGCCAGCAGAGACTCATTTCAATACATTCTACTAGACCCTTAGAGAGGTACAAGGCTCTCCATTCCCTGTGATAGATAGAGCCAGTAGGACCCTATATGAATCCATTTGTTAGGAGAGCATTGAACCAGAGTCTAGAACGGGACATAGAAACTCCCCAGGTAGAGTATTTGATAAAGCTTGAAGACTCAAAGAAGTATACTCCACTTTGTAAAGGAATCCTACTAGCACGCATACTTCCTTTTCTTCCTATATGTGTCATGGTCATTACTATAGCCTCTTATTAGTGAGTTATGCTGATACTCGGGAAAGCATTCAGTTATCCCCACTCATAGTTCTGGCTCAGGGCAGGTGCTGAAAGCAAGAAAGAGAAGAAGACCACGTGCCAGCCTTAAGCTCAAGGCTCAGTTATTAACTATTAGTAAGTGAGTCTAGCAACGTTCCTCTTTTCAGGACTAAGTCGGAAAGAAGAAGAAAGGCAGACTCCATCAATCAAGGGGTGGGATTGAAACCCCGGAAAGATACGATCCACGAATAGATAGGTTCCCACGTCCCAGGTAGCGCTTAGAAGGCAGTGAAGGAAAGCGTTTCAATTCTTTCGGAGTCCCGCTCAGGGCGAAAAAGACCGAGGGAAAGGGAAATGGCTATCAGTTCTGACTCTATTCCCGAGGGGGAATCAATTGTTTCAGCTCGAGTGAATATGTCGAAAGGTAAATGCTTTTGAAGTTTAATGAATCCGGTTGATGCTTTCTTGTTAAATGCTTGCTTCTTTCTTGGAAAAGAAAGAGGGTTGGAACCAAGGAAGACACAATAGACAGTAGTCGAACGTCGGGTCATAGGGCAGCTAGCCCAATCTGAGTCGCAATAGTAAATCCGTCTTAGCCGAGAAGAGACTACCTTTTAAATTCAATAGATATTTCGAGTTTCCTGAAAAGAGCAGAGACAAGGGATGCTCCTCTTTATAAGAATAAGTCTAAGAATAAGAGGACCAAGAAGAAAATTCTTCCTGGTTGCCATACCATAGTGGCCAGCATGCGCTGACGGGTTCTTCGAAGATCTCATTTCAGGGGTAATCAAGCTCAGCTTAGTCTCTCTCTTTACTTAGCAACTTGTTATAGCTAGAGTTTTGGTCAGTTTGTTAGGAGGGCAACTTCAGTAGTCAATTCCTTCTTTGAAAGATGTTTGCTTAGTAGATATTTTCTCTCTTAGATTTCAACCTCTCGTAGCGTAGACCTTTGAGAAAGAGGCATTCAAAGAACTTCCATAGAGGAGAAAGACGCTGCCTTTGCCCTGTTGAGTGGTTTAGCCTTCCTTCTTTATCATGGTCATTGTTTTAGCTCTTGAGATTGGAATCTCTTCAGTCAGGAATCAAAGACCAACAACTTGCTTTTTGAATCAAACTTTGTTTGCCTCAAGCCCTCTCTTTTAATTTGAATAAGGCGTTCTACTCGCTTTCACCTCTTAGATGTCTGGTAGCGCTTCTTCCCGTTGATAGCGATTCTTCCCTTTCTATAGTTTCATAAGCGGGAAGTTCTCCAGTATGCCCAGGAATGAAGTGAAAATCGATAGGTACTCTTTTTGCTCACACCGGGATATGCGACATAGTCTAGTATGATAGAGCTGATGCTCCTATCCCTACAAGTGAGTCGAGCTGATCAGCGACAGAGACTTTTCAAAGTCAAAGTATACCTACATCTGTCTCTGAGATCCGAGAATAACGTATGCCATAGATATCCGGAAATTGTAATCGATTTAAGGCGTAAGACCTTTTGCCCTTTAATTTAAAAGGGGTTTCCACGAATATTAATGATTGCTCTTCCGGAAAGAGACTCCCCTGGCTATGCTTACGAGTTGACTAGCGGTTTCCGAGTCAAGCCAAAAACTTTATTTATTCCCATTGTACTCGCCTACTATACTGGAACTCCTGGATCCGCAAACGGTCACTCTAACGAATAACGAAGAATATGCTCAAGGGTCTCTCTTTTGCTGATTGAAGATAGTAGTAAACTTCCTTACCGTGAGGGCCATCGGGCGTTCGGAGAGAATCTCTGCTCTGATTCTGCGACTTCGCCAGAAGATCTGATATGACTGGAATGGCATGCTTCGGGCTGCAAATTGGACGTCAACTTCTCCTTCAGTACTCTGCGCGTATCATATATTTCCTTATAATTGGATGTACGAAAACATAGCGTTTTCACAAATTCTGATTTGATCTAATTCCATATGCTGAAATCCATTCGGGCAGAAACTTTACCAAATCCAGACTCGACCACTGTAACACTAAGCACAAAAGAAGCCAAAAGACTTGGTTTCTCTCAAATCAAATCTCTGTATCAGATCGATCCGCTGACATTGATGCCAAAAAAACCCCTCCTTTCCTTCGCAGGGAAGAATCCAGGGATTGATCTCGATTTTCCCTCTGCTCTAATCACTTAAAAGAACTCCACTCACTAAAAAAGGTAAAGGTAAAGAATCCAATAAAGGGAAACCCTCCATGGCACAGCACAGGTCAGGGTCCGAGACAGAAGAAAGCCCAAAAGCCACTGAGCTTTTGGTGTCATCTCCGCTGGCTCAAGAAAGAACCACCAGAGCTGATTATTTACAGCGAAACTCCAAAAATCTCCTCTAACAGAAAGGCAGATACCTAGAAGATTCTATCATAGGGTTCCCCCCATTATCCTGCTAAATTGTCTTGACTTTGGTTCTATTTCATTTGGGAAGTGAGGGGAATTCCGGCATTAATACGAAGACTCGAAGCCAATTCGTGGGCATTCCTATTTAGAATTAGAATAAAGGAGGACAAGAAAGCCTACTCCCGACAATGAAAGAAAAAACAGAAAAACCGGAAATTTAAAATAGACTACTACTATGGTAAGAGCTCACTGGAATGTCATGCCTAGAAAGAGGTCAATGTTCAATTTGGGCTAGGAAAGGAGAATCCGAGATTGTATAACTAGATCTAACTATAATAGTTAGTTATGGTTTTTTGAGGTCGAGTTGGAAATAGAGGGAGCCGTCTACCTCTTCGAAGGATAAAAGAGTCCCGATTGTCGCTTGTCCTGGGAAGGAAGCTTCTTTTGTTACTGAGCTGCTACAGACTTCGATCAAGGAAAGCTGTCCAATTACGCATCAATCTAAAAAGTAGCATTTTCCCGCGCGTCATCAACAGTAAAGTCAGTGTCTATAGCCGCTGCATCTTTTTTCTTTTTGTTTTTGTTATTGTATTTACTGATTGGTTTAAGGCTGTCCTAGGAGTAGGGAATTACGGTCAATCAAACCAGTTCATGAATGAATGGCAATGGAGCACGAACGGTTAAGAGGTTAGTTCCAGATTTCGTGAGTTCTATTCGCATTTCGTTTTACTTTTTCTTTGAAGAAGGGAAAGGAAGTGACAATCAGTGTCGTGTGGGTCAAGCCAGCTGTTCTCAATCGCTCTTTCCAATTTCTATGGCTACATACTTTGCTTTGAATTGGTCTCTTCTAAGGAGGCCTTTTTCCGGGTAAATGTCAGAGATAAGAGATAGCCGTAGTATCTTAATCCTTTTTCCTGCAAGGGGGTGGGAGAGAGTGCCCCATAAACCATCGAGTGGAAGTACTTTTTTTCCCCTTTCCTTAGACCGAGACGAATACATCGAGAATCCAATGTGCAATTCATTTTGATGAGATAGATTCAGAGTGATCTGAAAAGCGGGAAAGAAATCTCTCTCTATTACTACGAATAAGATTTTGATCTTCTAAACTTAAACAAAGTAAGCATAAAGTTAGATTGGTTTGTGACATGGGTTGACTCTGATAGGAGGCTTTGAGATTGTGGGCTAGTCTGAATCCTAGATGCAAGCTGATTAGGTTGATAAAGGGGTCTCTTGTGAGACATCTTTGAAGCACTGCATCTTTCTAGCTTAAAAGAAAGAGAAAGACAACGAAGTGGGAAGATTTCCCAAGCTTAGGACTATTATCAATGGGCACTAGAGGGAGGCGCTAACATGCAAAAAAGCCTCCTTTCGGGTGTTTTTTCGGGAAGAGCACAGGAATGACTACAGAGAAGACTGAAAACTTCCATCAAGAATAGGCGGCTATAGCACGGTTCTCAATAGAAAGTGTTGTCAATGAGATAACGTCTGTAATCCATGGCCTTTTCTTCTCTCTCCTTCGCTCGGGGGAGACGGGGTGATGTTGTTTAATTGTGGTTGCCTGCCTCATTATATTATATTATAGGCGGAAGGCTTCGTTTGACCTAGGTTGATAACCATATTAGTACCGGGGCAGTTGGACTATCTAGTAATGGAAAAATTCTTCCTTTTACTCCTTTCTGCTTATGCTCCTAGGTGTTGGGCTCCCGGTCAAATAGGGGAGTCTTATTCGCAGCTTTTCTCTAGTTTCTTTGTTTGAGGCTCTCTTCAAACCCTTCAGCGTGGAGCAAATCAAGCAAGGCAAGTTCGATTTCAAGCCTTCCCGATCAATTGTGAGTGGACTGGAGCTTGAGATAGCCCTTTTAGAGCTAGCTGTTGACTTTCTGAGATAGAGCTAGTATTTTGGGTTAGCCAGATAGACCGAACTGTGATACTTAACAGAATCATTGATTTATTAGGTTGTTCGAGTTGTTCTTGAATTAGTACTTTTCTCTCCTGATCTAAGGGTAGTTCTAGCAAGGTTGAAGCATTCCATTACATACAAGGTGCTAACACGGATGAATCTGGTAGAGAGAAAGAGGATCTTTCCCTCCGCTTTTTGTAAAACCTTGCTTACGTAGCCTTGCCTTGAAGTGAAGCTCGATCGCAGGCAGGTTTAACGGCTCAAGCTCTATCCTCGATTCCAACGGTCTAACGGAGATGGGATTTTGCGGAACATCTTTAGAGATAGAATCTCTCTCTGTCTAGTTCTACAAGGAAATGGGCGCACTGAATCCTTCTATTATTTCTTAATAAAAATAGTATTAATTATTTTTATTAAGAAATAGAGTGACGACTGCAGCTACATTCTTTTAAAAGAATGTTCTCGCTATTGTAGATTTTCGAATTCATGGAAAATGGTGCTTTGTTCACACCTATGTTGATCTACCGCTGCTTTACACGCCCTTGATAGACGCATTTAACCAGAAAGAGATAGACGGGCAGAAGATCAATGAAAAAGACTTGCTAGCTTTTCGGCATACCGAAACAAAAGACGCCAGGGATTGGGCTGATTGACCCCAGGTTCCGGGACGAGAATCAGGTAAACAGTTGAAGTACCAAAGAGCGGTCCCAAGGGACGGAAGAAAGGAAGCAAACTAAGATTCCTAAGAGCTGTTTCCTACTAGCAGCAGGAAAAAGAAGAGATATAACAAAGGAGATCAGACAGCACCTGACCCTCTGTCTTTGGTAGGCAGAAGAGAAGCTTTCTCAGATTCCTCATCTCTTGAGCTTTCCCCGGTTGACGTTGAAGCCAAAGAAACGGGGGGAAGGGCACAACCAGTAGTTCCCACACCCATTCCCATTCAATGATTGATTCGAATAGCTAAGCGAAGGCTGAATTGAATGGACGAGTAAGGATGGGAATACGAGCTCCTTCATCTCAGCTTGTGAGGGAAAGACGGCGATAGCGGATTCAGCATGGGAAGGTAGAACATGGATCTCGGTGTCCGGTCATCACGAAAGGAAGGACGCTTCGCTTGTCGGTTCGGATTGCTTCATCAGAGACACGGTCTAGAGAAGGAAGGTGTCATCCGTCGTCCGGTCTCCTTTGATTTGAATTTGATGCTCACTCCACTTTGAACTGAACTAATGTCGTATGTTAACGAGTCTGTCTGTGCACGTACTCTTTCTTTCTCCTGGGCCCCTCTGGGGAAATCCTTTGCTGACTGCGGGCACCCTACTGGTCGAGTGGTTTTATCCCGATCCATAGTATGTTTCGACAGATGATTGATGAGAATGCGAGCACCTATGATCTTATGAAGCAGACGTTTTTTCCGTTTAGGTGCTTTCCCTGGTCTTTGCTACCGGGCAGGTGACTACGCTCGTTGCTTAGCCGAAAAAACTGCTAAAACTTAATGCGGCTTGGAAGACTCTTCGCTAACGAGGCAGCTATTACAGAGGAAGAATAAGAGGGAGGGGTACCAAGGAGACAAAGACAACTATGTAAGGCTTAGACCGTCGCGTATACTGCTTCTCTTTTTGGTAGTTTTCTCTTCCAGCACTACTTGTAGCTACCTATCCCTACAACTACTAAACGCTATGAAAGTCATATAACTGCTCTATAGCTATAAAACGTCCTCCTCCTATACGATATTATATAGAAAGCAGCTAGAAAAGCCATACAACTGCTATGCCTGCAATGAACCTGCTATGAAAACGATACACCTGCTCTACTGACCTGTGGCTCTACCATTTTTAGAGAAGAAAGAAGTCACAACACAAACACAAAGGAAAACTTAAAAGAACAACTACTTGATAAGGTGTTGTAAGAGACAATACAAAGTAATACAGCAGTTATTCCAGTAACACACCAGCTATGCTATGAAAGTGGCCAACATTCGCTGAGTTGGCCGACAAGTTCATCAAGCAGTTCTGCTACAACATCGATGTCGTGCCCACTCGCCCTATAGAATGAATTGTTGGAGGCTTTACTTGACGAGTAGACCGTCAGTTACCCAATGAATCATTTGCAACATACGTGGGAAGGTTAATGGCCCTAGCAGCTAAAGTGAAAGTGATGCCTCCATGAAAATTATCAGACAGATATGGTTCTAAAGACCGCTAGTAACCCCCTGGTAAGTTACATCCTTTTAAGGTAAGGAACTTTTTTTTTTTTGAATATTTCATCTGCAACGAAGATTGTTCTTGCAACCGATAGATGATATTTTTCAAAAGCCTTTATTCTCCTGTTTCAAATGCTCGACTCGTTCCCAAATCAACTACTGAATTAGCTTTCCCTGCTTGAAGTCGATAACTGGGAGTAGTCCCCTGCTCTATAATCCGATCTAGGTGGTCCCTCATCGAGGAAAGTAGCATGCAATGAAACTTCCTCTCAGCCGACCATGCCCTAATCTAGATTCCCTTTTTTGGTAGCCCGGGGCACTTCGAATGATTATGGTTCTCATCGACTGGATGTACTGAGACGCTCAACTACTTTAGTTTAGTCGATTATTACGAAAAGTCTATTCGCCATAAGGAAAGGAAAGCCCAAGGCAAGTGCGGAGTTTCAGATCAGGAAACCTACGAGCTGACGATACGAGAGACCAAAAGCCTTCGTTCATCAACAGATGAAGAATGTGTTCCAGGTGAAGGCTCTGGAAGAAATACGGTTTTAGACCAGTTTCCAGAGATCGGACCCCTAAGCTTTTCCGACCAAAGCTGAGGCTGAGGGGACCAAATACCATGGATCATGGACCTTTAACTTTCTGTAGTGAGGAAAGAGAGAGAGATGCCAGCCCGACTTAGACGACGGAGGCCTTCTCCGACGCGAGTTCGTACTCGTTTTATAAGTAGAAATCGGCATTGGGACTGTTTTATTTTAATAAGAAAAACCGCCAATAGCAAGACTCGTCACTAGCTTCTTCTCTTTCTTTTTCTATCCCATCCTGATTTTAGCATTTAGCTACGAGAATCACTCATCTAATCTCCTTTGCTCCGGCTGACCTCGATGCGGCTGTGCTGTTTGCTCTCACGATGCCATGTCCATAAGATAGAGCTCGTTCCTATCCTCCATACCTTTTTCGCCTGCTTTCTTTGAGGAGTTCCAGGGATGATATGGAATCTTCAATTTCTTGTTACATAGAGCAAAGGTCTACTCTATCTTCAAACTCGCCTTTGAAGGCAGGGCGGGCAGTTCATGTCCTAGGGCGGGAAAAGGAAGGGTAAAGAGCTTATCTTACTTAACGGATAAGGGATCGGAGAAGCAGCTCGAGAGAAAGGAAAACCGAGATCCGAGCTTGTAAGATTCGTGAGGGAAGGGATCAAAGGAAAGCTGAGAGTTGGAAGTGCGCTTCAAGTAGTCCGAGAAAGGGAAGTGAAATCATTCAAGAAAAGGCTTCGTCAATCAGCTAATTCTCGACCTGTTGAAATTCAGAATGTTTCGAATCACTCTAAGTGCCTAAGGATTCAGACATTACCTTACTAGACCTTTCTAACTAGCGATACAGGCAGCCAAAACAAAGACAAATATCGGTCACAACGAGCTTCTCATCCCTTGGGGCTCCATTCTTCACCCTCTCTCTAAGCACTAAGGGATGAAACTCGTAACCACCTGTCTCTGGCTACCAATGCAACCCGTGACCTCAAGACAAGAGCCAACCCGCCTCTCCTTGCTCTAACGAACGGGCTAATCGCACTCCGACTCCCGTAACTACATTCCCCACCCTCTCCTCGAGGCAGGGATCACAGTCGAGATCTAAGGTAGGTCTTTCGCGGAAAACCTTGGGACAGGTACCCAATTCCACTCCTAAAAGGCAATCTATTCTTGTATACCATTATTCCAGGAACAGAAAGACAACCTGAAAGAAAGACGGATTTCATTTCAAAACACGATATAAATAAGCAAGAAATGGAAGGAAAGAAGTCTAAGAGAGGCCCTTAACGAACCCGTACCTTTCATTAGAATAGAAAGAAAAGGAAAGACTTGACTATGGAGATGAGGCTAGTGGACGGGCTCACCAACTTCAACCAGGCCTTTCATGAGAAGAAATAAAGATCTTAGCCGCAGGATCTATATTTTTAGATTGTTTGGAGAAAAAGTAAACCCCCTTAGCGGCATACGTGAATAAAAGCTATAAATATCGCTCTGCAAATCAAAGACTTCTGGTCGAGTAAGAAGGCTCAAAGCATCGACCTAATTCTACTAAATGAGACAATCTCTGCAACTTAGAAGAAAAATGAATTCTAATCAGTCTCGGATCACACCTCTCTCTCTAAAGAGTCTCCGGCCTTGTCCTTATGAATGAGCCTGGAAAGCCTATCCTCATGGTCGATGGCACCCTTTCATCCCGATCGACTTAGGCAGGGAAATGGAGGGCTAAACTGAGTGAAATTAGGGCTTATCCACGAATTCTACCAAAAGAGCCTCTCTCTCACTTTCAACTTAGCAGCATCATGAGCTTCCGGACTTTCGCACAAACACGCGACTAAGCCTCGTGATCTCAAGACATTTCGCTAGACATATATCAAGAAGATAGAGAAGTGTGAAAACCTTGTCTAATAGCCTTTCCTGCCATGAGGGGGAGGTCGCTGTTTGAGCCCTTTTGAAAGGCAGTCCGAGCTAGCCCTTCCCGTCAGTCCCGTCACCCTATCGATCACGCCTATTCGAAACCCGTAACCAGTCTCGAACTGCCGGGATTCGAACTTACACTTGAATCGAGATATAGCTAGTGGTGAAGGCATGAGTAATCTTTCTCTCTTATCTATTCATTATAGCGATCCTACATTTATTATACGAGTGACCGCTTCGCGATCGGTGTCAATTAAATCTTGGCTGTTTGCGGTGCATCTGAGACGCGGAGCAGATTGCCACTTAGGCTGGTAAGCATTGCCAACATTTCACACTTCTGGAATCGCATTTTCTTCTGTTCCAGGGCCCTACCAAAAAAGCTTGCTTCATTGGTTGATCGAAGCTCGTGCTTTCGATTTCCTGCTGCGCGAGAAAGTCTAAAATGCTCGCGCAAAGGGCTGCGACGATATTCCGCCACGCGGACCGATCAAAAGCCGTTTTTCGTTATCCTAGACAAAACGCAGAAGAAGTTTCCCTCTATGCCGGTGCAGCGAGACAGGGAGATCGTATCGAAAAAACTGCTTTTCCTTGAAGTAGAAGCGGATGAAAGCCTGGCTAGAGCGAATAGAAAGAGTGGATTGTTAAACTCACTGCCCGTCCTCCTTTTACCGGATGCTGATCTAGAAGCTAAAGCTAATCACCGGGCTCTAACCCTTTCAAAATAGAGGATTGATCACGCCGTCGGATTCGAGTACCTCTTACCGGTTTGCTCATCGCATGCTATCAGAGTAGAAGCTACATCACGCGGATGTTTGGGCATCTTTAAGAGTCACGTAGCTGCCCATCATCCCTTTCAAAAATGAGAGAGGACGTGACCCCCGTACGGTATGGCTTGTTACGGTACGGCTCGGTATAGAAAGGGACGAAGTAGTGGATGTGATGACAAGGCATCTCCGATAGTTTGAAGGACCCCATCGTAAGGCTTTCAGTCAAATCGCGGAGGGGGGAGAGAGAGGGAAAAGCCCGTCACTTACTCAGCCTTTGATCCTTCGCGCTGGCTCTGCTATGACTCTTTGCGAACTCCTTGCCCGACTTTACCTTTACCCGAAGCCTTCCCGGTGAACTTGCCCCGATTTCAATTGTCATTATGAAGGGAAAAAGCTCTTGAAAGGGCGCCGATTGAACTCTTATTTATTATCGGACATCATCAAATCTCATTCATCTGATTCGACGTTGATGACTAGACTATCTTTCTTCAATGTGGGTACCTGGTCGCTACACCTTGTCAGACTCTACCCCCAACAAAAATAGCTTGAAGAACTGTTGGGGCAGTAGCAGTCGGTAAGGCCCCCCACCACACTGAATGTTATTTCCTCAATACAAGACAGGCACAGGTGCGGAGCAATCGAATAGGAATTCAGCCTGCTTTTCTCAATCACAGCCGTCCTGGTCCTATCTTTCCTACTCTTTCCCAACCAAAGAGAAGGATTTATCTCCCTATTCAACTGCCCGTCCAAGAGCATTTGGCTTCAGAATACTTTTTTTTTCTTTTTAAAGAAAAAAAAAAGAAAGCCAATTACCGACAAAGAAAACAACTGGATTGATCCTGTAAAGGTAGCATAACTGAAAGGGTTGTTGGATAGTAATGGTGCATTACAACATAAAGGCCCAAGTTGTTTGGTGAATTTTGAATAAAATGTTTTTAGGATGGGATGCAAAAAATGATAGTTTTGTTAATTTGTAGTGTAAAATTTTGTGGCTGTGGGTATTGAAGCGAAAGGAAGGTAGAGTTTAGGTCGGAGTGGTAGATTAAAGGTGTGTTTAGTTTACTAACATGTGTGGCCCTAATTCAATAAATATTCCCTTCCATGCGCTAGCTCAAACTAACTTCTGCAACCGTTTAATCCTTCAATCTCAATGGATTCGAGGTCAATGAAAATCTTCACTATTTGGCTCCACCTTCCTTTGATTCTATTACGTGTCCCATCGCCTTGGAGAGCCTTGCATGCACGTATGTTTCCCGTCAACAGAATTCTCCGCACAAAAACAATTCCCTCACAAGGTCACACCCCCTACTTTCCTTAGTAAACCTCCTAACAACCCAATCACTCAATGCCACGTCCGCAAACAGTAAACCCTTATATCACAGATGTGAAATATTCCTCTAATGCGAGTTACCAGTAGCTGTGATCTTAACATATCCCCAGTGAGAAAATGGCTCATCACGCCAGACAATGCTCACTTCACAGCGCCTATTACAAAACTAAGGAAACCCAACCAATCAACAGTGGCCGCGTAGCTAAGACAATCAGCTTCGTTTTTGAACTGTCATGAAAGCAAAACGATGACCTCCTGTGTCGTTAGTTTTGTTACTTGAGCACGTTTCAGGTGCGCTTAGGCTTAAAACGCTCACCTGACAGCTCAATTTCAAAACCCCGAAACCCATGGATCGAACAAAATCCAACCACGTGTCCCAGAAGTAACAAACCATACAAGCGTCGTAATACTACTGGACTGTCGTTTGAATAACCAGTGGGAGGCCGTGCGAATAGAGTAGGCAAATAGTGAAAAAAAAAACTAAATGACCGGGGTATATGCAATTGAGCTCTTTCGAGGGAAGCAATAGAAATGACCTCTAATGATCCGGCAAATAAGGTAGACCCAGGTACGCCTGGGACTGGATTGAATCCTTGCTTGTTCCAATCCTAGTAAAGAGCTTAAGATCTGATTCACTGAATGGAATCACCCCCCGGGGTATAAGTAGGCTGCGGCCAAATAACGAAAAAGCATAGATAAACAAAGCTATTCAAAGGGGGGAGGAGCTCCCCCATTAAAAAAGGGGACCAACGGAAAAAGATCCAGGAATTGTGAAATTGTAAGATTCGGCCTTTCTCAAAAGGGACCAAGGATGCGCAATTTAGCATCTATTAGCAAGGGAAGGGGTGTCGTCGAAGCCCCGGAGCTATGTGTGGCCTTCTTCTTTCGAAGACAGAAATCGCCCTACCCTAGGCCTCTGATTAATAAAACTTGGTCTACCGGTGGGGCTGACCACCTGTTGTGTTATTCTCATACGTTTGCTACTCGGCGAACAACTCAAGGAAGAGCAACTCGTCTTATTCGTTGGCCCGTCCGATTGTTCGGAAGCCTCTTCTTCCCAACCCAGATCCTTGCCCGAGCCTTTGTTGACCATGCAGAAATCCTGGGGCAAAGGCTTTGAAACTCCCGGATGATATGAAAGCACTGGAGTCTCTTCGTTCCCGTGTGGACGATTAACTAAGAAGTCTATTTAGAACTGGTAGAACAAACTGGGTTGGAGAAAAGACGTACACTAAGTACGTCGAACCTTTAAGATAAGAATCGATGAAGCTTCCGTGGGGCCGCCTTCTGCTTGAAAAAGTGGAATCGCTTCAACACGAATACGAATGCTCCTTTGGAAGTGGCGTAGGTCCCCAAAACTTCGAATTTTCCAAAAAAAGTGACTACAGGCCTCATATAGAGGAGAGGCAGTGATTGATGAAGAACAGTGGGAGAAGATTAGGGTTCTATGGCCACCCTGATACAAGCAATAGAAGCAGCACATGAAATTGTCTAAGGTTTTTTAAGAACAAGTCAGACATACCATGGGTTTGTTTTTGGAGGTGATTTCAACGAGAGAATATCGAATACAGATAAAGAGGGAAGAAGGCTTTTTCCTAATTGGTTGATGAGGCAAGACAGGCAATTTCTGACTGTGCCCTCATTGATCTGGGCTTTGAAGGCTACCCGTTTACCTGGAGCAATGGTCATCCCCAGCCTTCCCCTTACTCTCTATATGCGAGACAGACTGTTTAGAGTATGGGCTTCCAAAGAATGGCTGGACATTTGAAAATGTTCGAGTGTAAGCCATTGAGATTCCCACTACTCTGACCATTTGCCCCTTTTCTTTAAAACCTAGCACGGAAAAGAAAAAACCAACAAACCTTTCCAATTGGAGGCTGTTTGGTGCAAAGATTCAGGCTGCGAAGAAGTTCTCACATCAGTGTGGGAATAAAGAAAGAATCAAGGTGCTGCTCAGGGTAAAGCTAAAGAAGATCAGAGCTTGTAGGGTGGGATTGTTTAGATGGAGTAGATAGACTCTTGGCAATCTTGCTCGACAGTAGAAAGAGAACCCGATTGAAGCAAAGTACCTTGGATCCTTTCTCTAAGCAGGAAATCAACAACATGAATAAGGAGATTGATCAGTTGCTGGCATCAGAAGAGGTGATGTGGAAGCAGAGGTACAGAAAAAGTTTCCTCAAAGAAGGAGATCGAAAGTTTCTTCCATACACAGGCTTCAATTAGAAGAAGAAGAAAGAGGAAAAACCAGGACAAGAATGGAATGGTCTTTGGTATGATGACATTCATGGGCATGGGATAGAACAGGGGCATAAGTTCTACAAAACGTGTATGTTAAGTTAAGCATGACGATTGGTTCCTCTCCGGTCTGCTGTTGGGCCGGCACCTGGTCAGTAAAGTCTTAAAGCAGCGAGCATCAGATCGTCAGAATGGTTAGCTTCAAACTAATTCTTTGAATGCGTAACTTCCTTTCGTCTTTGAGAAGCCTAATTTGTTGTGTTTTCCAGGCATCTTGCTTCCTGTTGGGACCTGGTCTACGACGACTTCCTCCGTTGAGGATCCTTATTCAGGTCTCATGGTTCTTCAGTCGATTGGGCATACTTCCTTCTGAAGTTGATTGGTGAACAAAGGAATTTAGTACGGAACAGTAAAGAAATAGAAGAACATGACTGTCGACAGCTTTCAAAAGAAAGAAAAAGGAGTGAATCTCAGCAGGGGCCCATCAGCCCCGATCTTTGAAAAGAGAAGAAAGATATGCAGCTTGCTTGCGGCTTGTTAAAGGGATCTTTCCTTCCTTCTCTACTTGCTTCGTGATACCCTCTCTTGGAAAAGAACCCGAGGCACCTCTTTACTGATAAAAAGAATAGATAGAAAGAATGGCTTGGCTTATGATTTGAACCACTAGCATCTACTTTCGAACCATTCGCCTCTACTCTTTGTTGTGAAGCTCATTCCCCGATCAGATCATCCCCTACATCAAATGAGTCTGTTCTACACTTTTATGGTCGAAAGACTAAACCAAGACAAGTGAGCTAATGATGCCTCCTTCATCTTCAGATGAAAGCGGAATCTGAAATACATTGAGATCGCCGAAAAATACACAAAAAACTAAGAGAAGGAAGCAGCACCCAGCTCGATGAATCTGAAGCAGCAGACCTGAAAGACTCGGTCCTTCTTTCTTATTTCTCAGTTGAAAGAGAGGAGAGGAAGGGAGAAGCGAACTCGACCAGGTGGTTTTTGTTTATTGACGAATTTTTCAATGAAAGCTGAGATGGGGTAAGTTTGAAGAGGCAACTATTGCCCTACTTTTCTTATTTCTTAGAAGAATTCCCCCTCCTAAAATGGGGATTCTCGCTCTACTGAATCGAAAGAATTACTCTCGCCTTTGGAACAGAAAAGTTCGATACAGATAACAATGAATATAAATGGGAGAGCAGGTGCCCTCCCCTAGTGGTTAGCCTCCCAGCCCAAACCAAAGGGAAATGCCCAGATCATTTTCAAAAGAGATGCGTCAGTCACGCATCCTAATTGGTGAGCTTATGCCCGCCCTCGTTCCTTTCCCGCTCTTAGTTTGGCTTTACAGGCACCATTTTCGCGAGGAAAAAGAACATGTGGTTAACCGAATGGATCACTGGTTGCTGGCCGTCAGGGCCGGGAGCTGGTCTTTAATGGACCAGCAAAAAAGTACCGTGGAAACCAGATCTCTATCCTCTATATATTGACCAATTCTCGTGCTTCGTAACGAGCAAAATCCTCTTTCTTTGAAGCGAATTCCTGCCCTTTGGGATATTTTGTAATGAATCGAAAGACTAAATCTTCCCAAACCGGAAGTACATACTTTTAATGAAGCTTTCTTTCCCTCGTTGGTACATTACGGGTTCAGCCCTTGTTTTCCGCGAAGAGAAAGGATTCCACACCTTTCAGATTCATAGTCTTTCTGGCAAGGCCCTCTTTTGTCGGGTGCACGCTACCCTCTAGAAGCGGATTCTGTTCCATGAGATACGTCCTTTCGCATCCTACTCGGAATATGAACACACTGGTTCCCACTTCATCGCGGCAGCTATCAGGGCAGGCATTGCTTGGTTCCTTTTTTCTCTCTGAAAACTGGGTTTTGAGCTGCAGCAGCTGCTGCCACAGGAGAGGACCTTATTAGGATAGCGGGCTTAGTCAGCCCAACATAGGTTTTCAACCAAAAAAAGGGGGAAGTTCCCGTGATTTAAGGTTTTTGGATATCCTACCCTAAGACGAGAGGATTGGGCTTATAACAAGACAAGACCCATCGGTGGATAAGATCACATCTTCATTTCAAGAGGTGTACACGTTAGGCCTCACTCAAGGTAATGGGCAAACCCTAATGAATCCAAACAAATTGGATCTTATTGTATGACAAAACCACAGATTGGGCTGGAGTAAAAGCCCCCCTATTTAAAGTCGATCATAGGGCCCAGACAGCCTATGAGTCCATTTTCCTAAGGTGACAAAGAGTGGGCCCAACATAGAACCCCAAGCAATCTAACAAGCACACGCTGTCACACAAGACAGGGTGGATCTTTGGGAAATTTAGAAGCTCTCTAGTGTGATGTCTCCTTATAAGTCCGGTTACCCACTGGCAGGAAGCCCCCATTGTGCCTCTCAAGATGGGCTAATTAAGGTGGCCTGCCTCGCCTTGCCCGGGCTTTGGAAACCCCATCGAAGTCGAATTCCCATTCCAGGCCGTTCTGTTCGCTATCCGAGTCAGTCCCAGTCTGGGAGAAGGGGAGGCCCCTTCTGAAACAGAAGGTCCGTAGATTCATTTCAAAAAACAGGAATGTCAGAGCAGTTAGTCCGCATGTCCCTAACTACCTTGTTCCTGATTGCTTTCTCATTCAAAAGGTCTCCCTGGAAGTCGCCGACTCCTGCATTTTCCAAATGGACCAGCAGACTACCGATTTCAGGCGATACAATGGGTCTACACTATCAGAATCTTGGTTCCCCATGAGCTTTCGACCCACCTTGTCCCAGTCAGAAAAAGCGAGTTTACGTAGTTCCATACCCAGGAGCAGGAGATCTAGACGCAGTAGAGGGAGCAAAGGCAGTGATCTGTTCCAGCCACATATACAGATCGATACCCTGCATCAGTAGCAGCACCTGTAGAAGCACCGCCATTACTAGTAGCAGCAGAGTAAGAAGCAGAGGGTGACGGAACGGAATTCAAAGATGCTTATGGGCCTTATTCGACCACGATCTTCATGGTATTAACTGTACCACTTAACAGAATGGTACAAAAAACATCATTCAGATAGTTCGGGCACAAAGAGTGCCAAATGTGTGACCAAGATGAATGACAGGGAGCACAATCTGTACCTGTAACACTGAAATAGCATAGCACTGACTGACTTTCTGTACTGGTTACTGCTATAGCTAGTGTTAGTGCTGTACTGGTGCAGGATCCACTCCGAGAAAGAAAGAACTCCGAGGGAAGAAAATGACAGCCTACATTAGTAGCCCTTTTTCTGAAGAGCAGCAGAGGCAGTTGATCGTGCTACTCAAGGAGTTTAGGGATTGCAAGCTTGGGATTACGACGAGATGCCTGGACTGGATAGGCAGTTCATCGAGCATAGACTTCCAATCAAGGAGAATGGAAAGCAACCGCCGAGAAGGATGGCTAACGATAGGAAGAAAGCAAAGGCACTAGATTGATAAGTCTGACTGACTATTGGACTCTCAATGAGAGATTGATAGGGATGGAATAAGATCGGAGAGAGAGAGCGCTTAGTACACGTGGGACTTCCGCCTTCGGATCAATGAGACAAGGAGTTACTCAGAACTGTAGTTAGGGCCTTTGCCAAAGGAATTACATGGAACCGTCGAGCTCCTGTCTCGTCACTTAGAGAGCATACCATCGTTCGACTTGCATGTGTAAAGCATAACGCTAGCCTTCCCCATTGCCTGCTGCCTCGGGTAGTCGAAAAAGGCTAAACGAGCGCAACGAGACGCGTTGAATGAGTTGGGTGTAAGTGGCACCCTCCAGAGAAAGTCACGGCCCATCCCATGCTGTCCCACCAACAGTCCCCTTTACTGCTTTAATGCAGTCCCCGGTTATTAAGCCGATTGAAAGCTAGGCCCCCTGGTACCATTTCTTTCTAGTATGGTCTTTCATCCGCTGCAGTCTTTCCACCCAGATCGATAAGATCTCACCCGAGACTGATTCTGAAGCCGAGGTCCGGAATGGAATGGTTGATTTTACTTCGTAACCTCTACCACCTTCTAATTCTTTCTATAGTCCGGTGTGAGTGGCTGACAAAAGGAAAGAGATAACACAATTTAGGAAAAAAAATCTAAATACATTTGCAACTGGCTTTATATACGCACTTTCCATTGCTTTCTTGTCTAAATAAAACGAACCCTTTCTTCCTTTCTGTCTATCACTTGCTGGCTGGATTTGACTTGCTTGAAGCCGGAGGATGGGAAGAATCTTTAGGAGTGCAGCCTATTAGAGTAGCCCTAGAAAAAGAAAGAGACTTGCTGCTTCAAGGGCCCGTATTCGCTCACATGGATTCCCCGGTTAAGATAGCCTTATTATACCTTCCCAGCGAGAAAGACTCCAAGGGTGCGCTTGCTTCTTTTAAGACTCCAACTGGCACAGCAACTCCATCGGCCCCAAAAAAAGAACTGGCCTGGAACAATAGGAAAGCAGCCATCTTTTTTTTATCCTGGCTTAAAAGACTCCTGCTTCAATGGTACTAGCGGGAATGAAAGAAGACTCGGACAATGCAAAGGAATAGATAAAGGGACGGGAAAGCAAGAATAGGCTGACATCATCATTTTTTGGATTCGCTACATGAATTAGTTCAGTGAGGGGGGATCCGACTCAGATAGAAGGGGGAATAGACTGGAATCCTTTGGGGAAGAGATTGAAGATGTCTTGGCCTCAGCCACTCATAGAAGAGGAAGGGGACCAGACGAAGAAGAAGCACTAGCATTCAGCTCTAAGGGTCTTTATCATCCTTGTTCTAAGGGATTGTCCGAAGAGTTAGAATCTGTCCCCGGGGTAAGGAACCCTGCTTAGCCGGAAATTGAAGAGAGAGCACAGCAGCGAGTGAAGACCGACTCACGCCTGATTTTAGGACAACTTAAGGGGCATATCTTTATACTAGGTCTTTTACGGCGGCATCATATCCATCTCCCTTAGGGGAAGCACTAGCCCAGGCAAGATCTTCAGTGGGAGACTTTGAAGCTAGGAGATAATTAGTCATTCCTGGTCGAAGAAGAGGGAGAATAGGGGGTTTCCGTATTTTCGGAGAGTAAAGAAGGTGTTCAGTGCTCAGAGATGACAAGGAAGGGTTCTCAGTGTTGAGAGCGGGAGGCCTGGGTAGAAGGGCAGTTTCAGGAGAGCTGGGAGTTGGCGAGGGGATCAGGTAAGTAGTTACCAAATGAATCGAGTTAGTAAAAACCCTAAATGGAAAGCTAGTCTTCTTTATGATAGTAAGAGATAGAAAGAACGCCCTATCCCGGTATTCTTTCTTCTACTCTTTTCTTTCGGTTGTGGTTATACCCATCCGTATAGAAAGAAAAATGTCCTGTGGGGTCTCACAGGTCTCTTACGCCCGCTCACAGAGTGGGGAGTTGACTCAAGAATAGAATAGGTTGGTATAAATAGAACGTGTCTTGAGGCAAAGGTAAGCCCTACCACCCCTATCACAAGAGTAGCAAGCAAGTGGAGTGAGACGCTCGAAATATCTTAAGAGAAGAAAAAAAAACAAGAAACTAGATCCTTACGTTACGCTCCTGGGACTCCTCGGCACAGGGAGTACGGGCCTTCATCTCCAGGAGAAAAGCATCGAGTGCGCGGGCGCAGCTTTCGACAAAACAAATTCATTCATTCTCGAAGTTATGGCGGAATGCAGCAAATCCCCGGCCGTGTGCTGGCCCTCCACACGTTCGTGAACCGATCGAGAAAGTGAAGTACCGGAGGCTTTTTCGGAATTTATCTTTCGGAAGATGGAAATGACTGTTCAAAATTTCACCTAGATTAAAAAGAATTGGCTTATGAAATTTTTATTATTAGCGGCTCTCGCACTTGAAAGCTTATGCCGTAGAAGCTGACATCAGGCTATTATTGGCGTTTTATCTGCATCTTCTCGACCAAGGAAGGGGTTCGCTTTGTTTGGCTCGCAAGGACTCGACCAGAGGACTTCCCTCGTAGAGTGGCGTCTTTTATAAGACTCGAGTCTCTCGGTGGGAGTTCACGCTCTTTTGGCTTACTTTTAGCCACGCGGGGCGGCTATCCGCATGTGTTCCAAAGTGACGTCCATTTTTTGGTAATGGGTCGAGAGAAAAGTTTTGAATTCGACCTCTCCTTATACGCTCTAAAAAGGGGTCATGGACTCCTTTTTGTTTAGGACCCCCCCCTTTTTTTTTGTAGAAAAAGAATTTTTGTAGCCTGGTGTGGAATCACCATCATTACACATGAATTCTTAGTCTGGCTGCTGCCTCCTAGCCGCCGCCTAGAGTGCAGCCTGCCTGCTGAAGACCGTAACGTAAGTAACTCAGTGCTCCATACGGGGGAAATGAAAGCAGAATTCGTTCGGATCCTCCCACATGTTCAATCTTTTTTTAGCGGTTTCCCCAGAGATCTTTATCATTAATGCAACCTCCATTTTGCTCATTCATGGAGTTGTATTTAGTACCTCTAAGAAATATGATTATCCGCCGTTAGTCAGTAATGTGGGTTGGCTTGGATTACTTAGTGTTGCGCGCCTAGGAGGGCAGCGCGCTTGGGGATGCACAGGAGCGAGCCCAGCCCCCTAACCTAATGCGGCACCGGGTTTGGACCGCAGGGAACCGTAGCATGGGGGACGTCTGATCCTTTTGCCGCCGCAAGGCTGGCTAATCGTACGCAGCAGGTTCGAAGACCCCTGGTTCTGGAAGGCACATGAGTCCGAACGCTATGTTGAATGTGCGACCGACACTACACTACGTAGGTACCTGTGCAGGTGAGGCGTCGGTCGGTCCTAGAAACGGCGGCAGCGGCGCGAAGAGTGAACGACCGGGCGTGCTGCAACCTAGGGATCACCAAGCAGCTCTTTCGCTCTATAGGGATCGGGAGGGCATAGCACAATTCTTCTTGGAGGAGGGTTGGTTTGCCCGGGTGACTGATCCTGCCATAATATAATGTACTCCTACCGCGTCGGCAACCGAAGTCGAGCATACATACGACGATCTTCATGCGTGAATAGCCGGGAGGAAAGAAAGGGCAGTAGATGATAATGAAAATGGGCGCCGCGTCTGGACGGGCGGGCGGAATAGATTAGCGAAAGGTGCCCTGCCATGGAGCACGGAATATCCCCAGTCTCATGTAAGACAACTAAATGCACCTCGAGGCCGAGGAACGTCGGGGACCTTATCGAGCACAGGATAGGCAATTGAGAGATAGAGCTAGCCTATTCGTTATGGGGAAGCAATGCTCCGGGCCGAGTAGAGCTTACCTCAGGCACCTGGTTTTCTCCGGCGGCTTAGCTGGAGAGGCCGGTTTGGCTTCCTCTCTGGCGGCCACTTTCCTTACCTTGCCCACGCTACACTCCCACTCCAGGCTACGCCTGCTGAGCAAGATGCATTGCTATTTCCTCTTCTGTGGACGCCACCGGAATATGATCCGGGACGGGAAGAGAAAGACTTTTTTCTTCGGCGGGCTTTCTCTCGTAAAGCCAAAGATGCCCCAAGACAAGGTACAACTGTTATTAGGAAGGGGACATGATCAATAGAACCTGGCTGGATCGGGGCTGGGATAGTGGCGCCCATTCCTAACCAGTTCCGAAAAGGTTCCCTCATACTGGAGGCCCCGCTTAGTGATCGGTCCGCTAGTTCACGCAAATCCGAAGAAGTTATCACGGACGAGCCACATGCAGGGAAACTTGCACGTGTGGTTCTGGCCGGGCTTTCCTGAGGTATCTAATAACCTTGCTTCTGCTCGCCGCTGGCGCACCTCTCCTAACTATTGCCCATTTATTCTGGAATCATTTTTTTAGGAGGGACAATTTTACATATTTCTGCCAAATCCTTCTATTATTAAGTACGGCTGGTACCATTTCGATGTGTTTCGATTCTTCCGAACAAGAGAGGTTTGATGCTTTTGAATTCATTGTATTAATTCTACTTCCTACTCGCAGTATGCTCTTTATGATCTCGGCTCATGATTCAATTGCCATGTATTTAGCTATTGAGCCTCAAAGTTTATGTTTTTATGTGATCGCAGCATCAAAAAGAAAGTCTGAATTTTCCACGGAAGCCGGCTCGAAATATTTGATCTTAGGTGCATTTCCCTCTGGAATCTTATTGTTTGGGTACGACCGGACAACTACCGATATCTATTAATATCTTTTCTTATAATGTTGTTGTTAAATTTTTATATCGTAAACTCTCGGATCGGGTATTACTTAGATGTGAAACTTGCAGACCTCATTGGTTGTGATATTGATCGTCACGGGGGGAACGAAATCTAAGAATATATAGACTTGTAGAGACCCTCTATGTAGTTGTCTATCTAGGGCGATCGATCTACATCTTTCCCCATAGCCCTGGGGCTGTGTCTCGATCTCCTACGTGCGAAATCTGAGGGACTAGTTCCTATGGAGATTCCCCTTGGTCTAATTCCACGCCTTATGACGTTTCGAAAAGGGAGTCGGTGTGGCGTAAAGTGAAGATCACGGGAAGTAGAGAAGAATTCCCTTTCTGGGGTATTCCGAAGGTGTAACCTAGACAACGAAAAAGGGGCCCGATACTTCAACTAGAAGAGCGACCAGTTGGTTCACCAAACCCCGACCCAGCGTTACACGTTTTCCAGGTCCGAAGGGATCCAGTGCCCAATTACCGACTCCTCCCGGAATTGCGTTATCGGAGCCGAGCCAGGAATGGCCGTTAGTGGACACCCACCACTTTTCACCGGTTAGAGAGGCCCTCTTTAATACATTAAGAAAAGATGTTCACAGGGGACAGAAAGACTCGGTCATAGGAACGTCAGACCACCTACGCGCTGGTGAAAACCACCTCGACCGGATCAGAGTAAACAACAATGTCGAATCAGGCCGCCCCGTCGCCTTGAAAGAATTCACACGCGGCCACCAGCTTTGCCAAAATAAGGAGAGATCTGCTGCTTACTGCTCACGAAAACATTCGACCTATACTTATAGTCAAGTCGTCCGCGTATCTTTCTGATCTCCTTCTATTCAAAAAATTGTTGGCGGATTGCCGGGGAGCGAGACGAAGAAAGAAACGACGCATTAGCCCGCATTCTACCAAAGTCTTTTCACAAGTACTGTGGTAGGAAGGGAGATCTTTCAATTGGTTGGACGCATCTACCTCTGCCTCCCTCGAAGGTGAAACTTTCCTCTAAAGCACGACCAGCCGACTCTGTAGAGTTTTGGGTTGGGAATGGATTGATTTGCTTATATAAGGAGGCCATAAAGTGAAAACGTCCCTCAATGAAAGCGGGGATTTCTGCCTAGCCGTAGGTGTTTGTGAAGGGACAGAGACGTCCTCTTTCTACTAGACTTGTCTCATTAATTTGAAAACTGACAAGCCCACGGAGCGGTGCGCTAGCTTAAGGAAAGCAATTCGTTCATTAAATTCTTCAATCGGGCAAGCTTTCACATATTCTGATTTGGACTCTCTATTTTAGCATTCCTACTTAAAAGATGAGGCTCGAGAGACCTGATTTTTTATGCCTCGACGAGGGATGAAATACCAGCTCTAGCTACAGAACTAGAAGCGAATTAGCTTAGCTCTCGAAACAACCGGCGAAGGATAAAGTTGTCCATCAACGGGTCAATTAATTGCCCATTTTTTGGCTCTACCAGTAATTACAATATCAGATGGGAGAACCAGTTCGGCAATAAGACCTGGAAAGGACATGGCCGGTCTGCGAAGAACAATCAAGGTAGGATTAGCACCCTTCCTCAACAACTCAAAGTTTAGCCTCTTCAAACCTCTCTTTTAAGCTTTTAAGATTCAACAACCCCTTCTACTTTCAACCCTCAATCCGTGATCTCTCTAGCTATCGCTCCAGGTATGTAACTAGCTCGTACTTGGACTTTCAATTTCAGTCTGACACTCGTTCGCTTTCTGATTCGATTTAGTATTTTGTTCTCCGGTCTGTAACGACTTCTTGGTTGGTACAAACCCTCATCTCTTTCCCTATACTAAAATGAATGAATCTCCTTCTTAGTCGAGCTTTCTTTCGTCAGCGGAGGAACCGCTGCGCACCTGTCTCGGTACCCGATAAAAGTACTAGCTTAAGGGACAACTAGCCTTTTTCTTCAATAGTAATCTTCTCTACTTCGCTCCTGTTAGTCGATCCTCTTATACTCTAGCTCTGCTCGTGCCAGGGATGAAATGGCTCGACCAACGTACGAGGAATGGACGAATACAGCTGTCCCGATTTACACCTTTTTCGATGGGCTCATCTCGCTTGTATCTTATAAATGGGTTGTTGATGCTCTCACGTTAGTGAAAGGAAGAAGTCTTAGAATATGTTATCGATAGCAATAGCTCTGTGCCCTTCGCCAGACCCTTTTTTTTGGTAGGGAAGACCCGCTTTGCTTCATTCCAATGAATGACCTAGATCTTTTGCTTCGAACCTATCTCGAGCCTTTTTACTTTGATCATCATATGAAATATTTCAGAGTTTGTCGTGAGATCGGCACCTTTCTATTCCCAAGTTATGCAAGATAAAGGCTGATATTGATAGAAGAGCCGGTGTCCACTAATGCCCTTCTCGCTCGTAGTTCCCCAATTTTGACATAAAAGGGTCCGCTATGTTTCAGCCCTTGTAATAGCGCATCATGCGCAGAGAATGAGATCACCCCGGGCTTTAGCTGTCCTTGGTATATCTCCTTTAGGCACCAAATGCTGGGAAAAGAATGCCTCCTCTTCTCCACATTCTATGGCTGCTTGAGAAATTCTCCAAATGCTCTCTGGTTGCCAGGCCTTCGAGATCATGAGCACTTTTGATGTGCGTGAGATAGGAGGGATCTTCTTTAGTTGTGCCACCACGTCATATAGGGGCAATTATCTTCAAATGACATAGCAGCCACAATTGCAAGATGGCACATGGTCCATGAAGAATAGAATATTGGTTATCCCACGAGCACAATCAGAGAGCCCTTTATACATCTCAGCTAGGATCAAAGGTACAATTGTGGTTTTATCCTTTGAGCGCAGACAGCTAAAGATTCCCGTCACAACCAGGTCAATGGCTCTGATATCGACACCAATAAAGATTTCCGCAAGCAAACGCAGTGGGTAAATCTTGGAGTCGAAACTGAAGCGCGGTCATGTGAGAACCTGTCAATTAAAAATCTTGGTAAATAAGCGAGTCGGATCCCCTCCTGCATAACCAAGCTTGAGCTCATCCTGGCGTAGGCCCAGCGAATCACGAAGCAGAGAAGTGTAGCCAGAACGAGGCACGACGATACCAAGTTCACCTATATGAAGAAGACCAGAAAGACGATACACTTCTTCCAAAGAGGGTGCGAGCTTATGCCAATTAAAGATCACGATCAGGATCCCAACACTCTACAGCTGCTTCCAGAAGCTCCCAGTCGAGCCTAACTTTACAGAGATCAAAAGCATAAAAGAGTCCTACCTCCTTCAAAGCTTGGATGACCTCATCGGAAATTAATAAAGTAATCTAACCATCCCTTCGTGGCAGCCGCTCCTTCTCTGCCGGATTGGCCAAGGTGATGAAAAATTGGAAAATGGGCAAGGCCCTTGATCCGGGGGTTGGAAGGGGCTTAGAACAGCTTTCTGAATTGCGAAAGAGTAACCTTTCCACCATCCCCTACTATTCTAGCCTCAGCTTTTGCTTTAGCTCATTCTCTTGTTGATTATGTAAAAGATTCTACGGATGTCTTTGTTGATATTTTTATTTAAGGCTACAGACTCGGCTTCTTTTCAAGCTCGGAAGTGACGATTTGAATGAAATAGAGTAGTTTGAAGGAAAGCATGTGACGGATATAAGGCAGTATATGTAGTAAACGGATAAAGGAGTCGACTCTCTTTTCTTTTTATATTCCGCTCAGGAGATCTTGACCGGGTATTTAGAAAGATCCCTTGTTAAAAGTGGAGATCTTTAGTAAAGAGAAACTGCCTTCTCACTCCTATCTTCATCCTTGTCTGGTCCACGAGGAACTGGAAGAGTAGTAAAGGGAGATGGGCAAAGCAGGGCTAAAACACTAGGCTCTGAGACCGGGAAAGAAGCTGAAGGTCAAAAGCAAGGCGACCAAAGGCCTTAGGGAGAAGAAGAGGTATAGAGCTAAGAAAGCAGGCTAAGAAGCCGAAGGCTAATAAAAAGAAGAGTTGACTCTCCCTTGGGACTGCAACTGGAAGGGAAGAAGGAGTGGAATTTGCTCCCCCAGTGGAATTCGCTTTCAGCTCTTACTGGCTTCGTCTCGTACTCGTGTATTAGCTACAGCACCCGCATAAGCGGAAACTAGTCCTATCACTAACCTCCTTAATTCTCATTGCCTGGTCAGCATGAAATCAACCGATCTGAGTGGATCAACTGCTTTAGCAGCTGGGCCCATCACTGCAGAGCATCCAATTCCCAACTAATCTATTCAAACTCCAGCGATCGAATGGCAACCAAGAGGAGGCCCCATAAGCTTCGAAGTTCTCCAGGGCCTATCAGTTACTTCCTTCCAGGGCGGACTGACCTAGGGCCGCATCCTTGGCTCACTGAAACCCATATACTAGTCTGCTTCACTGCTGTCTGATATCCCCATCTCTCTTTCTTACCTACCCTCTCAACTTCCCGTTGGGATATCACAGAGCAAATTCTATACTCTAACTTTCATTCCCCGCTAGCTGACTTGCCTGCGCTTGGAGATTCGAGCACAACAAAGAGCTTATTTACGGAATTTCTTCACATCTGTCCGCTTTCAACCCAAGCGTGAAAAGTCAATGCTTTCTTAGATTTCGATAGAGACAAAGATCTTTAAGCTGAAAACTGGAGTTTAGGGTGCCTATAATATAAGGTCTGAACCCATATTTGGTTTGAATCTCACGATTCTATTAGCAGAGATCGGGTATAGGAGTCTTGGACCTACGCTTTCTAGTTACGTATGAGCAAGTATATCCTAATTTCCAGTCGAGTTAAAGCATGGAGGCTGGTCTTAAAGATTAGAAATGGATTTCTTATACTCCTGACTATGAAAGTAAAGAGACTTAGCAGCATTCCGACTCACTCCTCAACCTGAGAAAGCAGGAGCCGCGGTATTTCACTCAAGATTGGCTCTCTCTACCCGTAGCTTCAGGGGTATTCACCTTTGGCATATGCCCGCTCTGACCGAGATTCTTCCGTACTAGAATTCGGTGGAGGAAGTTTAGGGCACCCGGTTCCGTCGCTAATCGAGTAGCTCCAGAAGCTCGTAATGAGGGATGTGAGGCTAGCAAATAGAGTCCTTTTCTAGCGGCTGCTTGTGAAGTATGGAAGGAGATTCAATTGAAATTCCCAGCAATGGAGACAAAGTAATCCATTAATGTTCGTTCTCGTAATTGAAACTTGCCCTTTCGTTTTCTTCTTTTATATTATTAGTGAGCACCCTCATCCCACACTCACTTGTCAAAGCATGGGAGAAAAGTCAGTAATGCTATTTTTCCTTCTCTCATTCTATGCTAAAACCTTTCTTCTTCTCTTCTGTTAGCGAAGGCAGAAAGCCTATAAGTTGTTCGTCCTCATTCAGCCTTGCTTGACCGAAGGAGATAGAAGGCTCATCAATCAGTCATAGCCTAAACTGAGGCATTGGAGGGGCATGAGAATTTACAAAGAAGGTGCGCATTCCGATTTGGTCAATCTCATCTCTTTCTTCTCTGCAACTCGGGTAAAAGCCTAGAAGTTAAAAGGAAGTCAAGATTGAATTGGATTTGCTTTCCGGCATTCTGCTTTTGTTTGGATCGAACTCCAAGGGTTGCCATTCTACTAAGTAAGAAGAAATCGAACTCGCAGGAAAATCTAAGTAGCAAAGGGTACGACATTCAGTCAGCTTGGTGAAAGACTTTCTTTGTCTAATTCCACAGTGCTTTCAAGAGGAATAGTAAATAGAAAGTACCAGGGATCAAACGAGAAGGAAGGTACGACATTGTCAAAATGATTGGAAATCTTCCACGTTTGCCCTTCCTTAGTCGGTAATGATAGATCTATGTCTAAAAGGAGGGCATGTTGGCAAGAAAGCATTCACCGACGGAAGCAATGCTTTAAGAAAAGAGAGTGAATCTAGACTTGCATCTTCGAGTCTTATTAAAAGGAAGAGATGCTTATTTGTTATAAAGATCCCAAGATCAGCTTTGCTTTTATCGGCATATCCGCTAGTTCAATCACCCTAGAGCTAGAGGGGAGGCACTAGTGGTAGCTCTAATATGTCTAAACCTCAGGAAAACTTTCTAGGCGCAGTACAGGGGTCGAACTCTTTGGATGGTAATAAGTACGGTAAGCCTGAAGCGGTGGCATGGGAACTTCCTTTCAGAAGGACTGATTCGGAAGAGAGGAAAGATGGACTTGCATCGTATTAGAATATAAGGAAGAGTTGCTTGTACTTACTGCTTGCTTACATGCTTACTCGGAACTGAACTATCCTGACATAGGTCCGAGACTTTCCGACGACGCACGGTTCTTTTTCGGTTCCCTGGATTAGAAAGTCTTGAACCCTTACGTCTTTACTCAGAGAAGTCACTCGTGGAGCGATTTACCACTTATGACAGTGAGCAGTGACCTCGAAGAGATCAGCCACCTTACGTACGATTTCCAGCTTTGCTTTGAGTTCACCCGTGGCTTTCTCTTTTTATGTTATCTTGTTTCCACCGACAAAGAAAGAGATAGAGATAAGGTAGTGAAGTGAAACTGAATAGTAAGGTTCCCTCATATGACTACTTATCAAAAAGTGGATACTCTTCACCTCAGGAGCTAGGAAGAACTAAGAAAGCGAACCGGCCGAAGCCGGAGTCACGTGTAAGGAGAGTTGAAATAAGTAGGTATCAATAGCCTTCTTTAAAAATGTCTCTCTGAGTGATCTAGCTATGTTTGAGTTCTAAACCTCATATATACAAGATATGATAGAAAGAATAAAGAAAGCCATTTCTGGGGCAGATATAGGAGGTCAAGCGAAGATCAGAAGGAATAGCTTTCTTCCAAAAATCCCAATTGCCACTAGTTTGGAGCTTTGAGTGCTCACTCGTCAGTTACCAACTGTAGAGCTGATTCTACGTCAGAAAACTTATCCATCATAATGGAATAGAGCACGAAGGATGTCATGATGTACTCTTTAGGATCCCCTTCCTTATTCTTAGATGTCTAGTCTAATTTAAATATTGTTAACCAGGAACTATACCCCTAATCTGCTCGAGAATTTTGGCAGCTAGAAGAGAGAGTTGAAGCAGATAATCTCTTAAGGACGAAAACACACTATAGCTCGATCCTCATTCCTTCTTACTTAGGAAATGTGACGTATCTTTAGAACTCAATCAATTCCATCGATCGGCCGGAAAGCCTATCTCTTTTGGTACAGAGGGACATAGGGGCGAATGCTTGAATGGGAGAGGCTAGGAGTTGAACCTAGATTACACACTGACCCGCTCTACCACCGCTGGAATATGTCCACAAAGAACTGGTAATTTCACTTCCATGGTGAGAACGCTGGCTCTACTTAGTAAGGACTTCCAGTTTTATGAAATGGAAGATCCAGATCTTGGAGCACCTAATCAACAAGTTGAGGAGAAGGTATGAAATCCTCAGTCTCCTGGGGCAAGTGGGGGCGACACACTGAATGAACCAACTCCAATGGAGCAGGATCAAGAAGAAGTTCAGCTACGTAAAAGTGAGCGTGACCCTCGTCGTCGATTTGAGATTGAGGGAAAGGCCTTCATGCTAGCTCCGGTAGATGAAGAGAAAGACTAAAGAAGAGGCTCTCGCAAGACTTGCTAGGGAATTCCTTCAAGCAATGCAGGACGAGATGGAGTCGATGAAAGCAAATCCAGTCTGGGACTTGGTTGACCTTCCACCAGGGCCTCAGACAATCGGTAACAAATGGGTTCTTAAGATTAAACGCAAAGTGGACAGATCTATTGAAAGGTATATGTGACTAAGGGCTTTACATAAAAGGAGGGAATCCATTATGAGGTTCTTAGACCAGTTCTTAGATTCGTCTCCATTAGGCTCATTCTAGCCATTCTCGCACATCTAGCTAGATCTAGAGCTCAACCAAATGTTAAAACTTAATTTCTTATTTTAATGGGGATCTTTATGAATAGATCTATATGGACCAATCCGTCGGCTTTGTTGATGATGGACAGGAGCGCAAAGTATGCAAGTTCAAACGAGAAATCTATGGCTTAAAGCAGGCGCCAGTGCCTTGGCTAAATTCCTACCTTCGGGAGAATTAGGATTCCATCGTAGTGGTTCTCCCTTGTTGACCAAAGGAGTGCTTTAAAAGGTTAGAGTCAGAGAAGGAGTGGTTTACTTGGAAGGAGAAGGAGAGGGTAGTGCGGAAGCGTCTTCTCTTTTGAGTTTGACATAGTTAGGTGTAGCCAACTTTCGTGGAGAGTTGAGTAGGCGCATGCCGGCTAAGACCCCCTCCTTCTAGTACCTGACCAAGCTCCAGTTGACCCTGAACCGGAAAGCGGAAGAGAAGGAGAAGGAGAGCCAAAGGTAGCATAGCTTCTTCCAGTTCCAATTTCTCCATTTTGAGCTTATCCGTACATCACCTTCTTCCTTCCTCGAGTGATTTCATCCCTTCGGTCTCCTATTGGAAGATCTTTTAAGGTCATAAGCAGTAGTCAACCCCTTATTATATCAAAGAAGTACTAAATGAGAGACTTCTATTTAGATATATTTTTAGTACACTGAAACTATGTCTTATGGTAAGCGGACGCCACTTTTCTCGTCGGCGATCACCGTGAGATCTCTTGAGTGCTAATAAACTCAAACTAAATGGCACGTATGCTTTCACCAGGACTTCTTCAAGAAATTCCCCCATTGCTCCCTTTGTCAAAAGTTCTAAGGAATCATCAGTAACTATATACTCTGTCGGTTAGTCTGACTTCCTTTTCGGGCACGAAGGAATTACCAATAGAATCAGGGTGCTCAATCTTCCTCTCACGAGGACAAAAGCATGCTTCGCAATCAAGCTAGAAAAAGACTCATCTGCGAAGACTAATAAAGAGAGTCCCTTACTCTAAAGTCAAGTAAAGAAGAAGTAGTAAACTCCTTCCTCTCGGGCGCACTTCATTTCTAATCATTCAGTCTTATTTCCCTTGGTCCCTCAGACAGTCCCCAGCCGGTCAACGGTTGCAAGCCAATGCTTCTTAGAAAGTCAAGGCAGTCTATCCAATCAAATCAGTGCCTTTGCGAGTGTGAATGCGAGCGGGAAGTCCACTCAGTCCAAGCCCCTTTCTGGCTTTTCATAAGAATGCCAATCAGTCTGTCCAAGGAAAGAAATCCGGTCGGTGCGGGAAAGAAAGGCAGTACGGTACGGTACCACTGTCCATTCTATCCATTCATTCCTCTTAGTCCAGGCAAGCATGCCTGGGGTAGTCAAAGAGGAAGATTTTCTATCTTTTAGCAACAACCAACCTAGGTCTCTTTGAATCCGATGTCTTAGGAGAAGGAATAAGAGATGAAAGCAATGTCTCTTGTTAGCAGTCTAGTGAGCCTACGCTCATTCCAGTCAGTCCGAGCAAGTAAGAATAAATAAGGAAAGTCGCTAGGGAAGTAGGAAGTAGGCTTAGCTCTTGTGCACATCTTTTGAGGGGTTTACTTGCTTACTTCTTAGAGTAAGGTGAGAGGAGATTTTTTCATAAACCATTTCTTTCTCGATGCTTTTCGGTTTGGAACTCTGTTTTCATCCTTCTTCAAAGGAAGGAGTCATCCTCATCGAAGAGTTCGGGAGCTTCCACGACAAACTCCAAACCCCCATTGAAATATAGCCTTTCTCTTCTCTCTCTATTTCACTAAGGAAATAAGGCCTCTGTGATCCTCTCTAAAGGCTGTTCAAGGAGGCTGTGGTCAATCAATTCATTCAGCTATAAGAGCTACTTTCTTTAGGCTGCCTTGCCCATTAGCAGTACAGTCTAGCTCTATTTACCTCTTTCTAGGACGATGAAGGTATGTTGAGACTCTCCTCCAACGATGCTGTTGTGAATGCTTTTTGGACTATTGACACTATTTCCCAGCACTTCTGGTAGAAGATAGGCTGAAAACCGTCCGGCCCAGGGGGCTTTAAAGGCTCCCATGGCGAAGACTGCCTTTTTGACTTAAAGTCTGGTGAGAACTGGTCCGAGCATACCGTTAACTATGCTATAAGATGAGCCATATGCAAACCGAACGGGGGCACGCCAGCGCTCCGTCTTTCAATTGAGTTCAGTCTATCTGGACTCTGACGTCATCTGGCAGGTTCAAAAGTATCTGAGGGTAGAAAATTGATGACTCTAACCAAAAGTACAATGCACTAAAGCCGCCATGTCTTTCACATGAACAGAGCTTCCCTTCCCTTTCTTTCAAAGAAAAGCCCTACCCAGAAAGAGTAAGGTGCGAAGCCTAGCTGATCGGACCGGGCATGCCTTTCTTTTCAAGGGGCGTATGGGGGCCTGAAAGTCTTATTGCATCTATGGCATCTTCTTATGATCGGATTAACTATTCCTCAAGTGCCACAGCTTTTTCTTGAACAGCAAATGAAATACCAATTGCAGCAGATAGGCATTCAGTTAGCTTTCATCGGATACGAGAGCAGTGGATGATTTCACAATTACCCAAACTAGAGCAAGGGTAGCACCGGTTACTGATTACCTGACTGAACCACCAGGAGCTATTCTTTCGCAAAGAGCTTATTCGTGCACATGCACAAAAGCTTATTCTTGCAAAACCTATTCTCGCTTACAGAAGTACTATCCTGCTTAGGAAAGGGAATCTTTGATTGAAGGAAGGTATTCGTGTACGGGAATCAAAGTGATTAGAACAGAACTGAGCTTGCCGGCGAAGAAGCAACGGACGCTATTCGTGGACTGAGCAAGAGACAGATAGAGTTGATTAAAGCGATACAGATCGATTCGATAAGAGCTAAAACGGAAAGGAAGATTTCATTAAGACAGATGTCGCACATACTGATCACGCATAGCGAGCTGAAGGCCTAATTGCTCCTATTCGATCGTTTACTAAAGAGAAATTCCCGATAAACGAAAGGCATGGGACCGCCGCTTTCTTGATCTACTTTAGGACTAGCGAAGATAGAATCAAAGACGAGAAAGGCGACTCTCTGCCCTCCTACTAGCCCTCGAGTTCAAGCATGTGACCTCGGCATTGAACTTGGTGTACTTAGCCTACTTTCTCTTTACCCGACGGGATTCAGAAAGCAGGAAGTCCACTTTCTTTGGATAGACAGGGAATCGAACCCTGCATTAGAGACCTATCTCTCTATCTCTAATTAGACGACTACTTTGGGTTCTTTAACTACGTAATTAAGATAAGAAAGGCCAGGGATGAGAACCTTCCTTCTCGCTTCCATGGGAAAGTCAAAGTAGAGGACCGTCCTTCTATCTCAAATAAGAGAACGGATTCAATCCGATCCCTATCTTACTACTGATTGCCCTCTTGCGGACAAGAGTTTAGACTCCATCTCTGATCAGAAAGAGATAACTATCAAGACGTGAGAAGAAAGACCCCGATCCCTTGTAGGACTTGTGATCAGTCCGCTAACAGGCGTGGCAAGGACGGACGAGAAGAGCTTTCTTATTTAAGAGTCTGACCTTATTTAATATTAGGTTCTGCTTGCCCAAGGAGAAGGAGCATCAGCAACCCAACCGTTTTTAGAGGATCTCTTCCCTCTGGGCTTGCAGTAGCAGTTAAGAGGGTTAATAGGTCCAGCGAGATTGAATATTCGCGGCGCAATCCTTTTACCACTGAGTTTGCGACAGTGGTTGGTCACTTGCGGCACAAGAATTTGGTTCAGCTTCGACGGGTGATGCTGTGAGGGATCCGAGTTGGTCTTGGTCTATGAGTACCTGCCCAATGGAAGCCTCGACAAAATCCTCCACAAGAATTCCAGTTCTCCGAGTTGCCTCACGTGGAAGCGAAGTAAGTAGGAGCATAGTTCTTGGAGTTCTGCTCTTACTTATCTGCATGAAGAGTGCGAGAGAATAATTCATAGAGACGTGATGCAATATAATGCTGGATGCAGACTTTACTGCCAAGCTTGGCTTGGGGATTTTGGTCTGGCAGAAGTTTACGAGCATAGTTCCAACACAAGAGAGGTAACTATACCGCCGGCTGGAAGGATGGGATATCTTGCTCCTGAATATGTATACTCTGCCGTCCCCACGGAGAAAACTTATGTTTACAGCTTTGGTGTTGTGGTGCTAGAGGTGGCCACGGGAAGAAGGCCAGTCGATGATGATGGAACTGTGGTTGTTGATTGGGTCTGGGACCTCCGGGAGAAGGGCAAAAAGAGGCCGCGGATGCTGAAAGACCGGATTCTATACCAGCGGATTCGAGAGCAGCGGAGTGGCCTTCTCCTACTCCTTGCCTTCCTTCTTCCCCATGTTGATTCTAAACCGTCGCCTTCCCCAGCTTGTTCTCTGTCCGCCCTATTCTGGCTAACAGCCTATTTGTACTAACAGGACCAGGACAGCTCCTTCTGGGCATCTTCCTTCTACTATTGATGAAAACAACCTATTCTTGCCTTGCAGCTTATTCTTTCAAACAAACGATTCTATCCACTGTTAACCTAAGGACAGCATATACATTGGGTCATTCGGTCACTACCTCGATCATAATCATAGTTTGCTATCTTCCCGAAGATAGCAAGCGGAAGAACAATTAGGCGGTGTGTCACCCTCCTGAGCGGTATGGTATGAAGCCCGTAGACAATGGCTTTAGGGAGATGCTTTGATTTAAGACAAGACAGTGAACTAGCTGGCTTTAGAAAAAAAAACCTTTCTTAGTAGATAACGACCTCGCACTTTCATTGATCTGATAGTGATTAAGGAGGAGTTGAACCTCCATAGCGTTGGAACTAGAGACCTACTAATCTTTTCCACCCCTTTCTTTGAACCTTGTCAATGATCGAACTTAAAGATATGAACTGAGTGCCATTTGATGAGTAACTGAGAACAAGGGAGAGGGATATAGAAAGGATGAAGTAATGAAAGAAGAAGTCATTGCTAGTAGTAACGACTTGTTACGATCCATTGGTTCATATAGAATCCATGTCCTAGGTGTATCAAAAAACATTCTTTTCGCTAAGCGTATATAATAAAATAGAGTGAAAGAGTCCACCCTGAAACCAAGGGGGTACTAACTAACAGCTGAGTCCTCTCCGAACCGCAGGAGATAGTTGCCCATCATACGGCTCACCAACTTCACTTGCCTCTATGGGAGGCTCGCTCCGGGCAAGTTCGGATCACTTACAATACACAGCTCTACGAAGGAAGGGGTTGGGTTAGGAACGTTTTCAATATGATTTTTTTCCAGAAATGCGAGACGAAAAAGGTAACGTAGTGACTTTCTTATTCCCGTGTTCGATCTCTTCCATCTCTGCCTCGCTCCTTTTCACCTATGTTGAAGAAAGGTTTTCCACCCTGTAGAGAATGAAGAGGACGAGCAGCCTCTCAACATCTCGAGGCTCCACTCTCCCCCCTGAATAAGTGACGGCCTCCTTAGCCTGGGCGAAGATGGGGATAAGGAATAAGGATTGAAGCCCCTTAGCTCTGCCAGGCACTGGACAAGGGTTAGCTCTGTAAATGTGTAGAGCCAAGTGTGGTGTAGTAGTAGGCACTTCTAGGCCCCTTCCCGGCTACTGGATCACTCCAGTGCTTTGGGTACTACGGACCCTCTGCCATCCATTGCAGCAGAGCTGTTTCATGAGCGGGGGGGGCGGAGCGCAGTTCTTTGAATCAAACGTTGTTGAATGAAATCGATTCTTTTTTAGATATCAAAATCGAAATCGGATAGGATAGATGGATCTATCTTTCTATTCATATATATTACTAAAAAAAAATTGAATTTATATAATTAAGTAGCGTAGCAAGAAGCCCCAAATCCTTGATTTGACCAGGAAAGACTGCACTGCTTTGGGCCCAGGAAGCGAAGGGAATGAGCTCGGCTGCTTCTCCTCCACACTTATTTTTCTCCGTGCCCGTTCCGCATGCGCTTCGCGCGCCATTGGCGCTTTGTTCTCCTCTTATTCTTCATTGGACGGTTCAGATGGACTTCGCCGTTCTTTCCCAACTAAAAAAAAAAAAAAAGGTATTGTCAAATCGAGATGTCGATTCGTTTTCCGCCCCCAATGAGATGGGGAATTCATAACCCCCTATCACGACTTTTGGGCCCTTCACCTTTCTGAATCGAGGCCCGGCTCGCGTCGTTCCAACAACCGGCGGGGAGCACCTCAGTATACGATCGCGCGCAGTAACTGGGAGTCCTATTACACCTAAGGCCAACTTCAATTCACCAAACCGACGGTTCATCTCGTGTAGTGATTGTGGACTCGTACAAGGATATTGAGTAGACGGTTGATGTATCAGACTCGACCCTATCTTTCGTAGCATGCATTCCCATCCGTGTCGCAACTGATTCGGTAAGCTACGTGTCCGGTGCACGGAGAACTGCCTTCGGTCCCCCAAACTGACTTACTCGTGGCAACCTTCCGGCCGCCCAACGACCTATAACGCTAGTCACTACTCCCACTGGGGCTAGGAAGTAAGCCCCACAACCCAAAGCGGCGAAGAACAAATAGAATTTGCTACAAAAGCCGGCTAACGGGGGTATTCCTGCGTATGAGAACATAGTAATGGAGAAGGTAATAGCCGAAATAGGATTCGTTTTGGCTAGAGCGCCCAAATCCGCTATATATTTGACACGGGTTTGCCGTAATGCTGAAACTATGGCGAATGCATCTATCGTCATTAATGCATAAATAAAGATACCAATTAGTAGTGATTGAATTCCTTCTATGGTTCCACATGAGAAACCAGTACGAATATAACCTACATGTCCAATTGAACTATGAGCTAGAGGTCTTTTGACTTTCGTTTGGGCCATGGCGGCCAGTGCTCCTAAGATCATAGAAGCAATGCTGCAGAAAAAGAAGATTTGTTGCAATGTAGCTCCATAGGAACCATAAATAGAAACACGTGAAATATTAGCAGAAATAGAGATTTTAGGCGCAATAGAAAGGAATGCTGTAACCGGGGTGGGTGAACCCTCATAGATATCAGGTGCCCACATATATAGAGTCAAAAGAAAGAGGGAGTCCGAAGGGGAGGGGGGTTTGATTCGGGGCTCGAGAGATGGAATAGATAGGGCCCCACAAGTTTTGAATTCGCCGCTGGGGAATTCACACGAAAGGGAACGAGGAATTTTCAACGAAAAAAGTGCTCTCTGAACCGAACGTGAAAGTCGTTTTCCATCAGACGGCTGTTCCCGTAACTCCACTCTCGACTTGGATTATATATCCAAAAAGGTCCGCTCTCGGCCATTCCACACGCTGCCTAGAAGAGGCGTGGTTATCTGAAGTGGATTCTCTCTTTTCTAGTCGATGCCGAACCTGCTGCCCCATTGACTAAGAAGGGGGCGGGCAGCTACATGGACCCCTTCCTTTCTGTTGTTGCCAGCGCTTTCCCGGGCCGAGCCGGAATTCTTTATTCTAATTTGAAGGGGCAGGCAAAGCCCGAAGGCTGCTATCCCAATAGGCCAGCGGGCGGAACGAGGAGAGGGTCCGGATACCACCGCGGTCGAAAAAGCCCTTCAGATAACACGCACCGTAGACCATCCTCGGTCTTCTTCGTTTTCGATGAAAAACAAATAAAATATCGATCCCCGCAAGTGTTTTCCTTCCCCCGCCTCCCCTCCTTCGTCGAGCCTTTCCTTTAATGGTTGGGAAAAGCATTCCCTTATCTGAACTTGACTCTTTCCAGCCTTATTCAAATAAAAAGAAATAGGGGGGTGGGTCATAACATAGGCTTCAAACATGATTTGAAGGTCCATGCGAAAAATACAAAATCTGGAAAGCTGCAGGAAAAGGTTTTTCTTTCCTGTGTTGCACTGAAAAAAGAAGGACCTAAGAGAATCTTCTCTTAGGCCTCCCGCGCCCGCCGCCGCCCGGCCCAGGGGGCAAAGCGAGAAAAGACAGAGGGAGGGAGAGCAGCATCTTATTCTTTTCGCGAGAACTCCACTTCCAGATCAGAAAAGCATTCGGAACGGGCTCCGCGTTCATTTCGTTGGCAGAAACGATCCAGGGGCTTCGGGGAACCCCAAAACAAAGTCTTTCGACTTGATTCATAGATAGAATCAATGATAGATAGACAAAAGATAGATGAACGAGATATCTTTTTTTTTTCTCTAAACAAAAAGAGGAATAGAATAGACATCCCTTTAGATGTCTATGTATCCTTTTCTTTTTTTTATCATCAAAAGATTTTTTTTTTAGATATAAAAAAAATGGAGAGAGAAAGAGCAGTGTCCATAACTGTCCCCTATATCGAACAAAAATCCCTATCTATTGATAGGAAGATCTTCATCAAATACCCGACTTTGCCTTTTTTTTTAGGAATTCCTCATATCCAAGGCAGCTTACCACAAGCACCCCACCCCATACGACTAGTTGGGGTGGGCTGTTCCCCTTTTGAATCAAACAAAATAAGTAGTAGGGGAGGGGCAGCTACTTTCATTCTAAAGGAAACCGAAGAAACAACCTTTAGTGGAGCCCTACTTCCCTCTTTGCGACCTCATCAATTCAAGCGCAAACCAATTTCTTTCTTAGTCACCGGGCTCCGCGCACCAAAGGCCTACCAAAGGTAGGCCGAGCTCTTTGATATTCTTTCGGGCGACGAAAGGCTACTTCAATCTAGGAAACAGCCGGAAACTCGAAGGGGTCGCCTTTGGAAGCGTTCGCCGGTAACCAAAGCTTCACTCCTTCCTTTTGATTATGTCGTAACGCTGACTGAATCCAATCCATAAACCCGGAAACGAAACAAAGTTCGTTCCCTTTCGTCAAGTAGGTAAAGTAGGCAACCACTTTTGCTTTGCCTTAGACTCTATTGGAACAAAGCAAAGAAAGAGGCGGAATGGAGAAAGGAAAGGGGCAAGAGCGGTCTTGCTTGGCGCGAAGGCTGCTGGTTCGGGGGCAGGGTACGGTACTAAAGGTCCTCGGACTTCCAGGCGGTCTTTCTTTTGGGCAGCTGTTCACCGTTGGATCTCGCCAATACAGCCCCCTATAGTTTTCGTTACCGAGATATCTTTTTTTTTTCATTGTTCCCAGGGATTTTTTGGGTAATCCGCTCCCATGCTGCAAACAGTCAAATCTGACCCTTGTCGCTCTTCTTTCTTTCCTCGCGGGCAGGAAGCACACCAGCAGCGTGCGTTGCGTGATTCTACTGTGTTTTTTGCACTTGACTGGGTGGACAGTTGACCGGAAGAGAACTTCGATTCGCCCGGCCAGCAGGCGGGCGGTGTGCTTATCTTGTGTGACAACACTACAGAGCGAGTGGCCCTTCTAGGCGGGCAGCTTTGTGATACAGAAAAAGCGACGCTTTCGTGTCACATGCTATGGTCTCAATGCCCTTACGAGGTAGTGATGAGTTTCACGCGCTCTAAGCCCGGCCCGCGCGCGGTTAGGAAGATTGGCCTAGATCTGAACGGTACCACCCACCCTACCCTACCACCTATAGGCGGCCGTCCGTCCTACAGCCGCCCGAAAAGGAACTGC
>Ga0307512_10000095_pt1:87500-107710 | contig 107710 bp, 58 predicted proteins | sample 14_EM_MG_FD_200267 | JGI IMG/M metagenome (GOLD analysis project Ga0307512, IMG submission 200267) | Populus trichocarpa ectomycorrhiza microbial communities from riparian zone in the Pacific Northwest, United States - 14_EM | ecosystem: Host-associated > Plants > Roots >...
GCCATCAAGAGAGGGAAGAGCCTTTACTTTAGGTTAGGCCGGTCTCGTCATTCACGAAATTCCCCCGTCCATCGATCACGCGAGTACGCATCCAGTCAGCACATAGCGAACGAAAAAAGCGCTGGCCAGCCGTGATCAAAATGTCTATTAATTGATCCCTATTCATTCGGTCAAAGTCTCCACGGCGTTTTCACGCCCCTCTCAGTAGAGGGGCACCATGTTGATAGGAATTGGAAAAGACCTTCTTGTACACGTCCTCGAGGGCAGCATTCATGGAAATCATCACTACTTTCTCCCGAGGGCATGGTATGGCTTTGTTCTTGGTGTTGTTTAATAGATGTCGAGTGCCGCTTTTCCCCGCCCGAGAATCCTCATCTGCTTAGAGTGGGCGAGCTAGAATCCTTATGTCAGGTTGGTTGTTCAAAAGACACTTTCTCTTTACCCTTTGCATCTTCATCTTTTCGAAAGCACAGACCAGAATAAACTTCTGCACCTATTTCAGGTGCAAAGCCTCTTCAATAAAGACCTCTTTCTCTCTTTCTTTTTTTTCTCCCTTGATTGAAAGAGGATAAGCGCGGTACATTGAGTAAAGGGAGGATTTGCTACATCGGGCGGTGGGTGGCCCCTTCGAGAGTTGCGGGTCCTTGCCGCTGCATGAGTGGTAGCTCATGCTCAAAACTCCTCCGACACGAGTCCTAGTCGTTGCGCTGCGGTCCGTTTCCCGTCTTCGCTTGCGCGATTTATTTGCACTTCTGATTGGTTTCATCCATCTCCGACCCTAATGAATCGAGTATGTATTCAGGGGTCAGCCAGTCAATCAGTTCGGGTTCTCGGTCGGTTCCCGTTCGCCTGCCTCCCTCATAGTCCATTAGTGGGTAGGGTGGGTGACTTAGAGGGCGCCCGCCTCCTCTTCAGACGTGTCCTCGACAATCTGGCGGTTGTTCGATCTCAGCTTTTGGGGGCGGGAGTGCTTGGTCGCTGGGGTTTCCTTTTCCTCAACCAATTCGGTTGTGTCAGCCCGGTCTAACATTTATGAGCTGGCAAGATGGATTGAAGGTAAGATAGATTTGAGTTTAACTGGTATAGGACCTTCGATCGACCATGGGGCGTATTTTCATTCTAAAAACTGAATTTGAAGCGTAAAAAGCTCCTTCTCATGTTGCATTTCTTTGGTTTGGAAGTTTCAGTATGTTGTCTGTGGATTTCTAACAAAGGAAAGCCCCCCTATGCCATTTGATTAATTAAAGTTCCGTGCTGCTCGCCACTCCCCGAGGCCAAGGACGGGGTCGAACCGTCATTCCAGGATTTGCAGTCCGATACATTTCCATTATGTTACCTAGCCGCCACCGCATATGTATAAAAAGAGGGAGCGGGGAAGGAAGAACAACCGTTTCACTTTGGAACATGAGGTGGCGGGCGGAGCGCTCTATATGATCGGCGGCGGGTTACCAGAGAAGAGGGGACAACTTCTTTCTCCCTTGCCTTGCTCCATTTTCCTTTTATGATTGAAAGTAGCAAGCCACTCCACTACTGGTATATAGGCCAGATCAGATAAAGGGTTGCTTCCTCCATATGTTCAGGCAAAGAACATATAGAAGCTAGCTTTTGTTTTGTCTTGTAAGCAACCATGCCTATAGAATTTTGCTTACCAAAGTGGTCTTACTAAAAGTAAGTAAGCAACCAGTTCCGTTCCAAGTGACATGGCTTTTCACTACTCTTTTCCAGAGAAGGTTGCTCATCCAGCCCGGCGGATCCATTGTTTATGCGGCAGTGCGATGCAGCTGAAAAAGCCCTTTCTTTATATTAGTAATATTAGTGACGGTATAGGTTGCGGAAAACTCCAAAACTAGGGTTCCAAAATAAAAAGCTTATTAATATAAGTTTTAGAAAAAGGCACCCCTACTATACCCCTAAACTAGAAGCTAGCGCGCAACGGCTTTTCCGCCGTTGTTGCTTGCTGCTTGCAAGCTCGAAAATCTCTCTTTCGCCTCGCCTCCCTGTCTCCATTCTGATTGATTCGCTTCTTCCTTCGCGCAAGCGCGGAACCCCTTGTTGTGTTGCATTTCGTGATCCTCCTTTTCTTTTCCGCTTACCACTATTCCTCCTATCTTTCAATGCCTTCCACCCAGCCCAGTACCTATAAGAAGTGCCTATCCTCTTAAACCTGACACGGGATAGGATAATAGTACAGCCTCGAGGCGAACAGCTCCTTTCTAAGCTCAGGGAAGAACACCTAGCCCAGCTTTCTTTCCGAGCCATCAATAACTGCCAGATTTTTTTTTCGGGTCCGGCTACCCCTTCAAGAGGTCCAGCTTTCCTTTCACCGGTCGGTCAGTTATGGAGTTCGAGCCAGCGCAGGCTTCACGGCCAAGTATTGTGCCGTTTTTAAGAAAGATCTTATCCTTTCTTTCACTCGTACCGTGACCGAAGCAAAGCCTCCCGTTGTGGATCTTATGACGACATGAAGTTCTCGAGTTGGTATTCAGTGAGCCAACATGGACTCGGAGGTCAGTGATTTCGATGGATTTCCGGAATATCTATATATAGTTTTCGTCCGTCTCGTCTGTTTAAAAGGGGCATAGACAAAGGCCGATTTTGTTTTGGGACTGCAACAAATTTCCAGATTTGGTCGGTGCTCGGTAGCATTCCCTTTATCTATCAAAGTAAAGTACGCTAGGGATTCTCTTCAAGTAGAGTAAACAAAACGGGAGGCACAATTAGTTGAGTCTAGCATTCCTGTGCAATTCCCTTCCTTTAATTCATTTGATTGGATTCCCGTCTGTTAATTCAATATGCTCTTCCCGCTTAGGTTAGCTGTACTCTCGTGTAGCAGTTAACGCTTGGTGGGAGTTCCAACATAGGAAGGCACCCGTAGGTTTTTATTCCTCTACTTTATTCAATGTAATTCCTTCATGTAAATAGACTTCTCCTGTCAACAAACAAGAAAACGGATGCCGCGCAAGGGCTTTTCGCGTTAGGTTCGGCCTGGTATACAAGCAATTAATGAGCCTAAACTAGGGGGTTACGCAAGGGGGGTGGGTACTCAGGTCTTGAAAGCCTCAATAAATAAAAGCGTGTATTTCCAGTTTAGGAAGAGAGAAAGTCTAATTCCACTAGAAAAACTGGAAAAAAACTCTTTTATATGAATTCAACCAACTCAAAAAGTAGTGGCAGGAAGCAGCACACCAGGAGGTGCGGGACGAACTCCTTCTTTTAAATATTCCAATCGAGCTGCCGAATCAGTACGGGTCCAGAAATTGGTAAACCAGAAAATAGACACACCCACAAATCATTCTTTTATTTAATAAATCTCATGTAGGAGAGCCTATACCGGAAACTCAAATGTGATAATTCAGGCGAAAGAAAGGTCGATCTTTCTTGTATACCTGCCCGTGAACCCTTCTCTCTCTTTCTTTGATCGAATCCCTTGGTTTCTTAAAAAGAGTTGTCCCCTGTCTGTATCAGTCGTCTCTATGGCAATCTTTCTTTAAGCAGAAAGCGTGTTAAAGCTAGATACCCAAGGAGCAAAAGAGAAATGGCTTTCGGCCTAGGATCTCTTGAAAGTGCTTTTCCTTTCCTTTTAACTAAGACAACTTCCCCTAACTCCCAACTCCTAGCTGCCTAGCTCCTTAGCTGCCACTGTTGCTGACTGACTTTGGCTTCCTTCTTCGTGAACTGTGTATTCCTATTCTACGTCCGGTTCAAGTTTTTTTCGACAATCTCAGTACTACCTATATGGCTTCTAATCCTATCCAGGATGCGCGCACGAAAGACATTGAGATTGATCTTAACTTTGTGCGTGAACATGTTAACACTGGTGACTTGCGCCTTTCTTATCTTCCTACGGAGAAAGAAACTGCCGACATCTTCACCAAAAGTCTCTCTACTTCTCGTTTTAAAACTCTCAGAGACAACCTCTGCATCATTTCTCATTCCAGAGCAAGCAATATATCCTCTCTTTCTGTCGGGAAGTCAGGCAAGGCGCTGCCCTCTTGTTTGCTAAGCCCTTCGAGGCTATCTCTCTTCTAGTGATAAGATAAGCGAAGCTAGTTCCAGTATAAATAGGAGCAGTTTCTCTGAATTCCCTTCCTTCTGCATCGCGTTACAATCCTTATGCAAGCCAGTCCGCCCCATAGTAGTAATATATTTAGGATTTAGCTAGGGCTAACTGCTTTCCATGTCTCCGGGGCTTTCGTTTGAGTTGGAGTTGTATCACTATTTGCTGTCGATCCCGGCTAGCCATTGGTTCTTTCTGACTCTATCTTTTCACGGTAGTGCTTCTCCTCTTAGGAAAGCGAGCAGGCAAGTTCTAAAAAGTTCCAGCCAGCAAGCAGGGTAAAAGGATGGGGCGCAAGTCGGGTTGGTTGCATGCCCAAGGCAATGTTTTTGTAGATTGAGATGGATTGATCTTCGCTATTGTGCCTCTTCCTTGTACCATTGATGCTGCGGCAGTGCCTAATATGAGTTTGCTCCTGTCCCAGACAGCTTCGAGGTTACCATCGATCGATTACAGAGGTTTCAACCACTGCTCCCCTTTGATCGAGTGCTATTTCTATAATAAAGATTGAATAGGAAAAACTTGAATTGGCTTCAATCGAGATTGCCTCCAGCTTCTTAGGCACATGAGGAAGCGGTCTAACATCTTTTCAATCGAAATCCCAATCAAAGACAAGTTCTACCAAGGCCGGGATCTGAAAGAGAAGAATAACTTTCGGAATTCCAAGTGACCCTTCAGAAGCTAAAGTTGAATGATCGAAGTCTCCTTCAGGTTCAGTCGAAGAGATCGAAGCGAAGTCATCAATTCAACCATTCGCATGGTCTCCCCTAAGACTGACCTCTTTTCCAAATGAACCGAACCTCGATCCACATTCATCAAAGAGAGACGGCCATCTCTCTAGGTTGCACACGCCCCTCATTCGCCCTTTACTAGAAGGTAAGGCAAAAAGCAAAAGCAGCTTAAGCCCTTACGATCACCCGAGAAGCCCTCGAGCCTATAGTATTTATTCTAATATAAATATATCTTTTTAAGTATGACTAATCTGACGAAGAATCGTAGTTCCTACACCTTGCGTGGCGTCTCCCAGTCCAACACGGCTTGCACGCATCTTCTTTTGATCCAATCAACTCATGCCGTCGCCAATCCAGTGCCCAAGGAACTAGACCTTATGCAAAGCACCTTTTTCACATAGAGCTGATTTTCCCTTATGATCTGGAATTGGTCATAGTCTGCCAAGAGGGCAGCGCCTTGCCTGACTTCCCGACGAAAGCCGAGCTATGGTATGGGCCTGCATGCATGGGTGCTGTTCGAAGATTTGATCGTCGGCCCTATTGAGAAATCGGCTGTTGCCCAGATCCAGGGAGGCTGAACCACAGAAACAGGTACCCCTAACCACCTAAAAATTCCGAATGGACTTTTTGCGCTTCCTGAGAAAGAAGGCTTTCACTAGACCAAAGACCTCGAGAACGCCTGCCGCGAGAATTCACAGGTTCGTTCATTTACCAGCACTAGTTCGTACCTTAGCAAGCAAGCTGCCGCGACCTCCGGTCTGCAAGCACCTCTGGTCTCAGTTCTAAAGCCAGAACAACTTCCTGCTGGCCGCAAGCACCCCCGGTCTCCAGGCAACAAACAGGGAGACAGAAAGCCACACTTGCTCCTTTCTTTCCGACTTGGTGCTTTCAGTCCTGTCTTGAAGCTTGCCTCCGACCCGAGGCGACCGAAGGAAGGAAGCGCCTTCAGACCTTACTTGTTCCAGGATGGACGTAGTTCAGTTGACGTATGAGTTGTGGAGGATGGTATTATGTCCGATCTAAAAAGAATGGGGTTTTTAGGATGGGAATGATAAAAAGGGGAGTCGGGTCAGCTAGATTCGGGATGGGATCGACTAATGAATATGGTGTAATAGGTGGGATAAAAGATGTTCTTATCGTGCATCGCTAGCTGCCGCCTCATAGTAGTGATACGCGTTGGGCGCAAGGAAAGACCCCACTCTAACTCCCCTCATTGCTCTAGCCAGACCGGGAGAAACTTTTAATTGGGGGTAGTGGCCCCAGACGAGGGATAGATGGGCAACTAGGTAATATAGAAGGTCGACCCAACCGAATCTGTTCGATTCCATCAATCACTCCGTTGGGACGGGAACATGTATCCCTCCCAACCAAAAATCTTTTTGTCTAAATCAGCTTTCGGCCTATCGATTTAACCGGGAGCTGCTGTTGAGCACTCTTTCCATCACCGGATTCCCTATGCGCTGATTGATGCTTCCTCTCCGACTCGATGAGACCACACTACTGAGTGAGCTTCTTTCTGGCGCTCTTCCTAGGATTCCTAATGCCTCTTGCTTCAACACAGAATAAGGTCTTTTCTCGGCCACTTTGTCATGAAATGAAAGCACAGTGAGTGAGTCTTCTTTCCGAGTCGAGTACTAGGCAGTCAATGTAGAGTTCACTTCATTTGTCAGACTCCCGGTACCGAAGCAAAGTACTCATCCGAAAAGACGGTTTGATCATGCCCTTTGTCCTCAACCCATGGTTCTCCTATATCTCCTAACTTTCGCTTTGCTTTCTCTTGAGCCCGCATTTCGTGTTTTTTAAGATCTTTAGAGGTGAACCCACATAGTGGAGCCTTCGTGTACCAATTTCAGTGGTTGAGTTTCGCACTCCCGTCATCTTCCTCTTATTTTTGGAATATCCCAAATAGTCATCAGAAACAAGCTAGCCGAGCATTGATTTGGGTGTGGGTGGGGTATGGTGCCCCAACGGATGGATCTCCATCAACATGGGATTTTTCCGAGGGGATCAATGTCTGGTCGAACCAAGCTTCCTTCTCTCTCTCTTGCTTCCCCACCTGTGACTGAAGCTTCCACATGAACTTGACTTTCCTATCTGAGTAGACCGAAAGTTCTACTTTTTGGGAGGGACATTAAAAAGGTAGCTTTCTCCCTGGTCGATCAGTCGTTCAATCCTTTCCTCTTGATCAAATGCATTTCTAAAAGATTCTCACAACACAATGGACTCCAATACTGAACTGAGACGGACCCAGACCCCCTACCGAAAGGGCTCTGTACCTATATGTTCTTTATCTCAAGCGATAGCTTTCAAGTGCCCGACCCTCTTCCCTTGATCAATGAGTGAGAAAGCAAGAGCCAGTCAGAGAGTCACCATAGCCAAGTGATGTTTTCAGGTGGTTCAATCTAGAAGTGGGACGAAAAGAAGAGCTGTCGTAGAATAGTCTTAGTCCTGTCTACCTTGAGATTGCCCCTATCTATCAACGGGGGACCCCCCGAAAGGCGAATAGGAAGCTTCAAGCGATCTGGGATCCCACCTTTGATCGAGATGAAGGTGTAGTTTTCACTAGGAATCCTAGGGTTGCCGATCAGGTGAAGTCTTAGTTTCTGGGCACAAAGCATTCCCTCTTCACTTCCCGTTCTATTTCTTTCTTTCCCTCGAGCCGGGAACCCCTAGATCAGCTAATCCGTAACTTCCTTCGCTGCCTTTCGAGTGCATCGGATTCTATGCATTTTATTCCCCAATTGCGGATTCTCTTGCAGCGGAATGCCTCTATCTACGTCAATTTATGATTCAAAAGGCTAGGCCGATGAAAGCATCTCAAATGCAACCAACTTTCACTGCCAACCTTTCTTTTCACTATCTGGTATCACAGCCTATTCCGCTTAATTAAATAAAGGGATCCATGTCATTTCCCTCAAAATCTCGCTACCTTGCGCCGTGATCCACTACTTATTTGTCTTTTAACGTATGAGAGAGCCTGCCAGGAAAGAGTCCAAGTCAAGCTTTCCAGCAGCCAGATGCGGATTGAATAGCTGCGCTTACTCCTTCAACGGCAACTGCAGCTAAGACTGCTTATTCCTTGTTCACATTCGACCATGAATTCAGAGTTGACAAGAGAGAGGGCGTACTTTTATTATGATTGATAGGCGGACTTCACTCCCTTTGAGCTAACAGCCAAGAAGAGTTCACATTCAACTTCCTTACCTTACCATGAGCAGAGTGCCGCCGAGAGGAATCGGACTTATTTAATCATTCCCATAGATTGCTAGTAGTTTAGTTCCATTCGTTCGCTTTATAAAAAAAGTCGACCGGCTTTCGGGCACTTCTGTCTACGGGCCCTTCTTATGTTATGCAATTTGCGATTCTGTGAACCTTTCTTCCAGAAGAGAACGGAAACTCCACACAGGCAATTTCACACCTTCCGAATGTGCCATTTGACCGAATGTGACAGCTAATCAACACTAATTCGTTTCAGGAACAGGAGAAAGGGTCTTTCAGCTAAAGATCAATCTAGAAAGCAGAGTCCAAGGTACATGTGTTAAGCATATCACAACATATGCCAATCAGTTTCTTTCGGGAACATGAAAAAGCCCAGCTAACTAAGTTTTTTAACAAAGATTGGGACCTGAAGTAGTAAAACGAAGAAGAGAAGGTCAACCAAGCGTATTAATGTGGGCATTTCTTCTAAAAGCCTTTCTTAGCTTTATGGCTGATAGCATGAACTTGGTCTTCTTGGTCCCTTGTACCAGAGGAAGCATGGAGGTGTCTTGTCTTCTATAATGCAAAGCGAATTCATGTGTGGTTTAGAATCCTTGACTTGCCTTAGGAAGTCTATTCCCACTTGAAAGTCATCCGAAGTACTGATTGAACTGGCTTTTACTTCCTATTATGGCAGCTAGCTGAGAAAGAGACCATTGACCTGTCAGCTATCACTCATCATATAGAATAACGATTGGACATCACCATCACATAGTAGATAAGAATTTGTTTGAATCAAGATGTCGGAAAGAAAGAAGCAGATTGAATGCCCGGACTGTGGAATCCTGCCTGGCAGCTATAAATGCATGCCCTTAATTGAGTGGGAAGTTTCCTTGAAAGTTTCCAATTTGGAATGAACTGGCCTGGAAAGAAAGATGAGCAGCCAATTCTAGCTTACCTGGAACTTGAACAGAGCTTGGGGATCAGAAAGCTGGCTCGCTATGCCCTTTTTCAAAGAGAAACAGGACTAACAGATCCATATGGAAATGCCCACCCGAAAGGAGATCTACTCGAGATCCCAGAATGCTTTCAATCTTGCTCCGCACTCGGGGCAATACTCCAACCGAGTGAAGATATGAACGAGACTTCATCATTTTCTTTATTTCACTCATTTGATGAAACGGCAAGAAGTCAAGTAGCCGAGCTGGTTCCAACCAACCCCCATCATTCACCGTTTCCCCTGCTGCACACCTCGCCAATCCCTTCTTCCAGAATGAAAGAAGAAAGATTTCCGAATCTTTATGAAAAATTCATAAAAGAAAACTCTTGAATTTAGGGCTTAACATAACACGCTCTGGCAGAGTGGCTCCCTTGTTAAGTGTACGGTATGGCCCCTTGGCTCAGGCTAAGCGGTCCACCCACGATGGCTAGCAAGCACCACGGCTAGTACTCAGGCTAACTAGTGGCCCTGGACGTCACCTCATCTTGATCGAGAAAATGCCGCGGGGCTATTGAGGCACGTTCCGCACTCACCCAAGTCGAGATTCCATCGGGTGACAGAAGTTTTTTAGTAGAGATAGATAAGGCGGTAGGTTAAATTACTAAACGCCCTTGTTTGCTGAGGGGGGCTTGCTCTTTTTTCAAAATGGGTCGATTACCTGATTGCTATGGCTATGAGACTAGTGCAAAGAAGTAAGAATCAGTCAAATCTGTTAATGAAATATCTGTATCGCCCTTAGCTTGCAAACAAGCCCTTATATCAAATATCAAACAGGCGCCTAAGAATAAGAAGTCCCTGCCCTTTCGATTGTTATTGGCTTATTCTCTAGCATCCGATTGTGGGCATCAATCCCAGCCATCTTCATTTCAGTCCTTGCTTTGGCTCTTTCTCTAAGACCGTGGTTAAGAAGTTCCGTCGCCTTACTAATTTTATTAGATGCAGCGTAACGACTCTTTTTGCTTCCGGAGTGAACTTCCTTGTCAGCTCTATAAGGGCCTCTCTTAAAGCAGAAAAAGACGAGTTCCAGTAGTCTCAGCCCCAAACCCCATTTGATAGAGTTTCATCCAAGGCAGCCCCTTCTTTTTAAAGCAAATCGTCTGCTCTCTCTTGGGGAGAGGAATTCCTTGATGCATCGAATGCTGCTATTAAATGCGCTGTTGTTTCTGAGTGAATAACCGGTCTTGTCGTATCCGCTGTGAGCCTATCTGCTGCTGTAAGAAAGCTAACTTCATGCGTAAAAGCTCTCTCTGGCCGTTCACAAAGCTATAAAATCTTCATTCCGGGTTAGGGGAAAGGCGATTCAGGGATTTCCTATTGCGAAACTCTTTTACCATATATTGAATTACTACGGGTATAAAAAAAGAAGAAAGAACTATGACACGTAGACGGGGCGAAATCTCCCTACGATTACGTTCCTATAGAAAGGGGGTGCTATGGAAAAGAGGAATCTCAGGTACTTTTAACTTTATGCCCATCTTGCTTCTGGTAATGCAAATGGAAATTCTCATTAGGATGCATCTGACTTCAACCCCAAATCTTTTCGCTTCCACTCCTATAAAGTAAAGAAGATAGTTAGACCAAGTTCACTAACATTTCCTTCTAGGCTCTAGCCTCAAGCTAATCTCATTAGGCTCCACATTCCAATCTTCACACTCGCATTAAATCGTAAGACTCTCATCAGAAGACAGTCAAACCTAGGATTCAAAATCTTTGCTTCCAGTGGCATGAAGTGAGATTGATTCTAATGAATCATAAATTGCAATCTTAATCCTGATGATAGAAATCCTCTTGCATTTTTTCACCTTCTTCCACCATACTTTCAATTCTATCTGATCGGGGATTCTTGATTGGTGCTAAGCTGACTGAAATAGTTTTTCTTTAAGTTTAGTTTAGTCGAAAGTCACATGTGGGGGTTGTACACAAAAGTTTAAGTGGCACATCACACTCACATGACCACTTTAATGACTTGCCTTTTCTTTGCTTAGGATGGTGACACTTGTCAAAGGACTAATGGCTGGTGCTTTTTCTAGCCTTGGAACTTGCTCTCTTTGCTTTGCTGCCTGCTCTTTAGGCTTTTCTGCTTGCTCTATATGCCATGCCCCTTTGCTTGCAGATTTTGCTCTTATACCATCTGTGCCTGCTTGAGGCTGATTCCTATGCAGCGGCATCTGCGCATGTGGTTCATTTTCAAGTCACCAAAGCATTCTTTTTGACCGGGCTAAGGAACTGGCCTATAGGGGCACCCTCTCTTAAAGCCAGTAAGACTTGCTCGCGCTTCCTTCACCTCGAGAACTGCTTTTGAAAGCCCTTGAGTACACGAGCATTTAGCGGGGAATAGGACATGATTAATCACTTGCTTTGTTTGTGTCTTTCACCTCCCGAAAAAGACGTTCTTCGAAACATGTGTGTTGAGCAAGCTGTTTGATTCTCTTTTAAGCGGGATCGGGATGAGGATTCAGCTTTACAAACTCAAGGGGCCCATTCAACACCAAGAATATCCGGAGGCCGGTTGAGAGAAAGCTCTTCCAAGTCTCTCTCTCCTAAACTCCAGGCCAGGATCGTTCCCGCTCCGCTCCAAGGTTCGTAAAGATATTGGCGATGAAGTCAGTTGTGGCGTAGTTACACGGGGTTTTTTTTGTACGAGAATCCAAAACCATGAAATCGGATAATTGGTTAGAGAATAAGGAAAAGATAGCGGAAGATGTTTGATTAAGCTCTCGAAGCGAAAGTGGCATCTACTTACACTTCTTATTCTTTTATGAGAACGCTTTTCGTTACAGAAAGATGGGATATGTAGGTTCTAACTAGACGCCCAATCACTATTATATCCTGGAAGCAACCATTCCGGCCAGTAAAGCAGCCAAAACTATGCTTCCCAGAAAGACTGCAACGCTCGGATTGCTCACCAGCACTCTGACTTCCGGCCTTTTTTAGCCAGGTAAGTTAGTTGAAGTTTTTTAACAAAACCAGACGCATATGGAAGCATACTTTAGGTTATTTAGTTCCTTTTTAAAGCGAGAGGAGCCAAGTTTCAAACTGGAATGGATGATTCGGGATCAATATACCTTGTGGTCGTGATTCTTCCTTCGCCAGTTCACCAGTACAGGAGGAGGGAGCAATGGGAACTCATGGATGCTTTCCTAGCGGGAATCCAATTCAGATAGAGCCCAAGAATCTCATACCTTTCGACCATCTAATCCTTTTCTTTGGACCTAAGTCATCATATCCTACGCCCGAACCCCCCTAACTGCAGGAATGACCAGAGCCCCCTACTTTCCATTTCTTCTTGGTAGCGGCGAGAGTCTCCATTTCGATCCTTGTGATGAATTTGAGTGAGAATATTGAATTCTTTCTCTCTCTTTAACGATACCCGAGCCATCATGCGACAGTACAAAGCCCAAACCCGACGAACAAGATTCCCCTTCTTTCCTATGCACCTTTTGTCAAAGAGATCCCGGAAGCTTTAAGATCTCGATTGCCTCGTTGTCGATGAGCTATGAAGAAAAGAGCTGAACTGGGGGATTTTTCAAGTCAAATTTGGATAGGGATCCTCTTTCGGGTTCTCAAAAAGGACTACCAGCGGGAGTGCTTGAGTCAATCTTTCTTCTCTTTGTTCTCATGTCCCTGAGCGAAAGGGGCCCGTCCATCAATAGAAGGTGCGGCTAGCTTCACAGAAGAGTAATCCCGAATTGGCAATTCTTCTTTCTTGGTTTCCGTTCCCCTGCCACCTTCAATCCGTCCGCTGGGAATGATTCAAGCAATGCAGGTGAAGAAGGGAGGGACTACAAGCTTGAGTGCTATCTATCCGAAGTGAAATCCTTGTATTAGTAGTCACTAGGAAGCCTTCCCCCTCGCTAGAGGAAGCCCCATAGCAAGTGAGCCTTCTTGACTCTCTGTCCCGTCTGAGTTTAGTTCGTCTCTCTGGAGTATGAGATCCCATTTCAAGCCCGAGCCATCTAGTTCTTCTTTTCTTCCTTAAGCACTTGAGCCAAACATCCATCCATCGGATTCATTTAATTGCTTTCTTGAATCTGTGAATGCGTAAACTACAAGTAGTCGGAGTCACTCTGGACCCAGGCACATATTGTAATGTCATTGATCCCCGTCTTCCTCATCAGGACGGGGCTCCGCTAATACGCCTATACCGAAAGAAGTCCAACCAGAACCCCTACTGCTACCTCCCATGTTACTTGCACCCACTACTGGGTTGGATGCGCCGGAAGGGGGTGCCCCTGGGATTTCAATTCAACCCTTGTTAAAGCTTTTCGTCTTTCTCCTTGTATTGTAGCATTCCGCTTTTGGGTTGCCGGTAGTGCAGGCAAAGTAAGTACTTTCGGGCAGGTGCCGTTAGAGAACTAGGTGGTCAGTAGGCGCAATCTGTCTTTCTTTCCTTGCTAGGTGCAAAAGGCTCTTTGTCGGTCTTGATGCCGAGAGCTAGAGTTCATCCAATTCCATACGTGACAGACTTTTGAGAACATTCGAATTCGACTGCTACGTTCAAGAAAGCTTTCAAGGTAGCGTAGTTATGAAGTCAACAGAGATGCGCGTCTTCTGCTTGATGCGCGTTATCCGCTGTTGTCTCTTTCTTTACCATATTAATTCTTTAACATTGGCTTGAAGGAGTGTAGCGTAAGAATCTCAAATCTTTATCTTTCTTTTGTGCGTTGCAAATTCGTTTTTGTTCTGAGGCTGCGCACCTTAGTTCTGTTCTATGTTTATCGAGATTTTTCGTCGAACAATGACAATGTTCGAAATCCCCTCTGTGTGTTGAATCCTAAGTAGCTAACCGAAGTGGGCTTGGTGGCCCTATTTCATAAGAAAGACCGCCCCCTTCAATAAATTCCCTAAGAGAATAAAATAAAGGCATCTCCTTTCTTTTTCTCTTCTCGCTTTGTCCGCCTACTGTTTTCGCTTTAGGATAATGGGCATGCTCTCTCCCCATACACTGCTCTATTCTTTCTTTTCTGATAGTCATACTCTGTATTGGCTCTGTCTCGTACCTGGTAGCTACCCTTTCGGTTCCCCCCTTGTACTATTCGGTACACGTTGATCGAGAAAACCTGCCTAGCCGCCGTGTGGGCAGCTCAGAAATTCCGGCACTACCTGCTGGCAGGTCCGGCACTGATAGTCGCTGGGCTAGACCCGTTGAAATTTTTGAAAAACCGGGTAGAATGGTCAGATGGCCACTCCTGCTATCGGAATTCGAGATCAAATATGTTCGGCGTAAAGCCATAAAAGGGCAAGTGCTAGCCGACCATTTGGCGGCATTGCCGATCGCAGAAGGTCAGCCTCTCCCGACCTAATTTCCTGATGAGGGTATTATGCACATCCAGTCCCTTGAAGTTGCTCCCCACTGGTCTCTCTCATTCGCATTCGACGGCGCTGCGAGCGAGCGGGGATGTGGTGCTGGGATCGTACTTACATCCCTCGAAAAGGTAAAATCCCTACTTTCCTACCTGGGGATAAGAAAGAATAGAAAGAAGCAAAAACCGCACCATCTTCAACAAGACGTGTGAACAGCGCCTCTACGCCTATTCGATAGCAGCTTCAGATTCCGATAACAAAGGTAATTCCTCCTCTAAGAGCTGATTCAATGGCATCGCTTACTCATTCAAATGCAACTAAGCCCTATGCTTAACACATGCTCTTCGATGTGTCCTAGCTTGAAGCTACTTTCTTACTCATCAGTACACGAATCCGCTCCTAGAGAATAGTCTGTTACAGAAGATTCCATAGCAGTAGTTTCATTCCTATTTATTTTAAATAAAAAGAAGAAGATTCCCTAGTCGAAGAAGTATGACCACAATCGGATTAAGAGACAGAATAAGTTGTTAAAGAAGAAGCCGTAAGCGGTGCAAGAGTAAGCACTGGTACTCTTTCTAGAGATATTTATAGTGTTCAATCATCCGGTGCTCTCTTTCCTGTCTCGCCCCTGAGTGTAGTTGATTTAAGAGCCCTAGTTCTTTCGTTGAGGTCTTCGGTATTAAAGTTGAAAGGAAAGCGTATAAAAGAAAGAGGGCCTAGCCTAAATGGAAGAGCGTATTTGTTGAAAAAGGAGGTTTTCGTTCAGAAGGCTCTAGGGCTCCTCGTTTCCGAGAAGAAGAGGGCGTCGGGATCGGATCTTCTAAGGCGGACTTTGCCGGGTATGAAGGAATGAGGAGCGCGAAGGGTTAGTGGGAGTGCTTTCAAGTCTAAAGGTTAAAAAGCCTTCGTCCAGAGCACTGGGAAGGGACTGGCTTAAGGAAGTCACGTTGGTTAGGCAGATAGTTGTTAAAAGATGTTAGTAGTAGCTCCCTGCTTGATAGGACCTACTTGGCTTAGGTTGTTGAAGCGATAAGACCAACAGCACTTTGTATTGACTTAATGCTCAAATCAGAATGAGTTCGTTATTTTCCTAATAAAGGAAAGGCAGAGCATACCCAATGAGCGAAGGAAGGGAAGCCAAGATCTTAGTTTGAGCTAGGGAGCTTCGGTCTTGGTCAATCCTCATCAATCCTGGTCCTTTTTTCGGGGCGATATCTGCGAGAATATGTATATGTGCTCCTCACCTTACCGGGTGTTTCGGGTAATTCCAATCGTGCCATCAAAATAGGTTATTTGAAAGTGAAGAAGAACAGAACGCGGGAAATCGGTAACCTAACCTGAACTTAAGGTGAACATTACATTCATAGAGTAAGGGGCTGTAACTATTCATATATTGTTTAAGGGGCTGGGCCTAGGGTGAGTTATGGCTTAAAGTCTCTTGGAGCTGTTCTTCATCAATCCCCGTTTAGAGATAGACTTTAACTGAAAAAAACGGATTTGTCAATATAAGGGAATGAATTCCACTATATCAATAGCAAGAAGAAAGGAATGGCTGACACAATCAGTAGCCGTTGGCGTTGGAGGAGCAGCTGCGGGCGGTGGTTTCGTTCTTTCATTAAGAAACCCGCCTACGGTACGTCGGTTTCATTCCTTCTATTCAACATATAAAGTATGCTGCTTAGTTCATCTGCTAGCTCGCCTTCTTCTTCTAGTTCTAGCTAGCTGGTTGCTGCGACATAAGGAAAACGTTCAACGTTCAGAATGGGTAGTTTTTGAGGATTTGGACTTTGATGGGGATTTAGGGATAACACATGCATATGAATAAGCAGAATTCTCAATAGCATTGGAAAAAGTACCAACATAATAAGAATTAAGGAATATTAACAACAACATACTCATTTTAGGGTAAAGTAGTACCACTAATCCAATTATAGAGGTAGAGGAGGACGGTAAATAATCATAATGGTAAACCAGAGCCACCGGTTGGCGGGACTTCCAACTTCCAAAAGAGGAAGATCCATCAAATTGATTCATGAGAGGGGGGTCTTTCCTGTAGTAGTTGGAGTTGGAGGTGTGGCACACCAGCTGGATCCTTCCTTATGTATAAATGAAATGTATTTGCCGGTTGGCTGGTCAACGGTCACGCTGTCTGGTCAATCCAGTTCTTCTTTTATAAAATAGATGCCGGTCTTTGGGGTCCTCCGTTTACCAAATCAATATCTCCACTACGGTACACTCATCCATTTGATGGAACATCTATTCCCTTTCGAGCTGTCAAATCAGAGTACGGAGGTACGGCTGTAGCGAAACAAGAATTCTTATTATTGTATGTAATATACCCCGCACCACGCTCATTCCTTAATTCAAGTGGAAGTGGCATCTGCCCCTGGAATATGTCATACTCTTCCCGTCCAAAATGACTGTCTTGAATTAGTTCCTCTATCTTTCTTTCCCTGAAGCAGCAAGAAGTACACATGAATCGATTTCTGGTAATTCAATATACCCCGTTCCCTTCGAGATCTCTTTTGAAGGTGCAAAATATAGAATCTATAATAAATAGAAGTGGAATCTGCTTATGGTATGGGTATTTTTTAAAACATTGGCTCAATCTTCATCTCTGTCTTTTCCAAAAAATGGATATTTTCTTCCGGTCTCTGGTCTCCGGGCTTTCCATCCGTCCACGTCTATTTTATGTGTGAATCCATCTCGACTTCGCCCTTTTGTTAGCAGCTCTTCGATCCACCTAGGAAAGGTCTCCGAGGCCATGTTTTCTAATCCAAAAATTCACTTTCATGGCTTGAATTTTAAGCGTAGTTTTCCACTCTATAACTATATAACAAGGAGTGGAGCTGGAGAAGATCCCTCCCCGGCTAGGCTACTACGTTTTCGTGTTTGAAATTCCAGGTCTGGTCTTCATTGGTATTTGCTTTTTGCTCACTCACTACGTTTTTTTTTTCTTTTTAGTTCTTCCCCCGCACGGGCGAGCTGTCTGAGGTCGATGGTGCATCCGGTAAGCTCTATCGGTATTCATCTCCAGAGCCCGGTCAGAGCTGACTTTCACGAATAAACCCCGGTGACGGTTACCTGCTTTGCTTAACCTAACCGGCCAGAAGGTTCCTTTACCGATAGCCGACCAGAGATCTAAGGGTTGACGGTTAGTTAGTTCTCTTTTCTCCGTCCGGTAATAGAATTTCTTTACCGATAGAGCAACCCGGAATCCTGTTCTTACTTTAAGAGAAGGTTGTACTATTTAATTTAGTAGGAGGGGGAAGTGGATCTCATTTCAAAACTGATCGAACCAGGAAGTGATCTTTACTAGAAGGAAGGAGAGCGAAATCAAGTTCTTTTCTTTTATTATTTAGTATTATTATTATTTATAAAAATTATATTAATTTGTTATAACTAATTATTTGTTGTCTCCATCAGTCAAATAAAACGGATCATTTCTGTGGGATCGAAGAATTTCATGAATTTCATTATACCCCTTCCCTTCTAAGATCCTTACTTTTTGTCTGGTATTTCATAGGAATAGAATAAATGATACACAGATACAGACAGTAGAAAATATTTTCTATTACTCTTATATTAAAACATTAATATTAAAAGGAATAAAAGATGCCTTTGAATACTTAAATATAGATATTGGGATGTCTCTTAGTAATGAATAATTACTTCTCGCCTGATCTGGAATAGAGTAATAGTAATATATTCTATGTAAAACATAAACTTGCCCCGTCTAGGAACTTTTAATTAAGATAGGAATACACGGTTGCACAAAAAAATTGTTTTTGCATCAGCCCAGAAAGGTCCGTTGAGCGCCTCGTGGCTATGTCATAATAGATCCGAACACTTGCCCTGGATCGACTTCCAGATCATAATTGCTCTAGTGAATAACTAACGAAACTAGATAGATAGAAAAAAACTAATTAGAAAAATCTCTCATAGGTTCACTAATTACTTGACTGTTGGCGGGTCTCTTTGTATGTGTTGTCCGGAAAGAGGAGGACTCAATGATTATTCGTTCGCCGGAACCAGAAGTCAAAATTTTGGTAGATAGGGATCCCATCAAAACTTCTTTCGAGGAATGGGCCAGACCCGGTCATTTCTCAAGAACAATAGCTAAAGGACCTGATACTACCACTTGGATCTGGAACCTACATGCTGATGCTCACGATTTCGATAGCCATACCAGTGATTTGGAAGAGATCTCCCGAAAAGTCTTTAGTGCTCATTTCGGCCAACTCTCCATCATCTTTCTTTGGCTGAGTGGCATGTATTTCCACGGTGCTCGTTTTTCCAATTATGAAGCATGGCTAAGCGATCCTACTCACATTGGGCCTAGCGCCCAAGTAGTTTGGCCAATAGTGGGCCAAGAAATATTGAATGGTGATGTGGGTGGGGGTTTCCGAGGAATACAAATAACCTCCGGTTTTTTTCAGATTTGGAGAGCATCTGGAATAACTAGTGAATTACAATTGTATTGTACGGCAATTGGTGCATTGGTCTTTGCAGCCTTAATGCTTTTTGCTGGTTGGTTCCATTATCACAAAGCTGCTCCAAAATTGGCTTGGTTCCAAGATGTAGAATCTATGTTAAATCACCATTTAGCAGGGCTACTAGGGCTTGGGTCTCTTTCTTGGGCGGGGCATCAAGTCCATGTATCTTTACCAATTAACCAATTTCTAAACGCTGGAGTAGATCCTAAAGAGATCCCACTTCCTCATGAATTTATCTTGAACCGGGATCTTTTGGCTCAACTTTATCCCAGTTTTGCTGAGGGAGCAACCCCATTTTTCACTTTGAATTGGTCAAAATATTCGGAATTTCTTACTTTTCGTGGAGGATTAGACCCAGTAACTGGGGGTCTATGGCTGACCGATATTGCACACCACCATTTAGCTATTGCAATTCTTTTCCTGGTAGCGGGTCACATGTATAGGACTAACTGGGGCATTGGTCATGGTATAAAAGATATTTTAGAGGCTCATAAAGGTCCATTTACAGGTCAGGGTCATAAGGGCCTATATGAGATCCTAACAACGTCATGGCATGCTCAATTATCTCTTAACCTAGCTATGTTAGGCTCTTTAACCATTGTTGTAGCTCACCATATGTATGCCATGCCCCCTTATCCATATCTAGCTACAGACTATGGTACACAACTGTCATTGTTCACACATCACATGTGGATTGGTGGATTTCTCATAGTTGGTGCTGCTGCGCATGCAGCCATTTTTATGGTAAGAGACTACGATCCGACTACTCGATACAACGATCTGTTAGATCGTGTCCTTAGGCATCGCGATGCAATCATATCACATCTTAACTGGGTATGTATATTTTTAGGCTTTCACAGTTTTGGTTTGTATATTCATAATGATACCATGAGCGCTTTAGGGCGCCCTCAAGATATCTTTTCAGATACTGCTATACAATTACAACCCGTCTTTGCTCAATGGATACAAAACACGCATGCTTTAGCACCTGGTGCAACGGCAAGCACCAGTTTGACTTGGGGGGGTGATGATTTAGTGGCAGTGGGTGGCGACGGTTGCTTTGTTACCTATTCCATTAGGAACCGCGGATTTCTTTTTTGGTACATTCATGCATTTACGATTCATGTGACGGTATTGATACTCCTGAAAGGAGTTCTATTTGCCCGTAGCTCTCGTTTGATACCGGATAAAGCAAATCTTGGTTTTCGTTTCCCGACCTGGAAGAGGGGGGACAAAGTATCCGCTTGGGATCATGTCTTCTTAGGACTATTTTGGATGTACAATGCAATTTCGGTAGTTCCATTTCAGTTGGAAAATGCAATCAGATGTTTGGGGTAGTATAAGTGATCAAGGGGTGGTAACTCATATCACGGGAGGAAATTTTGCGCAGAGTTCTATTACTATTAATGGATGGCTCCGCGATT